>Ga0126312_10000854_pt1 | contig 19211 bp, 20 predicted proteins | sample Plot104A_FD_92537 | JGI IMG/M metagenome (GOLD analysis project Ga0126312, IMG submission 92537) | Serpentine soil microbial communities from UC McLaughlin Reserve, CA, USA - Plot104A | ecosystem: Environmental > Terrestrial > Soil > Grasslands | place: USA: UC McLaughlin Reserve, Lake County... | reverse complement strand
GGGCTCTTACTTGACGCGCCCGACAGGATTCGAACCTGTGACCTTCGGTTCCGTAGACCGACGCTCTATCCAGCTGAGCTACGGGCGCCCGGTGGGCAAGGGTAGCGGCACTAGGCGCTGCGGCTCACGGCCGAGCGGCGCGGTAGCTCGCTCTCGAGCCCCGGCGGCGGGTAGGCCTCGAAGCGGCGCGCGCCGTCGACCCACGAGAGCCGCAGCAGCGCGCCGCCGAACTCGCGGACCAACCGCTCGACGCCCGGCAGCATGGCGGCGATCTCCGCCTCGGGCACGCCGCAGGCCTCGAGAAAACGGTCGGCGAGCCGGTGCTCGAGGTCACCGTCGCACAGCTCTATCTCCTCGATCCGCAGGCTCTGCTCTTCGCCGTGGCGAGGCGGGGTGCGCCCCAAGCAAGCGGCCATGTCGTCGGGTTGCCAGTCGGTCGTCTCGGCGACGTGGTCGAGAAGGCTGGAAGCGTCCGAGTGCTCGTCGAGCTCGCCGACTAGCGCCTCGAGGCGCGAGCGCCCAATGCCGACGCCGTGTATGCGGGCGTCGATCACGCCGTCGGTGTACAGGCAAAAGATCGTCCCGCCGGGCAGGGACACGGCTGTCTGCCGGAGTCCGGTGGGGAGCGCCATGCCGATCGGTGGCGATGCGACGGAAGTGAGGGGCTCCGATGCTTCGGGAGCGCTGATCAGCGGCGGCGGATGTCCCGCCGTCGCATAGGTCAGGAGGCCAGAACCGGGGTCGTAGACCGCCGCGAGAACGGTCACGAAGTCGCCCTCCAGCTTCTCGTCCAGCGCCTCCCCCGCGAGGCGAACCGCCATTCGCGGCTCCACGCCGGCCTCGAGGTAGGCGCGCATGGTGAAGCGAACGTGCGCGGTCTGAGCCAGCGCCTGCCGGCCGTGGCCCGACATGTCGCCCATGAGAAGTCCCACCTTGCCTCCCGGAAGCGGGAAGCAGTCGTAGAAGTCCCCGCCGGCAGCCGGCCCCTCGGCGGGCCGGTACGCGACCGACACGTCGACACCTTGCAGATCGGCCGGGACCGGCGGCAGCAGCGCGGCTTGGAGCAGACCGACCTCCTCGAGAAGCTGATTGCGCTGGTGCTTCAGGCGGCGGGTGCGCAGCGCGGTCAGACCCGACCATGCGAGGGCCATGACGAGCAACGCGCCAAGCCCGGCGAGAGCGAACCAGAGGCCCGCCGGCACGCTCTTCACGAAGCGCTTGACTACGCGTGGCACACCACGCGCCCGCTCGGGGGTGGGGGGCGCCGCGCGTCGCGAACGGGCGGGAGAAGCCGAGGCTCGCTTCGCCGGAGGCGCTGCCGGGCCTACCCCCTCCGCAGCGCTCCTGGCCGGAAGTTCAGCGACCGCCGACGCACGCCGTGGGGCCCGGTGCGCGGCCCGGGCCCTTCGGGCACGCCTGGAGTGCGAGCGTCTACTGAACCTGGTGCGCCGCCCAGCTGCGTGGGCACGGAGCAAACCCGTCGTGGCGGACAGGCGAGCACGGGGCCGCGAAAGTACCGGGGCGGGGGCTGCCGTGCGCGCCCGTCCGCGGCCGGGCCGCGTCGCGGTGGCCTTCGAGCCTGACCGCCGGACCCTCTGCCGTCTCACGGGCTTCTTCATGTGGTGAGTCCGCGCGATGCGGCGAATCTGCCCGACGTGCTTCCCGTGCTGAACTCGGGCCTTGGCCTGGCCCTTGCCGGTACCTGGGTTGGCTGACGTGCCTGCCGGGACCGACGCGAGCAGGACAGCAAACGCCAGGATCGAGATTCGGCGCAACATCGATGCGGGCCAGCGAGTTGACGAGTGCGTCTCGGTTCCCCCCGGGACGGAGCCGGATGATCCGTCACCCGGCTTGGGTACAGCAAAGGTACCTGCGATGGGATGAACCGGCAAGCAGAAAAGCCCGGATCTTGCGAAAGAACGGAGAGGGCGGGATTCGAACCCGCGAGGGAGCGTGAACCCCCTACTCGCTTAGCAGGCGAGTGCCTTCAGCCACTCGGCCACCTCTCCGCGAGACTTCCGATTGTATGCGCAGGCTCACAGCCGTCCTAATCGCTGTCCTGGCGGTGCTCCTCGTGGCCAGCCAACTCATTGTCCCGGGCGTCGCCGAGCGCCGGGTGGAGCACCGGCTCGAGCGTCACGGCGGCACGGCGAAGGTGTCGCTGAGCGCCCTGCCGGCCGCGCGGCTGTTCTTCGGCGACGGCGATTCACTCACCGTGAGAGGCAGCGGGCTGGACCTCGAGCCCGAGCGCCGCGCCGAGGTGCTCGACCGCCTCGACGGCTTCGACATGGTGTCTGTGACGCTCGACAGGCTCACCGCCGGGCCGCTCGAGCTGAGCAGGTTCGCGCTCGAGCGCGGCGAGGGCGAGCGCGATTATTCCACCCGGATGGAGGGCACGACCTCGGCACGCGAGGTGGGCCGCTTCCTGGGCTCGCAGGCAGGCGGCCCCTTCGGCGGCCTGCTCGGCGATTTGGCTGGGGGGATCCTGCCGGGCGGCGCGGCGGAGGTGCCGCTGAGTGTTCGGGCGGTCATCTCGAGCCGCAACGGCGACATCGAGGTAACCCGAGCGCGAGGCTCCGTGGCGGGCATCCCCGCCGGGCCGCTGACCGCGCTCGTGGTGGCCGCCGTGGCGCGCCGCCTCTAGGCGACCGTGACGCCCTCGAGCCGCAGCAGGAACTCCTTGCGCTCGAGGCCACCTGTGTAGCCGCCGAGAGCTCCGCCCGTGCGCAGCACGCGGTGACAGGGGACGACCACCGGGATCGGGTTCGAGCCGAGGGCGTTGCCCGCGGCCCGCACCGCCCGCGGGCTGCCGGCCCGGCGGGCGACCTCCGCGTAGGTCCCGACGCTTCCGTAACCGATTCTGGCCGTCTGCTGCAAGACCTTGCGGAAGAAGCCACGGGTGAGCGACCAGTCGATCGGGAGCTCGAACTCCTCGCGCTTGCCCTCGAAGTACTGGTCGAGCTCCCGGCGCACCTCGTCCAGGCGCGCCGGAGACCGCAACACCCGGGGCGAGAGCTTGGTCGCGAGCTCGTCGGCGAAGTCGTCGCCAGGCGAGTACGCCAGCCTCACCAGCCCGCGCGGGGTGCTCGCGACCGCGAGCGGCCCCAGCGGGGAGTCGACGTCGGCATAGGCTACGTCGAGCAGCCCGTCCCGGGCGGCCCGCTCCGCCAGCCGCTGCTGTAGGTCCCCCGCCGCTCCGGCTGGAAGGCTGGCCGCGCTGTCGCGCAGCGTCTGTTCGATGTCGTTCATGGAGTCCACTCCTCTCTGAGCCGCTTCAGGCCCTCGTGGACGCTGCGCCGTGCGGCGTCCTGCGAGCACTCGAGCAGCTCTGCCAACTCGTCGTATGGGATGCCGAGCACCGAGCGGCAGTAGACCGCCGCCCGCTGTTTCGGTGGAAGCTCTCTCACCGCCGCCCACAGCTCGGGCTCGTCGAGCTCGACGTCGGGCTCGCCCCCTGCGGCGCCTCGCTCGGGGACGGCCTCTACGGGCACGGCCCGGCGGGCGCGGCTGCGGTGGGCGTCGGTTGCCTTGTTCTTGGCGATCCGGAACAGCCAGGCCCGGAGGTTGTCCGCGCGCGTCAGGCGCGGATAGGCCCTCATGGCGGCTATCCAGGTCTCCTGGAAGCAGTCGTCCGCCTCCCCGGGACCGGCCGTGACCACGAGGAATCGGTAGATCTCGTCGCTGTGCGAGTCGAGTAGCGCCTGAAAGGGCGGAAGCTTCACGGCTCCTACAACGCGGCGGCTCTGTGAATCGTGAGGTTCAGCTCCGGATGAAGACCGGCGCACCGAGGGGAACGGTCTCGATCAGCCAGCGCGCCTGGGAGGACGCGGTGCGCATGCAGCCGAGGGTCACGGCCTGCCCGATGCTCCCTGTGTCGTTGGTGGCGTGGATCGCCAGCCTGTCGCCGCCGGGCCAGTCGGGCGGGAGCTTGACCTGGTGGCCGCTGAGCGCCAGGACACAGCAGCCATATGGCGACCCCTTGTCGACGACGTCGAGCCGGTCCGTGACCGCAAAGCGACCCGCGGGGGTGGGGTGTCCGGGCCCGCCGACTGCGATCGTGAAGCGGCGCATGGTGCGCCCGTCCTTGCGGACGAAGAGGGCACGCCTGGAGAGGTCGACGGCGAGCGACCAGCGGACGCTCGAGAGCCGGGCGCGCCCGGCGGGCAGCCAGCCGATCTCCCCGTTCCGTAGCTCCGCAGCGATCACTCCCAGCCAGCTCCCCCGCTGCTTCACCACGTTGAGCACACGCGGCGACTTCCATTCCGTCCGCCGAGCGAGCCGGACCAGCTTGCGGCCCCCGGGCCGGGTGTAAAGGACCGTTGAGCTCTTCACTGTTGCGGTGACAAAGCCCGGCGGCCTGCTGGCGTACGACGGGAAGGGCGCGGCGAGCGCACCGCCGCCCTTGGCGAGGAAGTGACGCGTGGCCGAGTCCCGCGCTCGCCGGTTGCCCGAGTCGTGTCCTCCGAAGATGGCGGCGCCCGCAAAGCCGGCTGCTGCGATCAACGCAGCTGCGCCGACGGTGCCCGCAACGATCCAGCCGGTCGCCGATGAGGGCTCGCGCCGCTCAGGCTCGGCGGGACGGGCGAGCAGCTCGAGAAATGGTTCTGCGGTCCCCGCGCCGTTGCCCGGCGGGGCCGCGACGGCGGCATCCTGCGCGAGCTCGGTCGCCGCTCCGCCGCCGTCCGCTACGTCGGCGGTCGGTCCCCCGGCCGGCGAATCCTCGCTCGACGCGGCAGTCTCCGCGCTCCTGGCGGCCTCGGCGTCGGCCGCCTGGAGGGCCTCCCAGGTCTCCTGCTCGAGCAGGACCCGGAGCATCTGGCCGAGGTCCTCGCCACGCTGGACGCCGAGATCGTCCCCCAGCCGGTCGATTGCGGCGGCGCGGCGGCGCGCCACGTCCTGCGTGTCAAAGCCGAGGACGTCGCCGAGCGCGGCGTCGGGGACCCGCTTGCACAGCGACAGGTAGAGCAACTCTCGCCCACGAGCGTCGAGGCGCTGCAGCGCGGCGGCGAGCTGTTCGTGGTCAATCATGGACGGCGCAGGGGAGCGTTTTGAGCTTACTGGCGAGCCGGGTCGGAGAATCCCCCTGCTCCCACACGGCCTGCTCCCCGGGCCGCCCCTTCACTACGGGCAATTGGACGGCGAAATACGGCAGTGCAGAGGTTGTCCGCGCGCCGCGGCGCGCTTAGAGTCGGGACGGAAGCCAAACGGACCTCAGTGAGAAGGGAGAACCATGGACCTGTACGCAATCCTGCGGCGCAACGGATGGGCAACGGGGGAAGACCTCCAGACCGCCGCTGAGCGCTCGATGGCCGAGGGTGACAAGTCGGGCTCAGGCGTTCGCTGGATCCGCAGCTACGTCCTTGCCGAGGACAGCGGCAGAGTGGGCACCGTCTGCATCTACGAGGCGGATAGCCCCGACGCGATCCGTGCCCATGCGGAGGCCGCCGACCTGCCGGTGGACGAGATTGTGCGCGTCGCCGACACCGTCATCGTGCGGCCGGACCCGAAGCCTGTCACGGCCTGATCGAGCACTCCCGCCGGCGGCCTTGGCGGCCTGCCGAGCGGAGGGGGAGGGATTCGAACCCCCGAGGGACCGGATGGCCCCTAACGGCTTTCAAGGCCGCCGCATTCGACCGCTCTGCCACCCCTCCGGCGTTCAGGCTACCGTCGGGAGATGGCCACGCCCAACTGGCTTGCCCACTGCACCTTCACGCAGACCGGCCGCCACGTCGACGACGACGTGCGGGCAAGCTTCCGCTTCCGGGACGGGCTGATCGTCGAGCACCGCGACGAGTTCGGCTTCCACGGCTGGGCACGTCAGGCGCTGGGGCCGGCGGGGCTGTTGCTGGGCTGGACGCCGCTGCTCCGGGGCAGCGTGCGAAAGCGCACCCGGGGTCGGCTCGACGAGTTCATGGCTCGATGACCTCCGGCGCCCCGAAGGGGTGCAGCACCGCCGGAACGGCGATGGTGCCGTCCTCGCGCTGGTGATTCTCGACCAGGGCGATGATCGTCCGCCCGACCGCGACGGCGGTGCCGTTGAGCGTGTGCAGGTGCCGCGGCCCCTTGCTCTCCGACGGTCGGTAGCGCGCGTCGAGCCGCCTGGCCTGGAAGTCGGTCGTGTTCGAGCACGAGGTGAGCTCGCGGAAGCGCTCCTGGCCGGGAAGCCACGCCTCGAGGTCGTACTTCTTGGCGGCGGATGCGCCGAGGTCGTCAACCGCGATGTTCACCACCCGGTAGGGGATCTCGAGCGCCCGGAGGAGCTCTTCCTCGATCGAGAGCAACCGCTCGTGCTCGGCGGCCGACTCCGATGGGGCGACGAAAGCGAACATCTCGACCTTGTCGAACTGGTGCACGCGGAAGATCCCCCTGGTGTCCTTGCCGGCCGCGCCGGCTTCGCGACGGAAGCAGGTGGAGAAGCCCGCGTATCGGCGCGGGAGCTCGTCCTCTGCCAGCAGCTCGCCGGCGTGTAGCGAGGCGAGCGGGACCTCTGAGGTACCGGCGAGATAGAGGTCGTCATCGGGTACGCGGTAGATCTGCTGCTCGGTGTCGGGCAGGAAGCCGGTTCCGTAGAGCGCCTCCTCGCGCACGAGGACCGGCGGGACCACGGGCGTGAAGCCCTTGCCTTCGACCACGTCGAGGGCCCACTGGACCAGGCCGAGCTCCAGCCGCACGAGCGGCCCCTTGAGGTAGGAGAAGCGCGAGCCCGCCACGCGCGCTCCCGCCTCCATGTCCACGAGCGAACCGAGCAGCTCCAGGTGGTCGCGGCCCCTGGCCCCGGCCTTCCCGACTTCGCGCAGCGCCTCGTCCCCGTCCGGCGCGGAATCCTCCGGCAGGTTCGGCAGCGTGGCGAGCAGCTCGTCGCGGCGAGCCTCGGCGGCGGCGACTTCGGCCTCGAGCGATCTCTCCCGATCGCCCAACTCGCGCGCTTCCCCGATGGCCTCGTCCTTGGCCTCCCCCTGGAGCTCGCCGATCCGCTTGCTGGCGCGGTTCTTCTCGGCCTTGAGCTGCTCCAGGCCGGGCAGCAGCTCGCGCCGCCGCCTGTCGGCCTCGATCACCTGGTCGAGCGTCTCGCCCGCCACCCCTCGGCGCCCTAGCGCCGCCTTCGCCCGCTCGGGGTCCGCGCGGATCTGCTTGAGATCGAGCACCGCGGCGCTAGTCGCCGCAGGCGGAATCCCGCTGGCCCGGCTTCCCGGAGCAGGACGAGAGGAAGGCCGCCACGCGCTGGGCGTTCGCGCCGACCACCACGTTCGCGGGCATGATCGCGCCGGAGAAGCCGCCGTTCCGGATGGCGAACAGAACGTCGTCGCGCCTGACCTTGCGCTGGTTGAAGTTCGGCCCGTTCGTGCGCTCTCCGCCCTGGAGCTGGTTGGACGGCTTCGAGCCGTAGGCGTTGGCGGAGTCGAGCGAGTGGCAGCCGCTGCAGCGCTCGTTGAACAGTTCCGCGCCCTGCCGCAGGGTCGGCTGATCCTTGGCCACGCTGACCTTGCCTCCGCAGCCCGCGGCGAGGAGCGCAAGCCCGAGCGCGACGGGCAGGGCAAGGCGGGTCGGGCGGATCACGCGGCGGCATACTATCCGGCGCCCATGCCCCGCCCGTGGGTCGTCCTCGTCGCCGGCATCGCACCGTTCGCCGGCTGCGGCGGAGGCGACGGACGCGAGGGCCGCGCGGTGACTCTGCCGGCGGGAGGAGCGCTGAGCGTCACGGCCGACGAGTACTCCTTCGAGCCCGACCGGGTGACCGTGCGGAAGCCGGGTGAGCTCCGGATCACACTGCGAAACGAGGGCAGCCTGGCCCACGACCTGCGGGTATTTCGCGGCGACCGGGAGGTCGACGGGACGCCGCCGTTCGAGAAGGGAGAGCGCTCGACCCGTGTCCGCCTGACTCCAGGCAGGTACAGGTTGGTCTGCACCATCGGCGATCACGAGAAGCTCGGCATGGTCGGCACGCTCACGGTGCGCTGAGCGGCAGGAACAGGGGCGCGGGCGGCGAATCCACACCTGCCCCGGCGACGGCCGGTGACGACTCCAGCAGGATGGACAGGAGTCGTCCTTCGGCGGCGATAAGGCCGCCGTCGGGGCTCTTCAACTCCGAGTGATCCGGACGGGGCGTCGCTGCGAAAGAGCAGGGGCAAGATGCCCCAGCCCCCACAAGGAGGACTCGCAATGAAGAGGCTGCTAATCGCCCTGGCGGCGATCGCGGCGGTGGCGATCGCGGTACCGCTCGGCTTCGGCTCGAGCCACCGCGAGGCCCCTGAGATCTCGCTCGATCCGGCGGCGGACAACACGGACACGTACGCGTGGACCGCCAAGGACGCTCCCGGATCGATCACCGTCGCCGCCAACTGGATCCCCGGCCAGAACCCGGCCGGCGGGCCGAACTTCTACCGGTTCGACGACAAGGCGGATTACTACATCCACCTCGACAACACGGGAGACGGCAAGGCCGACGTGAGCTACCTGTTCCGCTTCAAGACGAAGACCAGGAACAAGAACTCTTTCCTCTACGCCGCCCCCGGAGCCACGGGCTTCAGGGACCCGAAGCTGAACGTGATCCAGCGCTACAGCATCACCCGTGAAACGACGACGCGGCGCCACGGGCGCACCCGTGAGCGCTCCAAGGTGATCGCACGCGGGCTGCCCGTCGCGCCGCCCAACGTCGGGCCGAAGACGTTCCCGAGCTACAGCAACTTCGTGGGTGCTGCAATTCGGCACGTCCCCGGTGGCGGAAAGGTGTTCGTCGGGGCGCGTGACGACTCGTTCTTCGTCGACCTCGGCGCCACGTTCGACGGGATCAACGTCCGCAAGCTCACGGGCAACCAGGGCCAGGGGAAGGACGACCTCTCCGGCATGAGCATCTCGTCGGTGGTGCTCCAGGTCCCGGAGCGCAAGGTGACCCGCGACCACCGGCAGGTGTCCGGATCGAACGACCGCGACGCCGTGGTCGGCGTGTGGTCAACCACCGAGCGGAAGCGCCTGAGCGTCAAGCGCAGGCACGGCCGCACGCGGGTTCGCAACCGCGAGGTTCAGGTCTCGCGGCTCGGCAACCCGTTGATCAACGAAGTGGTCATCCCCCTGGGCCAGAAGGACCGCTTCAACCGCACCAAGCCCAACCGCGACGCCGCGCTCTACGGTAAGTACGCCGTGAAGCCCGAGCTCGCCGGTGTCCTCAATGCGCTGTTCCACATCGGCGCTCCGGAGAACAACCGCACGGACATCGTCCAAGCGCTGCTCCAGGGCATCCCCGGTCTGAACCAGCACAGGGGGGCCAAGGGTCCGCCGGCTGTCGACACGCTCAAGCTCAACCTCGGCACACCGCCCGCGGCGGGCGTCGAGAATCGCTTCGGCGTGATCGGCGGCGACAACGCCGGCTTCCCCAACGGCCGCCGGCTCGGTGACGACGTGGTCGACATCGAGCTCCAGGTGGTGGCCGGCTTCCTCAAGGGGAACAAGGTGCCGCTGGGCGACGGCGTGGATCGGAACGACAAGGCGTTCCTGCCTGTCTTCCCATACCTCGCGGATCCAGCGTCCGGGTTCGACTCGGCTCCGTCGACTCGGATAGAGCCGGGCCACCCGCCGGTTCCGGCGGGCGGCTAGACCGCCAGGGCAAGGGGGGAGCGCCCCCGCGGGCGCTCCCCCCGCCCACTCCGAGGAGACACGTGACCGCGATTCGCACCAACCTCGTCAAGCTCGTCGTCGTTCCGGCGGCGGTCTTCGCGTGCACCCTGGCCGTGCTGCTCGCGCTGAACCACTCCCACGCCCCCGACCCGGCCTCTCTTCGCCTGGGCGCCGACAGTGGGCCGAGCCTCGGCTCCGCGAAGGACCCGGTCGCAGCCATGCAAGACGCCATCCGGGCCGACCCCGCCAGGGCCGCAGCTTGGGCCGGCTTGGGGCAGGCCTACCTCCAGCGCGCGCGAGAGACCAGCGACCCTGCTTTCTATGTGCGCGCGCAGCGCTCGTTCGCCGCCGCTCGCCGCCGCGACGGCCGCAACGTGAGCGCCCTGGTCGGGGCTGCCACGCTCGCCAACCTGCGTCACGACTTCTCCGGCGCGCTGCAGCTCGGACTCGAGGCCCGTCGGGTCGCTCCCGCCCTGGTGCTACCGCTGACCGTGGTGGCCGATGCCCAGATCGAGCTCGGCCGCTACGGCGAGGCCGAGCACACGATCCAGCGTCTGATCGACCGCAAGCCCGCGCTGCCCGCGTACGCGCGCGCGTCTTACTACCGCGAGCTGACAGGCGACCTGGGGGGCGCCGTCGAGGCGATGCGGCTGGCGGCATCTGCGGGTGGCGCACCGCAAAGCCGCGCCTACGTCCAGGCGCTGGTGGGCGACCTCGAGCTCCAGCGCGGCCGGACCGGGGCCGCCCGGGTGGCATACCGGGACGCGCTGGGGAGCGTGGGCTCGTACCCCGCCGCCGAAGTGGGTCTCGCCCGGCTCGACTCCGCCGCCGGCCGGCCAGGCCCCGCCGCCGCCCGACTGCGGCGCGTGACCGAACGGCTCCCCCAGACCGGCTACCTGATCCTGCTGGCCGAGACCGAGCTCGCCGCCGGCCATCGACGGCAGGGCGAGCGGGCCCTGCGCCTCGTCCGCGCGCAGCAGCGGCTCCTGAGGGCGGCCGGGGCGGTACCCGACGCCGAGCTCGTGAACTTCGACGCGCGGCATGGAAACTCCGCCGCCGCGGTGCAACTCGGCCGGCGGGTCTGGAGGTCCGCCCCCAGCGTTCGCTCGGCCGACGCGCTCGGCTGGGCACTGACCCGCGCCGGCCGCCCCGTGGAGGGATTCGCCTGGGCGCGCCGGGCCATGCGCATGGGCTCGCACGACGCGGCGTTCCGGCTCCACGCCGGCCTGGCCGCCGCCGGAGCCGGCCGGCGGGGCCTCGCCGGGCGTTACCTCCGGCAGGCCCTCGCCGCGCGGGCCGCCCTTTCGCCGCTCCAGGTGAGGGACGCTCGGAGGGCGCTGCGATGAGGGGGGCCGGACTCGCGCTCCTCGTCGTAGTCGCCCTCCTGGCGCCGGCCGCGCCGAGCGCCTCCGCCCACCCGCTCGGGAACTTCTCGATCAACCACCTGAGCGCGGTGCGGGTGTCGCACGACCGCCTCGAGGTGCACTACGTCCTCGACCAGGCCGAGATACCCACCCTCGACGAGCGCGACCTCGGCCGGGCCGCTGTCCTCCGACGCAAGCTGACGGAGGTGAGGCGCCGGCTCGCGCTGACCGTGGACGGCCGGCCGCTGCGCCTGCACCTGGGGCGGCCGGGCCGGCTCTCGTATCGCGACGGCGCCGCCGGGCTGAAGACCCTGCGGGTGGAGCTCGACCTGTCGGCCCCCGCGCACGAGGCAACCCGAGTCGTGCTGCGCGACGGCACCTTCCCCGGCAGGGTGGGCTGGAAGGCGATCGTGGCGCGCCCCGGAGAGGGCACGGCGGTTCGCACGGCCGCGCCCAGCGGCGACCCCACGGACGGCCTGAGGCGCTATCCCAAGGACGTACTGAACAGCCCGCTCGACCGTCGCGACGCCTCGTTCTCGGTCCGGCCGGGCGACGGGACCCTCGTGGCACCCGCAGCGGACGGGGGCGGGGGGTTCTCGACCACCCGCGCGGGCGGCGAAGGCGAGGGCTTCGCGGCGCTCTTCGGCGATGCAGCCTCGGGCCAGGGAGTCCTGATCCTCCTGCTCGCCGCGGCGTTCGGCTGGGGCGCCCTGCACGCCCTCTCGCCCGGCCATGGCAAGGCGATGGTCGCCGCCTACCTGGTGGGCACCCGCGGGACGGCGAAGCACGCGCTCGCGCTCGGCGCCACCGTCACGATCACCCACACGATCGGCGTCTTCGCGCTGGGCGTCGTCGCGCTCGCACTGTCGCAGTACGTGCTGCCGGAGGACCTCTACCCGTGGCTGACACTCGTGTCCGCGCTGATGGTCGTGGCGGTCGGGGCAGGTGTGCTGCGCTCACGGGTACGCCGCGCCCGGGCCGCCCACGCCGAGCATCACCACCATCACCACGGGCCGGAGGAGCTCTCCTGGCGCGGTCTGCTGGGTCTCGGCACCGCGGCCGGGCTGGTGCCCTGCCCCTCGGCCCTGGTCGTGCTGCTCGCCGCGGTCTCGCAGCACGAGGTGGCGCTCGGCCTGCTCCTGATCGTCGCCTTCAGCCTCGGCCTCGCCGCGACGCTCACCGCGCTCGGCGTGGCCGTGGTCCACGCACGCCGGCTGCTCCCGCGCGGACTGGCGGGCGGCCGGCTCGTCGGGCTGCTCCCCTCGCTCTCTGCGCTCCTCATCGTCGGCGTCGGCTGCCTCCTGACGCTCCGCGCCGTCCCGGGGTGGTCTGAGATGCACCAGCTCGACGCCTGGCTGAGCGGCCTCTTCGACGGTGCCCCACTGCTCGTCGCGCTCGCGATCGCTCTGGTCCTCGGCCTGCGCCACGCCTCGGACCCCGACCACCTGATGGCAGTCACCTCACTGGTGGCCGCCGACGGCGGCGGGACCCGCCGGGCGGCGGGCCTCGGCGCCTGGTGGGGCGCGGGGCATGCGGCGGTCCTGCTGCTGATCGGACTGCCGCTGATCTTCTTCAAGGGCGCTCTCCCGGCCTGGCTCGAGTCCGGCGCCGAGCGGGCGGTCGGCGTGGTGATCCTGTTGCTCGCGGCGCGGGTGATCGTGAAGTGGATGCGCGGTGACTACCGCGCCGGCGCCCACGCGCACGCCCGCGGCCACGGTCGTCGCCGCCATTTGCGCCGCGGCCACGGCAGGGGTCATCGCCACGTGCGTGTGCGCAGCCCCCAGCAGGCGTTCTCGATCGGCGTCCTGCACGGCCTCGCGGGCACGGGCGCCGTGGTCCTGCTCCTGCTGGCGTCGCTACCGACGCAGGTCGAGGCGGCCGCCGCGCTGGCGGTGTTCGCGCCCATGACCGTCGTCTCGATGGCGCTCTGCACCACCGCGTTCTCGTGGGTGCTGACGCGCCCGCTCGTCGAGCCGGTCTACCGCTCCGTCCTGATCCCGGCCCTCGGCCTCCTCGGGCTGGTGTTCGGTGTGTGGTACGTCGGCGGCGCCTAGACGCCCGTCTGATAGGCCCGCAGCGCCAGCGTCAGGATCAGCAGCAGGCCGACGGTCATGATCCCCATCTCCCCGAGCGCCACCCGGCGGGCTATCGCCACCTGCTGAGGGCGCTCCAGCGCCTCGACGTCCTCGACGCCCTCCAGCTCGCGCTCGGCCACCCCCACCCGCATCGTCTCGCTGACGAGCGACACGACCAGCGGAGCGATCCCGTAGAGCACGTGGAGATCGTCGTGAGGGCGGTCGCCACGGGCCAGGAGCGCCAGCCCGAGCACGGCCTGGACCACCACGAAGGCCTGCGCGACTCGCAGCAGCGGCCAGAATGCGACCGACGGTTCCTTGCGCGTCCAGGCGAACGTCCCCCAGCCGGCGGCGACCGCGCTGGCCGCCAGGACGCCGACGCCGATTGCCGCGTGAACGCCGCTCACAATGCGCCCTTCCGCACTATGTAGCACTCCCGCACAAGCTTCGTTATACATCCGCGGGCCGTGCTCAAGAGCTATGTGCCAGCGCTGGTGTTCTTGATCCTGGGAATTGGCGTGGGCACGGCCTTCACGCTTCTGAACGGAGTCCTCGGGCCGCGGCGGGCGGTGGCCACGAAGCAGGAGCCTTACGAGTGCGGACTGCCCTCGGAAGTACGGAAGAGCTTCCGCTTCGGGATCAGCTTCTACCTGATCGCGATGCTCTTCATCCTGTTCGACATCGAGGTCGTCTTCCTCTACCCCGTCGCTCTGCAACTGAAGGTGTTTGGGGTATTCGCCCTTGTGGAGACGATTGTCTTCGTGGTCCTGCTCCTGGTCGCCTTCGTCTATGTCTGGCGGAGGGGTGCGCTGGAGTGGACGTAAAGCGCCAGCGACTCGGCACCGGCGATCTCAGAATCCAGAAGCTGCGCGCGCAGCAGCTCCTGCGGGGCGAGATCGAGGACGAGGAGCTCCAGCGCCAGGTAGAGGAGCGGCTCGTATTCACGACGCTGGAGAAGGCACAGAACTGGGCGCGCAAGAACGCGCTCTGGCCGCTCGGCTACGGAACGGCCTGCTGCGCAATCGAGATGATCACCACGGCGGCCGGCCCGCGCGCCGACCTCTCGCGCTTCGGCGCCGAGGTCGTGCGCGCCTCGCCGCGGCAGGCTGACATGCTGATCCTCTCCGGTCGGCTGTCGGTCAAGTGGGCCCAGGTGGCGCGCCGCCTGTACGACCAGATGCTCGAGCCCAAGTGGGTGATCTCGATGGGCGCCTGCGCCTCGAGCGCGGGCATGTTCAACAATTACGCGCTGATCGCCGGCGCCGACAAGTTCATGCCGATCGACGTCTACGTGCCAGGCTGCCCGCCGCGGCCCGAGGCGCTCATCTACGGCGTCCTCAAGCTGCAGGACAAGATCGCGAAGGACCCTGATCTCGGCTGGCGCAAGCAGTACAACGCGGAGGGGACCGAAGAGGGTGCCTGATGCGACCGGCCTGGAACTGATCGCCCAGCGCGTGGGCGAGCAGGTGGGTGACGATGCCGTGGCCGGCACCGTCTATTACCGGGAGCAGGCGACGCTCGACGTCGCGCCGGCCCGGGTGCGCGAGGTCCTCGAGTACCTCCGCGACCGCGATCCCGATCCCTGGCCGCTGCTGATGAGCCTGCACGGGGTCGACTACCTGCCGGAGGAGCCGCGACTTGGGGTGCACTACCAGCTGCTCTCGACGGAGCGTCTCGACCGGCTGGGTGTCAGGACACGCGTCGGGGTCGACGACCCGAAGCTGCCGAGCGTTGTCGAGGTCTTTCCGACCGCCGACCACCAGGAGCGCGAGGTCTTCGACATGTTCGGTGTCGAGTTCGCGGGTCACCCCGATCTGCGCCGGATCCTGATGCCCGAGGACTACGAGGGGTTCCCGCAGCGCCGGGACTTCCCGATGGGCGGCGAGCCCGTCCTCTTCACGTTCAACGAGCACGAGCTCCCGCGCTGGTATGACTGATCCTGAGCCGGTAGTCCACTCCGAGCCCGAGGAGCCGATCACCGGCACCCGCCTCACGCCCGTCGAGGAGATCGAGCCGGAGACCGAGCTGTTCACGGTCAACATCGGCCCGCAGCATCCGGCCACGCACGGCGTGCTGCGGCTCTTCTGCACGCTCGAGGGGGAGGTCGTGCGCGACGTGAAGCCGCTCGTCGGCTACGTGCACACCGGCATCGAGAAGTCGTGCGAGGACCATCAGTACTGGAAGGCGATCACGTTCGTGGAGCGGATGGACTACCTCGCCTACTACTTCAACTCCCTGGCCTTCTGCATGGCTGTCGAGCGGTTGCTCGAGGAGGAGGTGCCGCCGCGGGCCCAGTACCTGCGGGTGGCCCACCTGGAGCTCAACCGGATCGCGAGCCACCTGTTCTGGCTCGGCACGGCGATCCTCGACATCGGCGCGATCTCGCCGATCTTCTACGCCCTGCGCGACCGCGAGCGCTGCCTCGACCTGTTCGAGATGTCGGGCGGGCAGCGGCTGCACACCCGATACTTCCAGGTCGGCGGCGTGATCGAGGACATCCCGCCGGGCTGGGACGGCGCGGTGCGCCGCTTCAGCAGGGAGTTCTCGACCCGGATCGAGCAGATGGAGGACCTGCTCGACAAGAACGAGATCTTCCTGAGCCGGGCCAAGAACACCGGCATCGTTTCGGAGGAGCGCCTGCTCGCGCTCGGGGTCACCGGGCCGCTGTTGCGCGCGACCGGCAACCCCTGGGACCTGCGCAAGGCGATCCCCTACTCCTCCTACGACCACTTCGACTTCAAGATCCCGGTGGGCACCACGGGCGACAACTACGACCGCTACCGCGTGCGGATCGCCGAGCTGCGGGAGTCGCTCAAGCTCGTCGAGCAGGCGCTCGACGGCATGCCGGAGGGCCCCTGGATCAGCACGAACCGCAAGGTGGCGCTGCCGCCGCGGCACGAGCTCGCCACCTCGATGGAAGCCTTGATCCATCACTTCAAGCTCGTGACCGAGGGCTTCCGCGTGCCGCCAGGCGAGGCCTACGCCGCGATCGAGTCCCCGCGGGGCGAGCTCGGCTGCTACGTGCTGGCCGACGGATCGGCCAAGCCGGCGCGCGTGCACATGCGCGACCCGAGCTTCGTGAACCTGCAGGCGGTGCCCGACATGGCCCGCGGCGGTCTGGTCGCCGACCTGATCGCGAGCGTCGCGTTCCTCGATCCGATCCTCGGGGGAATCGACCGGTGACGCCGGAGCGGATGCAGGACGCCGGGGACGAGGGCGGGCTGCGCCAGCCGCTGCCCCCCGGCTGGGACGAGGCCGTGGACCTGGAGGCCGACCCCGCGGTCGTGCCCGACCCGGCCGAGGTCGAGGTACCCCCCGAACTGCGCGCCCGGATCGAGGAGCTGATGGCCAAGTACCCCGACCGTCACTCGGCCGCCCTCCCCGCGCTGGGCGCGGCCCAGGACGTCCACGGCTGGTGCTCGCCCGAGGCGATGCGCCAGGTGGCGGCGGTGATGCAGGTCACCCCCGCCTACCTATCGAGCGTGGCGACCTTCTACGACATGCTCCGCACGGAGCCCAGCGGGCGCCGCTACGTCTACGTCTGCACCAGCGTCTCGTGTCATCTGTCGGACGCCAAGTCGGTGTTCGACGCGATCTCGGGGGAGGCGCGCGACCAAGGGCTCGAAGGCGTCGAGATCCGCGAGTTCGAATGCCTCGGCGCCTGCGACATGGCGCCGATGGCGTCGGTGGACGGCCGCTACGTCGGCCCCCTGAGCGAGGACGACGCACCGGAGATAGTCAGCGCGATGAAGGAAGGCCGCCAGGTGCTGCCCGGCCGCTCGCTCGAGGACCCTGGGTACGGGCTTCCCTGGCCGGAGCACGCGCGGCCCGCGGTCGAGGAGACCCTCCACCCCGACGTCTCGCCGGCCGGGGGCACGGTCAAGGACCGCGACGAGGAGGGCCTCGGAAAGTGAGCGAGGTCCGCATCCTCACCGAGCACATGGAGCGCGACGACCTCCCGCAGATCGGGGTCTACGAGGAGCTCGGCGGCTACAAGCCCCTGCGCAAGGCCCTGGTCGATCTGGAGCCGGAAGAGGTGCTCTCGCAGCTCGAGGAGTCCGGACTCCGCGGCCGCGGGGGCGCGGGCTTCTCGATGGGCAAGAAGGCCAGCTTTCTCCCCAAGGGTGAGATGGATAAGTTCATCTGCTGCAACGCGGACGAGTCCGAGCCCGGCGCGTTCAAGGACCGCCTGCTGATGCAGAAGAACCCGCACCGGCTCATCGAGGGCTGCATCATCGCCTCGATCGCCGCCGAGGCGAACAAGGGCTTCATCTTCATCCGGGGCGAGTACGCCCACCAGGCCGACATCCTCGACGCGGCCGTGGCGGAGGCATACGAGCGCGGCTACCTCGGCGAGCGAATCCTCGACTCCGACCACTCGTTCGGCCTCGTGGTCCACCGCGGCCAGGGGGCGTACATCTGCGGCGAGGAGACGGCGCTGCTCGATGCGCTCGAGGGGAAGCGCGGCAACCCCCGTCTCAAGCCCCCCTTCCCAGCCAACCAGGGGCTCTACCAGGGACCGACGCTCATCAACAACGTCGAGACGCTGTGCTGCGTGCCGATGATCATCGAGCGCGGCGTCGACTGGTTCCGCTCGATGGGCACGGAGCAGTCGACCGGGCCGAAGATCGCCTCGGTCTCCGGCGATGTCCAGCGTCCCGGAAACTACGAGATCGAGCTGGGCATCTCCGTGCGAGACGTCATCTATGGACTCGCAGGCGGGCCTCCCGAGGGACGCGAGGTCAAGTGCTTCTTCCCCGGCGGCTCCTCCGCGCCGATCCTTACCGCGGACCACCTCGACCTGCCATTCACCTATGAGGCCATGGCGGATGCCGGCTCCATGCTCGGGACGGCCTCGGTCATAGTCGTGGACGACAGGCAGCCCCTCGTGCCGCTCGCCCTGCGGCTCGCCGAGTTCTACCGCCACGAGTCGTGCGGGAAGTGCGTTCCCTGCCGGGAAGGGACGAACTGGACCGTGAAGATGCTCGAGCGCATCGACTCGGGCGAGGCAAGCCCCATGGACCTGGAGATCATGGCCCAGGTCCAGGAGAACATCATCGGAAATTGCCTGTGCGTGCTCGGCGACTCGATGGCGATGCCGATCGGCTCGATGATCCAGCACTTCCGCGGGGAGTTCGAGCAGCACATCGCTGAAGCCCGTGAGCGCAACGCAAGGGAGGAGGCCGCCGCGTTCTCGGCCGGCGACCTTGCGGCCGCAGTCGAGGCCGGGCCCGCGTAATGGCCCGGCCAGAGCGAAGCGAGATCATCTTCGAGATAGATGGGCGGGAGGTGCGCGCGGCCGAGGGCTCGATGCTGGTCGACGCAGCCAAGCGCGGCGACGTCGAGATCCCCTACTTCTGTTACGAGCGAAAGCTCGGTCAGCCCGTGGGTGCCTGCCGCATGTGCCTGGTGGAGATCGAGGGTATGCCCAAGCTCCAGACGGCGTGCTCGACGCCGGTGAAGGACGGCATGGTGGTCACGACCACCTCCGACCAGGTGAAGCAGGCCCAGAACGCCGTGGTCGAGTTCCTGCTCGTGAACCACCCGCTCGACTGTCCGGTTTGCGACAAGGGCGGCGAGTGCCCGCTCCAGGACATCTCCTTCGGCTGGGGCGCCGGGCGCTCGCGCTTCATCGAGCCCAAGCGCCACTTCAAGAAGCCGCTCGAGCTGTCCCCGCTCGTGGCCATCGACCGGGAGCGCTGCATCCTCTGCTATCGCTGCGTGCGGTTCTCGCAGGAGGTGGCCGAGGACCACCAGCTCGTTTTCCTCGAGCGCGGTGATCACACCTTCGTCGGCACCCACCACGGGCGACCCTACGTGGCCCCCTTCAGCGGCAACATCATCGAGCTCTGCCCCGTGGGCGCGCTGACATCGAGCGCCTACCGCTTCCGGGCGCGTCCCTGGGACATCGAGGACTCGGGCTCGCTCTGCGCGCTCTGCCCGAGCCAGTGCAACATCAAGTTCACCGTCCGCGACGACTCCAAGGTCGTGCGCGTGCTGGCGCGGGACAACGAGGAGGTGGACGACGGCTGGCTCTGCGACAAGGGTCGCTTCGCCTACGAGTCGATCCATGCCCCGGAGCGGATCACCGCCCCGCTGGTGCGCGACGGCGGCTACCTGCGCGAGGTCTCCTGGAGGCGCGCGCTGGACGAGGCCGCCT
>Ga0126312_10000853_pt1 | contig 19224 bp, 16 predicted proteins | sample Plot104A_FD_92537 | JGI IMG/M metagenome (GOLD analysis project Ga0126312, IMG submission 92537) | Serpentine soil microbial communities from UC McLaughlin Reserve, CA, USA - Plot104A | ecosystem: Environmental > Terrestrial > Soil > Grasslands | place: USA: UC McLaughlin Reserve, Lake County... | reverse complement strand
GCAGCCTGTGCTCGAGCCGTCATGGCGGCCCCTTCGACGGCTGGGGCAAACGTCCTCCCGATGGCCGAAACGTGTCGTCCCCCCTGGGCGGTTGTCGAGTTTTGCACCGTATGGGTGCTTAACTCGACAACCGCTGGGGCTAGCCACGCTTGAAAGCGCCGATTCCGAGGTAGGACGCCGCGCCATCAAGCTCCTCCTCGATCCGCAGGAGCTGGTTGTACTTCGCGACGCGGTCCGACCGCGACGGCGCCCCCGTCTTGATCTGCCCGACGCCGGTCGCGACGGCCAGATCGGCGATCGTCGTGTCCTCCGTCTCCCCCGAGCGGTGGGACATCACCGCCGTGTAGCCCGCCTCGTGCGCGATGGCGATCGCCTCGAGCGTCTCGGTGAGAGTCCCGATCTGGTTCACCTTGATCAGGATCGAGTTCGCCACTCCCTCCGATATCCCGCGGCGCAGCCGCTCCGGGTTGGTCACGAAGAGATCGTCGCCCACGAGCTGGCAGCGCTCGCCGACGCGCTCGGTGAGCAGCTTCCAGCCCCCCCAATCCTCCTCGTCCATCCCGTCCTCGATCGAGATGATCGGGTAGCCCTCGAGCGTCTCCTCCCAGTAGGAGGTGAGCTCCTCCGAGCTCAGCGAGCGGCCCTCGTGCTCGAGCATGTAGCTGTCGTCCTCGTGAATCTCGCTGACCGCCGGGTCGAGGGCGATGTGGACGTCCTTCCCCGCCTCGTAGCCCGCCGCGGAGATTCCCTCGACGAGCAGATCGAGCGCCGCCCGGTTGGACTCGAGGTCGGGGGCGAACCCACCCTCGTCGCCCACGGCCGTCGCGACGCCCCGCGAGGCGAGTTGGCGCTTGAGCGCGTGGAAGACCTCGGAGCCCATGCGCAGCCCCTCAGCGAAGCTCGCCGCGCCCGTGGGGACCACCATGAACTCCTGGAAGTCGACCGAGTTGTCGGCGTGCGCCCCGCCGTTCAGCACGTTCATCATCGGCACGGGCAGCACGTGCGCGTCGGCCCCGCCTAGATATCGGTACAGGGGCTCGCCCGCCTCGGCCGCGCTCGCCCTCGCCGCCGCCAGCGAGACACCCAGGACAGCGTTCGCCCCCAGCCTCGACTTGTTCGCGGTCCCGTCGAGGTCGATGAGGGCGCCGTCGATCGCCGCCTGATCCGCCGCGTCGGAGCCGCCCAGCGCCTCCGCGATCTCGCCGTTCACGTTCGCGACCGCCTGGCTCACGCCCTTCCCACCCCAATGCGAGCCGCCGTCGCGCAGCTCGGTGGCCTCGAACTCGCCCGTCGACGCGCCGGAGGGCACCGCGGCGCGACCGATGGCGCCTGAGGAAAGCGTGACCTCCGCCTCGACCGTCGGATTGCCTCGTGAGTCCAGGATCTGGCGGCCGTGTATGCGTTTTATGGGGGCCATGCGAAGAGAAACGCGAGCGGCTGAGCGTCGCCCGCGAGGCGAGGCATTCTACGGCCGGCACAGAAGGTGTGCCCGGACTGGCGGTGGCTCCCGACGCCGCGACCGAAATCCGGGGGCTTCAAGTCGTTCGGCGGGCGCCCTGGTCGACCGAACGTCCCTCACACCCCCGCTAGGAGGGGGTTTCCGGGACGTTCGGCGGGCTGTGGGACTCGCGAAACCGCTCGGCCTCCGCGCGCAGCGCGAGCTCTGGGTCGATGCCCAGCCGGCGTGCCTCGTCGACGAGCTCGAAGAGCAGCCGGCCGAGGCGGTGCTCGGCCTCGTCGCGCTCGGCCGGGTCCTTCAGGCGACTGGGGTCTGATCCCCTCTGGGGGTCAGACCCCTCAGTGGTCGCCACCCCGGCTGAGGCCGCCCGGCGCTGGAGCTTGCGGGCGTAGAGGAGGGCGGGGAGGTTCTCCGGCACGTCGGCGAACACCTCCCCCGCGCCGCGGCCCTCGACCTCGCGCTTGATGCGATCCCAGTTCTCCAGGACCTCGTCGGCGGTCGCGGGATCGCCCGCCAGCAGGGCGCGCGCCTCGCTCTGCTCGAAAACGTGCGGGTGCCGGCGGATCAGCTTCGCCGTCATTCCCTCGGCCACGGTCGCGAGGTCGCCCGCCCCACGCTCCTCGAGGAGCAGCGCGAGGAAGTGGACCTGGAAGAGAACATCGCCGAGCTCGTCGAGCAGCTTCTCGTCGTCGCCGCGACCCGCCGCGTCGGCGAGCTCATATGCCTCCTCGACCGTGTGGGGCACGATCGAGCGCTCGTCCTGCTCGCGATCCCAAGGGCACTCGCGACGAAGGCGCCGCGTGACCTCGTCGAGGCGCGCCAGCGCGCGCAGCGTGCCGTTGTCCTCCGGCTCGGCGGCCACGAGGGGAGTTAGCCGCTGGGCGGCGCGGTGCCGGTGGGCGGCACGGGCGCCCCACCGGGCCCGATCGGTGTCGCGCCCGGCGGTAGCCCGGTCGGCGCGGCCTCCGGCTGCTGCTTGATGGGCCCCTGCGGGAGCGCGGGAATCGGCTCGCCAGGGAAGACCTGCCCGGTGCCCGGATTGACCACGCCTCGAGGCGGGACGGGGGCCGGGCAGCCGGCCTCGAGCGCGGTGGGGTCGGCCTGCTCGCGCTCGGAGTCATCGTCAACCGTGCACGCGTCGGGCACCGGGGGCGCGTTGCCGCACAGATCGACCATCACGTCCTCGGTGCAGAACGTGCGGCTAGTCCACTTGTCGATGAAATCGGTGCGGAAGCTCTCCACCTCCAGCGACTGGATCCCCTGCTGAAGGGTCTGCTCGATCTGGTCGGAGACCTCATCGAGGGGCGAGGTCGACGCTGGGCTGATGTCCTCCACCTGGATCACGTAGCTGCCGCTCTCCCCAGTGATCGGGCCGACGACCTCGCCCTGATCTGCGGAGAAGATCGCCTCGTCGAGCGCCGGCTCGTTCTGGCCCTGCGCGACGTCCTGCCGCAAGCCTCCATCGTTCTTCGTGGCGTCGTCCGTCGAGTACTTCTTCGCGGCCCGCTTCCAGTCCTCGGGCGTCGGATCGGACCCGAGCTCGTCCATCGCCGCCTGGACCTTCGCCGCGTCGGGATTGAGTATCACGCGCACGTCGCGCGTCTCGGGAGTCTGGAACTGGTCGACGTGGGTGTCGTAGTAGTCCTGGATCTCGGAGTCGGATACGGCGGGCGGGTCATCCTGCGGGACCGCCTCCTCCTGCAGGCGGTTGCTGATCGCCGTCAGCTCGGCGACATCGCGCACCGCGTCGGCGTCGAATGGGGAGTCCTTCAGGAACTGCTGATAGCCCTTCTGCCCGCCGAGCTGATCGTTGATGATCGAGTCGAGGGCCTGGTCGATGTCGCGGTCGTCGACCGTAATGCCGCGTTCCTCCGCCTCGCCCTTCACCCACCGGGTCTGGATCGCGTTGGAGATCGCCGCCTGCGAGACCTGCTCGTACTGGGGGTCGTCCGGCGGTGGCACCTCGTCGAGTTGCAGGTTGAATGCCGCCTGCTCGAGGTCGGTCTGGAACTCGTCCTCGGTGATCCCGCCGTCCGGAGCCTCCTCGACGATCGCGACGTCCCCCTCGGGCACATCCGGCTCGCCGATGTCGCCTGAGATCACGAACGCCCCGAGCGCGACCACGAGGGCCACGCCCAGAACGCCGGCGACAATTGTGCGATGAGCGCTCCTCTGCACGAGCGCGGAAGCCTACAAGGGTCCACTTAAAGCGGCGCTTCAGCCGGGGCCGCCTCCGCGGAATCCCTGACCTCGTCCAGAAGCGCCGCCAGCTCGCGCACCGCGCGAAGCCGGGCCGCCGGATCGTCGTCCACGCGGAGCGCGAGCGTGCGCGCCCGGGTCTCGTAGATCGCCTCGGGCATGCGCTCGCGCAGGCGCCCCACCTCGCCGGCCTCCAGCATCAGCGGCGTGATCGACAGCCTGCCGCCGCGGAACTCCACCGCCGTCGCGCCCTGGCGCCCGAGCTCGACCCTCGCGGCTTGAAGCTCGAGCAGGTTCTCGACCGACTTGGGCGGCGGGCCGAACCGGTCGCGCAGCTCATCTCGAAGCGCCCGCAACTCCCCGGTCTCGCGGGCCGCGGCCACGCGGCGATGGACGTCGATCTTCGCCGCCTCGAACGGGATGTAGTCGGCAGGCAGGTAGGCGTCGACGTCCACGTCGAGCCGGACGCGCGCCTCGGGCCCGCCCACACCGTCGCCAGCGGCGCGCAGCGCCTGGACGGCCTCGTCGAGGAGTGCCACGTACAGCTCGAAGCCGACGGCGGCCACGTGGCCCGACTGCTCATCGCCGAGCAGGTCGCCTGCGCCGCGGAGCTCGAGATCACGCATCGCGATGGCGAAGCCCGAGCCGAGCTCGGTGTAGTCCGAGAGCGTGGCGAGGCGCGCGGCCGCGTCGGGGGCGAGCGCCTGCTCGGAGGGGTACAGCATGTAAGCGTAGGCGCGTTCGCGCGATCGCCCGACCCGGCCCCGGATCTGGTACGCCTGCGCCAGCCCCAGCTGATCGGCGCGCTCGACGATGAGCGTGTTGGCCTGCGGGATGTCAAGGCCCGACTCGATGATCGTGGTGGCGACGAGGCAATCGTGCGAACCGCGCAGGAACGCGAGCATGGTCTCCTCCAGCTCGGTCTCGTCCATCTGCCCGTGCGCCTCGCCGAACCGCACCTCGGGGCACAGCGCGCGCAGTCGCTCGGCGACCTCGTGGATGGTGTCGATGCGATTGTGCAGGAAGAACGTCTGGCCACCGCGGCGCGTCTCGCGGTTAACGGCGCTGGCCACCAGCTCGTCGTCGAATGGGCCGACGTAGGTGCGGATCGGCCTCCGGCCCTCCGGCGGCGTCTCGATCACCGAGATGTCGCGCATGCCCGCGAGGCTCATCTGGAGCGTCCGCGGGATCGGGGTCGCGGACATCGCCAGCACGTCCACCTTCAACTTCAGCTGCCGGAGAAGCTCCTTCTGCCGAACCCCGAAGCGCTGCTCCTCGTCCACGATCATGAGGCCCAGGTCGCGCGCCCGCACGTCGCGTGAGAGCAGCCGATGGGTCCCGATCAGGATGTCCACCTTCCCCTCGGCGTAGCGCGAGAGGATGGCGCGGACCTCGGCGGGCTTACGTAGCCGCGAGATCATCTCCACCTCCACGGGGAGGTCACGCAGGCGCTCGCGGAAGGTGCCGAGATGCTGCTGGGCGAGGATCGTCGTCGGCACGAGCATCATCACCTGCTTCGAGCCCGCCACGGCCTTGAGCGCGGCGCGCAGCGCGACCTCGGTCTTGCCGTAGCCGACGTCCCCGCAGATCAGCCGATCCATCGGGCGCTCGGCCTCCATGTCGGCCCGCACCGCCTCGATGGCCTCCGCCTGGTCCGCCGTTTCCCGGTAAGGAAACGATCGCTCGAGCTCCAGCTCCCACTCCGAGTCGGCGCCGAACGCATGGCCCTTCCGCGCCTGCCGCTCGGCGTAGAGGTTGAGCAGCTCGCCGGCAAGCTCGCGCGCGGCGCGCTTGGCGCGCGACTTCACGCCCTCCCAGCGCTTCGAGCCCAGGGCGGAGAGCTGAGGCGCCTCGGCGCCCGCGCCGATGTACCGAGTGACCTTCGCCAGCTGCTCGGTTGGCGCGAAGACCTTGTCCTCTCCGCGGTACTCCAGCTCGAGGTAGTCGCGCGTGACCCCGGCGACGGTCTTGGTCTCGAAGCCGGCGAAGCGAGCGATCCCGTGGTCCTCGTGGACCACGTAATCGCCCACCCGCAGATCGACCGCCGCGGCGAAGCGGCCCCGTGCCGCAGGGGGCGCGGCAGCCCTGCGCCTGTGCACGAGGCGGCGGAAGGGGATCACCGCTAGCTTCAAGTCGGGCGAGACGAACCCCTCGGCGACCGGGGCCTCGGCGAACGTCAGCCCCTCGCCCAGCGCTCCGTCGAGCAGCGTGGCGTCGATGCGCTGCAGGTTGTAGCGGGCGCGCTCGGCCTCGCCGCGGTGCTCGAAGACAACCACCACGCGATAGCCCGAGCGCAGCTCCCGCTCCAGCTCACCCTCGGCCTCCCCCATGGTCCGCGCGGGCGAGCTGGGGGCCTGAGCCCGGAGCTCGAGCGACGCCTCCCCCGAGGTGCCCGAGATGGACAGCGCGGCCCGGTCGCGCAGCGGGCCGCCCACCTCCACGTAGAGGCGGCTCGCGGCCCCGGCCGGCATCGTCGTCGTCACGTCCTCCCAGTGGTCGCGAAGCGCCGGCTCGATCTCCTCGGCGCCGGCGATCACCACCGCCGCGTCCTCGGGAAGCATCTCCAGCGGTGGGTGGAAGCGATCGAGCGGCAGGAGCTCCGCCAAATCCGGGGCAGGGCCATCGTCATCGGCGGCGATCTCCGCCAGCTCTCGGTGCTCGTGCGCGAGCTCGGCGGCCGGGGCGAGCTCGACCCGATCGGCCTCCCCGAGTGAGCGCTGCGTGAACGTGGAGAACCAGCGAATCGACTCGATCTCATCGCCGAACAGCTCCAGCCGCGCCGCCCGCTCCTCGGTCGCGGGGAAGACGTCGAGGATGTCGCCGCGGGTTGCGAACTGGCCACGGTCCTCGACCTGGTCGGCGCGCTCGTACCCGGCCTCGACGAGCAACTCGGCGACCACGTCGAGGTCGATCTCCTCACCGCGAGCGAGCGCAAACCCCCCCGGGCGCAGCGAGGCCTCCGGGACGGCCTCCGCCAGCGCGACCGCGCTCGCGACGACGACAGGTGGCGCGCCGTCGGCGGCGGGCTGCGTGAGCGAATCGAGGGCGGCGATTCGCAGCCCGACGAGGTGCGGCGGCGGCGCCAGATGGGACTCGTAGGTGGTTCCGCGGGATGGGTACAGGCGCACGGCGCGGGGAGCCAGGTACGCGCCGAGCTCCCGTGCGAGATCCCGCGCGGCGATGTCGTCGGCGGCAACGATCAGAGCGGGGCGGTCCCCCAGCGCGTCCGGCCGATCGACAAGCGCGGCCAGGGTGAACGGACGGATGGAGCTCGACACGATCGCGCTCGCCGCCGGCGCCCCCGCCCCGGTCCCAGCGCGCGCGGCAGCGCCCAGCGCGGCGAGGCGCTCCTCATCGGCGGCTATCTGGAGCAGGGGGCGAAGCGACATATTCGAGGCTTCGCCCAGGCTAGATGACTGACTCAGTCGTCCAGACGGCCGACCCCCAAATACCATCGGTGCGTGGACCTGGCCTTGGTCGAGAGAACGCTCGCCGAGCGCGGTGAGCCGGAATACAGGACAGCCCAGATCTGGGAATGGGCTGCGCGGGGCGCTGCCGGCTACGAGGAGATGACGAATCTTCCCAAGGAGCTGCGCTCGGACCTCGCCGAGAGCGTTGCGTTCTCGACCCTGCGGCTCGTGCGGGAGGCCCGCGCGAGCGACGGCACGGTGAAGGCGCTCTTCGAGACGGCCGACGGCAAGCCGCTTGAGGCGGTGCTCATGATCTACCGCGACGGGCGGCGCTCGATCTGCCTCTCCTCCCAGTCCGGGTGCCCGCTCGAGTGCACGTTCTGCGCCACGGGCCAGATGCGGTTCGGCCGGAACCTCACGGCGGCCGAGATCCTCGACCAGGCCCTCCACTTCCGCCGGCTCGGCGCCGTGGACCACTGCGTGTTCATGGGGATGGGCGAGCCGATGATGAACCTCGATGCCGTCCTCGCCGCATGCGAGCGCCTGCCCGACCTGGGGATCACGAACCGGCGGACGGCCATCTCGACCGTGGGCTGGGTGCCCGGAATCGATCGCCTGGCCTCCTCCGAGGCACCGATCCGCCTCGCGCTCTCACTTCACGCTCCCGAGGACGCGCTGCGATCGCAGATCATGGCCGTGAACGACCGCTACGCCATCGCCGACGTCCTGGCGGCGTGCGAGCGCCACTACGAGCGCAAGAACCGGCGCGTCTTCGTCGAATACTTGATGCTCGGAGGCGTGAACGACCGCACCGAGCATGCGCTGGCCCTCGCCGACCTCCTCGACCCCCGGATCTACAAGGTGAACCTGATCCCGTACAACCCCACCGGCTTGGCCTACGAGGCCTCGACGCGCCGCGCGACTGACGCGTTCCGGGCGACCCTGGAGGCTGCCGGCCTTCGCGCCACGGTCCGGCTGGTGCGCGGGCGCGACATCGACGCCGCGTGCGGCCAGCTCGCCGCCGCCAACTGATCCCGCCCAGCCTTCAGTGCTGCCTCAGATACGCGATGGCGTATCTAGGGCATCAGCGGACTAGAGCGGTAGCTATCCGTCCTCGGTCGCGTATGGGAGGCCGGGACCCGAGCGCTGCCACTCGACCTGGCCACGGCCCTCTTCGGTTGAGCGCTCGACCACGCCGTCCCACTCGTGGAGCATGGACTTGAGGCGGGCGACGGCCTCGGGCGGGTTGGCGGCGACCTGCGACGCGAGCTGGAGGGCCGTGTCCTCGGTGGCGGCTGCGGGCGCCACCTTGTGGACAAGGCCCCAGCGAAGCGCCATCTCGGCGTCGACCTCCTTGCCCGTGAGCAGCAGGTACTTCGCCACCGAGAGGCCGCAGAGGGTCACGAGGCGGGCGGGCCCCACGGGCACGCCCAGCGCGCCGCCCGGGAAGCGCAAGCGCAGGTTCGAGCCGCCGATACGCAGATCGCAGGCGACCGCCACCTCGGCGCCGCCCCCTACGCAGGCGCCGTGGCACGCGGCCAGCGTGGGCTTCGCGAAGCCGGTGAGTCCGTCGTAGAGGTCGGCGAAGAGCTGCATCCGGTGAACGCGCCCCTCCTCGTCCAGCTCCTCGCGGACGTCGGCGCCGGCGGAGAGGCCCATGTGGTCGGTCGAGGAGAGGACGAGCACCCGGACCGCGGGGTCGTCGCGCGCCGCAGCGAGGTGGCCTAGGACCTCCTCCAGCATCAGCGTGTCCATCGCGTTTCGCGCCTCGGGCCGGTCGAGCCGCAGCAGTGCGACCCCCTCCGGGGCCGCCTCGGCGACCTCGCCCCCTACCTCGTATGTGGTGCGTTCACTCATCGGCGGTGATTCTCTCCACCAGGCGTGCCGTCTCGTCGGCTGCCGCCGAGATCAGCGCGCGAACGTCGGAGTCCGGCTCGCGGAAGCGCCCGAGGACGTAGGCCGAGACGATCTCGGGGTCGGTTGAGTCCGGGCGCCCGACCCCCGCGCGGACGCGCCAGAAGTCGGCGGAGCCGAGGCCCTGCTTGAGGCTTCGCAATCCGTTGTGTCCGGCGACGCCGCCGCCCAGCTTGGCGCGGATCTCGCCGAACGGCAGGTCGATCTCGTCGTGGACGGCGATCACCCGGTCCAGCTGGGTTCGCAGGCTGCCCCGGGCAGGGCCGGCCGAGGTGCCGGACTCGTTCATGTAGGTCTGGGGGATCAGCACGGCCACGCGGGGGCCGCCCGGCGCCATGCGACCCTCGGCGATCAGCCCGCGAAAGCGACTTCGCGCCTTCGGCAGGTCCCAGCGGCGCGTCAGCTCGGCGGCGACCTCGAAGCCCAGGTTGTGGCGAGTGGCCGCGTACTTGGGGCCTGGATTGCCCAGGCCGACGATCAAGGCGTCTGCGCGGCCGCTCTCGTCGGAGCCGCGGCGGAACAGGCGCAGCGACTACTCCTCGCCGGAGTCGCCGCCGGAGTCGCCCTCGCCCTCCGAGGGCGCCTCGCCCTCGCCCTCGGGCGGGGCCTCGCCCTCCTCGCCCTCGACAGGCTCGCCCTCCTCGCCGACCAGCTCGGCCTCCTCCTCAACCTCCGGCTCGGGCTCCTCCTCGACGCGCGGTGGGTTCAGGGTGGCGATCGTGACCTCCTCGGGATCCACGTCCTCGCCGAGGGCGAACTCCACGCCCTCGGGGGCGGGGACCATCGCGAGCTGGAGGGTGTCGCCGATCTCCATGCCGGAGACGTCGGCGGGGATGCTCTCGGGGATCGCGGTCGGCAGCGCGGAGATCGTGATCGTGTGGGTCACGTGCTCGAGCACGCCGCCCTCCATCACGCCAGGCGCGTCCTCGGTGCCGAGCAGCTCGATGGGAACGTCCGAGGTGATCGCCTCGTCGAGCTTCACCTCGAGCAGGTCCAGGTGCAGGAGATTGCCGCGGACCGGATGGCGCTGCTGCTCCTTGATCACGACCGGGGTCGACTTGCCGTCGAGCTCGACGTCGATGAGCGCGCCGCCGTGGACGAGCACGTTTCGCACGTCTCGCTCTGAAACCTGGAAATGGCGGGCGTCGCTGCCGCCGCCGTAGACGATGCCCGGAACGAACCCCGAACGGCGCAGGCGGCGGCTGGAACGCGAGCCGAATTCGCTGCGCTCCTCGACCTTCAGTGTCACCCGATCGGAGGCCATGCGGCGGTGGAGGATAGAGAACCGGTCGCCGCGAGCGGGTTTGCTGGAAGGTTGCTACGCGCGCCTTAGCGCGATTCCGGTGAGCAACTCGGTGGCGATCCGAGAGCCGATCAGCGCGGTGATGTCGGGCCTCGAGCCGGAGGCCGTCGGGATTACCTCGACCAGATCGGCGCCCACGAGCTCGAGCCGCCGCGCCAGCTCGCGCGTGGCCCAGAGCAGGTCGGTGCTCGTCATCCCACCCGGCTCCGGGGTGCCCGTGCCCGGGGCGAAGGCCGGGTCGAGCACGTCGATGTCGATGGATGCGAACACCGGGCCCGGCCCGACCGCGTCGATCCCGTCATCGAGCACGTCGGCGATTCCGCGCTCGAGCACCTCGCCCATGCGGAAGTCCCTGATCCCGCGTTCGCGCTGCCAGGCGAACTCCTCCTCACCGGGCCAGCTTCCGCGCAGGCCGATCTGGACATAGCGATCGGCCACGACGTGGCCCTGCTCGATGAGCCGGTACATCGGCGTCCCGTGGTTGACGGCCACGCCCCAGAGGTGACGCCCAGTGTCGGTGTGCGCATCGAAGTGGATGAGGCCCAGCGGGCCGTGGCGCTTCGCGCAGGCCCTGATATCAGGCTCCGCGATCGAGTGATCGCCACCGAGCACGAGTGGGATCGCGCCAGCGTCGACCACCTCGCCGACGGTGCGCTCGATCGCCGCGTGTGAGGCGATCGGATCGACTGGCATCACCGGCGCGTCGCCGTAGTCGATCACCCGCAGCGCCTCGAATGGGTTTACCCCCGCATCCAGATGGGCGCCCGCGAAGCTATCACTGGCGAGCCGGATCGCGCGCGGCCCGAAGCGCGTCCCCGGATAGTCGGTGGCGAGCTCATCGATCGGTGCGCCGACCACGGCCACGTCGGCCCCGGCGAGATCGTCGGCCGCCTCGGTGTAGGGACAGGCACAAAACGACTGCAGACCGGCATAGTCGGGGCGGCCGTGCTCACCCCAGCGCGCGTGCGGATCGATGGTCGCCACCCCGCCAGCATGCCTGATCAGCCAACCGCGGCGCGCGCCGCCGGACCCCTCCTATGCTGCGGGCGTGGCCGACGACCAGATGAAGATCCCGAAGGGGCGCGTCCGCCGGTCGGCGAAGCTCGGCACGGCTCTTGGAACCCAGGCCACGAAGTACGCCGGGACCAGAGCGGCGAGCATCGCACGCTCGGAGGAGGGAGCCCAGGAGAGGCTCGAGGCGCGCCACCTGGAGACGGCGCTGAAGATGGTCTCGGTGCTCGGCGAGATGAAGGGCGCCGCGATGAAGCTCGGCCAGCTCGCCTCCTTCATCGACACCGAGTTCCTCCCGCCCGAGTACGCCGAGATCTACCACGAGCAACTTGCCACGCTGCGCACCTCCGCGCCGCCGATGCCATGGGAGGAGGTGCGCAAGGTCCTCGACGAGGAGTACCGCGACGAGAGCTTCGACGACACCTTTGTCGAGTTCGACCACAACGCCTTCGCGGCCGCCTCAATTGGCCAGGTGCACCGCGCGAAGCTGCTGGACGGACGCGAGGTCGCGGTGAAGATCCAGTACCCGGGCGTCGCCGACGCGCTCGAGGCCGACCTCGCCAACGCCGGGATGCTGGTGCGCCTGGCGAAGGCGCTGGCCCCGGGGCTCGACGCGAAGGCGGTCGCGGAGGAACTGCGCGAGCGGGTGCTCGAGGAGCTCGACTACGAGTACGAGGCTCAGAACCAGCGCTCGTTCGCGCGGGCCTACCGCGGACACCCATTCATCCACGTGCCCGACGTGCTCACCAGGCTCTCGCACCGGCGAGTGCTGGTGACCGAATACGTCGAGGGCGTGGGGTTCGAGGACGTCAAGCAGCTCGGCGACGAGGAGCGCAGCCGCTTCGGCGAGATCGTCTTTCGCTTCTGCTTCGGGTCGATCTACCACCTCCAGCACTTCAACGCGGACGCCCTCCCCGGCAACTATCTGCTCATGGACGACGGGCGGGTCGCCTTCCTCGACTTCGGGATGACGAAGAAGCTCGACATTGAGCAGATCGAGCTCGAGCAGGCGGCAGTGGACGCGGCCTCCCGCAAGGACCCAGAGGCGCTGCGCCGTGCGCTACACGATCTCGGCTTCGTTAAGAACCCGTCGAAGCTCGACGCCGAGCGGCTGATGGACCACGTGATGCTGGTCGGCGGCTGGTATCTCGAGGATCGCGAGTACGCGGTCTCGAAGCGGCGCGTGATGAAGGTGATCGAATCGACCACCGATCCGCGCTCGGAGTACTACCCGCTGATGCGCAAGGAGTCGGTCCCCGCGGAAGAGCTGATGGGCCGGCGGATGGAGACCGGCGTCCTCGCGGTCCTCGCGCAGCTCGGCGCTAAGCGCAACTGGCACCGGATCATGCGCGAGTGGGTCTACGCCGACGATCCGGCGACCGAGCTCGGTGAGCACGAGTGGGAGTACTTCGAGTCACGCGGCCAGAGGCGGGTGCCCGGGTACGCAGGCCGATCCGCCTAGCTCGTCCCCGCCACGAGGACGAAGCCGGCGAGCAGCGCCAGGGCGAAGTTGCGCGCGAGGGCCCGCGGCCCGGCGGGCTCGGAGTGGAGCTGGCCGAAGCAATGGCAGTCGGTCGCGTCGCCCCGCGCGATGCTCGCCCGGATCCCGACCGAGATCGCCAGCAGCAGCCCAAGGGCCGCGATTGCGCCGGCACGAGCCGTGGCGTCGGGCACCAGCAGCGCCGCGGTCGCGAGCTCCGCGAGGGGCAGCGCGGTTCCCACCGGTCCGGCGAGACGCTCCGGGACGCCGAAGCCCGCGACCGCGGTGCGTGAGCCCGCAAGGTCCGCGAGCTTGGCCGCCCCGGCGAGCGCGAAGACCGCGGCCAGGATCAGGCGGGCTGCAAGGACCGCGGCGTCCATGGCCGCCCTCAGCTCTCGGGCGCGGGCTGGGGGCGGACGCCCAGGATCGCCACGACGAGGCCGACGATCGCTATCGCCCCGACCACCCGAAAGCTGAACTGGGCGCCGGAGACGAATGACTCCTCCGTCACCTTCAGCACCCGGTCGGCGACCGCGCCCGAGAAGTCGGAGTACGCGGCCTGGCCCGAGTCCGTGCCGGCGAGCACTCCGTGGATCACCGAAACCTGCTCATCGTTCATCGACAGGCCCTGCTCGGCCGCGTCACCGGCGAGCACGTCCTCGGAGCGGATGGTGAAGAGCGCGGTGCAGAGCCCGAGGCCCACCGCCCCGCCGGCCACCTGGAACATGTAGGCGATGCCGCCGGCGAGGCTCGACTGCGACTCGTCGAGCAGCCCGACGGCCGCGGTCGTGATCGTCGGGTAGAAGAGGCCGGCGCCCACCCCGACGGCGAGAAGCCCCGGTAGGAGCTTCACGTAGTTGGAGTCGGCGTCGAAGAACGAGAGCAGCAGCGGGCCGATCGCGAGCAGGAGGGTGCCCGCCAGGATCACCCTGCGCATGCCGACGCGTTGGGTGAGCCGCTCTGAGAGGAGCGCCACAGCGCCGAACGTCCCGAGCATCGGCAGCATGCCGAGGCCGGCCTGCAGGGCGGTCCGGTCGAGCACCTTCTCGATCAGCTGCGGGACGTAGAGCAGGGCGCTGAAGAAGACCGCCGAGAGGAAGAGGATCGTGAGGCACGTCGCGGTGAACCGGCGATTGCGAATCACGCTGGCGGGGACGAGGGCGCCATCGCCCATCCGGGGCTCGATCGCGGCGAACGCGGCGAAGCAGAGGACCGCCCCGCCGAGCATGCCGAGCACGCGGGAATCGCCCCAGCCCCAATCCGCCGACTGGTCGAGGGCGAGCAGGAGCAGGACCAGGCCCAGCGAGAGCGTGAGGACCCCGGCGTAGTCGATCCGCTGGCGGGCCGACGGGTCGACCGGTTGGTGGACGTTCGCCCAGGTGACCCCGAACGCGAACGCGGCGACCGGGATATTGAGGAAGAAGATCGCCCGCCAGCTCAGCTCGTCGGTCAGGACCCCGCCGATCAGCGGGCCGATGGCGTTGCCCAGGCCCGCGACCCCGAGCACGAGGCCGCCGGCGAACGCCGCGCGCTCGGCCGGCACCGCCGCGAACGTCATGCCGAGGATCGCCGGCCACATCAGCCCGCCGCCGATTCCCATGCCGACGCGGGCGGCGATCAGCTGTTCGGCGCTCTGCGTGAGCCCGCCCAGCAGCGAGAAGGCCGCGAAGATCGCAGTGCCGATGAAGAAGATCCGCCGCCGGCCGAACATGTCCGCGAGGCGGCCGCCGGTGACGAGGACCATCCCGAAGGTCAGCGCGTAGGCGTTGATCGTCCACTGGATCGTGCCGACGTCCACGTCGAAGTCCTGCTCGATCGCCGGCAGGGCGACGTTGAGCGCCGTGAAGTCGTTCGCGATGACGAGGACGCCGAGCCCCATCGCGACGAGGGCCATTCCGGTGCCTCTGGAGATTCCGTTCCCCTCCATCGTCGCGGGAATCTATTCCAGGAGCCGCGGGTCGTTCGTGCAAATGCCGTCGACGCCGAGGGCACGGAGCGTGGCGATGCGCGCCGCGTCGTCGACCGTCCATGCGATCACGTCGACGCCCGCGCGGTGCGCGGCCTGCACCACGCGCCGGGTGATGAGCGGGTGGTAGACCCACACCGCCCATGCGCCGAGCTCCGGAGCCCGCCTCTCGATCAGCCATGGGAGGCGAGCCCGAAACGACGCCGATGCGGCCAGCACCAGCGGACGAGCCCACCGTTTGCTGTTCCAGTCCCTCGTAACCCGCGGAATGGTCCAGCCGCGGCGGAGGCTGGGCGCGTGCTCGGCGAGGTATCGCAGGCTCGACGCCTCCATCGTCGACACCATCGCGCGGTCGGTCAGCTCCCGCTCGCGCAGCGCCGCGATCATCTCGTCCTCGCGGCCCGCGATCTTCAGGTCGAGGTCGATCTGAACTTCGTTCAGCGGCGCGGAGCTGAATGCGTCGAGGCCCTCGTCGAGGGTGAGCGGGGCGCGTCGCGCGGCGTCTCCCCAGTCGTGGGCGACGAGCAGCGGCCCGGAGCCATCGGCGGGGCCGGCCACCGCGCGGGTCCAGTCTCTGGGCGGCCCGAAGTCGCCCCGCGGCCGAAGGACGTCGAGCTCGATCGCGTCGACGCCCGCCTCGACGGCCGCGCGGAAGCTGGCGAGCGTGTTCCCCGCCTGGATCGCGTCGGCGCCCTTGTGGCCGATCCGCAACAGTCGGCGCTCGTCCATTCGGGGAACGTAGCTGGCGCCGCGGGCGCCTCCGGGCGCTACGGTCAGCGCGATTTGGGTTACCTCGACCCGTACACCCGCCGCCGCGTCGCCGCGATCCTGCTGATCGTGGGCGCGGTCGTGGCCGGGATCGCCATCGCCGACGTCGGGCCGTTCTCGGACCCGCCGACGGAGGAGGAGCAGGCCGCGGACACGGTGGAGGAGTTCTTCGGCTCCGCCGCCGATGGCGACTTCAAGACGTTCTGCGGCCTGCTGACCCCGCCGGCCCGCAACCTGATCGCGCAGCGGGCGGGCCAGCTCGCGCAGGAGGAGGGCCTCGAGGGATGCGCCGAGATCCTTCGCGCGCTGGCCGGCAAGGAGCTGGCGGAGAACGAGCTTGAGATCACGGAATCCAGCGTGAGCGGCGACCGCGCGCGCGTCGAGACGGAGCTGAAGGTCCCCGGGAAGAAGGGAGTGGAGCAGCGCTCGGTGCTTCTCCAGCTCTACAACGGCGAGTGGCTGATCTACGACCCGGGATTCGGGTGAGAAGCTAGAACAGCTGGTTCTCGCCCTCGAAGATCTCCGAGACGGAGTCGTCGGCGAAGATGCGGCGGATCGAGTCGGCGAGCGTCTGCGCCGTCGAGAGCACGGTGATGTTGTCGGGGGCCCCGGGGCGCAGCGGGATGGTGTCGGTTACGACGATGCGCTCGATGCCCGACTCCTCGTAGGGGAGGCGCTCGTAGGCGGGGCCCGAGAAAACGCCGTGGGTGGCGCAGGCGATGACGCGGGCGGCGCCCTCCTCGAGGACGGTCTTCGCGGCGGCGCAGAGTGTGCCGGCGGTGTCGATCATGTCGTCGACGAGGACGGCGGTCTTGCCCTTCACGTCACCGACGACGTAGCCGATCTCGGCGACCTGCTGGGCGGGGCGCTCCTTCTCCATAACGGCCCAGTGGACGCCGAGCTTGCGGGCGAAGTTGCGGGCGACCTTCACGCGGCCGGCGTCGGGGGAGACGATCACGAGCTCCTCGGTGAAGGCCTGGTCCATGAAGTGCTGGGTCAGGCTCGGCATCGCGGTCATGTGGTCCACGGGAACCTCAAAGAAGCCCTGGACCTGGCCGGAGTGCAGGTCCATGGTGAGGACACGGTCTACGCCGACCGCCTCAAGCGTCTTGGCGACGACTCGGGCGGAGATGGGCTCGCGAGGCTGCGACTTCTTGTCCTGGCGGCCGTAGCCGTACCAGGGCATGACGGCGATGATGCGGTGGGCGGAGGCGCCCTGGGCCGCGTCGATCATCACGAGCAGCTCCATGAGCGAGTCGTTGGGGGTCATCCCGTGCGCCTCGTTGGCGGCTGTCGACTGGACGAGGAATACGTCGGCGCCCCGGATGGACTCGGTGTAGCGGCAGTAGACCTCGCCGTCGGCGAAGGTGCGCAGGTCGACCTGCCCGAGGTCCACGTCGAGCTTGCCGGCGATGCGGGCGGCGAGCTCCATGGAGGCGCGGCCGCCGAAGACCATGAGGCGCTTCGTGTAGTCCTGGGGGATCGAGCTGACCAGCTGCGGGCTCTCCTCCACGCCGGGCCTGTCCTCGACGACGCTCACGAGTGCTCCCCTTCCTCGGCTTCCTCTGTCGCTCCTGCGTGCTTGGACTTGTGCTCCGCGAAACCCTCGATGTTTCGCTGCTCACCGCGCGTGATTCCCAGTGCCCCGGGCGGGACATCCTTGCGAATCACCGCTCCGGCGCCAGTGTAAGCGCCGTCGCCGATGGCCACCGGGGCGACGAGCGAGCTGTGAATGGAGATTCGCGCACCTTGCCCGATCTTCGTGCGGTTCTTGGTGAAGCCGTCGTAGTTCGCCGTGATTGTGCTCGCCCCCAGGTTGGCGCCGGCGCCTACGTCGGCGTCGCCGACGTAGGAGAGGTGCGGAACCTTCGCCCCGGGCCCGATCTCCGAGTTCTTGATCTCCACGAAGGTGCCGGCCTTGGCGCCCTCGTGGAGGTGGGCCCCGGGGCGGAGATAGGCGTACGGGCCGACCGAGCAGCCGTCGTCGACGTCGCAGTCGTGGAGGTAGGAGTGTGGGACGGTGACCTCGGCGCCGAGGGTTGAGTCGATGAGGGTGGTATGCGGGCCGACGATCGAGCGGGGGCCGACGCGGCTGGCGCCGCGGAGCGTGCAGCCGGGCTCGATGGTGGTGTCCGGAGCGATCTCCACGTCGGCGTCGATCCAGGTGGCCGCGGGGTCCGTGACGGTCACGCCGGCGAGCATGTGGTCGTGGAGAATCCTCTCGCGTGCGATCGCCGAGGCGCGGGCGAGCTCCGCGCGGTTGTTCACGCCGATGTTCACGGTCAGGTCGGAGGTCCGATGGGCCGTGACCCGGTGTCCTGCCTGTCGGATCAGCGGCAGTACGTCGCCGAGGTAGTACTCGCCCGCGGGGTTGTCGTTGCTCAGCGCCTCGAGCGCCGTCGCGAGGGGGGCCGAGGCAAAGGCGAACTGGTTCGTGTTGATCTCGCGGATGGCGAGGATCTCGGGAGGGACGCCCTCCGGGTGCTTGGTCTCGACGATCCGTTGAAACTCGCCGGATTCGTCGCGGACGATGCGACCGAGCTGCTCGGCATCGTCCCGCTCGACCGACATCACCGTGGCGGCCGCTCCGGCGGACTCGTGAGCCCCGAGGAGCTCCCGGACCACCGCGGCGGTGACCAGGGGGTGGTCTCCGTTCAGCACGATAACCTGCTCCGCCTCGCGGATCAGCGGCAGCGCGGCGCGCACGGCGCCGCCCGTGCCGTCGGGCTCGGGCTGGACGACGGTTTCGGTTCCGGCGGGGAGGGCGCCGGCGAGATCGCGCTCGGGCGAGACGATCACCGCAACTCGTTCCGCGCCCGCCTCACGCGCGGCCGCGACCGGCCAGGCGATCATCGGCCTCCCGCAAACGGGATGCATCATCTTCGGCAGGGAGGAGCGCATCCTCGTCCCCTCACCCGCCGCCATGATCAGGACGGTGGGGCCGGCCACGAGGGAATCGTAGAGCGGCGGGGCTAGACTCGCCGGCGCAACCGTCCGGGGTGGTGTAGCGCTAGCACTCCAGGTTTTGGTCCTGGCAGCGGAGGTTGGATTCCTCCCCCCGGAGCTCACGCCCGGCGCCCTGGCGGGTTATTACACACATATCGAGGTTTCCCGCCACTAAGCAGCCGCGGCCCGCGCGAGGATCGCCCGCAGATTCCGCGCGACCCCCGCCTGGTCGGCGTCAAGCTGGCGGTCGGTGACCCGCACGACCTCGTAGCCGCGGACCTTGAGGTAGATGTCGCGTTGCCGGTCCTCCTCGAACGCCAGCGGCCCCCCATGGGTGCGGTAGGAGTCCGTCTCGACCACGACCCTCTCCGCCCGCCAGAGGAAGTCGACGGTAAACGGACCGATCCTGGCGTTTGGCTCCGGGTCGGGGAGGCTGTGGCGGCGGCAGAAGCGGCGGAAGCGCGACTCAAGTCCCGAGCGGCTCCCGTCCGCCTCGGGCAGGTCGCCGATCGGGAGCTCGCGGAACTCGGCTTGGCGCAGGGCCCGGCGGTACTCCCACTCGGGAGCGGTGCGGCGCAGGTCCGCGAGCGTCCTGGCCGGGTTCGTGACCGGGATGTTGAGGCGGGAGGTTGTTTGGCTGGGTAGGAGGGTGGGAGGTCGGTGGATGACGATGCCCTTGCGCCTTGATCGGCCGTTGCCGTTGGCGATCGAGACGTGGACGGGGCCTCGCTTTGGCTCCAGCAGCAGAAGCAGCATCGCCGCGCTTCG
>Ga0126312_10000852_pt1 | contig 19237 bp, 21 predicted proteins | sample Plot104A_FD_92537 | JGI IMG/M metagenome (GOLD analysis project Ga0126312, IMG submission 92537) | Serpentine soil microbial communities from UC McLaughlin Reserve, CA, USA - Plot104A | ecosystem: Environmental > Terrestrial > Soil > Grasslands | place: USA: UC McLaughlin Reserve, Lake County... | reverse complement strand
GACGAGATCGCCGCCGCCCGCGGCCGTGCCCATTCCGCCGACGGCCGGATCGGTCACGTCGTGTGCGCCAGGTTCCTTCATGTCCTCGACCGGGACGTGGATCTTGAGGTCGAGGGGCTTGCGGATGCCGGTATCCACGACGCGGCAGTTGCGGCCGGCGCCGACGAGAAAACGACCGACCTCCTCGAGCGGACGCTGTGTGGCGGAGAGCCCGATCCGCTGCAGCGGCCTGTCCGCCAGGTGCTCGAGCCGCTCGAGCGTCAACGCGAGATGCGCGCCGCGCTTGGTCTGCGCGACGGCATGGATCTCGTCGACGATCACCCACTCCGTATCCACCAGAAACTCGCGCGCGCGCGAGGTAAGCATGAGGTAGAGCGACTCCGGCGTGGTGATCAGCACGTCCGGCGGCTTGCGCAGCATCGCCTGGCGCTGCTTTTGCGGCGTGTCGCCGGTGCGGATCGCCACCTCGATGTCGCCGCCGATTCCCCTCAGCGGCGCGCGCAGGTTCTTCTCGATGTCGTAGGAGAGGGCCTTCAGGGGAGAGACGTAGACCAACCGGGTCCTTCGCGGCTCCGCCGGCTCCGCCACGAGGCGGTCGAGCCCCCAGAGGAACGCGGCCAGCGTCTTGCCCGAGCCGGTTGGCGCGGAGACGAGCACGTTCTCGCCGCCCGCGATCGCCGGCCAGGCCTGCTCCTGGGCGGGGGTAGGCCCCTCGAATGAGCGCTCGAACCAATCACGGACCTGCCGGGTGAACGATGCAAGGGGGTCTGAAGGCACGCGACCCCCGAGCGTACCGCGCGGCTAAGTCGGGGCCAGCACGATCGCGACGGCGTCGTCCTGCAGGGGGTCCTCAGATGCATGGAGGACCGCCTCTTGGATCGCGCTTGCGATCGCCGGCGCCGAGCGGCTCTCGGCCTGGTGGACGGCGCGCTCGATGCCGTCGAGGCCGAACAAGCCGTCGGCCGTCCGCCTGGCCGTGACCCCGTCCGAGTGCAGGATCAGCCTCTCGTCCTCCTCGAGCCGGCGCAGGCGGGGGACGAATCTACGGTCCCGCTCGAAGATGCCCAGCGGCAGCTCGGGCTCGGTGAAGAGCTGCTCGATCGTCCCGTCCGGTCGGACCACGAGCGGTGGCGGATGGCCGCAGTTGACCCAGCTGAACGTCGAGTAGACCGCGTGCCAGCGGGCGATGATCGCCGTGACGAAGAACTCCGGCCTGCCGACGTCGTAGACGACGTCGTGCATCGTTCGCGCCGCGGCATCGAGGGTCTGGTCGCTCCGCCGTGCTGCGCGCAGCGCCGCAAGCGCGATCCCGCCCAGAGCGCCGGCTGTTGCCCCCTTGCCAACTGCATCCGCGACGGCGACCCAGGCGCCATCGCGGTTCTCGACGTAATCGAACCAATCTCCCCCGACCTCGTAGGTCGGGAGAACCGTGCCGGCAATCTCGCCGCCGCCCAGCCGCGCGATACGGGGCGGGAGCAGGCTCTGCTGGAGCTCGGCCGCGGCGCGAGTCTCCTTCCGCCGCCGCGCGGCGTCGACGACGTCCGTGTAACCGTCCGCCAGCTCCATCGCCGCGGCTCCGTGCCTGCCCAGCTCGACGAGCGGCCCCTCCGGTGCGCGCAGCCCGAGCAGGAGCCCGATCGCGCGGCCGCGCAGCCACATCGGAGCAATTCCGACTCCCGGGAGCTCCGCCTCGAGGCGCGCTCTGAGAGCTGGGATGCCGTCCTCGGCCAGCTCGGGCCCGAGAGCGAGAGGCGCGGCGAGCCGTTCCGGGAACTCCTCCGGGCCGGCGAGTCGAAGCAGGTGCGTGCCGTCGATGTCCAGGACGTAGATCGCCACCGGGCCGCCGCTGATACGCCGCGCCTCGGAGACGAATTGCTCCGGGAAGAGATGCGGCGGGATTTCGTCGAGGACACGCGCGATGTCCAGGGGCAGGGCGGGCGTACCCGACAGCTCTCCGGGTGGACGCAGCCGCTCCAGCTCCCAGTCCCTCTCCGCGGTTACGTCGGAGAGGATGCCCACTACGGCGTATGGGACGTTCGAGCCCGGCGAGGCGAGGACTCGAACCTCGACGGCCATCCAGCCGATCCGCCTGTCCCCGTCCCGCTGGCCGAGGACGGCCCGTTGAGGTTCCCCCGTCCGTACGGCGACGTCGAGAGGGTGGTCCTCCGACGGGCATCGCGAGCCGTCCGCGTAGAGAAGGTCGCCCGGGGCGTCGAGGATCGCAGCCGCTCGTCGGTTGCGGCAGATCAACCGCCCTTCGGCGTCCAGCGCCACCAGGCCCTGGTCGAGGGGCTCGGCGAGGGAGCGAAACAGAGCCTCTGCGGCGAGGCCGGCGTCGGCAGCCCCGCTCGAGCCAAGGCGCAGGCAGGCGTCGATCAGGTGCTCCAAGGCCTTGTAGAGCCATGAGCGAGGGGGCGCGGGCGACAGGTCCGCCGCTCGCCGGAGACCGTCGGCCACCGGTAGGAGCGCGGCCCCCAACTGCCCTACCTCGGCTCCGAGGGGCAGCGCATCGAGCAGATCGAGTCGGCGGCGACGCCCGAGCTGCACCAGTGTGAGCACGGTCCGTCTGAGCGCGGAGATCGGGGTGCCCTCGTGCTCTGCGATGACGGTGAGCGAGCGGCCGGCCTCGGCGAGCGCGTCGCTCCGCAGCTCGGCCTCGAGGTCCGAGCGCGTCCGGAAGTGCCGATGCAACGTCGAGCGACTAACGCCTGCCGCCGCCGCCACGTTTGCCATCTTCAGGCCGGCCCCTTCGGCCAGCTGCGAGGCCGCAGCGTCGAGGATGGAAGCGCGGTTTCGCTCTGCGTCGGCTCGGCGCCGCTGGACCATCGCCCGTGAGCTTAATCGCGACAGACCGGAGGCGCGTTCTCCACCAGGTGTCTCGCTTAGCTCCCGGCGCGGGTCACTTTTCCCGAGGACGCGCCAGACTGGGAGCACTTTGAGCCCTTACCGGCGCAGCTCCACGGATGCTCGGCGCAATCAGCTCTTCCAGGACGCCACAGCCGTCATACGGTCCGACTTCGCCAGGCCCCTGACGCTCGAGGCGGCGGCGGCTCGCATAGCCGCGTCGCCTCGCCAGGTCCGCCGTGCATTCTCGGAGGTCGGCGGGACTACATTCCGCGCCTACCTGCGCGACGTCCGGATGGCGCGAGCGGCGGAGTTCCTTGGGTCGAGCGATCTGCCGGTGCGAGAGGTCGCCGCGCGGGTCGGCTACCGACAGCCCAGCCAGTTCACAAAGGCCTTCAAGCTCGCCTTCGGACTGACCCCGTCGCGGTTCAGGGGGACCGGGGTCGCTGGTGCCTTGCGGCCAATATCCCCGAACAGGCGAATCGGCGAGGCGTGATCCCGGTAAGCGGCAGGTTGTGGAGTCACCCGAGGAGGAAAGCGTGGCCAGGCAAGAATTCAACGACCAGTCGCTCAGCGAACTGGTCCAGCAGCTCTCGAACCAGACGGCGAGCCTGGTTCGCAAGGAGATTCGGCTGGCGCAGCTCGAGCTTCAGGAGAAGGGCAAGCGGGCCGGTATCGGCGTCGGCATGTTCGGCGGAAGCGGCCTCGTCGCGCTCTACGGGTTCGGCGCCCTGATCGGCGCGGCGATCCTGGCCCTCGCCACCGCCGTCACGCCGTGGCTTGCGGCGTTGATCGTCGCCGTCGTGCTGTTCGGCGTCGCTGGCGTACTGGCCCTCACAGGCAAGAAGGAGGTCCAGCAGGCGACGCCGCCGACCCCGGAGGCCGCGATCGAGAGCGCGCAAACCGACGTCGAGGTCGTCAAAGAAAGGGCGGGTCGCGGATGACGCCGAGAGAGAAGGAAGCCAAGGAGCAGGAGAAGGCGGCGCAGCAGGCAGGCGACCAGGCCGCCCAGGCGGTCAAGGATGAGACCGGCGTGGGTGAGAAGCCTCCCAGCGACCCCGAGCAACTGCGCGAGGAGATCGCGGAGAACCGGGAGGAGCTGGGCGAGACCGTCGAGGCGCTCGCCGAGAAGGCGGACGTCAAGGCACAATTGCAGGAGCAGGTGGACGAGCGCAAGGAGCAGTTGCGCGGCGCCCAGGAGCAGGCGAAGACGAAGGTCGGGGAAACGACAGAGCAGGCGAAGCAGCGGCCAGTGCCGATCGCGGCGGCCGCTGCGGCGATCCTCGGCGGCCTGATACTGCTGCGACTGATCCGGAGGAGGTAGCCGTGCAGCTGCTCTACAGGCCGTTCGGAATCCTCTTCAGCGTGCTCGGCGGGATTCTCGCCGGCACGATCTTCAAGCAGATCTGGAAGCGCGTCTCGGGCGAGGAGGAGGCCCCGAAGGCGAAGGAATCGGAGTACGGCTGGAAGGAGGTCCTGCCGGCGGCGGCGGCCGAGGGCGCGATCTTCGGGCTGGTCAAGGCAGCCGTCGACAGAGGCGGCGCGCAGGGATTCCAGAAGCTGACCGGTGTCTGGCCGGGCGACTAGGGAGGCGACGCGATGGCGGAGAGCACGAGAGAGCGAGAGCGGGAGCGGGTAGACGGGGGAGGCGGAGACGGCCGGGCGCCCGAGACGCCGACCGATCTTCCGGCGAAGGGCTGGTTCGGGACGCTCAGGCGAACCGTCCGCGAGTTCAGGGAGGACAACCTCACGGACTGGGCGGCGGCGCTCACCTACTACGGGATTCTCGCGATCTTCCCGGCCCTTTTGGCGCTGGTGTCGGTCCTGGGGCTCGTGGGGAGCGGGGTCACCCAATCGCTAATCGACAACCTCGGCAAGGTCGCTCCCGGTCCGGCGAAGGACATCTTGACGAGCGCGATCCAGAACTTGCAGAAGAACCAGGGCGCGGCGGGGATCATGTTCATCGTCGGTATCGCGCTGGCGCTGTGGTCGGCGTCCGGCTATGTGGCCGCCTTCATGCGCGCCTCGAACGCGATCTACGACGTGGAGGAGGGGCGCCCGATCTGGAAGACGGCTCCGACCCGGTTCCTGACGACGCTCGTGCTGCTGCTGATGCTCGCGGCGGTGGCGATCGCAGTCACCTTCACCGGGCCGCTGGCGAAGCAGGCCGGGAACGTGATCGGCGTGGGCTCATCGGCGGTCACCGCCTGGGACATCGCGAAGTGGCCGGTGATCCTGGTCGTGGTGATCACGATGTTCGCGATCCTCTACTGGGCCGCGCCCAACGTGAAGCACCCGAAGTTCCACTGGATCAGCCCCGGTGGTGTGGTCGGCGTGCTGCTCTGGATCGTGGCCTCGGCGGCCTTCGCCTTCTATGTCGCGAGCTTCGCCTCCTACAACAAGACATACGGGGCACTCGGCGGCGTGATCGTGTTCCTGACCTGGCTCTGGATCTCGAACATCGCCGTCCTGCTGGGCGCCGAGTTCAACTCCGAGCTGGAGCGCGGCCGGCAGATCGAGGCTGGTCACCCGGAGGACCGGGAGCCGTTCCTAAGGCCGCGCGACACCCGCAAGATGAAGGCGCGATAGCCGATGGCGAGGTCACGGAAGAAGAAGTCGGCTGCCATCTACGCGAAGCGGCTGGCCGACGACCAGTACGTCCACGAGCAGCTGCGCGAGGCCGCCGGCCGGCTGCAAGGGGCCTACGCGAGGGTCTCCCGAAAGCGCGGCAAGGCGGCGGAGGACAAGGAGGTCTGGGACCACCTCCGCCAGGGGGCCGGCTCGATCAGGAAGGCGACCCTCGCGGTCCGGGGAGGCCGGCCCGAGCCCAAGCGGCGGGGCCGCAAGCTCCTCGTCGTGGCCCTTGCCGGAGGCGGCGCGGCCGTGGTACTGAACCAGCGCCGCAAGCAGGAGCCGAGTGCTCCGCAGCACGCTTGACTCCCTGGTCGGCCTGCCACACCGCGTCCAGGCGGTCGCCGACGACATCCGGGCGCTGCGGGTAAGCGCCGAGCGTCAGAGCGAGGGTGCGGGGCGGATAGAGGGGCAGCTGCTCGAGCTCAGCGGCAGGCTCGCCGCGATCGAGAGCCTCGTCTCCGCTCTCGACCGGGACGTGGACGAGGCGACGGACCGGCTTCCGGATCGGGAGAAGGGTCCGCTCGTTAAGGCTAGGGACGCGCTGACGGGGGACTCAGGTCGCTAGAGGCCGTTCGGATGGCGCCCGCGGTAGCCGCGGGCCGAGCGCATCTTGGTCGTCCAGCGGGTACCCCGGTCACGCAGGCCGCTCGTGTCGAAGCGCAGGCCGGCGACCATCATGTAGGCGTGGCCGCTGTTGGCGCGGATCGTGATCCAGGTCCCGCGGCCGCGGAGCCCGTAGGTCATGAAGCCGCTCGAGTCGAGGGGGGGGTCGACGAGGTCGGCCCCGTGCAGCGCGTAGCTGACCGAGCCGGAGCAGTCGTAGCCCGTGTCGTGGAAGCTGCCGTGGCCGCCGCCGTACTTGTAGGGCTTCTTCGCGATCCTGTTCCCGGCCGCGATGACGGACTGGACGTCCGGGGGCGCGGAGGCGGGCGGGAGCGCCAGGCCGTCCTCGGCGAGGGCGGCCTTCTCGCCGGGGGCGGTAGTCGTGGGAACGTCGCTGTCCGAGGCGGAGCGGGCGCGCCGCTTCAGAAGGCGGGCGTCCGAGCGGGTCACGACGCCGTCGACGCGGCGGCTCTCGTCGCGCTCGAATCCCCTTACCGAGCGGCGGGTCCCACGGCCGAACTCGCCGTCCACGTCGGTCTTGTGGCCGACGCGGGTCAGATACCGCTGGAGCGTCCGGACGTCGGATCCGTGCATGCCCTTGCGGAGCGTTCGGTGCCCAAGTCTGGTGGCGTCGGCGGCACCGGGCGCGACGAGCGCGACGGCGCTCGCCGAGCACGCGACGGCTACGGCAAGACGTCGAGACCCCTGCATGTCCTGGGACAACCCCCTTGTTCGTTCAGGCGCCTACGGGGTTAGCTGTCGGGCTTGCGCCGAACGAATTGGCGCTACGCGAGCAGAACGTCGCGATTCGCCCCTGGCGGCTGCCGCCGCCTCTGGGTCCCCCGCTCCCCGGCCATGTGGGCCGGGGACTCGGCTGGGTTATGGAGCGCCGGGCACTATATCGAGGCGACCCGGACCGATCACTTCCGACTTGCTGGGGCGGTCAACTACGGAGCCGAGCTCCGCTCGCCCAACTCCCGCGCCCGGGCGAAGATCGCGTCCATCATCTCCTCCGTCAGCTTGCCGGTGAACGTGTTCTGCTGGCTGGGGTGGTACGCGCCGATCAGGACCGGCCTGTCCTCACCGGCGTGCTCCGCGCCGTGGCCGAAGCGGGGCCTCGGCCGCAGGCCGAGCAGCTGGCAGGCGGCGTCCCAGGCGAACTTGCCAAGGCACACGATCACCCTCGGGTCGATCAGCTCGAGCTCCCGCATCGCGTAGGGCAGGCAGTTTTCGCGCTCCTCTGGGAGCGGCTTGTTCGCGGGCGGCGCGCAGCGCACCGCCGCGGCGACGAAGGCGCCATCGAGCCGGAGGCCGTCGTCCCGGTTGCGCGAGGTGGGCTGGTTGGCCAAGCCCGCGCGGTGCATCGCCCCGAACAGCCAGTCGCCGGAGCGGTCACCCGTGAACACCCGGCCGGTGCGGTTGCCGCCGTGCGCCGCCGGCGCCAGGCCGAGCACGTAGATCGCGGCGCCCGGATCGCCGAAGCCCGGAACCGGCCGGCCCCAGTAGTCCTCATCCCGGTAGGCGGCGCGCTTCTCCCGCGCCACGCGCTCGCGCCACTCCACCAGCCGCGGGCACCTGCGGCAGCGGATGACCCGCCGCTCTAGGGCTTCAAGCGCCTGCCGCTGCTGAACAGGTACTGCGCCCACAGGTAGGCCGGTATGGCGAACGCCGCGGTCACCCCGAGTGAGAGCCAGATGCTCACGTCGCTCTCGCCGAGGAACCCGAAGCGAAGGCCGTTGACGAGGTAGAAGATCGGATTGAAATGCGAAAGCTGATGCCAGGGCGAGGGCAGGATGCTCACCGAGTAGAAGACGCCCCCCACGAACGCCAGCGGCAGGATCACGATGTTCTGGATGAACGTCGTGTGATCCCACTGCTCCGCGTAGATGCCGACCACCAGCCCCAGGGCGCTGAACAGGACGAGCCCCAGCACCACGGCGGCGACGAGAGCGAACGGCTGCTCGACCGGCACGCCCACGAGCGGAACCGCCAGCACGGCCAGCGAGCCGCCGATGGCGATCGCGCGGAAGATGCCGCCGACCGTGAAGCCGAGCGTCATCTGCCAGGGGTGCATCGGCGCCGAGAGCACGTCGTTGACATAGCGATCGAAGCGGGCCTGGAAGATCGTCGAGGCGTTGTTCGAGTAGGCGGCCTGCACCATCGCCATCGTGATCAGCCCGGGCACGATGAAGACGTCGTATTCCACGCCGCCGATGTGCTTGATGCGGCCGCCTAGCGAGAGCCCGAAGACGAGGATGAAGAGGATCGAGCTGATCACAGGTGCGAGGATCGTCTGGGTCCAGAGCTTCGAGACCCGCAGGGTCTCCCGTTTGGACAGCCATTTGAGCCCGGTGAGCCCGTTCACGAGACCTCCATCGCCTTGACGTAGACGTCGCTGAGCCGGTCGACGCCGAAGTGGTCGCGCAGCCCTTCCGCGCTGTCGCGGGCGATCAGCCGACCCCCCCGGATGAGGCCGATCTCCTCGCAGAGCTCCTCCGCCTCGTCGAGGTAGTGGGTCGTGAGCAGGATCGTCGTGCCCTCGCTGTGGAGTCGGCGGATGTAGCGCCACATCTCGAGCCGCAGCTCGAAGTCCACGCCGGCGGTCGGCTCGTCGAGGATCACGAGCCGCGGGCGGTGCATCAGGGCTCGCGCCAGCAGCAGCCGCCGCCGCTGGCCGCCGGAAAGGCGCGGGGCGCGCACGTCGCGCTTGGCCCTGAGCCCGAATACCTCGATCATCTCGTCCGCCCGGGCCTGCGCATCCTCCTCCGACAGGCCGAAGTACCCGCCGTGGTAGACGAGCGTCTCGTGCACGGTCAGGAAACGGTCCAGGTTGATGTCCTGCTCGGCGAGCCCGATCCAGGAGCGCGCCAGAAGGCTCTGCGCCGGCTCGCCGAACACGAGCACCTCACCAGCGGTGATGCGAATCAGGTTGCAGACGGCCGAGATCAGAGTCGTCTTCCCCGCCCCGTTCGGTCCGAGCAGCCCGAAGAACGCGCCCGCCGGAATCTCGAGGTCGAAGTCCTCGAGGGCAAGCGTCCCGTCGTCGTAGCGCTTGGTGAGGCCGCGCAGCTCGAGCGCGGGGTCGGTGTCCCTGAACACCCCTTCCAGGCTACTCGCTGCCCGCGGCCTGGCTCATCCGCGACGGCTCGGCGGCGTCCGAAAACGCACGTGCACGTGGTCGTCGTGGTAGACCAGCTTCTGGACGACCTTGCGCGGCCCGGCCAGCCCGGTGTGCGGCCCGACGAAGGCGTACTTCGCGCCGGCCTTGACGAAACGGTCCACGAGCTCCTGTGCCAAGTCGAGGTCGATCTGGTCCACGTTGCGAGCCGCGCGCTCGTACGCGTCCAGGCGCGGGTAGTAGACGTCGACGTCGACGCCGTTCTGGTGCGAGCCGTGGCCGACCCCGCCGAAGCGCTTGCCGAACTTCCCACCGCGCGGGCGGCTCAGGTCGCCGATCCCGATGCGCGGGGCGTCCGGGAAGTCACGCCGCAGCGAGCGGAGCACGCGCAGCAGCTTGCGGATCGTGAAGTCGCAGCTGTAACGGCGCCACCAGCGGTCGGGCTTGCGCTTCTCGACGGGGTCCCAGGTGAAGAAGTCGCGGCCCTCGGCCGGGAGCCTCGTGCCCCTCACCAGTCGGCCCGCCCACGGCTTTCCGATTGCGCGGCAGCGGCGCCAGTGGATCGGGGGGTAGACGGGCTCCGCGGTCGGGGGCGCCGTGGTGGGCGGCGAGGGCGGCACCGGAGTCGTCGAGTCGCCGGCCGCCCCCCGGCCCGCGGCGGCGCCGGCCAGGGCGGCGCAGAGCGCCACGAGGAGCGGTACCAGGGTGCGGAGGGGGCGGGCCATCGACCCCTTCTAACGAATCAGAGAACATAACGACTCGCTACAGCGTGCGAGAGCCACGTTGCTGGCTGAGCACTGCTGTCCAAAAACTCTGCCAGCTGCCAGCCGTCAGCCGAGCGCGCGCCCGTAGTGCCGCTCGTAGTACTGCCGGTAATCGCCGCTTCGAATAGGCCCCCACCACCACCCGTTGTCGCGGTACCACTGGACCGTGCGCCCGAGGCCCTCCTCGAAGCGCACCTGGGGCTCCCAGCCCAGCTCCGACTGGAGCTTGGCCGATGAGAGCGAGTAACGGCGGTCGTGGCCGGGCCGGTCTGTCACGTACTCGATCAACGACTCGTCCCGGCCGGTCAGCTCGAGGATGTGCTTGACCACGTCGAGGTTCTCGATCTCGTCCGGCCCGCCGGCGTTGTAGGCCTCCCCGGCCCGGCCGCCGAGCAGCACCGCTTGGATCGCCCGGCAGAAGTCCTCGACGTAGAGCCAGTTGCGCACGTTGCGGCCGTCGCCGTACACGGGGAGCCGGTCGCCGTGGAGGGCGTTCAGGATCATCAGCGGGATCAGCTTCTCCGGGTACTGGCGCGGGCCGTAGTTGTTCGAGCCGCGGCAGATCACGGCGTCGACCCCGTAGGTGTGGGCGTGGGCCGAGACGAGGAGGTCGCCCGCCGCCTTCGTCGCCGAGTAGGGCGACGAGGGATCGAGCGGGGAGAGCTCAGTGAAGGAGCCCGACTGGATCGAGCCGTAGACCTCGTCGGTGGACACCTGGAGGTAGCGGCCGACGCCAAGTTCCCGCGCGGCGTCGAGCAGCACGCCGGTACCGATGACGTGGGTGCGCGCGAAGGCCTCCTGGTCTGAGATCGAGCGGTCCACGTGCGACTCGGCCGCGAAGTTAACGACGGCATCGCAGCCGGCCATCACGTCCCGAGCAGTCGCGGGGTCCTCGATCGCCCCCTCGGCGATCTCCACGTCGAGTCCGGCCAGGTTCTCGGACCGCCCGGCGTAGGTCAGCTTGTCGAGCACCACGACCTCGTGCTCGTCGCGCACCAGGCGTACATACGAGGAGCCGATGAAGCCGCACGCGCCGGTAACTAGCAGCCTCATGCCGCCAGCGCCTCGCGTTCGCCGAGATAGCGCTCGAGTCCCTCGCGCCAGTGCGGGAGCCCGCCGCCGCGGGTCGAGCGGAGCACGGAGTAGGCCGGGCGGGCGGCCGGCAGCGGGTACTCGTCGGTAGTGACCGGCCGCGCTTCGCAGTCGACGCCCGCTTGGCGGAAGATCTCCCGCGCGAACTCGAACCAGGAGCACTCGCCGCCTCCCGCCAGGTGATGAATTCCGCGTTCGCCCGCGGCGACCACCTGCACGAGCGCCTCGGCGAGATGGCCGGTCCAGGTCGGGCAGCCCACCTGGTCGCTCACGACCCGTAGCCCGCCGCGCTCGCGGCCGAGCCGCAGCATCCTCTCGACGAAGTTGGCTCCGTGTGCTCCGAACAGCCACGAGGAGCGCACGACGAGGTGACGCGGGTTCAGCTCGACTGTCGCCACCTCGCCGGCGAGCTTGGACCGGCCGTACGCGGACAGCGGCGCCGGGTGGTCCGACTCGACGTAGGGCTCGCCCTTCATTCCGTCGAAGACGTAGTCGCTCGACACGTAGAGGACGCTCGCGCCGGCGAGCCGGGCGGCCTGCGCGACGTTGCCCGCTCCCTCGCCGTTGACCAGCGCCGCGAGCTCGCTGTGTTCTTCCGCGCCATCCACCTCCGTGTAGGCGGCGCAGTTGACGACCGCGTCGGGTGCGGCGGCGGCGACTGCCTCGCGCGCGGCGTCGGCGTCCGTCACGTCCAGGTCCCGGCGCGCCAGCGCCACCACCTCGTGGTCGGCCGCGGCGGCGGCCTTGACGAGGTCCTGCCCGAGCATCCCGCCCGCGCCACAGACGACGATCTTCATCGGCTCAGCCTTGCAGACGGAGCCTGGCTGCCGCCACATTCCCGTAGCGGTCCGGGGCGTGGCCGGCCGTCACTCGCGCCTCGGGCGATCGCCCGCGGTGGGGGAATCCCTGCCCTTGCAAGAATCCGCCCGCGGCCCAACAAGACGCCGTCCGCCGTCGATCCTTATAGTGGCCGCTCAGATTGACCGCCGAATCTTCCATCGGGCGCGATGGAAGAGCGGGGGACCCAAGAAGTCCCGAGACGGCCTGGGGCGAACGTCGCGTGATCGCGGCGAAGCGCAACCACAGCGCGAGCCCGACAGCTAACCCCGTAGGCAAACGCCCAATATGGCTATCGGTGCCAGGAAACCCCTGCTGCTCCTCGTCGCCGCGCTCGCGGTCGCGGCCGTGGCGCCTGCCGATGCGAGCGCCGCGCGCTACGGCTCGCGCACGCTCAAGCGCGGCGTTCAGGGAAACGACGTCAAGCGGCTCCAGCGCTACCTGGGCAAGGCCGGCCACAGGACCGGCTCTGACGGGGAGTTCGGGCCCCGCACCGAACGAGCCCTCAGTGCGACCGAGAGGGAGCTCGAGCTGCACGCCGACGGCGTCGCCACCCGGCGCGAGCAGCGCGCCATCCGCCGTGCCGTAGCCACCCCGGGGACGGGGGGCGTGGCGTACGCCGCTCCTCCTCCGGTCAGGCAGGTCGTTCAGGGCGCGAGCGGCAAGGTCGACTCCGCGGGCTTCGCCGTCCCGCCGGCCTCCGCGCCAAAGGTCGTCAAGGACGTCGTCGCCGCTGGCAACAAGATCGCCAAGACTCCCTACAAATGGGGCGGCGGTCACGGCAGCTGGGACGACACGGGCTACGACTGCTCGGGCTCGGTGTCCTACGCGCTCCACGCGGCCGGCCTGCTCGACAGCCCGCTCGTCTCGGGCGACCTCGCCCGGTGGGGTAGGCGGGGGCGCGGAAGCTGGATCACGATCTACGCCAACAGCAGCCATGTCTACATGGTCGTCGCGCACATGCGCTTCGACACGAGCGCGCGTTCCCGGACCGGCTCACGTTGGACCAGACAACATCGCTCCTCGGAGGGCTTCGCCGTCAGGCATCCGAGCGGCCTGTAGTACCGGCTCAGAGAATCTGCACGTCGGCGTTGTCGCCCACCACGAAGCGGTACGCCTTGGGGAGGGCAGGTCCGCGCCGGATCTGCACGTTCTTGCCGATCAAGCTCGCCTCGATCCGGTACTCGAGGTGGCGGATCGCTGAGCCCGAGAGCACGATCGAGTGCTCGAGCTCGGCGCCGGTGATCTCGACCTCCTCGCCGATGGCCGTGTAGGGGCCGATGTAGGCGTCCGTGATGCGGCTGCCGGCGCCGACGATCGCCGGGCCGCGCACCGTCGAGCGCTGCAGCCGCGCGCCCGCCTCGATCACCACGCGGCCCTCCACGCGTGTCTCCATCAGCTCGCCATCCACTCGCTCGACCAGATCGTCGAGGATCAGCCTGTTCGCCTCGAGCATGTCCTGCACCCGGCCGGTGTCCTTCCACCAGCCGTGGACCACGTGTGGGTCCACGCGCAGGCCTCGGTCGACCAGCGTCTGGATGGCGTCGGTGATCTCGAGCTCGTCGCGCCAGGACGGCTCGATGGCGCGGGCGGCGTCGAAGATCGCCGGGGTGAACATGTACACGCCCACGAGCGCCAGGTCGGTCTGCGGCTCCTTCGGCTTCTCGACCAGCCTCGCCACCCGGCCGTCCCGGAGCTCCGCCACGCCGTATAGCTCGGGATCCGGAACCGGGGTCAGGAGGATCAGCGCCTCGGGCGCCTCCGTGCGGAAGGTCTCCACAAGGTCGGTGATGCCGTCACGAAGCAGGTTGTCCCCGAGGTACATCACGAAGGGCGTGGCGCCGAGGAAGGGCTCCGCGGTCAGCACGGCGTGCGCCAACCCCGCCGGCTCGTCCTGCTCGATGTAGCTGATCTCGACCCCGAAGTCCGAGCCGTCGCCGGCGGCGGCCCGGATCTCATCACCGGTTTCGGGCGCGATGATGATGCCGACCTCGCGGATGTCCGCCTCGGCCATCGCCTCGATCCCATAGAACAGGACGGGCTTGTTGGCCACCGGGATGAGCTGCTTCGCGCTCGTGTGCGTGATCGGCCGCAGCCGCGTGCCCTTGCCGCCGGAGAGGATGAGGCCTTTCAGCTCTTCCATCAATACGTGCCGCCCAGCTTGCGGTGATCCCAGCTGACCACGCGGGTGGGAACGAAGTGGAGACCCACGCGCTTTGACACCTGCCGGCGGAAGGCCTCCTTCGCCTCGGGGGCGCCGCCGGCGTAGCGGTCAACCAGCGCCAGCCCGTAGTCGGCTACGCGCTCGGGGTCGCGCTCTACTCGCACGTTGCACTCCAGCATCACCCCGCGGAGCTCCTTGTACTGGACGCCGTCCTCGATGCCGAGCGTGGCGCGCGGGTCGCGCTCCAGGTTCTTGGCCTTCTGCGACTTTGCGTAGGTCCAGCCCCGCAGCTCGGTGCCGTCGGGCACGTACCAGAGTGCGACCAGGTGGGGGAGCCCCTTCGGGCCTATCGTCGCGCACTGCATCACCATCCGCTCGGCGAGGAAGGCGCGCACCTCCCCGTCGGTCATCTTGATCTGATCGCGGCGCGACGGCACCAGGCGATCCTATTCGGCGTCGTGGAAGATCAAGCCGAGGGTGTGCCGGGTGCCCGAGCGGACCCGGCTGACCCCGTGACGGACGCTGACCCCGTACTGACCGCGACCACCCTCGACCGGGCGCCTCTGATTGGGGAAGATCAGCATCTGTCCGCGGTCCAGCTCGACGACCTCGCCGATCGACTGAGCCCGGGGCTGCTGAGTCACGAGCAGGAACTCGCCGCCGCTGAAGTCCTGGCCGGGACGGCTGAGGACGGTCAGCACCTGGAACGGGAAGCCGACCTCTCCGTAGACGTCCTGGTGCAGCATGTTGTAGTCGCCCTCGTCGTAGCGGAAGATCAGCGGCGTGGGGCGATTCTGGCCCTTGCGGTGGCAGACCTCGAGGAACTCCTCGAGCGTGTCGGGGAACCGGTTACTGCCGCCCAGGCGCTCTGCCCACTCGTTCGCGACCTCCGCCAGCGGCTCGTAGATCGCCTGGCGGAGCTCCCGTACGGGCCCCGGCAGCGGCCCGTCGAAGTACTTGTAGACACCGGAGCCGAAGCGGTGGCGGCGCATGTCGATGATGCTCCGATAGCGCTCGTCGTCATCGAAGAGGCCGATGAAGTCTTTGCATTCGCCGGCTCTAAGCACCCTTGGCGTGACGGCATAGCCGCGTTCGTCGAGGCGCTCCCGGAGCCGGTTCCAATCGAGGTTCTCGATGCGTCGTGTCAGTTCGCCCATGGAGATAGAACGGACGAAGGGGCCGGCTTGTGAGGTCTAGCGCCTGGCCGCGCCGGCCAGTTCCTCGGCCGCCTGGAGCACGGCCTCGCGAGCGTCCTCGGGCTCGAGCACGACCGCGTCACCGGCCTCCTTGAGGATCTCGCGCGCGAGGTAGTCGTGGCCCGCGAAGGGGAACTCCACGATCACCGCGCCGTCCTTGAGCTCCTCGACGACCCGGCGATCCTCCCGTGCCCAGCGCGCGCGCTCGGGCGAGATCCAGACGCGGGCCAGGCGCGAGTCGGGCACCTCGCCCGTGCTCGGCCAGCCCTGGATGTCCGGCTCGATCCCCTCGCGGGGCTCGAACTTCTCGTCGAGGACCGTGGCCGACCGGATCCGGTCGAGCCTGAACGAGCGCGGCTGGTCCTTGGAGGGATCCCACGCATGGACGTACCAACCCTCGCGGCCGTTCATCAGCTTGTAGGGCTCGACCCGGCGCGTGGTGAACTCGTCGAGCTCCTCCTTGTAGTGCTCGATCTCCAGCAGTCGCCGACGCGTGATGGCGCCCGTGACCACTCTGGCCACGTCCGAGTCGTCCCCCTTGGCGGTCGTGATCTGGAGGCCCTCCTCGGCGGGGTCCTGCCCCAGCGCCTTGACGATCTTCTTTCTCGCCGACTCCAGTGAGCCCTCGGGCAGGTGCTCGCCGAGCAGGTCGATCGCGGCCACAAGCGCCTTGGCCTCGAGCGGCAGCAGCCGCGCCGGCCGGGCGAAGTTGTCGCCGTAGGGCTCGGGGTCCACCTCGATCATGTCGCCCTGGACCTCGGCGTAGAGCACGTAGCTTCCACCGCCGAAGTTCACGACGTTGAGCACGTCGATGTCCTGCCGCAGCTCCTGCTGGGAGAGATGGAGGCGCTGGCAGAGCTCGGCCACGTCGAGCTTGCGGGCCTCGCGGGCGGCGTCGATAAGGATGCCGGCCAGGGTCACCAGGCGCGCGAAGCGCTCCGGGCGGATCGGCGACTCGCCCCTGCCATTCTCGTCGGCGTCCTCCTCGCTGGGCCTGGCGCGCCGCCGCCGCCCGGGAGCCGCCGCCTCGAACTCGCCCGTGTGGCGCTCGACGACCAAGCCGACGCGCTCGTCCGCCTCGGCGACCAACTCCGGCGGATCGAGGATCCGCGCCTGCGGGCCCAGCCCCAGCACCCAGGAGACGATCTGCCGGGAGTCCGAGTACTCGGTCTCGAACACGACTCCATCGCCGTCCTCCGCCCCGGTGACCTCGCCCGCATCGCCGAAGTGCCGGCGCGCCAGCCAGTCGATTCGCTCCGACAGCCAGATCCGGGCGCTGGCGACCGGATCGCCCAGCTGCCAGTCGGTGCGGTCGGCATAAAGGCGGGGATCGAAGTCGTCGGGGCGTGCGAAGTCGTGCTCGGCCTTGGACGCGTAGCCCACCTTGCCGCGGACGCGCGAGACCCGGAAGACGCGGATGTCGCCGCGCTCGTGGGCGTAGCCGATGAGATAGAACTGCCCGCCGCGGTAGAGCAGGTGATAGGGGTCCACCTTGCGGGTCTCCTGGGCGTCGCGGCCGATCGTGTAGTACTCGAAGACGATCGTCTTGCGCCGGAAGATCGCTGTCTCGATCTTCGACAGGCGCTGCGAGAGCTCCCGCCCGCCGGGGTTCGCCGTCACCGCCAGCGCGACCGAGCGCTCCTCGGGGGCGTCGAGCGGCGAGGCCTTGCCCCAGGAGAGCTGCTGGAGGGCGAGCCGCAGCGGCTCCGCGTAGGCGAACTCGCCGTCGAGCAGCGACAGCGCCGCTCGTAGCGCGCCGAGCTCCTTGCTCGTGAACTCGATCGCCGGCAGGTAGAAGTTCTCGGGGGGCAGCGAGTAGTTCTCGGCCTCGTAGTAGCCCTCGGCGGGCTTGTCCACCTTGAGCTGTATGCCGAGCGCCTCGAGCTCGGCACGGTCGGCGTAGAAGCGGCGGGCGAAGGCCTCGTCGTTCATCTGCGAGTACCCCTCGACGTCCTGCTTGATCTCGAGCGCCGAGACCGGCCGTCGCTCTGCCATCAGGAAAGAGATCAGCGACAGCTGGCGTATGAGCTTCTCGGTGTCCTTTGCCATCGGCGTCACGAGGATAAGCGCGAAGCGCGCTCGGGCGGCCCCCCGTGCCCGGCCGGAAACCGCTTGTTGCGGGGTAGGCCGCCGCTCTAGGCTGCCTCGCGGCCGTTCTCGGCGGCCGGAGGGGCGAAGTAGGCCGACCCCGAGATTCCGCGATCGAACCCCGACCAACGCTCGCCCTCGGCGAGGCTCTTCTCGAGGCGGTCGAAGCTGCCGAGCGTGCCGCCGAGCTTGTCGATCAGGTGCACGAGGGTTGCCTCGCGTGTGCAGGGCACGACCGGGCTGCCGTGCTCGAGCAGGCCGTGGTGGCTGAGGATTATGTGGAGCACCGCCTGCGCCTCCTCCGCCGGGAAGCCCTCGATGGACTCGATCGTGCGCCGCACCGCGTAGTAGCCGAGGGGGATCTCCCCAAGGAGCTTGCCCTGGTCGGTCAGCTCGATCGCCTCGCCGCAGGCGGCGTAGGCGTCGACCTTGCCGACGTCGTGGAGCAGGGCACCGGTGACCGCGACGTCACGATCGATCTCCGGGAACGTGGCGGCCAGCGCGCCGACTCCCTGGGCGACCGAGAGCGAATGCTCCAGCAGCCCGTGGCGATAGGCCTGGTGGTAGTGCTTGGCGGCCGGGGCCACGCGCCAGCGGCGCCCAACGTCCGTTTCGGGGGCCAGCAGTCGGCGGAGCAGCTCGCGCAAGTGGCGGCGCTGCACCGTGTCGATCAGCTCCTCCAGGTCGGCGGTCATCTGCTCCGTTGGGAGGGCGGGGCGCTCGTGCAGATCGGCGGGGTCGTACTCGGCCTCGCCCGCCGCCCGCAGGGCCTTGATAACGATCTGAGGGCCATAGCGCTCATGTACCGAGAAGCGGCCGGCGGCGCGGACCACGGCGCCCGGCTCGCAGTCGCCGCAAAACTCCTCTACGTCGTCCCAGATCATGGCCGCCAGCGACCCGGTCACGTCTCCCAGCTGCAGCCGCAGGTAGGGCGAGCCGTTGCGCGCCTCCTTGCGCGCGCGCTCCCGCACGAGGAACACGGAGTCAACGTCCTGGCCGTCGGCCAGGTCGCGGACGAACTGCTTTGCGGCGCTCAGCTGCGTCTGATCCATCGGGCCCGCCACGCTAGACCGGGTTCCGGACGGGATAGCCTGCACGCCCATGGAGTCGCCCCCCGGCGCGATCACCTGACATGGCCGTGCTCGTGGCGGGAGGCACGGGGGCCCTCGGCGGCGCGGTCGTGCGCGAGCTGGTGGCCAGCGGCCATGCCGTCAGCGCGACCTGGATCGTCGATGCCGAGCGCGAGCGGATCGAGGCCGAGCTGGGCGACGCGGTTGGGCTGGTCCGCGCCGACCTCTTCGAGCCGGAGGACGCTCTCGGCGCGGTCGCCGAGGTCGACGATCTCGAGGCCGTGGTCAACCTGGTCGGGGGCTTCGCCATGGGGCCGAAGGTCGGCGATGCGGACCTCGCCGACTTCGAGCGCATGCTGCGGCTCAACCTGGTGCCCGGCTTCAATCTGGCGCACGCGGCCATGCCGCGACTGGTGGAGCGGGGCGGTGGCGCCTATGTGGGAGTGTCCGCCCGTGCGGCCGCGCGGCCGTTCGCCGGCGCTGCCGGTTACGTCACCGCGAAGGCGGCCGTGCTGGCCTTCGTGCAGGCGCTCGACGCCGAGTACCGCCGGGAGGGCATCCGTTGCAACGCCATCCTGCCGAGCACCATCGACACACCCGCCAACCGGCGTGCCGAGCCCGACGCCGACTGGTCGAAGTGGGTTCCGCCCGGGCAGATCGCCAAGGTCGTCCGCTTCCTGGTCTCGGACGAGTCCGCGCCGACCTCCGGAGCGGGCATCCCGGTCTACGGGCGCGCCTGACGGTCGCCACCGTAGTAGGCGATCGCCCGCCGACCGAGGTCCTTGGTCCCGGCGGCGTTCTGAACCGCGCCGATCGGCGCCGCAATG
>Ga0126312_10000851_pt1 | contig 19239 bp, 20 predicted proteins | sample Plot104A_FD_92537 | JGI IMG/M metagenome (GOLD analysis project Ga0126312, IMG submission 92537) | Serpentine soil microbial communities from UC McLaughlin Reserve, CA, USA - Plot104A | ecosystem: Environmental > Terrestrial > Soil > Grasslands | place: USA: UC McLaughlin Reserve, Lake County... | reverse complement strand
CGATGTGGATTCTCATGGACCCGGCCGTGTTCGACCGGCTCACTCGGCACCGCGGCTGGAGCCAGGAGCAGTACGAACACTGGTTTGCCGAATCGGTACAGCGACTGTTGATCTCCGACCAGGTTCGTTCTGACCAACAATTCGAAGGAGGACCCGGACGTGAGTTCAAGTGAACAGAGCTCAAGCGAGCAACAGTTCCCGCATGGCCAGATCGGATACCTGCAGCTTCCAGCGCTGGACGTGAACGTCTCCGCGGAATTCTACGAGAGCGTCTTCGAATGGTCCGTTGATCGCGATCATGGAAGCTTCGAGGCCCCCGGGATGATCGGCCAGCTGACCACAGAACTGACGCCGGCGACAGCGGGGGGACCGATCCTCTGGATCTGGGCCGACGACCTGAGGAAGGTGCAACATAAGGTAGCGGGCAGCGGTGGCACGGTGCGCGGCCGGCCGCAACTGGACGGCGGCGAACGCTGGCTGATCGAGATCGATGACCCGGCCGGAAACCGGATCGGCGTGGTAGTGCGCGCTCGTTCGGCCCAGCCGCAGACCATGATCGCTGTGCGCGACGTGGAGGCATCCAGCCGCTGGTATTCAGACCTGCTGGGCCTCCGGAGTGATCATGGAGGTTCGGAGTACGAACGGCTGCTCTCTGACGGAACTCTTGTCCTGCAGCTTCATCAGCGCGACATCGAGCATCATCACGGACGGATCGGTGATCCAAATCACGACGTGGGCAACGGCGTCCTGCTCTGGTTCGGCGAGGTTGCTGATTTCGATGACGTCGTTGCACGGGCCGAACAATTGAACGCACATGTTGTACGGCCACCGCACCGGAATCCGCCGGAGGGTGAGGGCAACGGACCGGGGCATCGGGAGATCTGGATTTCTGACCTTGACGGCTACACGGTTGTGATCGCCAGTCCGGATGGGGAGGCGTACGAACAGATCTAGGTCAGCCGAGTCTCAGTTGCCCGCGCGCGGTGTCGGTCGATCATGTCCTGCTCGTCATCTCGACGCGGCTCAAGCCTGTACAGGCCCGGGCTGCGGTCGCTTGCTGGGCGGGTAGCGGAATCAGCGGTAGCGCCGTGGTCCCACCGAGAACCGGCGAGCCCAGAACCGGCTGATGATGAACAGCCAGAGGAACCCCCAGAACAGCCATGGGGCACTGAACAGGACGGCAGCGATCACTGTGGCGACGAGGAGGACGGGCAGCAACCAGAACAGCAGCATCGACACCGCCATACCGGCACTCATCCCGTAAGCCTTACTTCGGGCCGACCTCTGCTCAGAATCGGCACTGCCCGGTAGATCGACGAACAGGGAGCGAAGATCACGATCAAACCGGGCCTGCATTGCCTGCTCGATTCGCTCGTCGAACTCCTCGCGGGTCAATCTGCCCGCCGCAAAGTGATCACCGAGCGCCGCCCCCGCACGATCCCGTTCCGCATCACCGATCCGGACTTCGGGCCGATTCGGAGACCAGCTGCGGTGCGCAGCGCTTGGTGGTGGCCATACCCAGACCTGGCGAACGACTGGGCGGCCGGGCTGCCATGGGGATTGGTTCATCAGTGCTATGCCTCCGTCTCCTCCTCGGCCAAGATCGCGTGCAGCTTGCGCCGCAGCTCGATCAGCGCCTCGCGGCCCTTCGCCTGCTGCTCCGGGGTCCCGATGGCAACTATTTGCCACACCGCGGCCGCAACCTGGCCGATCAGCGGCTTGAAGGCGTTGTCGTCTTCACTCGAGTCTGCCAAACCCTGCCAAAGAGAGCCAACTTCCTCGGGATGCTCGTCGACATACGCCCGGCCCTCGTCAGTCAGCGTAAAGGTACGCCGGCCGCCCTCTTCGTCGGCGCGAACAAGTCCCTCGTCCTCCAGCTGCTGGAGGGTCGGATAGATCGAGCCCGGGCTTGGCTTCCACACCCCGCCACTCCGCTCGGCGATCTCTTGGATGATCTGATAGCCGTTCATCGGGCGCTCCGCCAGCACGGCAAGAATCGCTGCCCGGACGTCACCTCGTCGCGCTTTGGGTCCTCGCCAGCCCTGGCCACCGAACCAGGGTGAACCGAATGGTGGCTGCGCTCCAAACATCCCCCAGCCGCCGAACCCCTGCTGTTTACGCTGGCCGTGCCGGCCTGTCATCGCCGCAAACCAGTCGTCGACGTTCCTTCCGCGATCACCTGCGCACCCGAGGGCCCACTTCAGCCACGGCGCCCAGGGCGCTCCCACGGCGTACCCTCCAGTCATCACGATCACTCCCCTCCATCAGAGCCGATACGTCAACGATATATCGCGACCGGTCGTGATTCCAGGAGGTCGGCGTCCTCTGCAAGCGAAACTATTGCCGGTCGTTGCACCAAGCCCGGATTACCGCCTGCAGCTCATCGTGGGCGGCTTCAACCCCATCACTATCGGTGAATCGCATAACCCGTACGAGGCGTCCTTCCCCAGTGAGCCGCGGAAATCCCCGGAAATTTCCGCGCCACGATGGAAGAGCAGGCTGATCATCGTCTTCGCAGGATTGAGGCTGACGATGTCGCCCCATCAGGCGGCTGGAGGGCGCCTCACGGATCCACCCTCCGATGTGGGGGCGAGGTTCACTGTGGCCCACGGTGACAGTTCAGCTTGGTCCGCTGAGGGCCTCGGCGCAACGGTCTCGCCACCAGAGACACGGACTGGACCCGCGGCGCCCAGATTCGGGATCCGCAGGGCGCTGTTTAACGTAAGCCAATACGCGTCGGCTTCAGTTTGACGATAGAACGGTGACCGTACGCGGTGGTCGGGGCCTTTTGATGGAAACGACTCCGCACCGCGGATCACACAAACGACGGCCTACTGGGAGAGGGCGATGGACACCATTGTCGTGACAGGTGGTACGGGGCATCTCGGCAGGGATCTCATCACTCGGCTCAAGGGCTCCTACCGGGTGCGGGTACTTGCCCGGTCCAGAGGATCAGATCCGGACGTGGAGTGGGTTCGCGCCGATCTCGCCACAGGTGAAGGCATGTCCGGCGCGCTCTCAGGCAGCCAGACGGTGATTCATGCGGCGACATTCTCACCAGCAGCGCGACGCGGCTACTTCCTACCGAAGGATCTGTGGTCCAGCCCAGTCGAGGTCGATCGTGACGGCACGGCCCGGCTGCTGGAAGAGGCTGCCGCGGCCAGGGTCAGTCACATCGTCTATGTGTCCATTGTCGGAATCGACAAACCGCGCGTTCCGTACCTAAGACGCAAGCTCGAAGCCGAGAACCTGATCAGTTCAGGCCTGATTCACTGGTCGATCGCTAGAGCGTCCCAATTCCATTGGCTGCTTGATCGTTTGCTGGGCAGAATGGCCCGACTGCCGGTGGTGCCGCTGCCGGCGAATCTGCCGCTGGAGCCGGTGGACACCTCCGACTTCGCTGACTATCTCGTGGAATCAGTCCGAAATGGACCAGGTGGTCGACTGCCGGATTTCGGCGGTCCTGAAGTCCTCAGCTTCTCCGACGCGTTCGACCAATGGCAGCAAACTCGTGGCCGCGTTCGTACTGTGGCGCTCCCGCTGCCATCGGCTGTCAGGAATGCTGCGGCCGCCATGTCGCTCAGTGGGCCGGGCAGCCGGCGTGGCACGGTCACATGGGCCGACTGGCTGCGTTCACACGCCGCCGAGTGAAATTCATGGGTGGGGACAAGTGCGTGTCGATTGAGGTGGAGGCCGCGGCCATGAGTCAACAGCACGCACTGGTGTGGGAAGGCGGCAGTGTGGTGACCGTGCGACCGGTTACCGTGCCGGAGGCACGCCATGGTTGGGTGGCGGTGGACGTGGCCTATGCCGGAATCTGTGGGTTCGACCTGCACATCGCGGCCGGTGAACATGGCCGGGCACAACCTGGCATTGTTCTCAGCAAAATCCTCCCGCGGAGCCAGGCGGCCGCTGCCATCGACAGCCTGCGGCGCGGCGAAGGGTTGAAGGTGTTGATCGAGCCGGGCAATGCTGCAGTGGCGTGACTGGTGATATGGCCACCGACTCGCCCCGCACCATGCTGACCGCACTGACACCGAACTCTGCTGATCATCCGCGCCCAGTGATCACCGCTGGGGAGACTATGGCGCTCATGGTGCCGCGAAGCCCCGGCCGCCTCCGCCATGCGACAAGCCTGTCGCTGTCGATCGGCGGCGCGGAAAGCAACGTGGCGATCGGCCTTGCGCGACTTGGGATTCCGGCGAGCTGGATCAGCATTGTCGGCGACGACGAGCTTGGCGAACTGGTCTTGCATCGGCTGCGAGCCGAAGGGGTCGACACCGGCGCAGTGACGCGCACACCCGACCGGCCGACCGGCCTCTACCTCCGCGAGGAAGTAGGCAGTCGTTTGCGCGTGTACTACTACCGCACCGGCTCGGCGGCTTCCACCCTGGCACCGGGCGCCTTCGAGCCGGGCATATTGGAAGGTGCCGCCTTCCTTCACTTGACCGGAATCACCGGGGCGCTGTCGGCTGAGTGCGCAGAGTTTCTCCCGTGGGCCGCAAAAGCCGCGCACGATGCTGGGGTTCGGGTGAGCTATGACGTGAATTATCGGAGTCGTCTCTGGGGCCCCTCGGTTGCCCGGGCCGCAACGGAGGCGCTGCTTCCGCTGGTCGATGTCTTGTTCGTCGGCGACGAAGAGGCAACCGCACTCTGGGGGTGGGATGGCGATAAAGCTCTGGACCGCCTATCCTCGGCCGGCCCAGGAGAAGTTGTCCTCAAGCTCGGCGCCCGGGGCTGCATCGCTTTGGTGGAGGGCGGACAGCTGAGCTCGCCGGGCTTCCCAGCGCATGAACGCGACCCGATCGGGGCCGGTGACGCCTTCGCCGCGGGCTACCTCGCTGCAGCTCTGTGGGGGTGGGCACCCGAGGATCGGTTGCGCACCGCAAATGCGATGGGTGCTTGGTGCGTACAGAATCTCGGTGATTACGAAGGGCTGCCGAGCCGCCGGGAACTCCTCGGCTTTCTTGAACAGACTCCAGACCTGGGGAGATGATCATGCCGTCCGAACCACCAGCAACCCTTCTCCAAGGCGTCTACGTCGCCACCGTCACACCGTTTCTGGACCGCGATCGATTTCCCATCGATATCGAGGCATATCTGGCCCATGTGGAGTGGCTAGCGGGACAGGGGGTGACCGGCATCGTCCCGTTCGGCACCAACGGTGAGGGCCCGTCAGTTGCGGCCCGAGAGAAACGACCGGTGTTCGAGGCGCTCGCGGCGATGGGCAGTGACCTGCAGATCATCGCGACAGTGGCTGAGGCAAATTTGCCGGACACCCTTGATCAGCTCGCATTCTTAGACGACCTGCCCGTGCGGGCAGTGATGCTGCTGCCGCCCTATTACTTCAAGCCTGTGGAGACCGAAGGCTTGAGGCTGTTCTTCGATCGGGTCCTGCCGGCGACCCGGCATCCGGTGGTGCTGTATCACATCCCCAAGTACGCGGTTCCGATCCCGACCGATCTCGTGATGTCCCTTCCGGTGTGGGGGGTCAAGGACTCGGGCGGCGAGGAAGGTTATGCTGAGACGCTCCATGCCGCGGGCAAGGGCGTGCTTGCCGGCACTGAGGACGACCTACCGGCCAAGCTGCTCAGCGCCGACGGCTCCATCACTGCCCTAGCCAACATCGTGCCCGAGCAAGTAGTGACGCTCTATTCCCTGGTGCGGGAGGGGCTCACGGAGCAAGCGGCTATCTTGTCCGCTCATCTACAGCGAGTCCGCGCGATGACGAAAGAATATACCTCGGCCGGCATCCTGAAACGCGTTGCCGAGCAACGGCACGGTCACCCGATGGGCACCGTACGACCACCGCTCGTGCCCATCTCGACCTCCTTCGACGCCGAAGCAGCAGTGGCAGCGGCATTACCCGGCCCGGGGATATAGGCGCAGAGGACCGCAAGCCATGGAGGTGCTGGTCACCGACGCTGACTACGAGTCGCTGGATATCGAGAGGGATGTCTTGGGCGCCGCAGGTCATCACCTTGTCGTCGCCTACTGCAGGACACCGGACGACGTCATCAAGGCGGCTGCTGGGTTCGAAGCGTTGCTCGTCCAGTACGCACCGATCACGGCGCACGTGCTCGAGGCGCTGCCGCGGCTGCGCTTGGTGAGCCGGTACGGCGTTGGCGTCGACGTGGTCGACGCCGAGGCAGCGGCTGCCCACGGAGTTTGGGTGTGCAATGTGCCGGACTACGGAACCGGGGAGGTGGCGCTGCACGCCGTTGCGATGCTGTTGGCGCTGCTGCGCAACCTTCCCGGGCATGACCGCGATGTGCGCGCCGGACGCTGGGATTACCACCTCGGGGGTCCATTGCGCCGGCCAAGCTCGTTGACTCTTGGTGTTGTGGGGCTGGGTCGGATTGGACGCACGACGGCGGAGCGTGCGGCGCCCTGGTTCGGTGCAGTTGTCGGATATGACCCTTACCTGCCGGACGGCGCCTGGCCCGAGAGACTGGAACGGCTAGATCTGCCGGATGTGTTTTCGCGCAGTTCGGCGGTGACGCTGCACCTGCCGTTGACCGACGCGACGCGCGCGCTCGTCGGGGCAGCGCTCCTTGGCCAGATGGCGAACGGGTCCTATCTGGTCAACACCGCCCGCGGCGGACTTATTGATCTTGAGGCGCTGCTCGCTGCGCTAGACAGCGGCCGGCTTGCTGGGGCGGCGCTGGATGTGCTGCCCGAGGAACCCCCACCGGCGGATCATCCGCTGCTCAGCCATCCGCGGGCATTGATCACCCCGCATGTGGCCTGGTACTCCACCGACGCCGAGATCGAACTGCGACAGAAGGCCGCTCAGAACATCGTCGATTGGGCGCAGACGGGACGGCCGACGTACGCCGTGGTCGAGGGCCGCTAGGGCAGCAATGAAGATCACCAGGTTGACGACCTATTCGGTCCCTCCGCGTTGGTTGTTCCTCAAGATCGACACCGACGAAGGGATCGCTGGCTGGGGTGAGCCAGTTGTGGAGGGCCGGGCTGCCACAGTCGCCACCTGCGTTGAGGAGCTTTCGGACTATCTGCTCGGCCGAGACCCAGCCAATATCGAGGACCTGTGGCAGGTGATGTATCGGGGTGGCTTCTACCGAGGTGGCACCATCTTGATGAGTGCCATCGCCGGCATTGATCAAGCGCTGTGGGACATCAAGGGCAAGTCGTCCGGCATGCCGGTCGCACAGTTGCTCGGTGGCCGGGTTCGCGATCGGATCAAGGTCTACTCCTGGATCGGCGGGGACCGGCCGGTTGACACGGCAGTTGCAGCGCGAGCAGCCGCCGAACGCGGGTTTACCGCGATCAAGATGAACGGCACCGAGGAGTTGCAGATCATCGACAGCTTGGACCGGGTGCACACTGCGCTGGACCGGGTGGCTGCCGTCCGAGATGCGATGCCGGAGCTGGGGCTCGCGGTCGACTTCCACGGCAGGGTCCACAAGCCCATCGCGAAGGTGCTGCTCAAGGAGCTGGAGCCGTACCGGTTGATGTTCATCGAGGAGCCGGTGCTTCCGGAAAACGTCGATTCCTTTCTCGAGCCCATGATCAATACCTCCACCCCCATCGCACTCGGTGAGCGCCTGTTCTCGCGATGGGATTTCAAATCGATCTTGGCCAGTGGAGCCGTTGACATCATTCAGCCCGACCCATGTCACGCCGGCGGGATCACGAAACGCGCAAGATCGCGGCCATGGCCGAGGCGTACGACGTCGCGGTTGCGTTGCACTGTCCACTCGGACCCATTGCCCTTGCCAGCTGCCTGCAGATCGACGCTTGTACCTACAACGCCTTCATCCAGGAGCAGAGTCTGGGCATCCACTACAACGTCGGCAATGATCTTCTCGACTACCTGATCGAACCGGCCGTCTTCAGTTATTCAGACGGCTTCGTGGCCATCCCCGACGGCGCGGGGCTGGGCATCGAGATCAACGAGGCGTACGTCGTCGAACGCGCCACGCAGGGCCATCGCTGGCGCAACCCGCTCTGGCGTCACGCCGACGGGTCCGTCGCGGAATGGTGACTTTGGCCGCCCTGAAGAATGGTTGGATGAGGAGTCTCGCTCTCCTGCTCTGTCTGCTCGTCATTGGCTGCGCCACGCCGTCGATGTCTCAGCCAACGCCAGCGAATTCCGCGGCACCGAGCACTGCTTCATCCCCGCCGCCGACGCCGCCCGCATTGAGCCCTTCCCCGAAGCCGGCGGGAACCGCGATCATCGCCGCCGACAGCGATTTCGGCCTCATTCTCCACGATGCCTCTGGCCAACCGATCTATCTCTTCGATGCCGAGGCCGGCAGCCGTCCTGAGTGCTACGGCATGTGCGCGGACGCCTGGCCGCCTGTGCTGACGAAAGGAAAGCCGTATGCTTCCGGAGCAGTCCGGTCGAATCTTCTTGGCACCACGCCCCGCACCGATGGTTCCACGCAGATCACCTACGCGGGCCACCCGCTGTACTTTTACGCGCACGAGGGGAAGTACCAGGTGCTCTGCCATAACGTCACAGAGTTCGGAGGCACCTGGTTGGTCGTCAAGCCGAATGGAAAGCCGGCGTCAGGCTAGCTGCGAGGCTTCAGAGGGTGATTCTTGCCGGCACCATGAGCAGCCAATCACAGCTCCGGGTCGCAGTTATCGGGGGCGGCATTCTGGGAGCTTCGAGCGCCTACCACCTTGCCCGGAGCGGGGCCAGGGTATGGCTGGTGACCGAAGGACCGCCGGCTAGCGGCGCCTCCGGACGATCCTTATCTTGGCTCAACTCCTTCGCTGTCCGCTCCGAGCACTATCACCAGCTGCGGATTTTGGGGATCGATCGTTACCGCAGCCTCTTCGCCCGGCAACCACATAGCGGGTGGCTGCGCTTCGACGGCGGACTCAGCTGGCAACCAGCCGACAAAGCCGAAATTCTGAGGGATATCCATGCCCATCAGCTGGCTCATGGCTACGACAGCCAGCTGATCAGTCCTGACGAAGTCGAGCGGCAGGTCCCAGGTGTCAATTCAGCGGCTATCCCGGGGTCAGGGGCGGTCTGGAACCCAGGTGAGGGCTGGGTCGACCTGCCATCTCTGATCGATTACCTGATCAAGGAGCTAGTCCGCTTCGGGGGCAAACTGATCGCCAATGCCGGCGAAGCGGCCGTCATCAGCCGCGCCGGCCGTGTCTTCGCAGTCCAGACGCAGGGCCACGATGCCATCCATGTCGACGCAGCGTTGCTTGCTACGGGCGCCACTGTGCCCGGGATGGCCGCCCGGTTCGGTGTTCCAATCCCGGATGCCACCGTCATCGCTCTGCTGATCAGGACCAAACCAGTACAGACCCAACTGCGAGCCGTGCTGAACACGCCTCGAGCCTCAATTCGACCGACCCCGGACGGCGGCCTCGCCGTCGACTCCGACTGGACGGATTCCCACATCGAACTGCAGGCGAACGGAACCTATCGAATTCCTGCCGCGATCGTTGAGGAGTTGCTGGTCGAGGCGTCAGGAGCACTGGCTGGTACGCCAAGTCTGATCCCGGAAACCCAGGGCATCGGGCCCAAACCTATCCCCGGTGACGGAGAACCCGTGCTCGGCCAACTAGGCGACATCGACGGGCTCTATGTCGCCTTCACTCACAGCGGCGCCACCCTGGGCCTCATCGTCGGTGAACTACTTGCGCGCGAGATGATCAGCGGCCCGCAAGCATTGCTTGGGCCCTATTCGGCTAGCCGATTTAGCTAGCCTCCGCGCTCCGAGCGCTCACGTCACCCTTCGTGCGGTCGTCTCGGTCCTGGTTGAACTCGGATGCCTTCACCGATAGCACACCGACCGCAGATCTCGGTCCGGTCTGGGTCGAAAGTGGCTCGCCGGAGATGTGAGCCTCAATCAGCTCGGCGATCAGCTGTGGATCGCTGTAGTTGAGGGCATGGGCGCCGGGGACTGTCACGGCGTCGACGTGGGGTAGCACGGCTAGCCGCGGGGCGTTCGCAATTCGGACCAGTGGATCGCGTTCGCCGGCGATCACGAGGGTAGGCACGACGAGGTGAGGGAGACGTTCGAGAGTCGGGTAACGAGTCATCGCTCGAAACAGTGACAGGCTTCGAAGCGCGCCGAACCGGAGATAGTCCCGAGCTGCGAGCGGCAACATGGACGGCGGCTCCCGGAACCCGTCCATCGCCATCTGTCGGAGCGCCCGCACCAGTGGTTGGTTGTTGGGACCGCCTGCCGGAGAGACGAGGACGGCACGCGAGATTCGATCAGGGAACGTGGTCGCGACCTCGATGATGATCGGGCAACCTAGCGAGTTCCCGACCAGGGCCGCCTGATCGATTCCGACCGAATCGAAGTACGAAATCAGCGCCTTGGCCAGCCCGGGCAGATCAAGTCCATGTTCAGGCCGAATGCTGCGTCCCATCCCAGGGAGATCCGGGACGAATGTGCGGTAGTGCTGGGCGAGGACAGCCGCGGTCGGCTCGAGGTAGGTACCGGAGATTGCAAAACCGTGGACGTGCACCATCGCATCGGCGTCGGCTCCCGCATCGACGTTATAGCGATGAAATATCGGCAGGCCATCGACGAGAATCCATCCCGGTGTCAGTGGCGGTACAGGCTTCCGCGACATGGCTGCACGCTAGCCGTTCCAGCACTGCGCTGAGATCATCCGTGGCGGGTGATTCACGCTCGCGCCGGGGTTGCCCGTGGCTGGCTTGCCTCACCTGTGATCTTGACCATCAGGTCGCTGCGGATCTTTGCCTCAGCCGCTGTTGTGGCGCCGAGCGCATCCAATCCCAACAGCGCAGCCCCCACGATCGGTGGATGATCAGATACCTTCACTGCGGCGAGCGGGGAATAGCCGTTGATCTGCTGAAACACCTCGTCCATCAACTGCGGTTGTCGGGCAGCGAGCACTCCCCCGCCGAGTACGACGTCGGTGGGCTCACCACGCAGGCCGAGCCGATCCATGGCGACCCGGACCATGTAAAACACCTCCTGCGCCAGCCTCAGCACGACCCTCGAAGCAACCTGATCACCGGCATCAGCAACCCGGAGCAGCACTGGCGACAACTCGTGGATCCGAGCTAGCGGCAGCCGCCCGAAGTGAAAGCCCTCGGTCACGTCGGCGACTGAGACAACACCGAAGTGTTCTCTTACTGCCTGCTGCAGCAGCGTTTCCTCGCCCCGGCCATCCTCGGCACGTAGGGCATGAAACAGAGCCTCCATCCCAAGATCACCGCCGCCGCCCCAATCACCTGAGATCCGACCAACCGCTGGGAACTGGAACCGGGATCGGCCCGCCGATTCGCCTACGCAATTCATGCCGGCGCCGCACACGACACCGATCCGGTTGGACGCCTGGGTCCCCGCCCGCATCAGGGCGAACCCGTCGTTGTCCAGATCAAGATCATGTATCCAGCCTTGATCCGACACCCGCTCTCGCAGCATCTGCCGCTCAGACGGGTAATCGGCACCGGCAAGGTAGAAGGCACCGCGTTGGGCGATCGGTGTGGAGGAGATCCCGGCTTCCTGCACTGCATCCCAGACACAATCGCTGAGGACCTCTATCGCCGCATCGACGCCGTTGGCCTGATGGTTGGAACCAGGGCCGCGGGCGTATCCGAGCAGGGTGCCATCGTGTCCGAGCAGCGCCACATCAGTCTTGCTGTTGCCGGCATCCACCGCGAGCACGGCAGCGATCACGCCAGCCACCTCAGGTAGTCCCGATTGGCTTCCAGCAACAGATCAGTGAGCCGCTCCGCCATTTCGCGCTGGCCGACAAGCGGATGAGCGAGCAGCGCCCGAAAGACGCCGTCCCGACCACCGCGCGCGGCGGCCTGGACTGCCAGTTCCTCGTACGCCGACACATGGGCAATGAGCCCAGCACACAGTGGATCCACCGGGGCCAGGGGGTCTGGCACAGGCCCGTCGGGTCCCACCTGAGCCGGCACCTCGATCACCGCGCTGTCCGGCAGGAACGGCAGCGTGCCGCTGTTTCGAAGGTCGACCACATGGACGCCCTTCCGATCCCCGATCAGCGAGGTCATCAGATCGATCGCAGCCTCCGAGTAGTACGCGCCGCCACGCTGTCCAAGCAGGGCTGGCTTCTCGGCGACCATAGGGTCGGCATAGAGATCCAAGAGTTGTTGCTCGATGGCCGCCACCTGCTCCGCGCGGGAAGGGTTGGCCCGTTGCTCGCTCACGACGTGATCGTGCTCATAGAAGTAGCGCAGGTAATACGACGGCCACATCCCCAAGCGGCGCAGGAAATCTGCGGGCATCCCCGATCGCTTCGCGAGTTCGTCGGCAAAGTCGGCGGCGAGCAACTGCGGCAGCCGATCTTGTCCATCGACCAGAACCCGCCGGGTCCAGCTGAGATGGTTCAGCCCGACATGATCAAGCCCCACTTGCTGTGGCTTGACCGCCAGCGCAGTCGCGACTGCTCGCTGGTTGCCGATCGCCACATTGCACAGGCCCACAGCTCGGTGACCGGCGTCCAACAATGCCCGGGTGACGATGCCCACCGGGTTCGTGAAATCGATGATCCACGCACTGGGCGCGGCCAGCTGCGACACACGTTCCGCGATCTCGGTGACGACCGGTACTGTCCGCAAAGCCTTGGCCAACCCGCCGGCACCGGTCGTCTCCTGGCCCACGCACCCACACCTCAGGGGAAATGCCTCATCCATCGCCCGCGCCGCCTGACCGCCAACCCTCAATTGGATAAGCACCACCGTGGCGTCCGCGACGGCCGTATCGAGATCGGTCGAGGAGACGATTTTGCCCGGATGTCCTTGCTTGGCAAGGATCCGCTGCGACACCCCGCTCACGACGGCCAGCCGCTCCGCGGCAGGGTCGGTCAGGGCGAGTTCTTCGACGCCAAGTTGATCGCCAAGCCGCGCGATGCCGTCGACGAGTTCTGGCGTGTAAGTAGAGCCTCCGCCGACGACGGCGACCTTGATCCTTCGGCTGGGCATTACAGGCCGTACCAAGCAGGACATGAAGATCAGAATGCCAGCCTCGAAGCTAGACGCTCGGCCGGCCTGGTCGTTTTCATCACATCAGGGCAAACCGGAAACTGCCTGTAGCAGATCCTCATCGACGTCCTCGGTGATCCCTCGGACGGCGATCTCGGCCAGGTCGCCGTCGCGGAGATCGAGATAGTTGTCCGAGAACCGCACGTGCGGTGCTGGGGTCGGAATCCGGACGAAGTAGTTGAACCCGGTGGCCGAGATTCGAACCACAGCACTGTCGGGGCCGGTTCGTACGATTTCGGAGTCGAGATGTCCTGGACCGAAATCGGCATCCTTGATCTCGGCGAAGAAATACCGGTTGGGGGCGAATGAGCCGCTGGGGCTGCGTACCCAGGCATAGCGGTCCGAGTTCGCCGAGTACGCACCGTCTGGTGCTGACCAGGCGAGACGCGCCTGGCCCGGCCCAACCTCAGTCGCGACAACGTCGACGAGGTCAGCTCCGCCGGAGAACGGGCCGACAGTCACCTCGGCGTCGCAGGAGACCGGTGCGGTCGAACTGTTGCAGATCCACAGCTGCAGTTCGCCGTTGGCTTCTTGGCAGAAACTGGCGATCACCGGAGCGAACGCTCGCTGGGCGTAGTGGTAGCCGGCCTTCGGGATGCCGTCGTAGTCGATGACCGACCAGCTGAGCCCCGGCCAGACGTCGTTGAGCTGCCAGATCAGCGTGCCGTTGCAGTGCGGTTGCCGGCGGCGATAGTGCTCGATGCCGAACTTCAGACCCTCTGCCTGGCTGATCATGGTGAAGGCTACGTACTGCTCGATGGTACGCGGCAGTCCGGTGACGATCTCCAGTACCGGATCGTGCTTGTTTTTCGGGTTGTCCTTGTTGTGGTGGTCTAGGCCGGCGCTGTGCACCTTCAATTGATCGGCTGGCAGGCACCGCCGGAGAGTGGCCAGCTCGGGGGAGGCATGAATGCCGAACTCGCTGATGAATTTGCCCCGGTCAGCGCCGTACCGCCGGTAGAGCCGCGACTCCCCAACAGAGGCAAATTCGCCGGCGCCCGGGACGAAGTCCATGCCGTGCCACACCTCCCAGGCGTGCCGGTCACCATCGCGCATACCGTTAATGGCTACGACGGCGTCCTCGCCATCGGCCGGTTCTCCGTACGGGCTGCCGGGCCAATATGGGACACCGCCATCGTGCGCTGCTACCACCGCTGGCAGCACTTCGTCGAAGAAAGTCGAGCCCCAGCCGGTCGGATCAAGGTTGCGATGGCCGAGGACATGGATCATTTGCACTTCGTTGTTGCCGCACCACAGCGCCAGGCAGGCATGGTTGCGCAGCCGGCGAACTTGATGGGCTGCCTCGTGCTCGACCTCCGACCGCAACCTTGGGTCATCGTCCGGGTAGTCCATGCAGGCAAACAGAAAGTCCTGCCAGACGAGCAGCCCAAGTTCGTCGCACAGTGAGTAGAAAGTGTCGTGTTCGTAAATGCCGCCGCCCCAGACACGCAGCATGGTCATCTGCCCGTCCCGGGCCGTGCTGAGCAGGTCCCGGTAGCGTGCTGCGGTTACCGAGCCGACCAGCATGTCGGCCGGGATCCAGTCGGCGCCTCTGGCGAAGATTGGGATCCCGTTCAGAAGGAACCGGAAGTGCCGACCGCCCTCGGGATCCGCACTCCGGTCCAAGGTGATGGTGCGCAGCCCCACGATGTCATTCCGCTCGTCGAGGAGCTGTTCGCCGTCTCGAAGGCGGACCGTGACCTGATAACGAGGCTGCTCGCCGAGGTCATGCGTCCACCACAGTTCCGCCTCCTCAACCTGTACTGCTGAGGTGCCGGAGAGTGTTCCGCCTCCTGGGCCGTCCGGGATCAGCGGAACATCCACAGACGTCATCCGCCCGCCGGGGCCGACGAGCTCGACTTCGGCGATCGGTGACAGCTCCTCTCGCAGGCGCTCCGCTTCGACCCTTATGGTCAGGTCGGCGATCCGACGCGCCACGTTGACCCGCTCGGTGCGCACGTGGTGCCCGGTCAGCACTGCGCCGGACTCCTGGACAACTTCGATGGGTCGCCAAGGTCCGATAGATGGCAACCGCGGGCCGAAGTCCCAGCCCCACGAGAAGGTGGCCTTCCGCCGAAGGGTAGCCAGCGGCAGTGTCGCCGACATCAAGCCGGCCTCGTCAAGCTGGCCGGGCTGGTCCGCGGGCGTGTGGGCGGTGAAGGCGTGTTGGAGCCGCTGCTGCAGATTCGTCGCAACGGCCGGCGGAGTAAGTCCGGCAAGCGGCGGGCGGAAGCAGATCAACAACTCCGCCCCCGCCTCGAGTCGGCCGGTCAGGTCAAAGGTTGCCTGGCGGAACATATTCTCGCTGTGGCCGAGCGGCTCGCCGTCAAGCCAAAGGTCTGCCACGGTGTCGAGGCCGTGGCAGACGAGCAGCGTGCGTCCACCTGGCGGGTCCTCGCTGGAGGGGGTCTTGCTGCGGAACCACCAATCACGCTCCTCGACCCAGCGCACGGCGGCTTCGTTGCGGTCGAAGTAGGGGTCGGGGATCCGGCCGGCCTCCCGCAGCGCTTCGTGGACGCCGCCCGGTACGACTGCGGGTAGCCAGTCTGCCTCCGGTCGGCGCTGTATGTCCTCGATTCGCGTGCCCGGATCTGTATCGCAGAGAGCGAAGGCGGTTAGCGGGATGGTCTTCCGCGGCACCGGGACCCCTTCCGTAAGCCACTCCGACAATGACGACAAAGTAGCGGTATGGCAGGAGCAAACAGTAGGCGCTCAGTCGAAATGCAACGAGTCTCTGCGTTCCCGCTTGAGCTCAAAGAAGTAGGGATAGCTGGCCAGTGTGATGGTTGCATCCCAAATTCGGCCGGCATCCTCACCCCGCGGAATCCTTGTGATGACTGGCCCGAAGATCGCGCTGCCGTTGACGTGAATGGTTGGGGTCCCGACGTCTTTACCGACCTTGTCCATCCCGACGTGATGGCTATCGCGGATCTCGCTGTCGTAGTCAGCAGAGTCAGCCGCCTCTGCGAGCTCGGGCGGCAGGCCTAGCTCATCGAGGGTCTCAGCAATCACTGCCGACATGTCCTTGTTGCCTTGGTTGTGAATGCGGGTGCCCAAGGCGGTGTAGAGCGGAGACAGAATCTCGTCTCCCTTCAAATTTGCTGCTGCTACTGCCACCCGAAGTGGGGCCCACGAAGACTGCAGCCTCTCCCGATAGCCATCAGGGACATCGGTGCCTTCGTTCAGTACGGCCAGGCTCATCACGTGGAAGTGGACATCGATATTGCGGACCTTTTCCACCTCCAAGATCCAACGTGAGGTGATCCAGCAGAAGGGGCATAGCGGATCGAACCAGAAGTCCGCTCGCCCGCGAGCGCTGGCTGTCGGCCGGCGTTCACCGCTGGTCGTCATAGTGGAAGTCACGAGGTCTCCTTGTCGTCCATTGTCGCTCGCGCCGTCTCACAGATCGGCAATACATAGCGAAACGGCAACCGGCCGCGAGCATATTCCGGGCACCACTCGGTGTGGAGTAGACCCGGACACGGTTGCGATCAGACACACCTACGGCCAGGGCAGCACGCGTCAGCAATCAATCGATAGGACCAGATTGCCTACTTCAGAAAGTACGCGACTGCCCGCTGGTGTGGGGTGGTTCGGGCTGACCGACAATACGGCGAGGCGACGGCGGCGGCCTCACTCACTCAGGGCCAAATCAAATGCCGGTTGCCGCGGGCGTTAAGTCAGGTGCCGCTTGCCGACTGCCTATAACGATCGGTCTGGGACCTTCCGCGACGGGCTCACCAGCCGACGCAGTTTCGGCTCGGGGTGTTGGACCGGCTTCAGATGCGCGGGGTGACCCGCTGCGTAGCGACCTGCCAAGGGCTGCGCGCTTAATCCATGGAGAACCACGCTGAGCAGGACCGTCAGGCCGATTGTCGCGACCACTTCATCGATGGGGCCAGGTAAGCCATGAAGCTCCTCCAGCGCTATCAAAGCGAAGACGACTGAAGCCAGCCCTCGCGGACCGAACCAGCCGATGAAGGCCACACTCTGCCAGTCCATCCGGGTGCCCAGTAGCGAAATCGCGACTGGCAACATGCGGATCACGGTCAGACTCAAGACAGCGTAGAGACCGATCCGCCAACTCCAGCCGTCCGCGACGGCCGGGACCGCCAGAGCCCCGAAGAGGAGCCAGGCGATCATTGATGCCAAACCACAGGTTTGCTCGACGTAGTAGACCTCAGTCTCCCCGCGTCGACCGGCGAAAGCACCGAATGCGCTTCCTGCCACGAAGGCGGCAAGGAAGCCATTTGCGCCTATCAAGATCGCACACAGGAACGCCAAAAGCGACAGCGCCAAGACGGCGGGGCCAGCGAACTCGTCCGAACTCCACCCTCGCTGACCTGCGATACGCAGCAGTACGCCGCCCAATGCACCCAGCAGTGCGCCCGTCAATACCCCGAAAAGCAGACCAAGCAAGGCAGGTGGAGCACCCTCGTGTGCAGCACCGGCCTCGGCAGCGATTGCCGCTAGGGCGAATGTGACGACCGGGGTGGCGAGCCCGTCATTGAGTCCACTTTCCACGTTGAGCGTCTGCCGCATCCGAGAAGGAACCCGCCGGTCAGACATGACCGCCGAGCCCAGGGCCGCATCGGTTGGCGCCAGGGCGGCACCTAGAAGGAGCGCGTACCAGGGACTAAAGTCCAGCAGAAGAGCGGCGGCCCACGCTCCAAATGCGGTAGTCAATGGCAACCCCACTGCCAGGAGTCGGATGTAACGTCCGAGGTCCGCCCGCATGTCCGAGAATTGAACCCGGCTGGCGTCAGCGAACAGCACCCAAACAAGGGTGACCTCGGCTATCACCCTTGTCGATTCGGCGTCTGACTCGATCTGCAACACTCTGAAACCCTCGGCCAATGCCAGGCCGATGACGACAAAGAAAATTGGCGTCGAAATGGCTGCCGCTCTCGCCGAAATGACTCCCCAGATAAATATCGCCGCGAGTATCAGCGATAATGCGGCAATATCCACAGCGCCTTTCCCCCGCTTTAAAGTCGTGACTCTTGACATCGAGCAGTCCCGGCCGGCATCAATGATTTGAGCCCACCACGCTGGTGGCGGTCAAGCGTTCAGGGAGTCGGTGGCACGGCCCGCTATGAGATTGGCAGATGCTGCGCCACGGGTATGCCGCGCTCGATGCGCTGCCACTGTCCGTCGCGCTCCACCAGGTTAGGCCGCGAAGGCGCTCGGGATCCCTGTCTCCGAGGGGTGCACGTGGAATCCGGGCCGGTGATCGGTACGGACTAGGTCGTACGCGTCGCGCTCTTCGAGTATGTCGCTGCCGTGGCTTGGATCCGGTATGCGGGGGATCTCTCGACAACCCACTCGCCTCGAAGCGGTAACTCAACCACAACCGGAGCATCGAGTTCAGTCATTCCCGCTGGCGAGGTCTGGAATTCCGGGCGAGCCTTTCAGCTTGACGGAGCGCCAACCACGATGTAGTCAGTCCAACTGTGAGGTTCAACTAGAAAGCTGTTGTATTTCTCCGCAGCAGCCGACACTTCGGGGTGTTGTTGGTAGAACTGACGAAACTCCTCCGATTCCCCGCCCGGCCCAGGTCTCGAGAAATACCGATCGCGCGCCTCGACGCTGTCAATTTCGAACATTAGTAGGAGCTTTCCGGCACCATCCCCCGATCACCTTTGAGGAGGTACGTCTTCCAACCCTCTAAGTCCGGCAACGACGCGAGCTCTTTGCCGAAAAGCTGCTCGTACTCTTCCGCCGTCATACCCGCGGGAAGCACAACTTCATGCAAGCCGATCACCTTAGGCATGCTGATCCTCCTTGTACGGAATGGCTTGGCAATTCAGTCTATAAGTGCTGATTGTGGCTGGCCATTCCCAACCTAGAGAACGCTCCGCCCGGCGCGACGAGTCGGCCAAACCGACATATTCTGCGGCTTGCAGATCACTTCCTTTCTTGGGCCAGCCCTCATGACGCCCTTCCGGTTGCACCAGACGCTGGGTCACAAAGACGCCGCGATGACTGTGTCTACCTACAGTTTGTTCGAGAGAGACCCCCGGTCAGGTCGTGCCAGAGGGCGAAGTGCATCACATCACCGGGCGAACTCGTCGACTAGCCCACGCGCTTCCTCGTCGCGGTACTGGATGGGCGGACTCTTCATGAAGTACGCGGACGGGCCGAGCAACGGGCCGCCGATGCCGCGGTCTTGGGCGACCTTGCAGCAGCGGAGGGCGTCGATGATTACGCCGGCGGAGTTGGGTGAGTCCCACACCTCGAGCTTGAGCTCG
>Ga0126312_10000850_pt1 | contig 19251 bp, 16 predicted proteins | sample Plot104A_FD_92537 | JGI IMG/M metagenome (GOLD analysis project Ga0126312, IMG submission 92537) | Serpentine soil microbial communities from UC McLaughlin Reserve, CA, USA - Plot104A | ecosystem: Environmental > Terrestrial > Soil > Grasslands | place: USA: UC McLaughlin Reserve, Lake County... | reverse complement strand
CGGGAGCGCTGCGTCGCGCTTCTGGCGCACCGCCCCCGCGGCGCGCGGAACGGCGGCTTCCCGTGGCGGCGCCGCAGGCTGCGCCGGCTTCGGCGAAGCCGCATGTGGATCAGCCGCCGCAGTCGTGCCGGGCGCGGCGGGCGATGTCCGCAACGCCTGCGCGACCCTCGCAGGCCCGCCACCGGCGAGCGGCACCGTACGTTCGGCCGTAGGCGCCGCAGGGTCCGCGTCTCGTTTTGGACCGGCGACCTCGGATGGTGCCTCATCGTGCGGTGGCGGCGGCGTGGCCGCCGCGGCGGCAACGCTGGTCTGTGCCGCGTCCGGTGAACCGTCCACTGCTCCGGGATCGGGCTCCGCGACGCGTGCGACGGTGGCGCGTGACACGCGTTGCGCCGCCGGAGTCGCCGGTTGCTGCGGCGAAGGAGCGTGCTCCCGCATGTGGGCGGACGCGCCGTCCTGACGAGAAGCACCCGGCTGCGGGGTCGACGTCTCGCGAACCGCGGCGGGCGGCGCCTCCGCGGGCTCCTGCACGTTCAACCTCGGCGGCCGTCCGGGCTCCTGCGCGGCGATCGGCGTGCCCGCCGCGGGTGCAGGGACGGGCGCGTCCGATGCGTGCTCGGCCGCGGCGGGTCTACTCGGTGCGACCGCAGGCGTCCGTTGCGCAGGAACGAGGTTCTCGACGACCGGCGCCGTGGCGTCAGTCTCGCCGGCCCCCGCAGCCGTCGGCTCGGGCACACCCGTGCCGATCTCGCCCGCCGGCGCGGCCGTCGGCTGGAGCACGCGCGGAGCAGCGTCGGCCGAGAACCTCTGCACCCGGGACCGGCGCGGAGCGGCAGCGGGGACGGGCGACGGCGCCTCACGGTCGACGGGTGCGCCGAGCCCCGGCTGGGGCTCGAAGACGCCAGGCGCGATCCCCGGAGGATCGACGCTCGCGGCCGCAATTTCGGTCGTTGCTCCCGACTCCGGCGTCGGCGCGGAGGGCGGCAGCTCTCCCGTTGGGAGCGCGAGCCGCGTCAGCGGCAACTCCCCCCGCGCGACCGGCTGATGAGCAGCCCGAAGCTGCCGCGCCGTCGGGGCGTCCGGAGCTCGAGCGCGTCCGTTGTCCGCGCCCGATCCACTCGACGCCGGCAGAGGAGCGGGCGGCTCCGCCGGTTCGTGCTCCACCTCCGGCTCGTGGTCGCCGGCGGCGATCGACGGCCAGGACTCCCATACCTCCGATGGGCGGCGTTCGACTGCCTTCAGCTGCAAGGCGAGCGGCGGGCCGTCACGCCGGCCTGCGACGACGCGGGCGAGCCCGACGGCGAGACCGGCCGGAGCATGGAGCGAGACGTCGTGCCGGAGCGGGGCGAGCGCGAGCTTCGGCCGCTGCCGGGCGGCGAGCGAGCGGGCCCAGGCCCGCGTCGCTGCAGTCAGCTGCGCCGGGCCGACCGCGCGGGCGATCGGCGGGAGCGTGCTCCAGTCGCCCGGAGCGGGGGTGTCGACGGAACCGCCTTCCATCCAGCGGATGCGGGAGACGTCCGCCACGGACTACGACCCGGCAAGCTCGGTGTTGATGCGACCGATCTCCTCGACGAACCGCTGGCGCAGCGGGTGCTCGAGGTCGAGGATCGCGTCGAGCGGCCAGTGGAAGTGGTACGCGACGTACGAAACCTCCTCGTACAGCCGAGCCGGATGGAAGGTCACGATTCCCCCAGGCCATCACCCGCCACGTCGACCTCGAACTCGTGCTCGCAGGCAGGGCAGGCGACGGTCGCGCGCGTGTGCCCCTCCTGGTTGACTCGCCGGTAGAGGTCCTGGAGGAACGCGAGGTCGGAAGCGAACAGCTGCTCGATCACGGCCGGCGTGATCTTGTTGTCCGAGAGCGATCCGAGCTCCGTGACGACGCGCGAGAGCAGCAGCACCGTGAGGTAGCTCTCGTTCTCGCGGACGCGCGGGTCGCGGAGGGGCATGATCTCGTCCCGAGCTGTCGCGAGGCGCATCCGACCGCGACGGTGGACCGCGCCGGAGTCATCGACGTACCCCCGCGGCAGCTCGAAGACGAACTCTGTCCGAAGTACCTCCTCCAGGGCCTCCCGCCGAGACACATCGACGGCGCTCGGCGCCGCGCTCATGCGACTGCGAGCCCTTCGTGCGTGATCGTGCACTCCTCGACGAGCACATCGCTTCCGCCGGCTGTCAGCGAGCCAATCGAAACTTTCGACGGCCAGCCGTTGGTGAAGTTGAAGCGGCCCTTCTCGCCGTTCTCGTAGTCGTAGAGCACGACGGAGCCGTTCTTGCGCGCAGCGTCGATCTTCCCCTCCTGGACGTCTTTCAGCCACGTCCACAGGTCGTTGGAGTCGGTCCGCCCGCGCTTGAGATTGATGTCGCCGTACTTTCGCGCACCCGGAAGCTTCTTCATGACCGGCAAGCCCTTGGGGGTTACCTCGCGGTGCTCGATCGTCGTGATCTCCGCGGAGAGGCCCGATACCTCACGGAACTGCGCGATCGTTACGCCGTCGATCTCGATCGAGAAGTGATAGCCGGCAAGTGCGTCTTCGCCGATTGGCATCCCTCAACTCCTTTCGCTCTACTCGCTGATGGCCGCGCCGCCCGCGTACTGGGCGATGCGGAAGATGACGAACTCGGCCGGCTTGACAGGCGCGATTCCGATCTCGCACACGACCTGGCCCGCGTCGATCACCTCGGGCGGGTTCGTCTCGGAATCGCACTTCACGTAGAAGGCCTGGTCTGCGGTCGCGCCGAAGAGTGCGCCTTCGCGCCACGTCCGGAGCAGGAACGCTGTGATCGTGCGGCGGATCCGCTGCCAGAGGTCCATGTCGTTCGGCTCGAAGACGACCCACTGCGTGCCCTCGAACACCGACTCCTCGACGTAGTTGAAGAGCCGGCGGACGTTGATGTAGCGCCAGTTCGCGTCGCTCGAGAGCGTGCGTGCGCCCCAGACGCGGACGCCGCGGCCCGGGAACGAGCGAACGACGTTGATGCCGACGGGATTCAGCTGGTCGTGCTCGCGCGGGGTGGTGTTCGTCTCGAGCGTGATCGCCCCGCGGACGACCTCGTTCGCCGGCGCCTTGTGCACGCCGCGCGTCGCGTCGTTGCGGCTCCAGATGCCCGCCATGTGGCCGCTCGGCGGCACGAAGATGTTCTGGCCCGTCGCGGGGTCGAACACCTTGATCCACGGCCAGTAGAGCGCGGCGAATCGCGAGTCGTACCCGGCCTTGCTGACGCGCCACTCGAGCACCTGCTGCGCGTTGAGTCCGGGCGGCGCGTCGAGGATCGCCATCCGGTCGCCCATCAGCTCGCAGTGCGCGATCATCCCGAGCTGCACCGCCTGAACGCCCTCGAGGTCGATCATCCCGGCCCGGTAGGCGGCCATCACGTCTGGGACGGAGATCATCGTTACCGCGTCGACCTCCTCGAGCCCTCCGAAACCGGTGCGGTCGGCCGAGTCGCCGACGTAGTCATCGGCGCGAACCACGGCCGGCTTCGTCTCCGCCGGCGGCGTGATCGCCTCGAGCGTGAACGAGCCCGTCTGGGGGCGCTTCTCCAGCGATGCGTTCTCGACCTCCTCGAGCTGGATCAGCTTCGACTGCGCGTTGACCACGGTGGCGGCGTTCTGCTTGCCTTTCTTCGTCGTCAGGCCGTCGAACGTCTCACGTACCTCGTCGCCGACCTTGACGACGAGCTTGAACGACGTCTCGGGAGCGTCGGGCGGCGCCTCGACGTCGACGGTGATCGGCGCGGCCTCGCCCGGACCGACGGCGAGGATCTGGTACGCACCCACGCCCGGCTTCGTGCCGGCCGGGAGCTCCGCGCGCGCGGTCGGCCCGGCGCCGTTTCCGTCGCCGCCGACGCGGACGATGTAGGCCGCGCCGCCGCCGTTGTTGAGGTAGCCGTAGACGGCGTGCCCCATGTACGAGCCCTCGACGAAGTCGCCGAAGATCTGGCTGTACTGGGTCCAGTTGGTGACGAGCGTCGGCTGGTTGAGCGGACCCTTCTGCGTGGCGCCGATGAAGGCGCCGACGGCAGTCCCTACGCCTTCGATCGGGCGGGAGCCGCTCTCGACCTCCTCGACGTAGACACCGGGCGATAGGTATGTGGGCATCGGGCCTCCCTCTGGCCGAACAGTCGTTGCCGAAATTGGCTGCGGAGAGCGTTGCGGGCGAGCTTCCGAGCGGCAACGTCCACATGGTCCGGCGTCGGGGAAGAGGGTTGTGCCCGTTTGGGCACCGGAGCTACGTCAGGTGAGGAATGCGTGGTAGGGCCGAAACTCGGCTTCGCTCGCCAGGCGCCCGAGCTTGCGGTACTCACGGGCGGTGCCGCGGATCAATGCCGCCATGCCGACGACCCCGCCGTCGGCCGCGGCGAGGTGCGCTGCATGGAGCGCAATGTTCCGGATGTTCCCGCCGGAGAGATCGAAGCGCTCGGCGCAGAAGTCGAGGTCGAGGTCGGGCGCGCGCGGCACGCGCGGGCCGAGGCAGCGCTCCCAGAGCTCCCGGCGAAGACCCGCGTCCGGCTCCGGGAAGTCGACGACCGCGTCGAGCCGGCGGGAGAAGGCATCGTCCAGATTGGCTCGCAGGTTGGTGGCAAGGATGGCGATCCCGTCGAAGACCTCCATGCGCTGCAACAGGTACGCGATCTCGACGTTCGCGTAGCGGTCATGTGCGTCGCGGACCTCTGACCGCTTGCCGAAGATCGCGTCGGCCTCGTCGAAGAAGAGGACGCCGTGCACGCGCTCGGCCTCGCGGAAGATGCGGTCGAGGTTCTTCTCGGTCTCGCCCACGTACTTGTCGACGACCGTCGCAAGGTCGATCGTGTACAGATCGAGACCGAGCGCGTGCGCGAGCACCTCGGCCGCCATCGTCTTGCCCGTGCCAGGCTCGCCGGCGAAGAGGGCGGCGATGCCACGACCGCGAGCGGACGCGCCGAGCCCCCACTCGTCGAGCACGAGCTCGCGGTCGCGCGCGCGGTGGGTGAGCTCGAGCAGGTGCTCACGTGTGGTGTCGGGAAGGACGAGCTCGTCCCAGCCGAATCGCGGCGTGACGCGCCGCGCCAGCCGCTCGAGGCCGGCCGCGTTCTGCGCCCGCGCCGCCGCCCGCAGACCCTCGGCGTCGAGCGGGCGTCCCCCGGCCGTGGCGGCCATCAGCGCAGCCCTGGCCGCGCGCTCGACTCCCTCGGGGCCGAGCCGGAACTGCGCCGCGGCTTCGCCCGGGTCGAGCCCGTCGGTCGCCTCGTCCCCGACCGCCGCCCGCCACAGGACGTCGCGCTCCGCGCGCGTCGTGGGCACGACCTCGAGCACGAGCGGAACCTCGTCCGTCCACGCGGGGTCCCACGAGCCCGACCCGGTGAGGAACGTAGGCCACGGCGCGTCGGCGAGGAGCCGCAGCGCGGCCGGGGCCGCATCGGCGAGAGTTTCGATCGGTCCTGCGACGAGTCCGGCACCGCGCAGCCGAGCCTCGCGGAGGGCAAGGCGGTTGGCTTCCGTGCCGTCACCGGGCGCCACCAAGCGCGCGAGGTCGACCGCGAGGGCGGGGCGCCCCACGAGGGCAAGCGCCTCGACCGCGACTGCGCGCGCGACCGTACCCGTGGGGTCACGGAGGTAGAGCAGCGCGCACCCGGCCGCGACGGCGCGTGCGGCCTCCTCGGCGTGCGGCCCAGACGCGCGATGCAGCGGCGCCAGCAGCGGAACCAGCTCGTGGTCCGGGTGATCGTCGCCGAGCAGGTACATGGTGACCCGGTCGGGGACACGCAGCGCGCGGGTCAGGAATGGGCGCTCGGCGTCCTCGACCTCCACGAGCCCGCCGGCCACGAGTGGGCTGCCCCCGGTCAGCCGGTAGCGCACGAGCGCCGGGGCGGGCGTGCCAACCGCGAGCTCGAGCGCGAGCCCGATGCTTGCCCGCTTCCGGGTGACATCGTCGTGGAGATAGCCGTAGAGCCGCTCGAAGCGCGCGTCGAGGTCAGGTGCGAGCGCGACAAGGAGCAGCTCGATGTCGACGACCGCGAGTGCGAACGAGGCGGCGAGCGACCGCAGCCGCAGTCGCGCACCGCCCGCCTCGGCGCGATCGGCCTCGCGCTCCGCGCGTGCAGCCGCCTCGTCCTCGGCCAAGCCTTCCGCGGCCGCCGGGGCGCCCGTGAGCAGCCGATCGACGTCGGCATCGGAGACGGAGAGGCCCCTGAAGGCGTCTTGGGGGTCGGGATCGACCCGGCGACGGCGCTCGACGGCCGCCGCCACGCGAAGCTCGAGCGCGCCGAGGCGGCCGAGGAGGTGCGCGAGCGACGCGTCGCCCGCGCTCACTTCTTTCCGCCGCCGACGACCTCGACGGCGCCGCTCTGGCGGTTGGCGACCTTCGCCCGCAGCTCCTCGAGGACGGGCGGTCCCGCGGCGCGTACGCGCGCGGTGTCGAACGGCATCGACACGACGAGGTCGAGCGAGGGCTTGAGTTCGCCCCCGAGGGCAGACCACACGTCTGCGAGTGCGCGATCCTTCGGAGGCGGCAGCGCGACCGTCAGCCGCAGCGCGTGCGGCTGGTCGGCAAGCTGCGGCGCGAGGATGTCGCTGGGAAGCTGGTCGTGAGCGAGGAAGCAGGCGAGCAGCGCCGCGAGCAGGCGGTGCTCGTCCTCCGGGCGCTGCGTCCAGACGGTTACGAGGTACGAGAGGTTGTAGCGCCGCCGCGGCTGCCGGCGCTCGACGACGCGACCGTCCTCGCCGCGAATCTCCTCGAACGAGACCTCGCGCCGCTCGACGTCCTCGCGCACGTCGTAGAGGTAGACGTTGACCGTCGGCGCATTGCGCCGCGCCGACCATTCCCTCGTCGGCGCCTCGAACGAGAGCTCGACACCCGAGCCGTCGGCGACCTCGCGCAGGACAAGGCGCCGGATCGAATCGTCGACTTCGTGAATCATCCCTCGTAGGCTGACGGCGGCGCGCCGGCCCGCGCGAGCCGCGCGCGAGCAGACTTTCGTGCACCGCTTCTTGCCCGTTCGGGAAGCGCCCCTGAATTGTGGCGCCCGTCGCGCTAGATCAGGCCCTCCCGGACGGCGTAGGCGACCGCCTGCGAGCGGTTGCGCAGCTGCAGGCGCGAGGTGATGTCGTGGATCACGTTCTTGATCGTGCGCTCCGAGTACGCGAGCCTGCGCGCGATCTCGTCTGTCTGATAGCCGTCGGCGATTAGCCGGAGGACGTCGATCTCGCGGTCCGAGAGGCCGTGCAGGCCGAGACCGCGCGGAGTGAGGACCTGGCGCTGCAGCCGGCTGACCTGGCTGAGCAGGCGCCCGAGCAGGTCCGTCGGCAGCGTGCCGTCGCCGTTCGCTGCGACGGCGACGGCGCCCGTGAGCACGTTCTGGGTCGCCTCGGCGCGGCGCACGACGCCGCACGCGCCCGCCCCGACGGCTGTCAGCAGGCCGCCGTCGTCGATGCGCGTGACGACGAGCACGACCCGCGCCGACCCGCCGCGTTGGGCACGCCGGATTGCTTGGAGCGCGTCGTCGTCGATGTCGTCAGCGACGACGAGGGCGACGGACGCGTCGGCCTCCTCGTCGACGACGACGACCTCGGATGCTTCCTCGAGCCCAGCAGCCACTCCCGCTCGCGAGAGCGGGTCGTTCGCATAAACATGGACGGCGGTTGGCGGCGTCATGGCAGTTCTCCCTCCTGTCGCTTGCGGAAGCCGCAGGCACGCCCACGGTCTCACGGGCGACTTTTCGCGCGCTTATCCCCGACTTAACGGGCAACGCCGGATGCACGGACGGCTTCCCCGCGTGCCCTGGTTCGCCACGCCGGTGCGTCGTACGGTTCGTTGGGATGGGTGCGTCGGTCTCGCCGCTGCCGGACCGGCTCGCCGTCGAGCCTGGGGCCGCGGCCGCGGTGACCGTACGCGTCCGCAACCGTGGCCGCGTCGTCGACGAGTTCCATTTCGACGTGCTCGGCGAGCCGGGCGAGTGGGCGCGGATCGAGCCGCCCACGCTCTCGCTCTTCCCGGGCACGGAGTCGACGACGACCCTCCACATGGAACCGCCGCAGTTGCCGACGCTGCCGCCGGGCCGCGTGCCATACGCGCTGCGCGTGGCCTCGCAGAAGTACCCGGACGACACCGTCGTGACGGAGGGCGAGCTGCTCCTCGGCACGTTCCGCCGCTGGAAAGCGGAGATTTCGCCGCGCACGTCTCGCGGCCGCCGCTCAGGCCGGTACGAGCTGGCTTTCGACAACTACGGGAACGCGCCGACGACCGCCCTTGTCTCGGCGACCGACAACGAAAACGCACTCGTATTTCGCGTCACCCCGCCCGAGCTGCTCGCGCGGCCCGGCCGGGCGGAGATCGCGAAGGTGCGGGTGCGTCCGCGCCGGCGGCTCTGGCGGGGGCCGGATCGGATGTTTCCGTTCCAGCTGCATGTTCGCGCCGAGAGCGGCGACCCGCAGGCGCTCGACGGCCTCTTCGTGCAGAAGGCGTCGCTGCCGCGGATCTCGCTGCCGTTCGCGCTTCTGCTCGCAGCGCTCGTGGTTGCGTGGGCCGTCGTCCGCCCGGACGCCGAGTCCACCGCGCCGGAATCCACGGCAGCGAAGACCGAGCAACGCACCGCGCAGGCAGTCGTCAGCGCGCAACGGGCGGCATCGTCGGCCGAAAAGGCGAGCGCCGCGGCGGGCAAGGCGAGCGCTGCCGCAGGCAAGGCGAGCGCTGCCGCAGGCAAGGCGAGCGTTGCCGCGGCCAAGGCCGGCAACCAGGCGACCGCCGCCGCTACCGCCGCGGGCGGAGCGAACGCGACTGCGCAGGTGGCGGGTTCGAAAGCGAACGGCGCCGCGGCGACGGCGCAGACGGCGGCGGCGGACGCCGACAAGGCGACGCGGATCGCGACGGGCGCCTTCCGAGGCACGCCGGCCGGTTACCGACTCGAGCTTGCTTGCCCGCCGCGCTGCTCCGCCGCCGTTCGCGCTCCTGCCGGGAAAGTGCTCTCGATCAGTGACGTCGTCCTCGAGAACTCCTACGACGACCGGGGCACGCTCACGCTGCTGTTGCAAGGCAAGCCGCTGCTCGTCGAGCCGCTCTCGGACCTCCGCACGCAGTCCTTCAGCTTCGTGACGCCGATCGTCGCCGGCGCGGGACAGCTGCTCGGCCTGCGCGTCTCGTGCGCCAATGCCGCGAATCACCCCTGCCGGCCCGCGGCCTACCTCAGCGGCTTCACCGGGTCCAAACCGGCCGTGGCCGCCCCAGGGAAGCCAGAGAGCGTGCGCCTCGCCCTCCGCTGCCCCCCGCGCTGCTCCGCCCGCGCGGCCGGCGGTAAAGGCAAGGCGCTCGCGCTCACCGACGTCGTCTTCGGAAACCCCGGTGGCGACCGCGGCATCGTCCGCCTGCTGCGCGGGCGCAACGAGCTCCTGACCGCACGGCTCGACGGCATGCGCGACGTCCCGTATCACTTCGCGGCGCCGATCGTCGCGGCGGAGCCGCTGGTCCTGACGGTTGCCTGCTCGAACCCGAAGGGCAAGCCGTGCACAGCCGCTGCGTACCTCGGCGGCCTCCGGGTCAAGGCCGCGAAGTGACGGTAAACCGTCGGGAGTCCGAGGTCTGTCCTAGCGAACGACGAGCGTGCCCGCCATTCCGTTCAGCGCCTGCTCGCCGATGGTGCAGACGAAGGTGTACCTCCCGCTTTGTGAAGACGAGCTCGATCGTCTGCTTGGTGCCCGGCAGTAGCTGCCTCGTCATCGGGATCTTGCCAATGAACTTCACGTCGCGCGGCTCGCTACCGGCGTGACGAAGGTGACGTAGAGGGTTCCGCATCGAACGTTCGCCTTCGACTGGTTGAAGTAGTACTCGCCGCCCGTCACGGTCAGCCGCGTGCTTGCGGTTGCTGTCGCAGCCGCCGGTCGCTCGGCGAGCGGAGTGACGCGACGCTGTTCGATTTTCAGCCGAAGTGGCGGAAAACCGTCACCACACCGGCGCCGCTCCGCCGGTGACCTTGCGGTCAGGCTCCTTCTCGGCTCCGCGTTGGTGGGTCACGCTCGCGCTTCATCGCCTAGTTATCCATCGGGAGGGATAAATCATGACCGCCACTTCAGAATCACCCGCTCGGGAGCATCCGACAAGAATCGCGCGCCTGCTCGGAAGAGCGACGCCGGCATCGAGCCGCGAGGTCGTGTTCCTCGCCTCAGTCCTCGCGTTCGGCGTCATCGCATGGGAGCACGTATTCCACTCGTTCATCCTCGACCTGGGCCACGAGCAGGGCACCGGCGGGCATCTCGTACACGCCTTCCGGGACGCGTTGCTCGCGTTCCCCATCGCACTCGCTGCCGTGTCGGTGGGACTCCGGCTCGGTCGCCGCTTCGGTCGGACCGTGCGCGCCGGAATGGTGTCCGCCGCGTTCGGGGTGCTGCTCGTTCCCTCCGTTCGTCTGCACGAGGCCGTCGACGGCGTCCTGTCCGGCGCGAACGTGCACGAGCATCACCATGAAGCCCAGAGTGGTCTCGAGGCCTCGACCGGCATGGTCGCAACGCTGTTGCACGGCCTGCGTGATGCCGCCGTCGGCGAGCTCGCGGCCGTGCCGCTCATGCTCTTGGGGCTGGCGCTGCTCGAGCGGAGCACGAGGGAGCGGCGCCGCCGCTGGACGCGTCCGGCGCTCGTCGGTGCACTCGCCGCCGTGTCCGTCCTCGCGTTCGGCGGCGTCGGCTTCGCTGGTGACACGGCCGCGAGCCAGATTCGTGGTGCTGTCACACATACGTTCCAGCTGACGGACAACCCGGGGAACTGGTTCGACTCGGGCACCAGCATCGCCGGCACACGCTCACTGATCGTCGCGCGGCCTGGAGACACGATCCGATTCGTGGTCGGCGCACAGACAAACACGGTCCACACGGCGACCAGCCTCCTCTGGCCGACGGGTGCGGCCCAGATGCCGTTCGACCAGCCCAAGGCCTACACGGGTGTCGAGGAGGTCCGCGTGACGACGCCGGGGCTCTACGTCTTCGTCTGCAAGTTGCACCCGTTCATGCTCGGCGGAGTGATCGTCGACGATCCGGCGACACAGGGACTCGATCTCGGCAAGACGATCACGCTGCTCGGCGGCACGACCGTCCCGACCGCGTCGAATCTCGCGTTCCGCCTCGTGCGATCGTTCATCAACATCACGAGCCCGCAGAACTACCAGGTCTACACCAAGACAGGCTCGACGTGGGACCCCACTTACCCGGCCGTGCCGGTACTTGCCTACGACGCGAGCAGCAACCCCGTCTTCGTGCCGGATCTCGACGCGGCGTTCCAGAGCATCTTCCACGAGCCCGTGTCGCTCCCCGCCGCAATCCCGCCCACCGGGAAGGGCATTGGCGAGGTCTGGTTCGACACCGAGTACGAGCAAACCGCGGCGAAGACCAAGCCCGGTACCGCGACCGCGGTGCGCACCTCTGATTGGACGGTCACGCGCAAGATCGCGGCCCCGTCGATCAACATGAACAACCCGCACAACATGTGGACCGACCGCTCGCAGTCGCTGCTCTACAACACGGAGTGGTTCGACGACAAGTTCGACGTCTTCGATCGCAAGACCGGCAAGCTCCTGCGCAGCCTGAAGCTCGGCGAGGCGCCGGCGCATGTGATGACGCGCGTCGACACCGACCAGGTCCACGTCTCGCTGAACGGCGAGGGATCGGTCGTCGAGTTGAGCCCCGAGGCGACGAAGGTCGACCGCACGATCGAGGTGCAGGACTCGGGCAACCCCGGACAGCCGCACGCGCACTGGATGTCGCACGACGGCCACACGATGGTGACGCCGAACTCGAATACGAACGACTCGACAGTCGTCCACCTCGTGCCGGGAACGATCGAGCCCAAGGTCGGCACCGGAGTGCTGCCGATCGCGAGCAGCATCATGCCGGACGGAAGCAAGTACTACGTCTCCAACTTCGTTTCGAGCACGATCAGCGCGATCGACCTGACGACGCCGCATCCCACGCTGATCAAGAACATCGACCTGCTCGCCAACTACGACCCGATCTCCGGTGCGGTCAGCGGAGGGTTCGGCGGGTTCCCGATCCAGACCCCCGTGAGCCCGAACGGGAAGTGGGTCTTCACCGCGAACACGCTGACGGCCACGATCACGATCATCGACACGGCCACCGACACGCTCGTGAAGAGCCTTCCGTGCGACTTCGGCTGCCACGGCGTCAACTTCGGGGCCAAGGAGGGCGGCGGCTACTACGCCTACGTCTCGAGCAAGTTCGCGAACGAGGCGTTGGTCGTCGATCCCGATCCGAACGGCGACGGCAGCGCCGCCGATGCCGCGACGGTCGGGCGCGTGCTCCTGACCGCGGGCAAGGGAACCAAGTCGGACGACATCGTTGTCGGCAACGCCGGCATGGGCGGACAAGGCGTCCTCGCCATCCCGCTCGTCTACAACGGCTGGGTTCAGAACGTGCCGAACACCGCCGAGTTCAGCGGGCTGACGTGCGAGCAGCGTCACCCGATCGGCGGCGGCAACTGCAATTAGCAACCCGCCTCGGGGGCGGCAGCCGAATCGCTGCCGCCCCCGCGGCGATCTGCAGAACGCCGTTGGCGCCTAATGCCTAGAGTCTGCGAGGGCGCGGCGGCGGTTGAAGCGCTCGATCCGGCCACCGCGCGCGGTTGCCCGCTCCACACCGGTGTACGCCGGATGACAGTTCGAGCAGACGTCGACGGATAGCGAGTCGGTGGTCCAGCGGACCCGCAACGTCGGCGTCGACGAAATGCAGCTCAGGATGTGTGACAATGGCCACCTCCTGCGGCCCCGGCGCTACGAGCACCGGCTCCCACCCAAGGCGCTCGAGCTCGACGTGGCCCTCACCGCGCTCCGTCAATGGGGCGACAAGCACATCAGCGATCGGCCTCCCCGCCTGCTTCGCCGGAAAGCTGACAACAAGCAGGTGATCGCGGCGCTCGTTCCGAAGGGTGCACGCGTCCTTCGTCCCGAGGAAGTAGAGACCGTGCCCGGGCCGGGACTGAAGACGTCGCAGTCGGCAGGGGCTCGCTGAGGCCCGTCCCTCCGCAAAAGGTCGAGCCGGGCGGCGCTCAGCGGGCGCGGGCGCAGCCGATCATCACGCTGCCAGCTGCGCGAACGCGCTGCGCAGGACCTCGAGCGGCTGCGCGCCCACCACGATCAGTCGGCGATCGAGCAGGAATGCTGGGATCGCGTTGATCCCGATCGAGTGCGCCTGCCGCGTCGACGCGTGGACGACATTCAGGTACGCGTTCGGGTCGACGATCACGCGCTCCACCTGCTGCTCGTCCAGGCCGACGTCGGCTGCCAGCCGTCGCAGCTCGCCGGTGTCACCGATGTCAGTCGCCTCCGACCAGTAGGCGTCCATCAGCCGTTGGTGGAAAGGGTCGTGTACGCCGAGGTCGCGCGCGAGCTCCGACAGCCGCAGCGCGAGCCGCGTGTTCGGGACGATCTCCGGGCGGTTGTAGTCGAGCCCCGCAGCCGCGAAACGTTCGCGCAGCGGGTCGCGTTCGCCCACGCCGATCCCGTAACGGCGATGCAGCTCGGCGAGCGGTATCCCCTCCGGCGGGTATTCCGGATGCAGGTCGAACGGGAGCCAGACGACGTCGGCGTCGAACTCGCGCCGGGCCTGCTCGGCAGTCACCTGGCCGAGCCGACAAAACGGTCAGATGTAGTCGCTCCAGACGATGATCGAGTGCTCGGCCATCACAGCTGTAACGCGCCCGGAGCGAGGATCGGTTCCCGCCGAAGCGTAGAGCGGCCCGAAGGGCCATCCACACGTCCGTGGCGATCTCCGCAATGGGGCATCCGGGTAACGCCCCTTTCTGGCGCTTCCAGCGGATCCAGTTCGTGGCGCGGATTAGCGCCGGCAAAGCACGGTCTAGGGTGCGGCTTGGAAAGCCGTTCCCCTGCCGCCTCTGCCAGTCCGCGTCGCCCCAAGGGCGCTCGGCCCTCGCCATCGCCCCGATGAGATGCGGACCCAGATCCCAACGTCTCCAGGCGGGCTGTATTACTGTTCGATGTAAAGCGGCTCAAGGCCCAATTCGGCTAATGACTTTACTTTTTGCAGTGTTGTGCTTACAGTGCCGCGATGCCCGTTCGCCCAGAGGCCGACTGGGAGCTCGTGCTGAAGCGGAATCCCGTCGAGCGCTTGAAGCAGGAGAAGGCGCCGCTCGGGATTCGCGCCGAGCTGCCCGCGCTGATCGCGGCCGGCTACGAGAGCGTGCCGGAGGAGGACATGGTGCGCCTGCAGTGGTGGGGCCTCTACCACGACAAGCCGAAGGTCGGGACGTTCATGTTGCGGATCAAGCTGCCCGCCGGGCAGCTGACGCCCGCGAAGCTACGCGCGATCGGCGAGGTGTCGAATCTGTACGGCCGCGGCGACGGGGAGCTGGCGACGCGGCAGAACATCCAGTTGCACTGGCTCGAGCTGTCCAAGCTTCCCGACGTCTTTGCGCATCTCGACGCCGCGGGTATCACGACGGCCGGCGGCTGCGGCGACACGGTGCGGAACATCACCGGCTGTCCGCTGCAGGGGCTCGCGCACGACGAGCTGTTCGACTGCACGCCGATCGTCGAGGAGGCGGCTGCGTTCTTCTACGGCAACCCCGACTTCTCCAACCTGCCGCGCAAGCACAAATACTCGATCTCCGCGTGCGTCGACCGCTGTAACGCGCCGGAGATCAACTGCATCGCGCTCGTCGGCGCGATCCACCAGAGGCGCGAGGGTTTCGCCGTGCTCGTCGGCGGCGGGTTGTCATCGGTGCCGCGGCTGGCGCGCGATATGGGCGTCTTCGTTCCGAAGGAGGAAGCGGTCGAGGTGCTCGCAGCGACGACGACGGTTTGGGCGGAGGATCTGCGCTACCGGGTGTCGCGCGTGAAGGCGCGCCTCAAGTTCATGGTCGACGACGTCGGGCCCGAAGGCATGCGCGAGCGCGTCGAGGCGAAGCTCGGCCGCGCGCTCGAGGACTTCACGCTCGCGCCGATCGACGTCCAGCCGTCGAACCACCTCGGCATCCGCGCGCAGAAGCAGGAGGGCCTGCACTCGATCGGCGTTCCTGTGCACCTCGGTCTGATCTCCGGCGACCAGATGATTGCGGTCGCCGATCTCGCCGAGCGGCTCGGCGGCGATGTCCGCATCGCGCGCCAGCAGAATTTCATCGTCGCGAACGCTCCCGAGAGCGAAGTCGACGCGACGGTGGCCGAGCTCGACCGCATCGGCTTCCCGGTCGAGGAGCACAGCCTGCGCGGCAACGCGATCGCCTGTACCGGCGAGCCGCACTGCAACTTCTCGGTGACCGAGACGAAGACGCGGCTCGGCGCGCTGCTCGAGCGGCTCGAGGATCGCTTCGGGCGCCAGATCGACGAGCTGCGCCTGCAACTCGACGGCTGCCCGCATTCCTGCGCTCAGCACTGGGTCGGCGACATCGGCTTCCAGGGGACGACCGCGCGCGACGACGGAGGTGTGCGCCGTCAGGCCTACGACATCTTCGTGCGCGGCAGCCTTGGGCCGAGTGCAGCGATCGGCCGGCCGCTGTTCCGCCGCGTGCCGACGGGCGATCTGGACGTCGCCGTCGAAGGACTGATTGCCGGCTGGCTCGACGGACGCGTCGACGGCGAGACCTTCCCGCAATTCGCGCGGCGGCTGAGCGACGACGAGTTGGGCGTGCTCGCCGGCCTCGAGCCCGCCCGCGCCCGTGTGCGGGAGGAGGTGGCCGCATGAGCGTCGAGTTGATCGACGAGCTGGAGGCCGGGGAGCTTTCTGTCGAGTTCGAGGGCGAAGAGCCGGAGACCGTGCTCGCGTGGGCGCTGGAGCGCTTCGCGCCGGGCATCGCGATCTCGACCGCGTTCCAGATCGACGGCGTCGCGCTGATCGACATGGCATACGAGCTCGATCCCACCACGCGTGTGTTCAGCGTCGACACTGGACGCCTGCCCGGCGAGACGTACGAGCTCGTCGAGCGGCTGCGCGAGCGCTATCCGGGGCTGCAGCTCGAGCTGCTCTCGCCGGACGCGGGCGAGATCTCGCGCATGGTCGGCAAGCACGGCCCCAACCTCTTCCAACAGCAGGTCGACCTGCGTCTGCTCTGCTGCCAGATCCGAAAGGTGCGTCCGCTCACCCGCCATCTCGCGGGGCTCGATGCCTGGATCACCGGCTTGCGCCGCGACCAGTGGGCGAGCCGCACGAACATCCGCAAGGTCGAGATCGACCACGACCACGGCGCGATCGTGAAGTTGAACCCGCTCGCCGAGTGGACCGAGGACGAGGTGTGGGAGTACGTGCGCGACCGCGACGTGCCATATCACTCGCTCTACGACCGCGGCTACACGTCGATCGGCTGTGCGCCGTGCACGCGGGCGATCGCGCCTGGCGAGGCGAGCCGTGCCGGGCGCTGGTGGTGGGAGACGAACGCGCCCAAGGAGTGCGGCATCCACTGCGCGATCGAAAGCGGCGGGCTCGAGCACGAGCTGCACGCGCTGCTCGGAGAAGAGCATGGGTGAGGTTGTGTCCGTGCGCGGCGAGGCCGCGGAGGTGTCGCGTGCCGAGGCGCAAGCGGTGCTCACAATGGTGAGCGACGAGCAGCGGCGTGCACGCCTCGCGGACGTCGTGGCGGCGGTCGACGAGGGACACGTCGCCGGCGACGACGCGGCCGCGCTCGGCGAGCTGCTCGAGCTCGGTCTGCAGACCGGCCGCGTCCGTGCCGTCTACGGGCCGGAGGGAGAACAGGCGGCACTCGTCCTCTACCGCCGCCTGCCGCAGGGTAAGGAACTGTCGCAGTCGACGCGCGAGCTGAACGAGGCGCTCGAGGCGCTCGCGGGCCGAACCCTCGATCGCTTCTCCGTGCACGCCGTCGGCCCCGGCGAGTACGGCGTCTCCATCTCCGCCGACGGCTTCGAGCTCGCGATTCGCCTCGGGCGGAGCGGTGCCCGCATCTCGACCCTGGGCGCGTGACCGCGCAGTACTACATGGCGTGTCTCGACCTGCGCGGCCGTCGCTGCGTCGTCGTCGGCGGCGGGACGGTCGGTGTCGAGAAGGCGAAGGGACTGCTCGCATGCGGCGCGGACGTCACGGTCGTGTCGCCGGAGCTGCGCGACGACTTCCGCGCACTGGACGTTACGTGGCGCCGCGGGCGCTACCGTCGAAGCGACCTGCGCGGCGCCTTCCTCGTCGTCGCGGCGACGGCGGATCGCGCAGTCAACGAGCGCGTCCACTGCGACGCTGAGGAGCGCCGGATGCTCTGCAACGTCGCGGACGTCCCGGAGCTCTGCAACTTCATCCTGCCGGCCGTGCACCGCGAGGGCCGGATCGCCGTCGCCGTCTCGACCGGCGGCGCCTCGCCCGCGCTCGCGAAGCGGATCCGCAACGACGTCGCGGCGATCGTGACACCCAAGCACGCGGAACTCGCGCGCCGGCTCGAGGGCATGCGCCCGCGCGTCAAAGACCAGTTCGCCACGTACGAGGAGCGGCGCGACTTCTTCGAGTCGCTCGTGGAGGAGGCGCTCGCGTGACGGTGTTCCTCGTCGGCGCAGGACCGGGCGACCCCGAGTTGATCACGGCGCGCGGCCTCGAGCTCGTGCGGCGCTGCGACGCGCTCGTCCACGACACGCTCGTCGCGCCCGAGCTGATCGCCGAGGCGCCCGAGGATGCACTCGTCGTGTCGCGCGCACGACTCGAGCAGGACGCGATCAACCGACTGCTCGTCCAGCTCGGACGCGAAGGGCTCGAGACGGTGCGGCTAAAGGGCGGCGATCCGTTCGTCTTCGGGCGCGGCGGCGAAGAGGCGCAGGCGCTCGCCCGGGCGGCCGTCCCCTTCGAGGTCGTCCCCGGCGTCTCGGCGCTCGCCGCCGTGCCCGCCGCCTTCGAGATTCCCGTCACACATCGAGGCGTCGCGGCCCAGGTCACGCTCGTCAGCGGCCACTCCGCCGGCGACGAGGAGCTTGACTTCGCGCAGCTCGCGGGCACGCCCGGGACCCTCGTCTTCTTCATGGGACTACGACGGCTGCAGCGCATCGTCAACGGACTGATCGCGCACGGCAAGGACCCGCGCACGCCTGCGGCTGTGCTCGCACGCGGCACGCTCCCCGACCAGAAGATCGCGAAAGGAGCGCTGCAGGCCTTGCCGGAGCTCGCCCGCGATTTCCCGCAGCCGGCGCTCGTCGTGATCGGTGAGGTCGTCGCGTTGAGCCAAAGGCTCGCAAGGCCGCTTGCCGCGCAGGCCTGACCTGAAGGGCCCCAAATATCGTCGTCGTGCCTCACGCGGCGACACCGACATTGGCGTCCTTCACGTAGGCCTCTAGTGTGCGCGTCGTGACGGAAACGGAGGAGCTGGGGCGCGGCGGTCGTCTGCGCGGCGGCGCTGCGGGCGCGCTCGTGGCGGCCGCCTACGCGGCGGAGAGCGCCCATGGCCCGCGGCTCGCACGCGGGCTGTCGCTCGCGGATCTCGCGCACGCCGTCGCGCTCGTCGAGGGCGGCGACCTCGCGGGCGACGACGCGAAGGCGCTCCTGCGGGGGCTGCTCGAGCTGCACGCGATCCCGGGCGACGAGTTCCCGTGGGACCCGTCGCTCGGCGACGCTTTCAACGCCCGCGAGGCCGAGCTCGAGCGGCGCGTCGGGCGGGCGGCCGCGGGCTGGCTGAGCGCGGGGCGGCCGCGGCGCGAGGCGTTCCGCGTCACGCTCCGGCTGACCACCCGTGCCGGCGCGCGCGAGCTGCACGACGCGCTAATCGACCAGGCCGCGGCGCTCGCCCGGCACGCCCGCGCGACGAGCACCGCGCTCGCGACGGACTACACCTACCTGCAGCCGGCGCAGCCGACGACCGTCGGCCACCTGCTGCTGGCGTACGCCTACCCGGCGCTCCGGGACGCCGACCGTGCGCGCGCGTCACACTCCGCGCTCGGGGCGAGCGTCGCCGGCGCGGGCGGCAGTGCGGGCTCGCGCTGGTCGCTCGACCGCGCGCGACTGGCCGAGCTGCTGGGCAGCGAGGGGCTCGTCGAGCACGCCAAGGACGCCGCGTGGCAGGCCGACGTATACCTCGAGCTGCTCGCGACGCTCGCGATCGCCGCGACGCACCAGAGCCAGCTCGGACAGGACTTCGAGATCTACGCCAGCCAGGAGTTCGGCCTGGTCGAGCTCGCGGACGCCCACAGCCGCGCGAGCGCGCTGATGCCGCAGAAGAAGAACCCCTACGCGCTCGCCGCGATTCGCACGCAGGCCGGCCAGGCCGCCGGTGACGTGGCGGGCGCGCTCGTCGCCGTGCACACCGGCTCGGCGCGGGCGGATCACTTCCCCCTGCTGAACGG
>Ga0126312_10000849_pt1 | contig 19254 bp, 17 predicted proteins | sample Plot104A_FD_92537 | JGI IMG/M metagenome (GOLD analysis project Ga0126312, IMG submission 92537) | Serpentine soil microbial communities from UC McLaughlin Reserve, CA, USA - Plot104A | ecosystem: Environmental > Terrestrial > Soil > Grasslands | place: USA: UC McLaughlin Reserve, Lake County... | reverse complement strand
ACCGCCTCGCTAGGTCGAGGGCGGGCGGGAGAGGTCTCCGGAACGGTGTACGTGGCCCGTCCTTGACTAGCGGGGAACCGCCGGGCAAGCAGTGCGCAAAAGGCACCGGTCTCCAAAACCGGCAGGGCGGAGCAGCCCTCCGCTTGGATGGTTCGATTCCATCGCCGCTCCGTAGGAGAAACGCCTGCATAGCGGCCGATTTAGTCGAGGGGCACCCGTAGCAGCCGCTCGACTGGCGCGAGCGGCGAATCGTCGAAATCGCCCTGTGCGGCGACTCCTGACGATCGCAACGACGATCGCACGGGCGCTGGGTAAGGCGGGCGAGCGCTGCGTAGGGAGGTCTGAGCAAGTCCTACCGCCTCGTCCAGAGTGTGGCGCTCTCGAAAACCGTTATGGGCCAGATCGGTCCATCGAGGGTTCGAATCCCTCCCCCTCCGCTTACAGGGAAAAAAGCCTGGCCAGACTGGTTTTCTCCCAGTTTCCTGCCCCGGCGAGGGGAGTGCCCCCATAGGCGAGCCCTGCTCGAGCATGAACGAGCGCCACGTCGGGAAGTCCGCTCACCAACTACGGCCGCTGGTAGGTGATCCGCTGTAGGTCTCCGCGGTTGTAGAAGGATGAGCTTCGGCTGCAGCGCACCCGGGCCCGCACCTCCCCGTCGCCGCTCGACCCGCTGACGTAGTCGGCAAGGGGGCCGGTCGGGCTCTTCTCAACGAGCAGCTCGGACGTGCCCACCGAGCGCGTGTCGAGCGACACCCAGCTGCTCGTCGTCCAGCGCCACAGCGCGAGCGTCTGGTTGCAGGTCGCCGATGCCTTGCCCTTGTAGGTGACCTTGAGGCTCTTGAGCGCATTCGAGACGCCGGTGTACCGCCCGTACCACGAGCTGGTGCCGCCGGAGGTGGAGTTGACCTCGTAGTAGCTGTCGTCGTCAGCAGCCAGTTGGCTGTAGCTGCCGCTTCGGAGCGATCCGGCGTCGATCGCGGTGGCTGCTGGTGACGCTTTGACGGTAACGAGGGTCTTGAATGACCACGCCCTCTCCGCTGCGAGGGCGTTCCCCGCAACGTCCCTAGCAGCGATGCCGACCTTGGCCGTGTACTGGGTGTTCTCGGCGAGCGACGCGCCGGGCCGGAAGGTCATGGTGTTGTTGCTCCAGCTAAAGCTCCCATCGACAGGGGTGCCGTCGCTCGAGCGCACGAGCGAGAACGCGGCTTCGGCGGCCGCCTTGTCCATCGGCTCGCTGAAGGCCACGGTGACGCCGGTCGACGGCGTGACGCCCGTATGGCCGTCCGAGGGCGACACCGAGGCGATCGTCGGCGCCGTTTTGTCGACCGACTCGGCCCCGCCCCACCCGAGGTAGCCAAAGTACTTGCCGGACACGGGCCGCGCCGGATCCCCGTAAAACCCGTAGTCGGACTGGCTAGAGAGGCGGCTCTGGCCGTCGTTGCGCATCTTCTGGATGATCTGACCGGGCGACAGACCCGAGCACTGCCCCTTCGTGCCGTTCTCGTCGATGCAGAGGGCCACCGCCCCCGCCATGTGTGGCGTGGCCATGCTCGTGCCCGAGATCGTGTTGTAGCCGCCTCCAGGCCACGCCGAGCGGATGCAGACGCCCGGTGCGGCAATGGTGTGCGCCTGCCCAGCCGCGGTGGCTGCGTAGTTCGAGAAGCTCGCGTAGCGGTCGTCGGCCTCGCCCGTTCGACAGGCAGGGGGCGACCCCGCGCCACCCGGCGCTCCGTCGCTATCCCCCATGGCCGCGACGGTCAAAACCTCCGGGTAGGCGGCCGGGGTGTCAGGCTGCGGGGCGTAGTCGAAGTCCCACCCGTCGTTGCCAGCCGCGACGACATAGCTCACGCCCTTGGCCGTGGAGCTGCATATCGCCCGGTGCTGTGCGTCGGTCGTCGTCGAGCAGCTCTGAACCGAAGGTCCGAGGCCCCCGAGGCTCATGTTTGCCACCGAGACATCGTTCGAGGAGTCGCCGTCGGTGCGCGTTGCGGTGACCCAGTCGATGCCGCAGATAACTTGCGAGATCGTCCCGCCCCCGGCGCCGTCGAGCACCTTCACGGCGTCGACCTTCGTCCCGGGAGCCACGCCGGTGACGCCTGCACCGTCGTTCCTTCCCGCGATTGTGCCCGCCACGTGTGTGCCGTGCCCGTTGTCGTCGTCGCCCGCGCTGCCCGGAGTCACGCAGTTGGTCCCGCTCGCCGCATTCAGATCGGGGTGGTCGAGATCGACGCCGGTGTCGATGACGGCGACGCGAGCGCCGCTCGCCTCGCGCACGCTGGCAGTCGTGGCGGCGCCGATGCGCCGGATTCCCGGAGGAGGTATCGGCTCGCCGGAGGCGAGGTCGACGGTTGCGGCCACTCTCCGGTCGGGGGTCACCGACAGCACCTCGGGATCGGCCTCGAGGCGCCTTACCTGGCCCGGGGAGAGCGTCGCCGCAAAGCCCTCCACCGCCCGGCGGTATACGAAGCGGGCACGGAAGCCGTCTCGGCGCTCACGCTTTTTGGTCTCCGCGGCCGGACTATCGACCGAGCTTCGGAAGAGGACGACGTACCGGTCGGGAACCTTCTTTTGCGCACGCGGAGACCCTTGCCGCTCGGGCGTGGCGGCGTCGGGCTCGGGCGGGCCGGGGAAGGCGATGAGCGCGAGCGCCGCACCGGCGAGGAGCGCGGCAAGTAGAGCTATCCGGCGGAAGGACATGGCTGAGACGAGACGCGGAGTGGTCCCGCGTTGGTCGAGTTGCTTTCGGTTGCCGTGGTTCCCCGCAGGGAGCCAGCCAAACGCTCCTTTGCCCTGAGAGCGCCGCGTTGCTCTGGCGCGCTGGGAGTCGTGGCGGCCTACTACGGATCTCCACAAGCCGCATCGGCGACTGTCGCGCAAGTAGGCGCCGTACTACCTAAGCCTGTCGCCTGGACCGCTTTGGGCGGGCATCTTTATCCCTCCACCAGGCCTAACTGGCCCATGAATTCCTGCTGGTCGAAGTAGAAGCGGTGGCTCGTGATCAGACCGCCTTCGACCGTGGCGATGTCACAGGCGCGAAAGCGGACGGACCTGCCGATGGCGGGCATGGTCTCGCCTGTGGGGGAAACCAACGGTCCGGTATTGGTGCCGACGAAGTAGCCCTCGTCGATTGCGGTGTTGCCGGACTCGTGCGCGTAGACGCTCTCGTAGCGGGCGTCAGGAAAGGCGTCGAGAAACTCCGTTGACCACGCAACGACCTCCTCGTTGCCCTGGATCTCGCCCGCATCTGGCGCTACCAGAACGGCGTCGGCGGCGTACAGCCTCGCCACTGCGTCCCGGTCCCTGCTGAACACGGCGTCGGTGAGCCGGTCCATTACCTCTCGTGCTTACCCATGGCTGCTTCCGTTTCTCCCCTACCTGGTTGGTTTCCTCTGAAGAGGCGCTAGCCCGCCTCCATGTTCTTCGTCACGACCGCAAGCGTCTGCTGCAACTCCTCGGTTGGGCTGAACTCGACGATCTCGGTGTCGGCGAAGAGTTCTGGCGTGTGGCCTGGGGGCACGTAGTAGGCATCCCCCGCCTCGACTACCTCGGTGCGGTCGTCGAAGTGGTAGGCGACCTTCCCCTTGAGCACGTAGCCCCAGTGGGCCGCCTGGCAGCGGTCGCCGGGGAGCCCCTTGAAAAACGGGGCGAGGTCCGCATCCTGCGTGTAGGTTTCGAAGGCGACGGAGTAGCCGCCGTCGAAGTGCTCGAAGTGGCCCTCGTAGCCCTCGACGGTCTCGGACTCCGAGGCGCTTTGCTTGGAGGCCTTAGGCATTCGCTCTTCCTCCGGTCGGTGGGGAAATGGAGCTACTGGCGGTTGGCGTACCCGCCGTGCTGGTGGATCGATGAGGGCCTAAGCCCCCTCAGCCAGTACGCCTCAAGCCGCCGCTCTGCCTCCCGATCAAGAGCGGTGGGGGGCGCTGATCGAACGTTCGATCAGCCTTCAGCGTGCTGCCGTCCGCCGTTCTAGCTCAACCTAACCGGGGTGAGAGCCTCGGTCAAGCGAACTTCGAACCGAGGAGTCACATGTCGCGCTTGACGCCCACCTCGTAGAACTCGACAGAGGCGCGCCTGCCCATGCCGCCCGGCTCTGGTGGATCCATCGAGTTCAACGTCTCGTGCCCTTGGCGGAGGTCGTCCTCGCTCTCGAACAGCGTGATGGCAAGGACGTTGCCGTCCGAGTTGTGAAGGATGAGGACGCCCGTCGCGGGCACACCCTCTGGCGGCCCATCCTCCGACCGTCGGTTGATCTCCTCGACCATTCGCCTGATGTCGTCGGGGTTGCCTCCCTCGAACGTCGCTACTCGGGCGTGCATGCTCTCCTCCTCTGTCGTGTGGGTGTCTTCTGATGCCTGCGGTAGGTGCGCTAGGGGAGCTGGCCTCCGCGTCCCGCTAGAGCTTCGGCGGTGACCCGGGTGTTGTCCTCGACCGCGATGATCAGGCGAATGATCTCGGCGTAGGCGAAGAGGAACAGCGCGATGACCGCAACGTAAAGGAGGCCAGCTACCAAGACGAGGACGCCTCGACCCGGTACGCCTCCGGCGAAGGCGGTGATCGCCCCGACGACCACGGCGATCCCACCGATGACTGCGACGATAAAAGCGAGGATGCGAATGATCGCCGCGATAGTCCTTAGGGCGCTGTAGCGTTCCTCGTGCTCGGGGGTTCGTGGGGCTGTGGGGGGTGGCGTCGTCAAGTAGACCTCCTAATTAGGTGCGACTAGGAGGGAACCTAACTCTTGTCGGGGGGAGATGAGAGTCCCTGAGCTCGGCCAAGACCGCTTTCCCTCCCTTAGCCTTGGGTTGGCCGAAGCGACTTAGAGCCGTTGACGCCTCCTCGAAAATTCTCCCTCGCCCTCTAATCAGAGGCCCTGAGAACAGCTCCTGTGGCGCGAGACACGCTCTCTGGTGGGCCCGCTTAGTTCGTCATGGTCCTGCGGAAGAGCAGCCCGCAGATGGCGGCGACGATCAGAGCCAGGATCGGCACTCCGCTGCCGACGAGGCCGACCACGGCCAGGACTACTCCCACCACGGCCACAGCGCCCGCGACCCCACCGACTACGGCCAGTTGATATCCGCGATCCTCGCGCTGACGACGGGAGAGGCCACTGCCACGTCGAGGCGAGAGATCGCTCATGGCTCCAGTCTAAATCTCGCAGCGTGGTTGTGTCGCCTTAGTCGCTTCAGCCGGGCTTGGATGGGCGCTCTGAGCCGCTGAGGGATTTTTTTTCGAGGGGACGCGACCTTTCCTCGTCTACTCGCTCCAAGGCCCTCAGAAAGCGGCCTGTGGCGCAAGAGAACGGCTTCCTGCCGAGGCTGGCGCGATATCTGGTCAAGTCACAGCAAGCCACGAAGCATGACAGTCTCCGGCCATGGTCATCGACGTTTGGATGCAGCACCCGACGCCGCGGTTCCTGGCTCAGGAGGTGTTCGCTTCTCTGTGGAGGTGGACTGGGCAAGAGCCGCCCGAGGAGGAGCTACCCATCGATCTCACGGTCGGGGCGATGGACGAAGCGGGCATCGCCTTCGGGTTGCTCAGCGCTTGGCACGGACCCCAAGGGTCACTGATCAGCAACGAAGAGGTGGCCGGGTGGACAGAGGCACGTCCCCACCGCTTTGCAGGCTTGGCCTCCGTCAACCTCGACAAGCCGATGGAGGCCGTGCGGGAACTTCGGCGCTGCGTCAGGGACTTCGGATTTGCAGGCCTCCGAGTGGTTCCTTGGCTGTGGGACGCCCCTCCCACTGACCGCCGCTACTACCCGCTATACGCAGCTTGCGTCGAGCTAGAGGTGCCGTTCTTTACCCAGGTCGGGCACACGGGGCCACTGCGCCCTTCGGAACCTGGGCGACCGATTCCCTACATCGACCAGGTAGCGCTCGACTCCCCGAACTGACGATTGTCGGCGGGCACATCGGCTACCCGTGGACGGAGGAGATGGTCGCCGTCGCCCGCAAGCACGAGCACGTCTACATCGACACCTCGGCGTACACCCCCAGACGCTTTCCCCCGAGCTTGTTCGGTACATGCAGAGCAAGGGTGGTCGCCACAAGGTGCTCTTCGGGACCAACTATCCCATGCTCTCCTTTCAAAAGGCTCTCGAAGGGATCGACGCCCTAGGCCTTGACGAGGACGCACGTGATTTCTTCCTCGGAGGGAATGCCCAGCGGCTTCTGAATTTGGCGGAGCGACCGCCCTGAGCCCTAGTTTCGACGCTGCCGATTCTCAGTCGAAGGAGGCTGTCGTGGCGCGAGCGATTCGGTCACCCTCAACAACGGCGAGGGACAAAGGAAAGCAAAGGGACCGTCGGGTGGAGCGTCAGGAGCAGGAGCGGGAGGAACGCAGAAGGCGGCTTAGGCTCAAGGTGGCGGCTTACGACCGCGAGGCGGTTCCCGAGGAAATGCCGCCGGTCGAGACGACAGGGCGGCTTGAAGCGGCTAACCGCCTCCAGCAGGAGATCTGAGCCATTCTGGGGGCCAATACTCGTAACACACCGCTGGTGCCCGCTCCGGGCGAGGAGCGCTAATCCAACCCGTAGTGGGGGCGACCAGCGGCCCCTGCAGGAGCACTAGGCGCGCTCCGAGCTTTCGCGACTCAGTCGTAGATGCGACCCAGGTGGGCGTAGCGATGATTGGTACCGCCGACCTCCGCTCCCTCAAGCCACATCCGGCCTCTGTCGCCACGCTCAAGCTTGCGCCGGGCCTCGATGGCGAACGGCCAGCCAACTTCGCTTGCTCGAGGAGAACACCGCGTTGACGAAGCAGATCGGTCTACTCAGCGAGGAGATCGATAGGTCCACGCGTAGCATTCATGCTCGCCTCGTCTAGCCACGCAAGTAGGCCGGGGTATCCGACCGCCTCCTCGAAGTCGGTCACCGATTCGAAGCTCCAGACCGCCTAGCATTGGCCCACCAACACGCCGGAAGTTGTCGACCACAGCACGCTCGCGGACGCCGTCCGCCTCTGCGAAGGGAGCGTGGCCCGGCTTGGGGACAGCTGGCTCACCGCTGCGCGCGCGGGCGGCGTTCTCGGGAATGGCGGCGGGTGCGTTGGCGCGGACCCGATCGGCCGCAAGCGGATCGCCAGCCCGCTCGGTGCGATGACAGCTTTGCTCGGGACCTACCTCGGGTCTTACACGGGCGTGCTGCTCGCCTCGACGGCCGTGCCGGTGTGGGCGCGTTCACGGCTGCTGCTGGGACCGATCTTCATCAGTACAGCCACCGCTACAGGAGCGGCGACCAAGCGCCTGCTTCCAGCCGTAGCCGATGAGTTTCGGCACCGGCGCTGTTGCTTTCGCGGCGAGAATCCGCGCAGGCGCCATCGCGTACTACTGAAGGGCCTTCGGCGGAGAGGCAGCCGACGACCCGTGCACCAGGAGAGCGACCTGCCGACTACTCCTCCTTGCCCTCGCCCCTCATTCCCTTCTTTTCGGCGGTGGCCTCGGTCGGCTCGCCTTGGTCCTCGGTACCGATCGGCTGGGACGACTCCATTGCGGCGCGGCCGGAACCCTGCTCGGGGAGGCCGACGCCCTGCCCTGGATATGGATGGCCGGGGCCAGGCGGTGTGGGAGCGCCTCCTTGGCCCTCCTCGCCATGGGCTTCGCCCATCGTCTCGTCTTCCCGCGACGCCGCGGTGTGCGAGTCGCCACCTTCCTCGCGGCGGTCACGGTGTTCCCTCTCAGACACCTGCATCACCCCTCAAGCGTGGAAGTCCCTCATTGAGGGATTCCCGCGTCCGAGACTCCGAAACGGCTAAAACCGGCGGCTAGGCATCAGGCGGTTCCAAAAGATAGGGGCGATGCGACACGAGGACGGGTTGGGATCGCCCGACAAACGTCACGGTCGTAGGCGACGGCACGCCTCTTTAGGCTCGCGCCACATGGGCCAGAGCGGCGGACCGCCCTCAGGCGCATACTCGGCTTCTGCCTCAAAGCCGTGGCGCTCATAGAGTCGCTTGTTGCGCTCGCTTGTTGCGCTCGCTTGTCGCGTCGAGGTAGAGACTCGGCGTCACAGGGCCTAGGCGCACACGACGACGCCGGCCAGCACGCATGCGTCGAGTACGGCCAGCGCGCCGAGGGTCTTGACGATGGAGAGCCTCCACTCAACCTATTCGTCGACCACGTCGTCACCTCGGGGTCTATTCCGGCGCGCGGACTAGCCGCCCTTCGCGTAACTGGGTCCTTGCGGACGTAACCTCGTGACCCTTCTCAGCGCGGAAAACGCGCCCGGGTCCTCGACTCCCTACTCACCGCGGGGCAATGCGCGCCCGAAGTGCGATGAACAGGGATGTTGAGTCATCGAACGCAGTCGTGTCACGGCTTCTCGCTCGGATTTCGGCCGCCTCCGGCGCCCTCGCCGGACGTGGCGTGCGGAGCCGACTCTCTTCCGAGCCGAGCGTCTTCGGCTTCGCGATGCGCCTCGCGCTTCCAGCTTGCGGAGTCCTCGACGTGCGACCGGGCCTCGCCGGTCCCCTTGGGCGGCGGCGACTCGGCGGCCTGCCCCGCGTGGGCGGGGTCTTCGGCGGAGGTGTCGAGCGGCTCCGCTACCCACCCCAGGCCGCCGAGAACGTCACCGGCGAGATCGCCGATCTCTCCTTCGCCGCCTGTCTGGGCAAGCGCCAGCGAGTCAAGTCCCCGGCGGCCTCTCAGCTCGTTCACTAGACGCTCGGCGCGCGTCCAGCTAAGCGCGAGGGCCGCATCTGGTCCGTCCCGCTTGCTCCAGCGGTTGTTCGCCAGGGCACGGTAGAGCTGCCCGCCGAGTTCGGCGTCCGACACGTCGACCTCCGCGTGGTCGAGGTCGCTCACGAGGTGGCGGGCGAGCTCTTCGGTGCTCACGTAGTGCCGCTACCCGCCGGAGCCGCAGGGAAACACCAGTCACTTGCGCCCCGAACCCCTCGACTGCTCGACTGCGGGGAGTTCGCCCAGGCTGAGGAGCGTGCGCTCGAGGCGATTGTGGGTGAGCATCACGATTGACCCGGAGGTCTCGCTCATGGGGTCAGGAACGGACTACCCGCCGGGCTCTGCCTCCGCTCGGCGGGGGCGCCTCGGCGACGGCGCGCCCGAAGCGATACGGCAGGATGACGTCGAGCCCACTGGCTATCACGGGGGTCGGGGCGGCAATCTCCGACAGTCGACAGCTCGCGTGCGACTGGCGCACACACCGACGGCTCGGTGGAACAGATCGTCCAGGAGGCACTGGCCTTTCCCCACGCGTGGTCCGTTGAGGCCTTCCAGGCGCAGATCTATGTCTGCCTCGAGCACGACACGACCGACCCGGGTTCCCGCGAGAGCCCGGGTCGCCCTCTACACCCAACGCGTGTCTCCGTCAGTCGCGGTGCGGGAAGGGCGCTCGCCCCGAGATCAGCGTCTCGCCCCAAGCCCTGTCAGTCCCGCCAAGCGATCGAGAACGTCGCTCAAACGCCTCGGCCACGCGGTCGAGCCTCGGTCTGCGTCGCCGCCTTCTCGCTCAGCTTCCTGTCGCTTGAGCTTCCGACGCACCCCGCCCAGCGGGAAGTCGATTCTCCTTGGCATCTCCCTCACCCCTCTTGCCCCCTCAGGTGGTTGATACGACGAGAGCGAGGAGAGCTTGGCGAGGGAGTCTCAAGACGAGATTAACTCGCCTAAAGGGCCCCCCCCCGCTTTGGCGTCCGGGTTTTCTGCGATTTGGATGCGTGGTCGATAGGGAGTCGTGAGAGCTCGCTGCCGCCCTCGCCATTCTCTTACTCGGGCCTTACCGCCCTGCCGGGGCCCGGGGTCAGGGCATCCCCATAGCCGAGCCAGTCGGCGCGCTGCTTGGCGCTGACCTTGCCGCGGCCGCGGCTGAGCGGACTCGAGCCGCGGGTTGAGCGCCGCGTATAGGCGGACAGCTCCGACTTACGGCAAGCAGCGCAAGGAAGCCTGCCGCACGCTCGACGAGGCGCGCAAGCTCAAGCGCAGGGACGCCTTGCCGTCGACACAGCGACGATCGGGGCGCGGCACCCTCCCCAAGGACGCCGCGGCCCCATCGTTTCCCGGTCGCGTGGAAAGCCCGACCCCGCGCCTGCCCTCGGCGAACACGCAATGCGGCCGGCCCACCCATTCGAGGCCTCAAACAGAGCGCTGTGGAACATTGACCCCGACGGAGAAAGCCAGCCTCGCCTGAACTCTCGGAGCTGCATCAGACCGCCTCGAGTGGGGCTCGTAACATCGGCGACGGAGCGGCAGGGGTCTGGTGGCCCATCCGGTCTTCAAAACCGGCAGGGCGGAGCAGCCCTCCGCTTGGATGGTTCGATTCCATCGCCGCTCCGTCGGGAGAACGCGCTGCACAAAGGGAACTTCGCCGGAGAGCGCGTGGACAGGCGGTGCAAGGCCCTCGGCGGCGGGAGAGGGCGGAATTGCCGTGTGCGGCGACTCCTGACGATCGCAAGCCGATCGCACGGAAGGCGCCGCTCGAACCAGACACCGGCCAGGTCGGCGTGAGCGTCCCGGCGAGAAGGGATTCCCCCCACGCGGCGAGTACCAGCCCGGACGCAACACCGGCGTCGCGCTCGAGTCGAACGATCCGCGAGCCGACCACGCCGAGCTGCAGTAGAAACGCGCTGGCGCCAAAAGGTGCGAGCGGACCCGTCCGACCGCTGCGGCGACCGCCGGCGAGACATCGGCCCATGGTTCTGAGTGACTGCGCATGAGGTCCGCAGCGGCGAAGCGGCGGGAGCTAGGCGACTGCCTCCGCTCGGCCGGACCGCATCCGGTACGCAACCTCGGGCGTCGCCTTTCCCTTGAGCTCAAGCTCTACGCGCTCGCCGGCGGGGGCCGAAAGCTTCCGCGCCACCCGGTCGGACATCAGGATTTCGCCGGCGCCCGCACCCCCGGTCAGGCGCGAGGCGACGTTAACGACGTCGCCGACCGCTGTGAAGTCGTAGATCGCCCGCTCACCGAGGTTGCCGACGAAGGCCTCGCCGTAGTCCAGTCCGACCCCCACCGCAAGGGCCGGGCCACCTCCTGAATCGTGGTGGAGGCGGGCGAGCAGTGCGCGCGCGTGCTCGAGCATCAGGTCGGCGATGTCTGAACGTTGGGCGAACTCCTCAATGTAGAGGGCCATCACCTCGTCTCCGATCAGCTTGTCGATGATCGCCTCCGGCAGCAGCACGTCTTCGGCGGCCGCGTAGAACCGCCGCAAATCCCTGGACACCTGCAGCGGTGAGGACGTCTCGGACCGAGCCGTGAAGCCCCGCATATCCGCGAAGAGAACCCCGATCGTCATCGGCATTCCGCCGGGTGGCGACAGCTCGACGCACGTCGCGCAGACCGTCGGGTTCTTGCGCGAGGGGCGATACCCGAACGGCCAGACGAGATACCGGCCAAAACCACCGAAAGGCGCGCTGCAGATCCCGCAGCGGGGGCTCTGGGGCAGGAGTTTGAGGAACCGATGCGCGAGCCGTGCGCGGGGAGTATTGGTCGCGCCCCAGAAAGCCGACCACGCGTCCACGCTCATCGGCGCGTCCGGCTCTCCACCGGCGGCGCGGCGCAGCTTCCGCGCTTTGTGCCGCTGAAGGCGCGGCGTTTCGCTCGACGCGTTTCGCTCAGATTTCATCGCCGACGAGCATAAGCGCCACGGAGAGCTGAGCGTCTCGCCTGAGCGGGGTGTTCGGCGATCTCCACGAGCGCCAGGTCGACGCCGGGCACGGCGAACGGCGAGGCGCGGAACCTTCTATGACAGTCCCGCTCGTGGCTCCACCATGTCGAGTTGGACGAGTGTCCTGTGGGAGTGTCGTCCCTCCCTTACCCCGTCGCCTCAGACGCGCGCACCGTCCCACCCTTGAGCTCGTGCACCTGCTCGTGGCGCTCGGTTCGTGCGACGACGCTGGGCTCTCTCCGACCCGTCCCATGCCCCGCAGGCCAGCGTCTCGGACTCTCCGACGATTCCGGTCGGAGCTTCGCCGATAGGGACTGCGAGGGCACCGGTCTTAATAAGACCGGTGCCATCGGTCTCCAAAACCGGCGATTCCAGGTTCGAGTCCTGGGTGCCCCGCTCGACGACACGCAGCGCGTAGCCCTTAAGGTCCTGCACTCGCGCCGTTTAGGCTCACGCCCGTCGGGCGGCTCCAGGGCCCTCGGCCTCTGGCCCAGCCGCCTAATCGCCGTACGCGGGGACTTCGGACGATCGCAAACCGATCGCACGCCCGCCGTTCAAGAGCGCTATCTAGGCGAAGCGGGCAACGAGGGGAGGATGGTCCGAAAGTCTGAGAAGGCGTCCGTCCGGTCCCGGGAGCTCGCGGGCCTCGGGCGGGAGGACGCGCGGCGGCGCGACGACCTCGAGTCCGCGGGCAAGCAGGTGCTCTCGGCTCGACGCTCCGCTTCTTCCGCCGCCCGGGCGGTCTAAGCGCTCAGGCCGCCTTGCTGCGCGCCCGCTCGAGCACCATCGACCGGTCCTTGTGGCGGCGCTCGTAGTCGCGGACCCGACGGGCAAGGTCCTGGTCGGCGGTCTTGAGTCGGTCGTTGATCTCCTCGACCGTCTGATCGTCGTAGCCCTTCCACGGCTCCCCAGCCTCGGAGCCGTCGGCGGTCTGCCGCTCTGCCTCCTCCGCCGTCTCGCGGGCGACCTCTCGGGCCGCCTCGGCGGTCTGGCGCACCGCGGCCTCGGCCTGCTTTGCCGTCTCCTGGATTCCGGTGATCGCAGCACGAGCGGTCGCCTCGACGGTGGCCTCGCCCCGCTCGGCCGCTTCGGTGACCTGCTGCATCGCGGTCCTGGCCGCCTCGGACACCTGGTCGACCCCGGTGCGGGCCGCTTCGACGATCCGCCGGCGGGTCGTCTCGACGGCCTGTCGGCCGCTACCCACCGCCTCCCTTGCCGTATCCGCCGCACCCGTGGTCGAGACGTCGTAGGAGGGCTCTACGACCTCCGCCTTCGCCGCGGCCTCGGTGAGTGAGGGGAGCAGGTTTCGCAGCTGCTCGAGCATGTGCTCCTCCTCGGAGCGGATACGGTCGGCGAGGTCCGCCGTCTTCGTATCATCGACGTGGCGGGCGAGCGTGGCGAGCGACTCGTAGGTAGCGATCTCGAGCGCTTCCGTGGCGCATTCGTCCTTGGCATTCTTGAGGAGCTTCTCCTCGCCGCCTTCTCCGCGGGCTATGTCGAGCGGCGCCTTACCGAAGGCCGCCACCTGCCCGACGAGGGACTGGATCGCACCGACCCCTGTCTCGACGATGCCACGCCCCTCCTCGCCGAGATCCTTGAGGCGGCGGGCGACCTGCTGCTCGTGGCGCTCGGTCTCCTTGAGATGGCGCTCGAGGAGCTTGCGGTAGTCGCCCTTCGGGGTGATCGCGATATGCGCCTGGAGCGTACGGACGAGCGCAGCCTCCGTCGCATGCGCCTCGTTCAGGTACTGGACGATCTTTTCGCTTCCGGTTGCCATGGCCTACTCCTCGGTTGGTTGCCTCTTCTCTTACCCGCGCGACGTGCCTAAGAACTCCGCATCGCGGGCGACCGACCCCGGCCATGCGGGGGTAGAAGGCGAGGTGACAACCGCCAGATCGGGCAGCGACGGCTAGAAGAAAGTCCCACCTGCGAAGTGCTGCGGATGCCATCCCGCCCCGACCGAACGACAGGCGCAGTCCGTCATCCGTAGTATCGGCCGCGACCCGAGGCGACCGTTCCAGGAGGTCATCCGACCGGCCGCATGACGAGGCGCTGGCGCAACCTTCCCGCGGACTTCCGGGCGCGGCTCCCGGAGGTGCTCTCGCCCGAGCGGCGATGGGAGCTAGTCGAGGGCCGGAGCTTTGGCGACGCCAGCGAGGGCCGCCTCGCTCGCATGCGGGCGGGCGCCTGGCCGCTCGCGCAGATCGCCGCCGCGGCCGCGCTTGCGTGGTTGCTGGCGGCGAAGGTCCTTGGACACCCCGATGCCTATTTCGCCCCGCTCGCGGCCATTGTCGCGCTTGCGGCTACGCGTGGGCAGCGGGTGCGCCAGGCGGTCGAGATGGTGCTCGGCGTGGCCGTGGGAATCGGTGTCGGGGACCTGGTCGTGCGCGCGATCGGCATCGGGATCTGGCAGCTGGCGCTCATCGTCGCCCTCGCCCTGGCCGCCGCCCTCATCCTCGGACCCGGTCGCATGCTCTCGACCGAGGCCGCCGTCTCAGCTGCTCTCGTGGCGACCGTATCCCCGCAGACCCAGGGATTCCCTCCGACACGCTTCCTCGATGCGCTGCTCGGAGGGGCGGTGGCGCTCGTCTTCAGCCAGCTCCTATTCCCGGTCCATCCCGTTGAAGGTCGTCCGCGAGACGCTCGAGTCGATCCTCGCGAGGCTCGCCGCCACCCTCGACGACGTCGCGGACAGCCTCGAGCGCCGCGATCTCGATGCTGCCCACGAGACGCTGCGTCGCGCGCGCGAGATCGACGCCGCCTGGAGCGAAGTCGAGCACGCCCTCGACGCGGGACGGGAGGCCGCGCGCTTCTCGCCGACCGGGCGCCGGATCCGCGGCCGCTTCGCGGACGTCCAGGACGTCGGCCTCCCGCTCGACCTTACGGTGCGCGATGCCCGCACGCTCGCGCGTGGCGCCGTCCGGGCGCTGACAATCGGCGAAAGTGTCCCGGAGGGCATACCTGCAGCGATTCGGGATCTTGCCTGTGGCGCCCGAGAGCTCGCCGAGGAGTTCGCGGGTGGCGACGACGAGGGAGAGGTCCAGGCGGCGGCACTGCGCGCCACCCGCCGTGCCACGGCGGTCCTCCCGACGCAGGGAGAGCTGTCGACGAGCCTGCTCGTGGGCCAGGTGCAGGCGACCTCCGCGGACATGCTGCGGAGCCTCGGGCTCGATCAGGAACGGGCGCACGCGATGGTTGGGGAGGAGGCGGTAAGCGCGGCTGGAGACGACTCGGCAGGGAATGGATCGGCACCTGCCTCGTGAACTACGTCTGGCGCGAGCGGCGAGCCGCTTCTACAGCTACCTCCTGCGGCTCAACCGCCCGATCACGACGCCGGCCACAAAGGCAGCCGCTGCAGCTGCGGGAACCGGGTTCTGCTCGGCCTTCCGTTGAGCCTGCCTCACGGCCTGCTGCGCCTGCCCAGGCGACGTCTGGCGAACCTTCTCGCCGACCTCGGCCACCTTCGCCTTCGCCTCCTCCTGCCTCTCACGCAGCTGTTGCCTGCGCTCGTCGACCTCTTCCTGCGCCCGCGCTTTGACGTCGGCTTTCTCGGCGACCGCCTCGACTGTCTCGCCTAGCTGCTCGCGCGTCTCGCGGATCTCCTGGCGAAGCTGCTCGGGGTCGTCCGGTGGACGCCCCTGTGCGCTTGCATCCTCCGCGGACGCTCGAGCCTCGCGTGGTTCCTCGTCGGCCGGTCCCTGCTGGGTCATCTGCTGCCTCGTTGCCTGACTTCCTCGACGTCGCGTTGCGCACTCTCGATCGCCTGCTCGGGCTTGGGAGGTTGCCCCTGGTCGACCTGCTTCTTGCCCGTGAGGGCAAGGACGCCCGCTACGGCGAAGAGGATCACCGCCACGATCAGCGCGGCGGCCCAGACCGGAAGGACAAGGGCGAGGGCGGCGATCGCCGCGATGACGAGCGCGACGAGGCCGCAGAGGGCAACCATGCCGCCGCCGCCGAACAGGCCCGCTCCGATGCCGGCGTGCTTCCCCTTTCCCTGAAGCTCGGCCTGGGCGAGGCGGATCTCCTGGCGGACGAGCGTCGCCGTCTGTTGCGACGCCTGCTGGAGGAGTTCGCCTATCGGCTGATCGGTGCGCTGGTGGTCGGCCACGAGCTATTGCCTTCCCGATACCCCGCGTTTCCAGGCGCTCGATGCCGTAAACCGACGGCCGCGGGACAAGACCCAGGCCTGTCCTCCGAGACTGCGACCAGCGCGCCTCGGGAGCGGGTCGATGGCTAGCGCATACTGCTTGGGAAGGCCAACCCCGCCTCGGTCATCTCCCACGAGTCGGGACCCACCGCCCGGACCAGGCCGTGGGACTCCGCCTCGCGTAGGACTTCTAGCGTTCTGGCGACGGTCATGTGCTGCGGCAGAGGGATGGAGATCGCCTCGGTCGAGGACGCCCCCGCGTTCCGCCTGAGGCTCCAAAGGACAAGCCCCACATCGGCGCTCGGCTCGCTCGTCGTCATGCGCCGGAGAGTAAGGGCCCACGCAGCCGCATCCCGGGATTGCGGCGCGAGCGCCGAGCGAGGAGAGAAGAGGTCACCGTGCCGCTGAGCCCGGAGCCGCGCAAGCGCGTCCGCCCGTTGGCGAACCTCCGCTCGGCGCCGCCCGCGCCTCGTGGCAACCGCCGCGGCGTAACGCACGATGGGTACGTCGCCATAGCGCGCGAGCGCCTCGAGGCGATGTCCGCGAGGTATTCGACGCCCTCGCGCCTGGTACCCGGTCGGGGCCGCGCGTCCGGTGGTGCCTCACAGCCGCATGCTCCAAGAGCGGCCGCCGCCCTTGCCCATGCCAAGGAACGAGCGAGGCGCGCGCGGCGTCCCGCTCCTCTGCTCGCGGGGAGACCCGTGGAAGACCCGAGTCCGTTAGCCGCCCTGCGGCTCGGTGAGGAGCTCGGGCGCGACCGCGTTCTTTCCGAAGGCTTGGGTTTCCTGATCACGGGGCGTGACAGGGCTCGGCATTCTCGCAAGGTCGGAGTCGACGCCGGGGGCCAGCCCCGGGGGAAGTAGGGCGTCGACGCCCCCGAACGGGGTAGGCTGGAGCCCGGAGAATGGGGCGCGCGCCCCCGGAGCAGGAACCGAGGCGTCTCCCTCCTCTGAGGGACCTGAGGCGGCCGTGCCCCCGCTGGCCTCCAGCTCTTCCTCGTCGTCCGCCGAAGCTCCGTCTTCAGTGGTCTGCTCGTTCTCGTCGGCGGGCTCTTGCGTCTCGCCCTCGGGCGCGTCCGAGCCGCCTCGCCCGTCCGTCGCCGGCAATGCTGTTGACTGATCCGGAGCCGCCTCCGATGAGTTGCTCGATGCCTCGGTCTCGGGAAGATCCCTCCCTCCGCCGGGACTCGGATCGTCCGAACTCTCGGTGGCGGCTAGCCCCCGCGGGCTCCCCATTGCACGCCGCTCGCTTGACGGCCCATCGCTCGCCGCGGTGGCGGACGTGTTTTCCGTCGGGGCGGTCGCCGAGGCGTTGTCCATCCTCTCGGGTGACCGATCGCTCAGGGTCGAGGTTGAGCTGTCGACCGCCGGCGCGTCAGGCGCGCCAAGCGCGCCAGAAGCGCGAGGCGTCGCGGCCGTGGGCCTCTTGCTCGGCTGCTGCAGTGGCATGGAGGTCAGACCCGGCCCGCCGATCGCCGAGGGCCCCACGCGGGTTCCGGGGATCGGCCGTCCGGCGAGGTAAGGCGCCGGATCGACGTCGTTGCGTCCGTAGGGGTTACTGCTTCGAACCTCGAAGTGAAGGTGGGGGCCGGTCGAGTGGCCCGTGCTCCCCACGTAGCCGATCACCTCACCCCGCCGCACCTGGTCGCCGATCCGCTCGTCCGAGAAGCGCGACAGATGCGCGTAGCAAGTAGTGAGTTGGGTCGAATGCTTGACGCAGATGTAGTTGCCATATCCGCCCGTATGCGCGGTGCCAGCAAGGAAGCTGACGACACCGCAAGCCACGGATCGGATCGGGGTTCCGCTAGGCGCAGCGAGATCAATGCCCGCGTGACTCGGCCTGTGCGCCGAGCGGTACGAAGAGGTGAAGGTCGCGCCCGCCACCGGCGCGATCATTCGCGCGGAGCCGCAGACGCTCGTACCGCTGCGCGCTGGTCCAGGTGGTCGCTCGGGGTGGGTCGTGTCCGGCGCCCGTCTACTCACCCCTGGGCCCTCTGGTTGATGAGACGGGGACGCCGCGGGAGGGCCAGGCTGGCCCTCGGAAACCGGACGGTCAACCGTCGCGCGCTCCTCGGCCGAGTCCCTTGCCGCCGCGGCGCGCTCGCTCGCGGACGGGCCCCCCTCGGGGGCGGTGCCGTTCTGGAGCTCGATCGCGATCAGCGCCCCCTCCTCGCCTTCGCCCTCCGCGCGCAGCGACGGGCCCCCGACGCCGAGCCGTCTCCGCTCCTCTCCGGAGAGCTCCCCTGCGCCGGCCATCCGGACTGCAAAGCGAGTCCGAGCCTCCTCCTTGCCCGCCGAGCCACCACTGGAGGGCAAAGTCATGCCCTGACGCTCGGGCGTTCCCCCCACCCTGGGGGCGAACAGAGCGCGCCAGGTCGCCGGTCCCACGATGCCGTCGGGACGGAGTCTCTCTGAGCGCTGGAAGCGTTGCACGGCGCGGTGCGTGCCCGAGTCGAAGTGACGGTCGACTTCGACGGCGTAGCCGAGCTCGAGCAGCCGGCGCTCGACCGCGGTGACCGCAGCGCCCGAGCTGCCGAGCCGCAAGTCCCTCTGACTGACGTGACCGAGTGCCAGATCGGCCGACGCCGAAGCGTCGCCGGGCTGGCTCGAGCGCGGGCCGGGAAGGCCGGCGATGGCGAGCGAGCCAACTGAGGCCGCCAGGGTCGCCGCGGCTATGACGCCGACGCCGCGCTTGCGGGCGGCGAACTTGCGACGAACCTGTGGGGCGACGGCGCGGCGGTAGCGCGAGCGCTCGAGCGAACGCAGCGACCTTTCGCTAGGAGTCAGATCCTGGTCCCATCCTCTCATCGAAGCCTCTCCTCGTTCCAGGCCGTGGCGAGGGGACTCGCCCCCCTCGGGCATCCCACCGCTGTGGGCGGGGACCGCCTGTGTCCAGCAAAGCCTTTGTAGCGTGGGAGACGGAGCGTGAGGACCTTGCATGGTGGCGCCCAGCGGACACGAGGCCGAGCGCTGGCGCTCGCGGCAAGAGCGCGGGATCAACCCATGCCCGGTCCCGGGGCGGGCACCCCAGCTCCGTCAGCGATCGCGTCGCAGTCGCCGGGCGGGTCCCCGACGCGAGCCGCGCACCGTCTCCGAGGCGTCTCGTCGTCTTCGGGCTGACTGGTGGGGGGACGCTTCCGTCGGCGGCCGCGTGTGCGAGCGCTTGTCGATCGCCCACATCAAGGTGGCCGCAGATGATCCGACCACGCTCGCGGACCATCCCCGATGTCACACGAGGCTAGTAGCCCTTCGGCGCTTCGGCGTGTGCCTGGTCGCTAGCGGCCTCAGCGCTGAGCGGCTTCGAGGCCCGCCTCGAGCGGATAGACCGAAACGAGAGACCTGGGTCAAGCCATCGGCCAGCAAATCGGCGGCTTCGGCAGTCAGATCCAGACGTTCTGTCAGCGACCGTAGCTTTACGCCAACTCACGTAGAGAGAGGCCCGCGTTGAGCGGGCCTCTCTCGTTCATCGGGGGACGAGGCGGCTACTCCTCAAGGGTCCGCTT
>Ga0126312_10000848_pt1 | contig 19257 bp, 20 predicted proteins | sample Plot104A_FD_92537 | JGI IMG/M metagenome (GOLD analysis project Ga0126312, IMG submission 92537) | Serpentine soil microbial communities from UC McLaughlin Reserve, CA, USA - Plot104A | ecosystem: Environmental > Terrestrial > Soil > Grasslands | place: USA: UC McLaughlin Reserve, Lake County... | reverse complement strand
TCCGATTCCGAAATGGCCAGCGACATCGCAAACGCCGTAGCCGGCACGGTCTCGGCTCGAATCTCCGAAAGGAATCTGGGTGCCGGGGCGATAACCGTAACCGTCTGGGAGCGAGCGGTGGCACCGGATGCTCCCGTAAGCCCCGATCCGGTGCGCAACGGCCTCCTGGCGCTGGCGATCGGCCTCCTGCTCGGCCTTGGGGTTGCGTTTTTCCTGGAGTACCTGGATGATAGCTTGCGTTCGCCGCAGGAAGTGGAGCAGGTCTCTGGGCTGCTTAACTTTGGGGTTATCCGGACGTTTAAGGTGCCCAAAGGCAAAACGGGGATCGCAAGAGACTGGAAAGGAGCCTAATATCCTCCGTCTTCGCCGCAGGGCAAAGCTCCGCACGGCCCGAAAAGAGTACAAATCCGACGACCTCTCTGGGCGGCTGGTAACTATCCTCGATCCCGCCAGCGCCGCTTCAGGGGACTACCACAGTCTCGGTGCAACCCTGGCATACGCTCTTGTAGACGATCCTCCGAAGGTTATCGTGCTAACGAGCCCCGGTCCCAGGGAAGGCAAGAGCACAACCTGTGCCAACCTGGGGGTGGCGCTGGCACAGGCGGACAGGAGTACCTTGATCGTGGACTGCGATCTCCGTAGGCCCATAGTGCACAAGATCTTCGGGCTGCACAACGATAGTGGGATAGTGGCCATTCTGGCCGAAGAGCGCAGTTGGCGAGAGGTATGCCAGGAGCCGCTGCCGGGTCTAAAGGTCATAGCCGTGGGCCCCATACCGCCCAACCCGACGGAGCTTCTGAGCTCCCGGCGTTTCGCGGAGTTCCTGGACCAGGCACGCCAGGAGTTCGACTACGTACTTATAGACACCCCAACCACAAACCTCTTCCCTGATTCGGCTGTTGTAGCTGCTCAGGGAGACGGTGTGCTACTCGTCCTGGACGCACGGGATATCCGTAAGGGCGCCGTCCTGCGGGCCATACGTCGCCTGCAGACCGTTGGGGCCACTGTGCTCGGCACAATCATAAACGACGCCAAGGCATCTAAGGGAGGTTACTATCAGCCCCCTTGAGTTACAGTGCTCCCTTTGGAGGGCGGGGAACCCTTCACCGTAGTGGCGACAGAAGAAGAGATGGATGCCCCTGTCAGTGTCGAGGCCGAGGAACTCTCCTACGATCCCGATGGTGAGAACCTCCGCGTTGGAGAGCTTGGAGGAGGGGCCGCGCTGGCGGATGCGGCGATCGTTGAGCCGGTCGTCCACCAAGCAGAAGATGCTAGGATCCATGAGAGGAGACCTCCTTTTCGTCCTCGATGGTTTGGAGTGCCAATGAGGGTAAGGAAGTCTCTCCTAAGGCTTGAGCCTTTGGAGAAACGTGCACACGGGGTTAACTACTTGAGAGGTATGGCGAACGATAGGTTCATGGGGGTGAGGGGCCATAGCGAAGAGCACATCCAGGGTGTGAGCGATACCATGACAGGCTTAGGCACTAGCCTGCCACCAGCCATCGAGATCGGTGAGCAAGCGGTCGTCGCTGCCGGGGCGGTGGTTCGAGATAGCTAGAATCCAAATCGGCGGGGCCGGAGGTGATCCATCCAACAACTTCATCCGCTCCTTACGGAAATCTCAGCGTAAGGATTATTTGATCGGCATGTGCTCTGTCCCTTCGGATCTGTTCTTGGCGGATACGGAAGAAAAGCACGTGGTTCCATATGCAACGGACCCCGGATATCCTCAAGCAATCCTTCGGCTCTTACGAAGGACCCGGCCGGATTTTCTGCATCTGCAACACGATTTTGAGGTGCGGGCGATCTCCCATATCCAAGATCAGGTACAGGAGCTGGGGGTGAAGCTCTTTATGCCTGCACCGGATACCATAGAAAACTGCATAGATAAATACAAGTCGTACAAGATTTGGAAGAAGGCAGGGATCAGGGTCCCCGAAACGCTCCTCCTTCATTCTTCCGAAGACCTCAGACTGGCGTTCGAAAAGTTTGGATTGAAGGTTTGGATCAGGGCGACCGAGGGTGGAGGGGGGGCTGGAGCGCTTCCTGCGGACGACTTCGATTTTGCCCGGCTTTGGGTTGATCGCTTCGAGGGTTGGGGAAGTTTCACGGCAGCAGAGTACCTGACCTCCCGTTCGGTCACCTGGCTCTCCATCTGGTACGGGGGGCAACTAATAGTGGGCCAGACAAGGCGGCGTAAGAGCTGGAAATTTGGCAGCCGGGCGCTATCCGGAGTCACCGGGATCACAGGGATCGGCGAGACCTGCTCTGATCCCATCGTGGATCGGGTGGCGCAAGACGCTATCCTGGCCGTTGATGCAAAGCCGCATGGTATTTTTGGGGTGGATATGACCTACGATCAGGAGGGATTCCCCGATCCCACGGAGATCAATATCGGACGCTTCTTCACCACTCATTACTTTTTCACCGAGGCCGGTTTGAATATGCCCGAAATCTATTGCGATCTTGCCCTGGAAGGCAAGTTCCCAACCCTGGAACGCAAGATCAACCCGCTACCGGATGGTTTGGTATGGATCAGGGGGATGGACGTCACGCCGGTCCTGACGACTGCCGAGGAGCTAGAAAAAATGGAACGACGCGCGCTTTGAGTTCCTCGAAAGGAAAGACGATCCCGACCGGTCATCGTCTGGTGCTTCTGTCCAAGAAATGCGTGAAGTCTATGCCCGGACGCATGGGGGTGGTTATGCTACCTTGCGCTAGGTCGTAGCTTTAGCCGTGGTAAAGGAGCTTACGGTTGATCCCGCAAACGCTACGGCAGTTGACACAGGGGGAGGAGCACCGAGCGTTATGGGGCTGGGCGTGTGGAACAGGACTTTTTGTATGTGGAAGATGTCGTCGAGACAACCTTGCGGGCTGCTATGATCCGAACCGTCATTGTGGACCTAGATGGCACGATTCTGGACGGGCGGTTTCGGCATTATGCCTGTTACCGGCAGATCTTGGAGGAACGTGGCTATGCGCCGGTCAGTATGGAAAGCTATTGGCGGATGAAACTGGAGCGCGCGGACCGCAGGCAACAGCTGGCAGCAAGCGGTGCCGAAGCGATCCACGAGGACTTCTTGCGCGCTTGGTTGGAACAGATCGAACAGCCAGATCTTCTTGCCCTGGATCGCCTGCAGCCGGGCGTGATCGAGAAACTACGAGAATGGCGCGATCAGGGGGTGCGGTTGGTTCTTGCGACTATGCGGCGCCACCCGGAGCGCCTCAACGAGCAGCTGGCTCGTTTGGGTTTGGGTGCTCTCTTGGATCACGTAGTGGTGTGCGAGCATCGGCTGGGGGGTATTGGTAAGGCACAACTGGTTAAGAACGCGGTCGCAGATCTATACCCCGAGCATTGTCTTTGGATCGGGGATACCGAATTCGACGTCAAGGCGGCTCGTGCACTCGGATGCCCGGTCTGCACGGTCACGGGGGGAGAGCGCACGGAATCTTATCTTGCGTCGCTGTCTCCGGATTTCTTGAGTCCGGATCTGAAGTCCATCGAATTGAGGCGTTATGAAGATTCGATCGCCAATGGAACAAGGGTACTCTTCTAAGATACGTGAGAAGGGTAACAAAGACAGCGTTCGCCTCACTCGGGAGGGAGGCTTCTGCCGTATCTGCTAAGAAAGGAGAGACCGTAACCATGACCGACCACCCGGCTTCTGCCCAGAACGACCCGGAAGAGGAGTGATGCGCAGCAAGGCCACCGAAAGCGACGGAATCCCTATCGTAGGAAAAGCCTGGAGTCGCCGGGACTTCCTCAAGCTGAGCGGGGCCGGACTGGCAGTGGTGACGTTGTTGGGCACCGCAGGCGACGCCTGCGGACAAGGGGTAGAGGGTACCAGGTTGACGTTCTGAGGGAGAGATGCGCATATGACTCTGGCAAACAACCTCAATATGGTAGACGATGCTGACGACGACACTACCGCAGATTTGACTTAAACTGTGAGAGAGCTCAAACGGATTGAACGGTGCAAGCTGATAGATCTGCCGCAGATCGCCGATCCGCGCGGCAACCTCACCTTTATCGAGGGCGGCAGGCATGTCCCGTTCGAGATCAAACGGGTCTACTATTTGTATGACATACCCGGTGGCGCGGAGCGCGGCGGGCATGCGCACAAGGAACTGCAGCAGCTCATCATAGCCATGTCCGGTAGTTTCGATGTCGTGCTAGATGACGGGTACGCGACGGAAAGGCTGCATTTGAATCGCTCTTACTACGGTTTGTACGTCGGCACGATGGTGTGGCGCGAGATCGATAATTTTTCGTCCGGCTCCGTGTGTATGGTGCTGGCCTCAACCCTTTACGACGAGGCCGACTACTACCGGGATTATGACGCCTTTTTGCGAGCCGCGAAGGGCAAGGCATGAAGGTCCCGTTCCTTGACCTGAAGGCCGCTTATCTCGAGTCGAAAGAGGAGCTGGATGCTGCCTACCGCCGCGTCATGGAGTCCGGTTGGTACATCCTCGGACGGGAAGTAAGGGCGTTTGAGGAGGAGTTCGCCGCTTATTGCCAAGCTGAGCATTGCGTAGGTGTGGGTAACGGCCTGGATGCCTTGCACCTCATACTGCGCGCTTACGGAATCGGTGAGGGAGACGAGGTTATCGTCCCTGCCAACACGTATATCGCTACCTGGCTGGCGGTATCCTGCTCGGGAGCAAAGCCGGTGCCGGTAGAGCCCGACGAGCGCACCTACAATATCGACCCCGAACTCATCGAACCTGCCATTACGCCTCGTACCCGCGCCGTCATCCCCGTGCATCTGTACGGACAACCGGCGGATATGGATCCCATCAACCGGATAGCCGGTGAACGCGGCCTGAAGGTTATCGAAGACGCGGCCCAGGCTCACGGGGCACTCTACAGGGGCAGGCGCGCGGGGTCGCTGAGTGATGCGGCCGCCTTTAGCTTCTACCCCGTCAAGAACCTGGGCGCCGTCGGCGACGGCGGCGCGGTGGTTACCGATGATGCGGAGCTGGCGGATAAAGTGCGCCTGCTACGCAACCACGGACAACGAGTGAAGTACCGCCATGAGGTCGAAGGGTATAACTCGCGTCTGGACGAGTTACAGGCGGCCTTTCTGCGGGTGAAGTTGAGCAAACTGGACGACTGGAACCGGCGCCGCCGGGCGGTGGCCGCCCGATACCTGGAAAGCTTCGACCGCCTCCCCGCTCTTACTTTGCCCTTCGTGTCCGAGTGGGCGGAGCCGGTGTGGCACCTGTTCATAGTACGCTATCCGCCGCGGGACGCCTTGCAGCAGCACCTGGCGAATACCGGGATCGGCACCCAGATCCATTACCCTATCCCTCCCCATCTATCCGACGCTTATGCTGATGAAGGATGGGAGCCTGGAGATTTTCCGATAAGCGAACTTTTGGCCGGGGAAATATTGAGCTTGCCCATGAGTCCGCACGTTCAAAGTGGACAGCTGGATAAGGTAGTGGGGTCCGTCGAGGAAGAGCTGGTGTGATCGGTGAGTGGCAGCGCGGTAGGGGTCTAATCTTTGTCGGCGGCAGTCCTCGCTCCGGCACAACCCTGGTACAGAACATAATGGACAGCCATCCGGAGATCTGCGGCGGGCCGGAGTTTGACCACATCCCCGGCATCGTGGCTTTAAGAAACAAGCTTCGCGCCTCGGTTGAATCCGGCCGGATCAATGTTTTCTGCTCTAAGGAGGATGTTGACAGGGAGATCGGCTTGCTCATCGTGCGGTTGCTTTTCCCCTACGCTGAAGAACGCGATTGTAAGGTAATTAGCGAAAAAACCCCGTGGAACGTGCTGGTTTTCCATGACCTTCTCGAGATCTTCCCCGAAGCCAGGCTTGTCTTTTGCGTAAGGGATCCCCGGGCCGTGGTAGCGTCAATGCTCCAGGTGGGCGCCAGGGCAGAGGCGAAGGGCGTGAACTCCCCTCCTTTTACCAGGAGCGTATCCGCAGCCATCAGGACCATCAAAGCGACCAACAGCGCCGGGTTTAACGCCGCAAGCCACAGCGACAGGGTGCTGCCGGTGGTCTATGAGTGCCTGCTCACCGATCCCGAGCGGGAGACAAAGAGGATGTGTGATTTTTTGCGGGTGCGGTGGTCGGGAGAGATGCTCAGGCCCGGCAAGAGGGCTCATGACGGCGAAAGACTTCTGGATGAAGATAGTATCTGGTATGACTCCAAGACGTACAGTAGCAACTTGGATCTCGGCCGGGCCGATAAGTGGAAGAGCCAGCTTAGCTTGAGCGACCAGGCCACGATCGCAATGTCGTTCAAAAACGACGAAAACCTCGGGCGTCTTGGCTACGACCTTACCGATGAAGGGCTGCCCGTAACCCGGCGTGTACTCGGCAGCGCCCGTATTGGAGTACCCGCCGCTCTGGAGAGGGGCCTTATTTGGGCTTCCTCCTACCCTGCGGTTAGAGAGTCCGGGGCAAAGCTACTGTCGCTGGCCAAGTCAGGGCGGCGACCTCATGCGTAGCCTTATGTCCGCTGAGTCAAAAACCGGATGAGTGCTTCACCCCAACAAGAGCAGTACAAGGCCCACGTGGGTCGGATAGCCCGGGGAGCCGGAATAGGGTCCTTCGGGGAGGGGGCAGGACGGCTTCTAAACTACGTTACCCAGATCGCTCTGGCCCGCATGTACGGGCCGACCCTATTGGGTTTGTACGTTTTGGGGATCACGGTGGTCCAGGCGGCCAACGTTTTCGCCCAGTTCGGGATGAACCAGGGGGTGGTGCGCCAAGTCGCCCACTACCAGGCCCAAAAGGATGTGGCGCGGGTACGTGGGAGTATCCTGATGGTGCTCTGGATAGGCTTCGCGCTGAGCTTGATGCTCGCCGGGCTCATCTTCTTCGGCGCGGGATTTCTCGCGGAGAGCGTCTTCAGCAAACCCTCCCTGGAGGCCGTGATCAGAGCATTCTCCGTCTCCCTGCCTTTCTTTACGGTGATGAGCCTGGCTCTCTGGGCCACGCAGGGCTTCCAGACCGTAAAGTACGATGCCTACGTCCAGCAAGTACAACGGCCCCTGTTAAACCTCGTGCTCGTATTGATCTTCTATTTTTTGGGGGCTCGGGTGCTTGGCGCCGTCGCCGCCTACATCCTCTCCATGGCGGCAGGAGCCGTTTTCGCCCTATACTATCTGAGGCGGATATTCCCCAAGCTGCTTGATCGAGATACGCCGCCCAAGTTCGAGCCCCGAGCGTTGTTCGGCGTTTCCGCCCCGATGGTCGTGGCCAACTTCACACAGCACATGAACTCCTGGATCGTGGTCGTCGTGCTGGGTGCCCTCGCCACCGCCGAGAGCGTAGGCATCTTCAACGCCTCGGCCCGTACGGCGGCTCTCTCGGCCTTGGTGCTCTCGGCGTTCAAGATATTCTCTCCAATGGTCTCCAACCTCTACGGGAGGGGCGAACTGGAGGATCTGGGCAATCTCTACCGGGATATCTCCCGTTGGGCATTTACCGGATCCCTTGTGCTCTTTCTGGTTACCGTACTGCTGGCCAGGGACATAATGACGATGTTCGGACCGAAGTTCGTCAGCGGTTGGGCGGTGATGGTCGTTATAGCCGCGGGTCAGTTGTTTAACTCTTCAACAGGTCCCGGGCGTGGCACTCTAGCCATGACGGGGCATCAGAGGATAGTTATGTGCGTTACGCTAGGCTCCGTTGCTACGAGTTTCGTCTTAGGCGTGATATTGATTCCTCCCTACGGCAGCATGGGGGCGGGGGTAGCCACGGCGACCGGTTTGATCTTGTCGAATATCGTGGTCCTTTTCTTCATCAGGCGGCGGCTGGGGTTGTGGCCCTACGGCCGCGGATATCTGAAACCCCTTACCGCCGGGCTTCTGGCCGCTGCTGGAGCTCATGTGGTAAAGTTGGTGCTCCCTCTCCCCACCGGTATCCCGACGATATTGGTCGTCGCTCCGCTCTTCCTGGCGTGTTTTGTGGCGTTGGCTGTGGCTTTTGGCCTGAGTCCCGGCGACCGGCAATTTCTTGCTGCTCTCCGAAAAGCAGTTCTTGAGCGCAGTCCGGCGCGGCTCTTGAAGCGTACCAGCGAGTGATTTAAGGTAGCCTAATGTGGGCAGTGATTTGAAACAAGAAGGGGCATAAGTTTGCCCCGAGTTAGCAGGGTGCGGCCAGGGAGATGGAGCTGTATGACGATGCCTAACTTTCTCGTAATTGGGGCCGGTAAGTCCGGGACGAGTTCGCTCTATCATTATCTGAGCCAGCACCCCCAGATCTACTTAACCCCGATCAAGGAACCAAAGTTTTTTGCGTTTGAGGGTGAGGAGATAGACTTCCGCGGGCCGGGTGACCAGACGGCGCATCGCTCTACGGTCACCGACATCGAAACCTATCGCGCTCTATTCGACGGCGTTTCGGGTGAGAGGGCTGCTGGCGAGGTCTCCCCCGTGTATATCTACATCCCGAAAGCTCCCGAGCGCATAGAGCATTATATACCTGAGGCGAAGCTGATCGCCATACTCCGCGACCCGGTAGAGAGAGCTTACTCCAGCTTTCTACATCTGGTCCGCGACGGTCGTGAGCCGTTCGATGATTTTGCCCGGGCCCTTCAAGAGGAGGAATCTCGCATAAAGCGCAACTACGCTCCCCTCTGGCACTATAAGGAGGGTGGATTCTACTATGCTCAGTTGAGCAGGTACCTTGAGCGTTTTGATAGGAGGAAGATCCGCATCTACCTCTACGAGGACTTAAAGGAAGATCCCGCCGGCGGCCTGAGGGATCTTTTCCGATTTCTCGATGTGGATGAAAGCTTTGTCCCGGATATGTCTGCCAGATACAACGTAGGTGGTATTCCCAAAAACAAGGGTTTGCACGCCTTTTTGACGAGACCCAATCCGGTCAAAGCCGCCGTCCTGCCATTTGTCCCGACCGGGGTGCGCAAGCGCCTGAAGACCAGCCTCAGGGATCGAAACCTTCACAGCCCTCCAGAAATTTCGCTTCAGGTACGGCAGCAACTGATCGAGGTATACCGGGAGGACGTTCTGAAGCTGGAGGAACTTATCCAACGGGATCTTTCAAGGTGGCTGGAGTAAGCTTAGGCTAGAGGTTCTTGATTATGAGCAAACCACTGGTTACGTTCATGATGTTTGCGTACAACCATGAGCGGTTCGTCAGGGAGGCTGTCAGGGGAGCGCTGGCTCAGAGCTACTCTCCACTGGAGATAATTATTTCGGACGATTGCTCCCAAGACCGGACGTTTGAGATTATCGAAGAAGTGGTGGCGGGCTATGACGGGCCGCACAAGATAGTGCTCAACCGCAACGAGGAAAATCTCGGTACGGCGAGGCACATCAATCGGCTAATGGAACTCGCGGAAGGGAGGCTGATCGTAGCCGCCGCGAGCGACGACATCTCGCTGCCAACACGCACCGAGGAAGAGGTAAGAGCCTGGTCCGAGGGAGGGGCCTACTCCATATATTCGAACGCGGTGGTCATCGACGAAAATGGGGTTGATAGAGGAGTTCTCGCCAATAATAAAGGAGTCTTCGCTGAGTCACCGCCAGCGCCGATAAAGTCGTGGCAGAATATAGTCCGGTACGGGCGCGGGTTTTTAGGTTGTACTCATGCCTGGGACCGAGCCGTATTTGATACATTTGGGCTGTTGCCGGAGGACGTTGTTTCTGAAGACCTTGCGATTTCATTCCGCTCCGCTCTTATCGGAGAAGTGGCTTACGTTGATAAATGTCTGGTCAAGTACCGTCGGCATGGAACAAACCTATCGAAGGATAAAGAGCACGTCTTGCAAATGGATCTACCGCAGTTCACGGAGTGGGCGACTGCAGACTCACGGATGGAAAAGGTACATTACGAGAGCTGGTTGCGCGACGCGCTTCTTTTGAGATCGATCCGCCCTGAAATGGAGGCTGAAACTCTGCAAGCCGTGCGAAGTATTAGGGCAAGGATCGCGCTCTGCGACCTTACCGCATCCCTAAAGAACAGTAGGTGGGATAGGTGGAGTCGTTGCCTGGGTAGTATTAAATACGTAAAGGACATCGGGGTCACGCAGGTAGTAAAGAGTTGTTTCCTAGTCTCGTCGCCGGGGATTTACCTTAATGCCCAGAAATGGCGCATAAAGCTAGGCCGTTGAAGATCTGTATTTGTGTACGCCGGTATGCGGAGCAGCGTAGATTACATCAAGCGGCAGGCGCAACTTCATGCCGGAAAGCGTCCTCTTCTATTTTACAGCCTCTTGGGATTGAGGCGGAAGCATCGTGAATTAGCGGTAAGCAAGGCCACACAACTGGTCATCGAGGGTTTCCCAAGGTCGGGGAACACGTTTGCCGTGGTTGCTTTCAGACAGGCACAACAAGAGAGCATCTCTATCGCCAGCCACCTCCACGCTCCAGCACAAGTGATCCGGGCGGTACGATGGGAAATACCTACCCTCGTACTGATACGAAACCCTGTAGATGCTGTGGTGTCGCTGGTAATAAGGCATCCGCATATCTCGACTACCTGGGCTTTGAAAAGCTACATTTCGTTCTACGAATCCATCGCCAGCTATCGCCACGCCTACGTAATAGGACCTTTCGATGAGGTGATCGAGGATTACGGGGCAGTTATTGAGCGGGTAAACGCCAAATTTAGTACCCGATTTTCTCCTCTTGACCACACAGAGGACAACGTAGGAGAGATCTTTGCTCGTATAGAGAGTTTGAACAGGGCGAAAGGCGGAGGGTTGGTAGAAGAGCAAATAGCACGTCCCTCTGCGGCCAGGGAGGAGTTAAAGAGCAGGGCAAGGGGTGAACTGGAAGCCCGGAGACCTGGGGGACTTATTGCTAAAGCTGAGGCAATATATAGTGATCTCACCGTCCGACAAACGGGAGAGTGCGGATGACTACGGAGACGTCCAAAAAGCCGATATTGATAACTGGGTCCCACCGCTCCGGTTCAACGTGGTTGGCGAAGATGTTTGAATTGGCCGGGGGAACCGTGGTGGCCCAGGAGCCATTTAACATCCAGCCGTGGGCTTACGCACTCGATGGGCTTGCAGAGTACTGGTTTACTTACGCTCCCGCGCTGCCGCAGGATCCTGCTCGCAGAGCATTCGAGAAGGTTCTCCGGCGGAGAACCGGAAGAGTTTTTACCAGAAGGCAGCCTCAGCGTTATCTCCCTTTTACGCGTAGAGGAAGGCTTATCGTCAAGGATCCGATAGCCTGCCTCTCAAGTGAATGGCTGGCGGAAAACTTTGACCTGGAGGTGATAGTGCTGGTACGTCATCCGGCCGGGTTCGCCGCCAGCCTCAAGCGACTAGGATGGACCTTTCCCTTCGAGCATTTTCTAAAGCAGGAGAGGCTGATGGAAGAGCAGCTTGCTCCCTACCGCCGAGAGATCGAGGACAGGCCCGAAGACTTCGTCTCCCAGGCCGCGCGGCTGTGGAAGTGTCTGTACGGTGTGTTGTTCGAGTACGCAAGCCGCAACCCTTCTTGGATCGTGAGAACACACGAAGAGTTGTCGCTGAACCCCCTAGGAGAACTCGAAAAGCTGTACGGGTTGCTCGGCCTGAGTTGGTCCCCCTCTGCTAAAACCGGCATTACCGAGTACACAAAGGCGGACAATCCCTCTTCCGCCCCCGACGGGGTCGTACATCAAATGAGGCGGGACAGCGCCTCCGCTATCTATAGCTGGAAAGAGCAGTTAACCGGGGAAGAGATAAGACACATTCATAGAGAAACGCAGGAGCTTGCCGCACGCTTCTATCCGCTCGGGGAATGGTAGAGTCAGTAATTTTGCCTCGGGTCAGCGGACAAATCAGTGCTACAGTAGTGGTTCCGAGACGATAGAGATCCCGCGGGAGTTCATGGAGAGGCTTACCGATGCGCTCTGCTATGCAGCGTGATGGTTAAAGTCAAGCTCAGCTTTGTTAGGATAACCTCCCGCAGGGGCCGCCACCCGACTTGGTCCATAGAAGGGCATGAACCAACAGGTGGCGATAGAGGGAGGAATCGATGACAGCAAGACGAGAGATTTCGCGGCAGGAGTTCCTCAAAATCACCGGGGGAGCGGCGGCAGAGGTTGCAATGGGCGCTATACTCCTCCCCGCCACGGCCTCCTGCCAGAGGGGCGGAGGCCGTGAAACGGCACTGATCACCGATTTCGGTGCCAAAGGCGACGGCGTGCATGATGACACCGAGGCCATACTAAAGGCTATAGACGAGATATACGACGCCGGCGGCGGAATAGTTAGGGTCCCTGAGGCCGAAGCATTCTACAAGACCACCCGTGCCATAGACCTCCGTTCTGATGTCGGTAGCCCGGTGCGCATTGTCGGTGAGGGCGACAAATCGTTCATCAAGAACACCGCCACCGGCACGGAACACGAGTTTGCACCCGTGTTCCGTGCCGGTCTACTGGTCGCCGGTACAGGCCCATACTCGGGACCGGGTCAAGACTTCCATCCCATAGCGCCTGCCGAAAAGGGTTCTGAGGGCATAAAACCGAACAGCGGCCGGTATAGGCCAGGCGACATGCTACTGATAGGCAGTAGAGAGAGATACCATCACGGTGATGCCTCCGAGGTCTGGCACCCCGCGTTCCCGCAGATCACGTTGGTGGAGGGCGTGGATGACGGAGAGATCAAGCTGGCCGACCCGCTGCTAGACGACCACCCGGATAGCCTGGTCGCCGTGTTCAAATACGGCGTTTCCCACGGGTCCATAGAGAACCTTCGCTTCGAGCATCAGGTCAAACACAAACGTTTCGCGGCCGTCGCCGGTGGCGGTTGTTATCGGATGAAGTTCATGGATTTGTCTATGACTCGGGGCGTGTCGGTATTCGCGGCCAATGGCTACGCGCGCTGCTCGCTCGATCGTATAGACGGTACCGTCGTGAGAAAGGGGATAGAGCTTGCCCAATGGTCACACTCTACCACCGTTAGAAACGTCACCCTCAGAGTCCTGGGTGGCGTACCCCAAACGGAGATGATGCTCTTTGCCGCCGAGGCGGCCCATCGCATGGTTTACGAGGAATGTGACGTGGACGTGCGGGGCAAAGCCCCGGATGGTCTCGGTGCCAAATTCGGCATCGGGGGGTTCTTGGGAGGAACCCGCTACAACGTGATGCGACGTTGCAGCTTGCGCGCCGACAAGTACGACAGGGGATTATCTCTGGTCCACGTAGGCGACAAACCTTCGGTGGGCAACCGCATCGAAGACTGCGAGGTAATCGCCCACGGGGCGAAGCAGGTAATAGGCGTAGCCGGGACCAAACACGTAATCACATACAACAGAGCGGACGGCAGAGGGGCGGAGCACTCCATCGTGCTGGGAGGTAACAGTAGCGGCTGCGGGGCAACCCACAATGTTGTGCCTCACATCGTCAAGGACTTTGGCGAGAGCAACACCGTCGAAGGCAACGCCATAGAAGACGTAGCAGGCGTAGGCCCCAGAGTATAAGCAAACAAGGCGGACTATAGAGTCCCGGCTTATCTGCCTCGCCGTCCACGATCTGTTATCCGGCGGAGAGGAGATAGAGCAGGACACCGCAGGACCGGGGTCCTACGGGCTCTCCGGCCGGCTCCTCGCCAGGTAAGACCATAACCCAGATCGCTAAGGAGCTTGTGGTACGCTGCCTGTGGACGCAACCTTGAAACGGTCACGAGGCGTACGTATAGTAGCGAAAGTGTGGATGTTGATGACTCATAGCAGAGTACATAGCGCGCTTGGTACGAGATGCGGCCGCCACCGCCACTGTAGAGATTAGCTGGAGCTTAGAACGTGAGGGTTCCGCTAGTTGCATTGTTCGTTACATCCGTCATTGTGTTAAGTGGCCTGATTGATCTGCCTCGGGCGATTACGCTCGATCAGTTGCCGGTGCTTGACTTTGAATCTGTGTCTTTGATGGGCTTGCTTACAATTGCCTACGCCTTGTCAGCGCCGATGCTATGGCTTGCTCGGCCGGTACTCGTTAGATCGGCTGTCTCAGCACTATGGCCCTTAATGGCTTTCGTAGGTTGGACCTTTTACTCATTCGTTTTTCATACTCCCACCGGTGTGGGCTTGCAGAACGTGCTGGTTATATCCACCTTCGTGGGGTTAGTTCTTCTGGCATCGTACGAAAGCTACCGCAACCGTTATTTCGGAAGGCTGGTGAGAACGACGATCGTGTGGGCTAGCTGGCTTGCTGGCAGCCTGTATGTGATCCAGCTCTTTCTTGGAGGACTGGGCTCTCGCACCTTTTTGAGCGCGCGCGGGTTTGCTCTGCTTGCTTTGCTGGGTCTTGCCTGCCACTTGGGGGCCTGGCGCTACGGTCGGCGACGGGAGCTTTGGTGGGCCGTGGCCCTTACCCTGTTGATCGGCGCCAGCCTCTCACGAATGGCGCTAGGCATAGCTTTGATACTTTTCCCTCTTTCTCAATTGTCTCTGGGAAGCTTGCGGAGCTGGATAAAGGTGGGCTTGATAACGGTCCTTATTGCCAGCTCTGCGCTCCTTGCAGTAACTTATGTGGAACCTCTGTATGAGCGCTTTTTCGAGGGCGATCTGGCGTTGGAGATAGCAGGAGTCGCGATTAACGTTAGTGGACGCGGCGTGCTCTGGCAGGTGGTTCTAGATTCCTACATGCAGTCTCCTATAACGGGGCTGGGCGCGGGCTCCGCAGGGGAGGCAATCACCCAGAACCTCATCGGGAGAGAACCCCAACCGCACAATGATTACCTGCGCGTTCTCCACGACTATGGTCTGCTCGGGTTGGGTTTGTTGGTGCTTGGGCTTCTCAAGCTGCTGGCGGCAACTGGTGGGAGTTGGATGAGAGCGAACCGCAGGGGAGATCCAGAGGCTTCTCTACATCTGGCGGCGCTGCTGGCCGTTGCTGGTTTCTGTGTTGCAATGATCACGACTAACATCATAACTTATGTCTTTTTTATGGCACCCTTGGGGGTCCTCGTTGGATCCTCACTGGGGAGGACAAGTTCTCGTGCGCCGAGATCCCACGCGGCCGGTTTGCCAGAAGCACCGGCTTCGGTCCAGCCGAGTAGGACAGCCAGGGCAGCTTCTTTTTCGAAGCCGAGTTGGGGAGCATCTCGGAGAGGAGATGGCGAAGGGTGAGGGATTTACAGTCCCCCTTCGAGGCCCGGCGACGTAGCATCTACAAACAGGTGGGAGGATTGGCCGCTAGATGGGCCTTGACTACGGATGCTGAGCTTGCGAAACAGGGATAGCGAAGAGGAGATCTTGATCCGCAGTTACTGTCTACCTCCTGAGTCTCCGTGGCGCTGACTCCTGAAGTGAGCGTTAGCCAAGAGATCATGCGTAACCTGAAGACGAGGCGAAGGACATATTGCTAGCAATGCGAGTGTTGTTGGCTCATAACGCGTACCAGCAGCGTGGTGGCGAGGATTTTGCTGTGGAGAGGGAGATAGAGCTTCTGAGAGAGCGACGACACCAGATCTCCACTGTGTTCGTCAGCAACGACGATATATCAAACATGAGCCGCGCCCGGCTTGCCGCGGATACACTGTGGTCCTCTAGCTCTAAGCGGTCCTTAAAGGAGCGTCTGCAAAGCGAAAGGCCAGACGTGGTTCATTTTCACAATATCTTACCGCTCATCTCCCCGGCGGCCTACTACGCCGCTCATTCTGAAGGAGTGCCGGTAGTGCAGACCCTGCACAATTACCGCTTGCTCTGCCCCAATGCCCTGTTCTTTCGCGATGGTGGCGCATGCGAGGACTGTTTGGGCAAGCCCGTTCCGTGGCCAGGAGTAGTTCACGCTTGCTATCGGGAGAGTAGGGCAGCGAGTGGTGTGGTAGCCGGCATGCTAACTGTCCACCGCTTCCTGAAAACGTGGACCCAGAAGGTGGATGTGTACATTGCTCTCACTGAGTTCGCCCGGCGGAAATTTATCGAGGGAGGGATTCCGGCGGAGAAGGTCGCGGTCAAGCCCAACTTCGTCAACCCCGATCCTGGTCCGGGAGAGGGGAAGGGCGGCTACGCCCTGTACGTCGGCAGACTCTCGGAAGAGAAGGGCGTGGAGACCATGCTTCGGGCATGGGAGCTTCTTGGAGATAGGATACCTCTGAAGGTGGTGGGAGACGGTTCGCTCGCTGAGAGGGTATCCGGGGCAGTGGAGAGGTCCTCCGGGGTAGAGTGGATGGGACAAATACCGGGAGAGCAGGTAACTGAGCTTATGAAGGACGCCGCTTTTCTGGTCTTCCCTTCCACCTGGTACGAGGTTTTCCCGCTGGTCATAGTGGAAGCCTTCGCCACGGGACTCCCCGTGATCGCGAGCGACATCGGCAACATGTCCTCGTTGATAGACCACGGGCATACCGGATTGCACTTTCGTCCGGGAGATGGGGAAGACCTTGCAGTACAAGTGGGGTGGGTTCTCTCACATCCTGATGAGCTATCCCGAATGCGCCGCGAGGCCCGGACAGAGTTCGAGGCCAAATACACCGCGGAGCACAACTACGAGAGGTTGATGGAGATCTACGAGATGGCGGTCGGTCGCAAGAGGCCGAAGGAGGAAGTATGAGAAAGCTCAGGGTTTTGCTGTCAGCCTACACCTGCCGGCCAAACAGGGGGCCGGAGCCCGATATTCCTCCCTGAGTTCCCGTCAATCCGCAAAAGCTCCGGCTCGCGGGCAGCGATACGTTGTCGCTACCAGTCGGTGTCCTTCTCGTAGCCGAGCCGGATAAGGGTCTCCCCCGCGATCTCTTTAAAGGCTCGCCGGTGAGCATCGGTGAAGTGATTGCGCCAGTCTCCGCTCTGGCCTTTCCTGAAGGTCAGAGTGCTCTTCCCGTATATTTTCTCGGCTATCTGCCGCGCCTAATCCCTGTCTATTGGCCTGTTCACGAACTCGCCTATGCGCTGAATGTCGGCGAGCTGCTTCTCTGCGTCGCCGCCACCCTGTGGACCGACGAGGTCTTCGAAGCGGACCACCAGGGTGGAAGAATGGTCAAAGTAAGCGATGTACCCGTCGAAACGCTCCTTTATCGAGATCGATGTGTAGCCCGCCGACGACTCGAATCCCTTGATCGTAGCCATGATGCACTCCTCATTGCTTTTCAAGGCCTCCATGAAGTAGGTGTGATGCTGGTGCAGGCGTTCGCGCTTTACGTAGAAGACGTGGGAAACGACCACGTCTCTGGGGTCTCGAAGCAGAAGAACCTGCTTGAAGCCAAGCTCCTCCAAGAAGCGTACGAGAGACGGGTGAAACCTGGCGTGCGCCGTCGCGAACATGCCTCTGGGCGTTCTCTTCAGGAAGTTTCGGAGGTCCGTCTCCCGTAAAGCCGGGTACGCCTCAGAGCCAGAGACATTACCGCTCTCCCCGGAGCGATCGTAGAAGTCCGTCAGCGCGAAGTGCCGACCGGAGAACATCATCCTGGGCATCAAAGAGAGGCAATCACTCAACAGGTGTGTGCCGGACTTCGGCGGGCCGATTAGCAGTACCTTCGGCGGAGGCAGGAATATTATCGTCTGCATGAAGGAGCGATAGGCCAGGATCCCGGCGCGGCGTAGAACCTGGCTATTTCTGGCCCTTCTGTTCGCAAACCGCATCAACGATAACCAGAGTGAATCAGCGTTCTTCATATGGGCTCCTCCGGCGGGCCAGTTAGCGTGTCGTTTGGTCCGTCTCTCTCGGCCTAGCTCTCGGGCAGATCATACTCCTCGATGATCGCGACCTTTCCATCGCCCGCCCCCAGAGCTCTGGAAAACGGACGTGCGAAGATTGGAGGTTTGATGAGCACTACTGTAACTCATCACTCACAACCTGTCCTGGACATGCTTAGGGAGGTCAACGGCGGCGTGAGACAATACAGCCTTCTGGAGGCTACAATATGGCGACGGTGAACCGAGGGACTTACGAGCCGGATACCGACCAACCACACGGGACTGGTCCACCAGAGTACCGCTACGTCCTGGGCATGCGGGTGGACGCTCTCAACTATGGGGACTCTACCAAGCGGGTCCTGGAGTGGGCTCGGACGGGCCAGTCCCGCTACGTCTGCGTGGCCAACGTGCACATGGCCATGGAGGCCTTCGATTCCGAGGAGTTCAAGGAAGTAGTAAACAGCGCTGATCTCGTAACGCCCGACGGCAGGCCACTGGTCTGGGCGCTGAGGCTGCTGGGCGTAGGGAAAGCCTCACAGGTAAGGGGTGCTGATCTGGTCGCTCACACAGCACAACAGGCAGCCCACAGGGACATACCGGTCGGGATGTATGGTGCAAGCCCGGAGGTACTCGAGGCTTTTACCCGCAGGCTCAGGGAGAAGTTTCCGGGTCTCGAGGTGGCTTGCCAGATCTCACCGCCTTTCAGGAAGCTTACTCCCGAAGAAGATAAGGAGTTCACCCGCCAGATAGCAGACTCCGGGGCGCGCATCCTCTTCGTGGGGCTGGGTTGTCCCAAACAAGAGAGGTGGATGGCGGATCACAGAGAGAAGATTCCGGCGGTGATGCTCGGGGTAGGAGCAGCCTTCGACTTTCACGCCGGGACGTTAAGAGAGGCTCCGGACTGGATGCAGAGAGCGGGGCTGGAGTGGCTTTTCAGGATGCTCATGGATCCGAGGCTCTGGAGACGATACGCCAAGCACAACCCGAGGTTTGCGATCTTGTTGGCGCTACAACTTTTCGGGATAGGGAGATTTGGAAGAAACGAATAGAGAGCAAAAATTAGGGAAGCTGTAGATACTTGAAAGCCCTCTCGGGCGATGTATCGACGCTCCTATTTTCAAGTGATGCCAGTCACGTTGGCGATGTAGCCGTCGTCGATAACCCGGTCGGCGAAGGCAAGACGGACGAAACCAATTCACGGTAGACCTCCCGGGCTATGTACTGTTTGAGGCACCTCATAATCTCCTGCTTGGACTGGCCCTGCGCGGGTGTGGTGCGCGACGTAGTGGCGGGTGCGCTCATCGCCACATAACGTCCATCTCGACCCTGTAGGTGGTGGCGTTCGTCACGCGCGTATCGGAGGCGCCTGTGCTCATGTGTCCCTAAGAGAGGATCACGACCTTGCCCGTCTTGCCGGCGTCGAAGGTCTCGTAGGCCTCTCTGGTGTCGGAGAGCGAGAAGGTGGGGGTGACGGTCGTCTCGGGGTGGAGCCCTTTGCGCTCCAGATGCTCGAGGAGTTTTCCCATCTCGTGGATACCGCAGACCCACGAGCCGTACAGCGTGAGCTGTTTGTGCAACAGCAGCGGGCTCGTCTCGAACGTAACGGAACCGCCCTCTCCGAGGTAGACGACCCGACCCCACTCGCGAGCGGCCTCCAGGCACAGCTTCCTTCCTGCCGCGCTGCCCGAACAGTCCATGCC
>Ga0126312_10000847_pt1 | contig 19289 bp, 17 predicted proteins | sample Plot104A_FD_92537 | JGI IMG/M metagenome (GOLD analysis project Ga0126312, IMG submission 92537) | Serpentine soil microbial communities from UC McLaughlin Reserve, CA, USA - Plot104A | ecosystem: Environmental > Terrestrial > Soil > Grasslands | place: USA: UC McLaughlin Reserve, Lake County... | reverse complement strand
CGCCTCGGCGAGCGCGATCGTCGGGCCGTCGACGGTGTCCGTCGCGAGCCGCTCGGCCTCGTCGAGCCGAATCGGCGGCACTGCCCGGCCGCGCTCGATCGCGGCGAGGATGTCGCGCGCGCGACGCCGCACGACGTCGGGTCCGGCGCCGCGGATCTGGCCCAGCTCGCGCGCGCTCGCGGGCGCCCGCTTGGCCAGCTCGACGAGCGTCGGGTCGCGCAGCACCGAACCGACCGGCCGGTCCTCCGCCGCTGCCCTCCGCTCGCGCCAGGCGGCGAGCTCCTTCGCCACCGCGCGCCCGCGCGGGTCGAGGCCCGAGACCCGCGGCAGCCGCCGCCACGCGTCCTCCGGATCGCGCTCGTCGGTCGCCTCCGCGATCGCGACGCACTCCTCGCGCGCCCAGTCCAACCGGCCGCGCTCGCGCAGGCGCCGCTGGAGCTCGTCGGTCAGCGCGAGCAGGTGCTCGACGTCCTCGCGGGCGTAGCGCAGCTGCTCGGGCGTCAGCGGGCGCGCGTCCCAGCGCGTGAACGAGGCCGACTTCGAGAGCCGGATCCTGAGCAGGTCGTGGATCAGCCCGGTGTAGCCCGCCTGCGCGGAGAAGCCCGCGAAGCCCGCCGCGATCTGGGTGTCGAATACGTTGGCGAACGTCGTGTTCCAGGCGCGGCGCAGGATCGCCACGTCCTGGCGCCCGGCGTGCAGCACGACCTCGACCGCCGGGTCGGCGAGCACCGCCGCGAACGCGGTGGGGTCGCCCAGGTCGTGCTCGATCGGGTCGAGCACGGCGATCTCGTCGCCGACGCAGACCTGGACGAGGCAGAGCAGCGGCCGGTAGCGGCCCTCCGGCATGAACTCCGTGTCGATCCCGAGCCGCCCCTCCTCGCGGGCGCGGGCGGCTAGCCGCGCCAGCTCAGACACCGAGCACCTTCTCCCAGCGCTCGGTCCGGCGCGTCGCGGTCATCCCGGCCGACTCGAACACCCGCGCCGCGGCGGCGGTGGGACCGTGCACCGCGGCCTCCGCGACGCGCAGGCGCTTGCGCCGGAACGCGTCCAGCAGCAGCAGGAGCAGCGTGCGGCCGTGGCCCTGGCCGCGGGCGCGGTGCGCGACCGCGAGCGTGGTGACGATCCCGACGTGTTTCTGCCCCGCCTCTCCCTTCTCCCCGAGGGCGGCGCCGACGATCCCGTTCGCGTCGTGCATGAGCAGCCACAGCTCGGGGTCCCAGCCGGGCTTCTCCATCGCGGTCGCGCGCCAGCCCTCGAGCGACTGCGGGAGGTGGCCCTCGACCTCGGCGTAGGCGCCCTGCACGAGGTGCCAGACGTGCTCGGTGTCGCGCTGCTCGTCGAACGTGCGCGCGAGCACCGCGGGCGGCTGCGGAGCGTCCTTGAGGGCGATCTGCATGCGGAAGTAGTGGTGCGCCGGCCACCACCCCGCGTCGAGCAGGAGGACGCGCGCCGCCGTGTTGGCCGCCGGCACGAACTGCCGCACGACGCGTGCGCCTTGCGCGCGTGCGCGGCGCTCCGCCGCGAGTCGCAGCAGGGTGCCCAGCCTGCGGCCGCCGGCGTCGGGGTGGACGGCGACGACGATGTCGGCGCCGGCGACGAGCGAGTAGGCGACGAGCCGGCCTTCCGCGTCCTCGACGACGCGCGCGTCGTGCTCGAGGTCGATCCCCGGCCCCTGCCACTCCGCGCGCACGTCCGCGACCGTCAGCTCGGCGCCGCCGAGGTCGGCCGCCTCGCGGGCGCGCAGCAGCTCCGCGACGGCCCCGGCGTCGTCGGCGGTAGGTGCGCGTAGGACGTGCCCGGCGGGGATCGTCGTGTCCATCGCGAGCGACAGTACCCATCACAACGGAGCCGCCCGCCCGAAGCCGTCGCGACCGCGGACGGGCGTGGACCTATGTAGGGCTACGCGGCGGCCGGCTGCGGCTCCAGCCGTGCGCCCGGCACGACCGTCTCGGAGCGGCGCTTGCCGGGGATCAGCAGCGCGATCAGGCCTCCGCCCAGCAGCACCGCGGCGCCCGCCCATAGCGCCGGGACGAGCCCGTCGACGAACGCCTGCGGCGTCTCGAAGCCGCCGGCGCCCGTGAAGACGGCGGCCAGCACGGCGACGCCCAGTACGCCGCCCAGCTCGCGAATCGCGTTGTTCGCCCCGGACGCCTGGCCGGCCTCATCGGGCCGCACCGCGCCGAGTACGGCGTTCGCGGCCGGCGCGAACACGAGCGCCATGCCGGTGCCGCCGAGCACGAACGCGGGGACGAGCACGCCGTAGGCGACGTCCGGCTCCGACACGACCGCGAGCCACGCGATCGCTGCCGACTGGAGGAACAGCCCGGTCGCCATCAGCGGGCGCGAGCCGACGCGGTCGGAGAGGATGCCGGCGATCGGCGCGACGAGCATCGGCATGCCGGTCCACGGCAGCGTGCGCAGCCCGGCCTCCAGCGGCGAGTAGCCCTGCACCGTCTGGAAGAACTGCGCGAGCAAGAAGATCGAGCCGAAGATCCCGAACGTCATCGCAAGCGAGACGCCGTTGGTCGCGGCGAACTGGCGCGAGCGGAACAGCCGCAGCGGCAGCATCGGCGCCCGCGCGCGCAGCTCCCAGGCGACGAAGCCGGCCAGCAGGATGGCGCCGGTCGCGATCGAGGCGACGACCTCCGTCGAGCCCCAGCCCGCCGGGTTGCCGCGCACCACGCCGTAGACGACGCCGAGCAGGCCGGCCGACGCGAGCGCCAGTCCGCGCAGGTCGAGCGTGCTCGCGGGCCCGCGGCTCTCGTCGAGCCGGCGCGCCGCGAGCGGTGCGAGCGCGATCCCGACCGGCACGTTGAGCCAGAAGATCCACTGCCACGAGATGCCCTCGATCACGGCGCCGCCGACGAGCGGGCCGAGCGCGACGCCGAGGCCGCTGACGCCGGACCAGACTCCGAGCGCGAGGCCGCGCTTCTCCGCCGGCGCGGCCGTGCTGAGGATCGTGAGGGTGAGCGGCGCGAGGATCGCGGCGCCGAGGCCCTGGAGCCCGCGAGCGGCGATCAGCGCGCCGGTGCTGGGCGCCAGCGCGGCGCCCGCCGAGGCGGCGGTGAAGATGCCGAGCCCGGTGAGGAACATCCGCCGGCGGCCGAAGCGGTCGCCCAGCGCCGCGCCGGTGAGAAGGAAGACGGCGAACGCGAGCGTGTAGGCGTTCACCGTCCACTCGAGCGCCTCGAGCGAAGCCCCTAGATCCTCTCGGATGCTGGTGAGCGCGTTGGTGACGACCAGGTTGTCGAGGCTGACCATGAAGATTGCGACCGAGGTCACCGCGAGGGTCCAGCCCGGGATGCGACGTGACATCTCTTGTCCCTTGTGAGTGAGCACTAACTCGCAAGGTAGTGGCGACTCACTTCGTTGTCAAGAGGCCGACGTTTGTGAACGGCGGCTTTGAAGGAGCGGGTCCGCTTGGTGGCTAGGCCCGCGAGGCGTCGGCACCGGTCGGTCGCGGGTTCACGGCGACATTCGCCGTGAATCCGCGACGCGTGCCGACTTGACTTCGCTATGCGACGTGAACTAGCGGATGAGGACCGGTGTGCCGATCGAGACGCGCCGGAAGAGGTCGATCACGCCGGGCACGGTCATGCGGATGCAGCCGTGCGAGGCGCGCGTCCCGATCGACCAGGGCATGCCGGTGCCGTGGATGCCGACGGAGCCGGTGACGCCCATCCAGCGCGCCCTGAGCGGGTTGTTCCAGGCGCCGCCCGGTATCTGCTGGCCCGCCAGCTCGCCGGCCCAGGGCGAGTTCGGCGCCGTCCAGGTCGGGTTGACCTGCTTGGTCTGGATCGCGAACAGGCCGGTCGGCGTCGGATACGCGGGCATCCCGACCGCGACGCCGTAGCCCTTGACGAACTTGAGCCGCTTGAACAGCCGCAGCCGGAAGTGCGAGCGGTCGATCGTGATCACGGTGCGGTATATGCGCTTGAGCTCCTTCGTGCGCACCTCGGGCGCGACCGTCTTGCGGCCGGGCCGGAGCCCGCGCGGCGCGAGTGGGTCGGTCACCGTCGCCTTGATCGACTCGACCAGCTTGCCGATCTCGAGCGTGCGCCCCTTGCGGCCCTTGCGCTTGATCATCTTCGTCAACGTGATCCGGAGCCGCGCATCGCGCCGCTTGACCTTGACCGCCGCCGCCGTCCGCTTGGCGAACTGCCACAGCGGCGCGCGCTCGAACGAGACGGCGGGCGCCGCGCTGGCCGGCGGCAGCGAGCCGTCGGCCGCCGGCGGCGCGGCCTGACCGGCGTCGAACGCGCGCTTCGCGGTGCGGTCGGCGCGGAAGCGCAGCCCGATCTCCGCCATCGTCAACGGGAACGCGCGCCGCGCGACGGTCACGACCACGTCGCGCGCGAGCAGCGGCGCGAGCGTCTGCTCGAGCTTCGCCTCCGCCTCGGCGAGCGTGAGCCCGCCGACGTCGACGCCCGAGACCGTGACCCAGGCGCGGATGCGCGGCTCCTCCGGCGGCGCCTGCGCTGCGGCCGCGGACGCGGCGACGCCGGCGGCGACGAGGGCGAGGAGGGCGATCGCCAGCAGTCGGCGCATCGGCAAGAGACTACCCTCAGGCCGCCCCGCGCCCGCGCGTGCGGCGGTGCGGTCGTTCAGCGCCCGCGTCCCCTTGGCGAGGTCGTCGCTGCGGAAGAAGCGGTGGTAGAGCTGGCCGAAGCTGCGCCCCGGGGTATGCGTGCATGTTGGTCCATGAACTCGTCCACCGCCTCGATCTGCGCGAGCAGCTCGGTCGTGGAGGTTGGTCGCGATGGTCCAGGGCTTCGTCCACCGCCTCGATCTGCGCGAGCAGCTCGGTCGTGGAGGTTGGTCGCGATGGTCCAGGGCTTCATCACGTACTTGTCGAATCCTGCGAGCTGGTAGCCGCGCTTGACCAGTGGGGCGGGCGCTCCGCCGAGGACGCGGTGGGGTCGGCCCACTGGGCGAGCAGCGCGAGGATCTCGCCGAGGCACCAGCCGACGAGCTGCACCGGGCGCCCGCCAGAGTCTTCCTCCGATGCCGCTCGCACGGCTTTCGGAACAATGTCCTCGATCCAGTGCTCGAGCCCGAGCGAGCGGTCGCCGAACGGCGCCGGGCCGTAGTCGAGGCTTACGCGGCGGTGACCGCGCCGGCGGGGCTCAAGGGGGCCGAGCATCGGCGACGATGATGACGGTCGCCTCTACGCTGGGCGGGTGAGCGCGACCGACGAAGACACGTTCGCCCGCGAGCTGCCGAACGGGCTGTGGGAGCGTCTGCGACTCGATCCGATCCGCGCGCCCGAGCACATCGCGCTCGCCGCCGCGCGCACGTTCGGGCCGCAGGCTGCGCGCTGGGCCGACGACAAGCGCGCCCGGTTCGCGGTCGGGCCGCCCGAGCTGGCGAGGATGGCCAAGAAGCGTCACGCGAGCCTGGCGCGCTTCGAGGGCGCCGCCACGGGAGTAGGAGGCGTCGTCACGATGGTGCCGGATCTGGTCGCGCTCGCGTGGATCCAGTCGCGGCTCGTGTTCTACGTCGCCGCCGCCTACGGCTACGACCCGCGCGATCCGATGCGCCCCGCCGAGCTGCTCGTGCTGCACGACTTCTACCCCGACCCGCCGACCGCCCGCCGCGCGCTGGACGGCGCCGGCTCGACGCTGGTCCAGGCGTACGTCGGCTCGAAGCTCCAGCGCGACGAGGCGCTCGCGCTGCGGCTCGCGAAGCTCCTCGGGGTGCGCTCGGCTCGGAAGCTCGCCGGGCGCTTCATCCCCGGCGTCGCGATCGCGTTCAACGCGATCGGCAACGAGCGCCGCACGCGCGCGCTCGCCGACAAGGCGATCCGCTTCTACGGCGGCTGACCGTCAGGGCTGGCCGTAGACCGGGATCGCGGCGCCCGTGGTCGGCGCGGACTCGGTGCTGCAGAGGAAGCGGATCACGGCGGCGATCTCCGCCGGCGGCGTGAGCGAGCCATGCTGCTCGGGCGGCATCGCCGCGCGGTTGGCCGGCGTGTCGATCATCTGCGGCAGCACGGCGTTGCAGCGGATCCGGTCGGCCGAGTGCTCGCGCGCGACGACCTGCGCGAACGCGATCACGGCCGCCTTGGAGGCGCAGTAGCCGGAGGCGCCCGCGAACGGGTGCAGCGCCGAGCGCGAGGAGACGCAGACGATCGCTCCTCCGCCCGCCTGCGCGAGCGCCGGCAGCGCGGCCTGGGTCACGAGGTAGGTGGGACGCAGGTTTAGCCTGAACTGGGCCTCGAAGACGTCGACCGGGGTCCCGACGACCGGCTGGTCGCCCGCGAAGCCGCCGACCAGGTTCGCCACCGCCCGCAGCGGCGCGCCGGCCTCGGCGCTTCCCGCCTGCACCGCGCGGGCGACGTCGTCCGGATCGGTCAGGTCCGCCGCCACGACCTCGGCGCCCTGGAGCTCCGCCGGCCGCATGTCGAGCACGACCACGCGCCAGTCGTTGGCCGCGAACGCGGCGACGACCGCGCGGCCGAGGCCGCCCGTTCCGCCGGTGACGAGCACGGTCCGATCCGCCATACCGCGAGGCTACAAGAGCAGAGGCCGGTCAGGCCCGACGAGAGGGCGAAGCCCGGTCAAGCCCGGACGAGAGGGCGAAGCCCGGGTCAAGCCCGGACATGGAGGTCCGGCGACGCGGTCAGACCGCCGTCCGGATGACCGGCGGAGCACTTCAACCGGCACGCTGTCAGACCGCTGTCCGGATGACCGGCGGAGCAACCCATCCCGTCCGGTCGCGGCCCTACCTTCCGAGAGATGGACGTGCACTCCGACGAGATCGACTCCGCCGAGCGAGTCGACGGGCCGCCGCGCAGCGCCGCCCAGATGGAGACCGACCTGCGCGACCTCGTCGCGACGGTCCAGAGCGGCCACCTGCGCGCGCTGCTCGACGCGGTGCTCGACCCGCAGTCAGAGACGTGGCGCCGCTTCCGCGCCGCCCCGGCGGCCAAGCGCTACCACCAGGCCTACTGCCACGGCCTGCTCGAGCACTCGCTCACCGTCGCCCAGTCCGTCTCCGCGATCGCGGCGCACTTCCCGGGCATCGACCGCGACGTGGCCGTCACGGGCGCGCTGCTGCACGACATCGGCAAGCTCGACGCCTACACCGCCGACCCGCTCGCGATCGACCTCACCGACGCCGGGAAGCTCCAGGGCGAGATCGCGCTCGGCTACTACCGGCTGCGGCGCCTGATCGAGGACCTGCCCGGCTTCCCGGGCGAACTCGCCGCGGCGGTGCTGCACATCATCCTCAGCCATCACGGCGCGCTCGAGCACGGCTCGCCGGTCGTCCCGTGCACGCGCGAGGCCACGCTCGTGCACATGATCGACAACCTCGGCGGACGGCTCGGCTCGTTCGATCGCCTCGAGAAGGAGCTCCCCGACGGCTCGCGCTGGTCCGGCTACGACCGCGCGCTCGGCGGCGGCGCCTACTTCGCGACGCGAGAGGCCGCATAAGAGGGCGAAGCCCGGTCACAGCGCGCTCAGACCGCCGTCCGGGTGGCCGGCGGAGGACTCGAGTCAATCCGCGCGTGCAGCTCGAGCGCGGCGTCGAGCATGCGCTGCGTGTAGTCGCGCCGCCTCGCGCGAGCAGGTCGAGGACCTGGCGCTCGCGCCCGGAGAGCGAGGGCAGCCGCTCGGTCGAGCGCCGCGACAGCAGCGCCGGCCGCAGCCGCCGCTCCACGTAGCTGGCGCGGTCCGCCACCTGGCCGAGCGCCTCGACCAGCTCGCCCAGGCTGCCGTCCTCGAGCGCGTAGAGCCGCCCGGTTTGAGCAAACACCGCAAAAACCTCGTACGACAACCGTGGAGGCCGGGAGTGTCGCCGCGGGCCGCGGTCTATCTTGGACCGCTGTGGCGAAGGACACCGAGAAGCTGATCCGGCAGCTCTCCCTGATCTCTTACCTGATGGCCGAGCGGCGGCCGGTCACGGCCACGGAGATCCGGCGCGACGTCGAGGGCTACTCGGACATGACCGAGGACGCGTTCGCCCGCCGCTTCTACGCCGACCGCGCCGAGCTCGACTCGCTCGGGATCCACCTCTCGGTCGACCGGCCTGCGGACGGCTTCTCCGAGCAGGAGAACTACTCGCTCGCGCCCGAGGCGTTCTTCCTGCCCGCGGTCGAGTTCACCGACGCCGAGCTGGCGGCGCTGCAGACCGCGCTCAGCCTGCTCGACGGCGAGTTCGCGTATGCCGAGCCGCTGCGCCTGGCGCTCCAGCAGCTCACCTGGGGGCGCCCGAGCCCGCTCGGATCGCCGGCGCAGCGCGCGATCGGGCTCGGGATCACGGGCTCGGCCGGCGGCGCCGAGCTGTCGGCGCGGCTGGCGAAGGTCGACACCGCGATCTACCGCCGCAAGCGGATCGAGTTCGAGTACTTCACGATGCAGACGGGCGAGACGGCGATGCGCAAGGTCGACCCGTACGAGCTGCTGTTCGAGGGCGGCCAGTTCTACCTCGTCGGCTGGTCGCACGAGCGATCCGACATCCGCGTCTTCCGGCTCTCGCGCGTCCAGGGCAAGGTCGCCTATGCGACGAAGGCCGAGCACGACTTCCAGCGCCCGCCCGACTTCGATCCGCGCGACTACGCCAACCGCATCCCGTGGCAGCTCGGGGATACGCAGGGCACGGCGGAGATCTGGGTGTCCGACCGGATCGCCTGGCACGTCGAGCGCAACTTCGCCCGCTACGGCGAGCTCGGCGCCGGCGAGGACGGCGGCCGCATCTTCCGCACCGACTACGCGATCCCGCGACTCGTGCTGGCATGGGCGATCGGCTACGAGCAGCACGCGCGCGTCCAGGGGCCACCCGCGCTGGCGGAGGAGCTGCACCGGCGCCTCGACCGCGTCGTGGAGCTGCACCGCGGCGAGCCGTGGGTCTCCGTCGAGGACGGCCGCCGGCCGGCCGCCGCGACCGTCGAGCGCGAGCCGGGAGCGCGCCAGCGCGAGTCGGCCGGGATCCGGCCGGAGCGCTTCGCGCGCCTCGTCACGCTCGCCTCCGTGCTGATCCAGGCGGGGCGCGCGGGGGAGCGGCTCGACGCCGCCGAGGTCTGCGAGCGGCTCCAGATCTCGCCGCAGGAGCTGCGCGAGGACGTCGCCGTGCTCAACGTCGTCAACTTCGGCGGCGGCGCCTACGTCCTCTACGCCGAGGTGCTGCCGAACGGCGAGATCGAGGTCGACCCAGAGCCCTACTCGGACACGTTCGACCGGCCCGCGCGTCTGCTCCCGATCGAGGCGCGCGCGCTCGTCGCGGCGATCGACTTCCTCGGCGAGCGGCTCTCTCACGACCTCGTCAGCGCGCGCAAGAAGCTCGAGCAGGCGCTCGGCGACATCGCGAAGGAGGGCCTGCTCGTCTCGAACGCGCGCAGCGACGACGAGATCGCGGGCAAGGTCGGCGAGGCGATCGAGGCCCGCCGGCTGCTCGAGCTCGAGTACTACGCCGAGAACGAGGACGCCTTCACGACTCGTGTGGTCGAGCCGTACGCGCTGATGAACGGGCTCGAGGGCTGGTATGTCGCGACGTTCGATCCGAACAAGGACGACATGCGCCACTTCCGGCTCGACCGGATCAAGCGCGTCGAAGTGCTCGGGCAGGGCTACGAGCCGCGGCTCGATCTCGACCCGGTTGCCGACGTGGAGGGCTGGCCGCGGACCGGCGAGGTCGGCGGCTCGCGCATCGCGCACGTCTGGATCTCCCCCGAGCACGCGCGCTGGATCGCGGAGGAGCGCACCGTGCTCGCCGAGCTCGACGACGGCGCAGTCATCGTCGAGTGGGCGTTCAAGGGCGAGCGCTATCTCGTCAAGGAGATCCTCAAGGAGGCCGGCGACGCCGCGGTGCTCGAGCCCGCCGACGTCCGCGAGGCCGTGCTGGTCGCCGCCGAGCGGCTTCTGGCACCCTCCCCCCGGTGAGCCGCCGCTCCCAGATCGCGATGTCCGGCGAGGAGGCCGCGGCCTTCCTCGAGCAGGGCCGCATCGTCACCTGCGCGACGCTCGGCCGCGACGGCTGGCCGCACTTGATGCCGCTCTGGTACGTGATCCGCGACGGCCAGCTGTGGTCCTGGACCTACCGCAAGTCGCAGAAGGTGGTCAACCTGCGGCGCGACGCGCGCTGCACGCTGCAGGTCGAGGCGGGGAGGGAGTACTCCGAGCTGCGCGGCGTGATGCTCGCGTGCGAGGCTGTGATCCACGAGGACATCGACGTCGTCGCGCCGCTCGGCGCGGAGATCGCCGCTCGCTACGGCGGCGCGGATCTCACGCCGGAGCTCGAGGCCGCCATGCGCAAGCAGGCGGCCAAGCGCGCCGGCCTCCAGTTCGTCGAGCGGCGCCGCGCCAGCTGGGACCACCGCAAGCTGCGAGGCACGTATTGAAGGGGATCATCCTCGCCGGGGGGTCGGGCACGCGGCTGTACCCGATCACGCAGGGCATCTCAAAGCAGCTGATGCCCGTCTACGACAAGCCGATGATCTACTACCCGCTCTCGACGCTGATGCTCGCGGGGATCCGCGAGGTGCTGATCATCACCACGCCGGTCGACCAGGTCCAGTTCCGGCGCCTGCTCGGAGACGGCTCGCAGTTCGGCTGCCGCTTCTCCTATGCGGTGCAGGAGACGCCGCGCGGGCTCGCCGACGCGTTCCTCGTCGGCGCCGACCACATCGGCGACGACGCGGTGGCGATGATCCTCGGCGACAACATCTTCTACGGGTACGGCCTGGGAGCGCAGCTCAAGAAGCTCACCTATCCCGACGGCGGCGCCGTCTTCGCCTACCACGTCGCGGACCCTGAGCGCTACGGCGTGGTGGAGTTCGACGGCGACTTCAACGCGGTCTCGATCGAGGAGAAGCCCGCGCGGCCGAAGTCCAACTACGCGGTCGTGGGGCTGTACTTCTACGACAACGAGGTCGTCGACATCGCCCGCGGCGTGAAGCCGAGCGCGCGCGGCGAGATCGAGATCACGGACGTCAACCGCGAGTACCTGCGGCGCGGCAAGCTGCGCGTCGGCGTGCTCGACCGCGGCACCGCCTGGCTCGACACCGGCACGTTCGACTCGATGATGCAGGCGGCCGAGTACGTGCACGTGATCGAGGCGCGCCAGGGACTGCGGATCGGCTCGCCGGAGGAGATCGCGTGGCGCGAGGGGTTCATCAACGACGCAGCGCTGCGAGCGCTCGCGGAACCGCTGGTGAAGAGCGGCTACGGCGAGTACCTGCTGGGGCTCCTCGATCGCGGACGCTGAGGGCGACGGAGGCGCAGTGTGGGCGGCGGCGTTGCGCGCGGCGGTTCAACGGCGGGCATTTAAGGCGGCCGGGAGCGAGCGGCGGTTCGCGAGGCGGTCCCGTCAACGCTGCAAGCTGCCAGTTTCGCCGCCCCGTGCGGCGTTGACGGCGGATGTCGCCGTCAACGCTGAACGTGGCCGGATTTCGCGTGGGTGTACAGCGTTGACCGGCGCCGTTCAAACGCCCCGAGCGATCCGAAGCGCTCGCGCCTACGCCGCGGACCGAGCGCGCGGCCCGAGCGCGTCGACGAGCTCCAGAAGCCCACCCGCGACGCGATGCGCGGCGGCCAGCTCGGCCGCCGCGTGCGTCGTCTCCACCGCCCAGACCGTCATCCCCGCGGCGCGACCCGCCGCGATGCCGCTCGGCGCGTCCTCGAGCACGAGGCAGGCCGCCGGCTCGACGCCGAGGCGCTCCGCAGCGAGCAGGTAGGGATCGGGCGCCGGCTTCCCGCGGGCGACCTGGTCGGCCGACACGAGCACGTCGGGCGCGGCCAGCGCGGCGGCGTGCAGGCGCGCGCGGGCGAGCGGCAGGGTGCACGAGGTCGCTATCGCCACGACCGGCAGCGCCAGGACGGCGGCAGCGCCCGCGAACGCGACGACGCCCTCGGTGTCCGACACCTCCGTCTCGAGCAGCGCGGCCGCCTCGGCGTCGACGACCTCCGCGGCGACGTACTCGGCGACGACGTCGCGTGCCGGGCGGCCATGGTTGGCGGCCTGCACGCTGGCGCCGTCGAGGCCGTGGCGGGCTCCCCACGCCGCCCACGCCCGGCTCGTGGCGGCAGCGGAATCCACGAGGACGCCGTCGAGGTCGGAGATGACCGCCGCGAAGCTCACGGCACCGTCACCGGGCAGCGCGCGTGCGGCTGCGCCTCCGCCGCGGGCGCCTCCTCGGTGCGCCCCGCCGCGCGGCGCGCGAGGCCGAACACGACCGCGGCGCCAACCGTCAGCGTCGCGAGCGCCCACGGGAGCGAGACGGCGTCGGCGAGCACGCCGATGACGGGCGGCCCGGCGAGGAAGCCGAGCGATCCCATCGACGAGACCGCCGCGATGCCAGGGCCGGGCGGCGTGTCCGGCTGGCGGCCGGCGGCGCTGAACATCAGCGGCACGCCGTTGGACACGCCGAGGCCGACGAGAAAGAGCCCGACGAGCGCGGCGGCCGGCTCGCCGATCAGCAGCAGCGCGGCGAGCGGCACGCCGGTGACAAGCGCGCCGCCGCGCAGCAGCGCGACAGCGCCGATGCGGTGGTTGACCCAGTCGCCGACGATGCGGCCGCTCGTCATGCCGGCGGTGAAGAACGTGAAGGCCAGCGCCGCGATCGCGGCGCTCGCGCCGAGGTCCTGGCGCAGGTAGATGCCGCCCCAGTCGGCCATCGCGCCCTCCGTGACCATCACGAGCAGGCACAGGATCGCCAGCAGGACGACTCCGCGCGCCGGCAGCGTGAAGGCCGGCGTCTCGTCCCCCTCGGCTGCCGAGCCGTGGCCGATCCGGCTTGCGGTCGCGAACAGGAGGGAGAGCAGCAGCGCCGATGCCAGCGCGGCGGTGACGCGCGCGTCGAGGCCGAGCCCCGCGCAGGCGGCGGCGAAGCCGGCGCCCGCCATGCCGCCGAACGCCCAGCCGGCGTGCAGCGACGACATGATCGGGCGGCCCAGGTCCTTCTCCACGTTCACGCCGTGGCTGTTCATGGCGACGTCCTGCGTCGCGCTCGACGCGCCCAGCACCGCGAGGCCGACCGCGACGAGCAGCGGGTGCGGCGCGAGCAGCGGCAGGTTGACCGCGAGCGCGCACGCGATCCCGCCGAACCAGACGATCCGCTCGGAGCCGTGGCGGACGATCGCCTGGCCCGCCACGGGGAACGCGAGGATGACGGCCAGCGCCATGCCGACGAGGACGACGCCCATCGTGCTCTTCGAGAGGTCGAAGCGCTCCTGCACCCACGGGATGTGCGCCACCCAGACGCCGATCGCAGCGCCGTTGACGACGAAGACGCCGGTCGTGGCCCAGCGCGGGCTCATGCGCGCGTCACGCTCACGCCGAGCGCGCGGTACGGGTCGAGCAGCTCGTCGGACGCGGCGGCCTCCGCCACGACGTGCGTCAGGTCCGTCACCGGGGCGACGACGTAGGGGCTGCCGGCGCGCAGCTTGTCGGCGGTCGCGAGCGCGATCACGTCGGCGGCGGCTTCGACCATCGCGCGCTTGACGTGCGCCTCCTCGAGGTCGTCGGTCGAGAGCCCGGCCTCCGGATGCAGCGCGCAGACGCCGAGCACGCAGGCGTCGGCGCGCACGGAGCGGATGAAGTCGACGGTCGCCGCACCGGTCGTCACCTGCGCGCGCTTGTCGAGCCGGCCGCCGATCACCACTACCTCGGCGAGCGGGTGCGCGGCGAGGGCGGCCGCGATCGGGGGGGAGTTCGTGAGCACGGTCCGCGGCCGGTCGGCGGGCAGCCGGCGGGCGAGCTCGAGGTTTGTCGTCGAGCCGTCGAGGATGACGACCTGCGCGTCGTCGAGCAGGCCGACGGCGGCCGCCGCGAGCGCGGCCTTCTCGGCGCCGCTGGTCTCGCGGCGGCGCTCGAACGAGCCGGGCTGGGGCGCAGGCGGCAGCGCGCCGCCGTGGACGCGCTGGACGAGCCCCTGAGCCGCGAGCTCGCGCAGGTCGCGGCGGACGGTGTCCTCGGAGACGCCGAGCTCGCGCACGAGCCGGGCGGCGAGCACCTTCCCGTCGCGGTCGAGGGCGTCGAGGATCGCCCGTCGCCGCTCGGCGCTGAGGAGATGCGTTTCTGCACGTTCTTGCACGGATCTGCATGGTACTGCACGAATGCGGTGAGTCGAAGAACAGCCTGCGGCTTGTAGGCTCGTGACAATGAAGGCGGCATCCCGACCCTACGAGGCCGTACCGCCGGAGGCGGCCGCTGTGCTCCGCCCAGCGTTGCCGGGTCTCGCGGACGAGATGATCGCCGCGATCTCCCGCGAGGTGCCGGACTACACGCGCGACATGGAGGGCGACTTCGGGCACGTCGTGCGGCTCGGCGTGGAGGTGGCGCTGAACCGCTTCGTCGACCTGCTGGCGGACCCCGAGCCCGACGCGGCCGGGGGCGTGCGCACGTACGTCGACCTCGGCCGCGGCGAGTTCCACGCCGGCCGCAGCCTCGACGCGCTGCTCGCCGCCTACCGCGTGGGCGCGCGGCTCGCCTGGCGGCGGTTCGTGGAAGCGGGCGTCGCGGGCGGCCTCGAACCCGACGCGATCTACGCCCTCGGCGAGGCGATCTTCGCCTACATCGACGAGCTCTCCGCCGAGTCGGCCGAGGGCTACGCGGAGGAGCAGACCGCGGCGGCGGGGGAGAGGGAGCGCCGCCGCCGCCGGCTCGTGCGGCTGCTCGCGCAGGATCCGCCCGCGACGCAGGAGGCAGTGAGAACCGCGGCGGCGGCCGCCGCCTGGACGCCCCCGCGCGGCGGCCTCGCGGCGCTCGTGGCGGCGACGGGGGACGACGAGGCGTCGCTCGACTCGACCGCCGCGCGACTGGCACGGCGGCTCGGCGAGGGCGCCATCGGCGCCGAGGCATTCGGCGCCGCGGTCGTCTTCGTCCCCGATCCGGACGCCCCAGGTCGCCGCCGGCGCCTCGAGGCCGCGATCGGCGAGCGCACGGTGGCGCTCGGCCCGACGGTCGACTGGCCGCATGCGTCGGCGAGCGCCCGCCGCGCCGTCGCGACGCAGCGCCTGGCCGCCGAGGGCAAGCTCGCCACCGTGGCGCGATCGGCCGCGCCCGGCGGCCTGATCGTCGCCGACGACCACCTCGCCGCGCTGCTGCTCGCCGCCGACCCGAATGTCGCCGCGGATCTCGCCGCGTCGCGGCTCGCGCCGCTCGCGAGCCTCCCCGACGGGCCGCGGGCGCGGCTCACCGAGACCCTCGCCGCGTGGCTCGACCGGCCGGGGCAGGTCCAGGCGGTCGCGGCCGCCCTGGACGTGCACCCGCAGACGGTGCGCTACCGCGTGCGCCAGCTGCGCGACCTCTTCGGCGAGCGGCTCGAGGACCCCGAGGCGCGCTTCGAGCTGGCGCTCGCGCTGCGCGCGCGATGAGACCGCTGCTACCACTATCGCCCCAATGCGCCTGCTCGTGACCGGAGCGGCCGGCATGCTGGGCCGGGACGTCGCCGCCGCCGCCGCGCGCGCCGGCCACGACGTGACGCCGCTGCCGCGCCGCGAGCTCGACATCCGCGACGCCGCCGCCGTCCACGCCGCGATCGCCGCCGCGCGCCCCGATGCGATCGTCAACTGCGCCGCCTGGACCGACGTCGACGGCGCCGAGGCCGCCGAGGAGGCCGCCACCGCCGTCAACGGCGCCGGCGCCGGCAACGTCGCGCAGGCCGCAGCCGGCGTCTTCGTCGTCCACGTCTCGAGCGACTACGTCTTCGACGGCGCGGCGACCGAGCCGTACGTGGAGTCCTCGGCCACCGGCCCGCTCGGCGCCTACGGCCGCTCCAAGCTCGCCGGCGAGCGCGCCGTCGCCGCGGCGGCGCCCGAAGACCACGCGATCGTGCGCTCGTCGTGGCTGTTCGGCGAGCACGGCGGCAACTTCGTCGCGACGATGCTGCGGCTCGCGTCCGAGCGGGAGTCGCTCAGCGTCGTCGACGACCAGGTCGGCTGCCCGACCTTCACCGGCCATCTCGCGAGCGCGCTGGTCGAGATCGCCGAGCGGCGGCTGGGCGGGATCCGGCACGTCGCCGGCGGCGGCTCGTGCTCCTGGCACGACCTCGCGGCGGCGGCGTTCGCCGCGACCGGCGCGGACGTCGAGCTGACCCGCGGCCGCACCGCCGACCTCGGCCGCCCCGCGCCGCGCCCCGCCTACTCGGTACTGCGCTCCGAGCGGCCCCACACGCCGGTGCTGCCGCCGTGGCAGGACGGGCTGCACGCCTACCTCGAACTGGGGGTCACCGTATGAAGCTGCTCGTCTGCGGCGGAGCCGGCTTCATCGGCTCGAACTTCGTCCGCCAGCGCGTCACCGAGCACGGCGACGCGGTGACGGTGCTCGACAAGCTCACCTACGCCGGCCGCGAGGAGAACCTCGCCGAGCTGCGCGACGCGCCCGGATTCGCGTTCGTGCGCGCCGGGATCGAGGACCCCGAGGCCGTCGCGGACGCTATCGAAGGCGTCGACGCGGTCGTCAACTTCGCCGCCGAGACGCACGTCGACCGCTCGATCGCGGAGCCCGACGCGTTCATCAGGACCGCCGCGCTCGGCACCTTCGTGCTGCTGGAGGCCGCGCGGGCGCGCGGCATCCGCTACGTCCAGGTCTCGACCGACGAGGTCTACGGCTCGATCGAGGACGGCTCGTTCACGGAGGAGTCGCCGCTGCTGCCCTCCTCCCCCTACTCGGCGAGCAAGGCCGGCGCCGACCTGCTCGTCGCCTCCTACCACCACACCTACGGGCTCGAGGCGCTCGTCTGCCGCGGCTCGAACAACTACGGCCCCTACCAGTACCCCGAGAAGCTGATCCCGCTCATGGTCCTCAACGCGCTGCACGGCGACAGGCTGCCGGTGTACGGCGACGGGCAGCAGGTGCGCAACTGGATCTTCGTCGAGGACTTCGCGCGCGGCGTCGGGCACGTGCTCGCGCACGGCGCGCCGGGCGAGACGTACAACGTCGGCGGCCCCGACGAGGCGGTCAACCTCGAGGTCGTGCGCCGCATCATCGCCCTCTGCGGCGCGTCAGAGGACCTGATCGAGTACGTGACCGACCGCGCCGGCCACGACCGCCGCTACTCGCTGCGGTCCGAGAAGGCGCGCGCTCTGGGCTGGGAGGCGCAGGTGCGCTTCGACGAAGGACTCGAGCGCACGGTCGCGTGGTACCGCGACAACCGCGACTGGTGGGAGCCGATCCGCTCGGGCGATTACCGCGCGTACTACGAGCGCCAGTACGGGCGCGCGCTTGGACGGTAACGTCGCCTGGCGGGCGAAACCTATCTTCTCCGCGCCAGGTACTCGGCGCGCGCGCTGAAGCTGCCCGCCATCTCCTCCGTCAGCCCCTTGCGGAACTCCTCGCGGTACGTCGAGTCGGTCAGCACGGCGATCGCGTAGTAGAGGCCGGAGAATGCGGCGATCCCGCCGGACACGCGCAGGAGGGCCTCCGTGACCTCGACGCGCTCGCCGAACAGGTCGAAGCGCAGCACCGACGCCTCGCCGGCGAGCGCCCATGCCTCGCGTACGTCGGCGCCGACCGCGAACGCCCCGAACGCGACGAAGAACGCCCCGATCGCGGCGCTGACGACCAGCGTCTGCAGCCCCTGACTCACGAACATCACGAGCCCGACGTTGAAGCGCTGGGCGCGCTCGAGCGGCGGCCCGGCGCCGCCCGCTCCATGCTCGAGCTCGCGCACCTCGCGCGGCAGCTGGGCGGCGACGAAGACGCCGCCGACGATCGCGAACAGCGCGCCGACCAGCGCGAGGAACTCGGCGGGCATGCCGGAGAAGACCTGCCACATCTCGGTGTTGACGAACAGCACGAGCGCGAAGACGAGCAGCAGCGGCACGGCGCGCGAGAGCACCGTCAGCGATGCGCTCAGCTGGTCGAGCAGGTTCTTGCCCGCCCAGGCGACGATCGCGAGCAGCCCGTAGCGGATCGCCGCGAACGCGACCGCCAGCAGCAGCCCGTTGCCGGCCGCCGTCACGAGCGCGCTCGTGAGCTGGCCGCCGAAGACCACCGGCAGCGCCGCCGGCACGAGCACGAAGGCGGCCAGCTCGGCCGTCCCGACGTCCTGCGGCAAAGACCAGAACGGGCGTCCGCGCAGCCGGTTCAGCAGCCCGAACGCGCCGAGCAGGATCGCCAGCCCGCCGGCCAGCGCGCCGAGGTTGGCGAGCAGCGACCAGTCGAGGTCGATCGCGCCGAGCATCTCGGCCAGGAAGACGAAGGCCAGCAGCGGCGCGGCGCGCGTCCAGACGTCCTCGCGCGCCGAGCGGTCCTCGATGAAGAGCGGCAGCCCCGCGCGCCGGAAGCGGCGTTCGTACTCCGCGAGCTCGGCCACGGCCCCATTTCAGACCGTGCGGCGGACGGCTCGCGCTAGGAGCCGAGGTTCGTGGCGCGCCAGTTCGGGCCTTCACGCACGAACTCGAAGTCGCGCACTCGCTCCTCGCCCCGGTCCTCGCCCTTGACCTTCGCGGTCGCGGTGTTGCCGGAGATCGTCACGTCCTCGACCTCGAGGTCGAAGTCGTCGGCGTCGTCGATCGCCTTGTCGATCTCCTGCTCGCAGTTGGAGCCCGCCTCGGCGATCTGGTCGCGCAGCTCCTTCGCGAGCACGTCCTCGCAGATCTCCCGCGCGTCACCGGTCTCGCCCGCCGACTGGAGCTTCTCGACCAGGTCGGCGACCTTGCGCTCCTCGCCCTGGAAGTTGCCCGCGGAGGAGGCGCTGCCGGCGCATCCGGAGGCGAGCGCGGCGAGCGCGAGCAGGACGGCGAGAAGGGCGCGGGGCATGCTGCGCCCAGAGGGTAGTGGCCCGGCTAGGATCGCGGCGTAATGCGTGATCGGGAGCAGGACAGGGCGCCGCGCGGCCGCCACGCGCCGCCGCTGGAGGTGCGCCAGGATCGCCAGCGCAGGCGCCTGTACGCGGCCGCAAGCGCGGTCTTCGCGAGCGTCGGGTACGCGGACGCGAGCGCCGAGGCGATCGCGCGCGAGGCCGGCATGTCGAAGGCAACGTTCTACGAGCACTTCGACAACAAGGAGGACTGCATCGTCGCGCTTCACGACGACGCGACGACAGCGGTGCTCGAGGCGATGCGACGCACCGGCGACGACTTCAACGGCGCGGACGCCGCGGGCCGGGTGCGAGCGGTGATCCACACGTTCCTCGAGGTGCTCGCGGCGTTCCCCGACGAGGCCCAGACGCTGCTCGTCGAGATCATCGGCGCGGGCCCGCGCGCGATCGAGCGGCGCGACCGCGTGCTCGCCGAGTACGCGTCGTACGTCGACCAGGTCAACCGCCAGGACGCCGCGCGGGGAAGCGCGCCGCGGCTGGCGTCGCCGCACGACGCGTTCGCGATCGTCGGCGCGGTCGTGGAGCT
>Ga0126312_10000846_pt1 | contig 19290 bp, 18 predicted proteins | sample Plot104A_FD_92537 | JGI IMG/M metagenome (GOLD analysis project Ga0126312, IMG submission 92537) | Serpentine soil microbial communities from UC McLaughlin Reserve, CA, USA - Plot104A | ecosystem: Environmental > Terrestrial > Soil > Grasslands | place: USA: UC McLaughlin Reserve, Lake County... | reverse complement strand
GGACAGGCCGCCTATTAGGAATGGCGCAGCTAGCTGACGAGTCTGGTGATCACACCCTGGATGAAGTAGATAACGAAGGCGGCCGCCACGACGTACAACAGCGGATGGACCTGGCGTGCCTTGCCCCGAATCAGCTTCAGCACAACGTACATCACGAAGCCGGCACCGATGCCGATGGTGATCGAGAAGGTGAACGGCATCAGCGCCATGGTCAGGAACGCCGGCAGCGCGTCCTCAAGATCATCCCAATTGATCCGGGTGACTTGGCTCATCATCAAGAACCCGACGAGCACCAACGCCGGCGTGGCCGCCTCCGATGGCACCACATTGATCAGGGGCGAGAAGAACATGGCGAGCAGAAAGCCGATGCCGGTGACCACCGAGGCCAGCCCGGTACGCGCGCCTTCGGCCACCCCAGATGCGGATTCGATGTAGGACGTGTTGGAGGAGACCGAGCCCACGCCACCAGCGGCTGCGGCCACCGAATCGACCATCAGGATCGAGGGCAAATGGGGCGGGTGACCGCGCTCGTCGAGCAGATGCCCCTGGGCGCCTACCGCGACAACGGTGCCCATGGTGTCAAAGAAGTCGGCCAGCATCAGCGAGAAGACCAGGAGCAACAGCGGCAGGAACAGGTGCACATGGAAGCCACCGGAAAAAGAGGGGCGGAACGCGCCGAACACGTCCACATCACCGATCAGCTTGAGGTCTGGCACCGACACAATGCCCTTGAACTTGGGCACATTCAGAGCCCAACCAGACGGGTTGTCAGTCGACTTGGCACCAATGTCTGCGATCAGCTCGATGATCACTGCCACCACGGTGGCAGCGACGATCGAGATCAGGATCGCGCCTCTGACCCGCTTGGCGTACAAGATCGCGACACAGAACAGCCCCAGCACAAACACCAACATCGGCCAGCCGGTCAGCGAGCCGTTGATCCCCAGCTCGACCGGTGACGCCCCCGCCGGCTTGCGCACGATGCCGCCGTCGAACAGTCCGACAAAAGTGATGAACAACCCGATGCCAACCGAGATGCCCACTCGCAGAGATCGGGGCACTGCTCGGAACACCGCAGTGCGGAATCCGGTGAGGACTAGCACGGCGATCACAATGCCCTCGAGCACGACCAGACCCATCGCCTCCGGCCAGCTCATCCGCGGCGCGATGGCAAAGGCAAGCAGCGCGTTAAGCCCGAGCCCCGTGGCGATGCCGATCGGGAAGCGGCCGATCACTCCCATCAAAATCGTCATCACCGCGGCCACCAGTGCGGTCGCCGCCGCAACCAAGGTGATCGCCTGGCTGACATTGGCCTCGATGACGGCGCCGTTGGTGTCTTTGTACGGCTGGCCGCCCAGCAGGTTGCCGGAGCCATCGGCAGCCGTTCCGATGATCAACGGATTCAGGGCGACGATGTAGGCCATCGTGAAGAACGTCACCAGACCGCCGCGGATCTCCCGACCAACGGTAGAGCCGCGGGCAGAGATCTCGAAGTAGCTATCGATAGGACCGATGGACTTCTCATCCCGGATGACCGGGGCAGCCTTCGGGGACTTGGTCACCATGACTGGCATCGTAGGACCAGCCCGGTTACAGCAATGTCTCCGAAACTGTCGCGAAACGCCTGGGGTCAGAAGGCGAAACGCTCCTCATGAAGCTGACGTCGCGGAAAGCCGTTGCGCAGCAAGCTTTCCCGGATCGCGGCCGACAAACGGGCCGAGGCGCAGAGATAGATGTCGTGGTCACGAAGAGCGCCCACCAAGCGATGCAGCGAATACGCTGTCAGTTGGTTCGCGGGGTCGGTCGACGGGCCGGTCAGGTAGATGACCCGGCTTCGCTTCCGTGCCGCCACCTCGTCCAGCTCATGCTTTAGCACCAGGTCAGCCTCGCTGGGGGCTCGGTAGATCAAGGTCAGGTCCTCACCGGGCAAGTCCAGAGTTTCGAAGAGGGCGCGCATCGGAGTGATGCCAACCCCACCTGCGATCAACAACACCTTTGTTCGCCGCCGACGACGTTCGGTGAGTGCTCCGTACGGTCCTTCAGCAAATACCACATCCCCCGGCCGAAGGTCCTGCAACGAGCGCGACCCGGCTCCGACCGCCTTGATGGTGATCCGAAGCCGATTGCCGGTAGGTGGAGCAGACAGCGAGAATGGGAACGAGGACCGCCAATGGGCTAGCGTCAGGAAGCGCCATCGAAAGAACTGCCCAGGTTCGGCGCGCAACTCATTGAGATGCCTGCCTCTCATCAGCACGCTCACCACGTCGTCGGACTCACGAATCACTTGCTCCACCCGGAGCCGGTGCCGCCAGAGCTGGTGCAGCGGCTGAACGACGCGATACCGCAGCACCATCGCGAACGTGTACGTGTACAGCAGGCTCCAGGCGATTTGCAGCCCCCGGTTGCCGGCGAGCGCGGGGCCTGCCAGCTGATGGGTGAATCCCAAGCCGACGGCCAGATATGCGAACAGGTGGAACACATGCCACGTCTCGTACGACAGTCGCCGGCGAATCAAGCGAATTGATCCGATCCCGAGCACGATGAGTAGTCCGGTGCCCACCGCCGCGGTGACTAACCCTGGCCAGGCCCACATCTCCAGCCATGCCGACCAGATCCCCTGACCGCGCACTTCGGCCCAGGCGACCAACGCCGCTACCGCATGGAGTACAGCAAGTCCGATGACCGCCGGTCCCGCAATGGAATGCCAGCGGGCTAGCTTGTCCGCGCCGACCACGCGCTCAAACACCGGCACTCGCGACATCAACAGCAACATCACTGCGGCGCCATAGCCGGCCGCCATGCCGCTGACGTGAGCCACCAATGCCACATCGAACGCTGTTGGCGGCTCGGGTAGCAGCACACCCAAACCGACCGCAACCCCTATGCCGAACGCCAGCAACGCCAAGACCCAGCCGGCTGTCGGCCTTATCGGCCGGGATTGGCTTCCGGGTGCGCCGTTCACGTCGCGCGGTCGGCCACCGTCTGCACCGCCACCGGCGATACGCTCGGCGCGCTCATAGCCAGCTGGACGCCCACGAATGTGGCCAACAGCATCAGGAAAAAGGTGGCGAGCCGCAGCATCCAGCGAACGGTTACCGCGTTGGGAGTGCCGAGCCGATCAATGAGCCGGATGATTTGCGGAACGGCAGCACGGCTTGCAGCGACATCATGGGGGATCACGTCAAGGAACGCCATGACGGCTGTCCTCTTCCTTTGGGGCCCCCGACCCCAAAACATGCGGCTCCCCGTGGCCGCTAGCTACCTTTCCACCGTTTATGAAAACGCAACAAAGGGGGTTATGGCAACTTTTTGCCATTTAATGTTTGTAACGGCCCCGTGTCCTAAAGAGGACAAACCCCTCGTCTGACCACTAACGAGTCACGGTTGCTCAGTCAAAAAGAGAGCTTGGCTCGTCCCATTCGATGGTGTCCCACACCGGAGCAGGCAGCTCGCCGCTCTCCTCGGGCAGCACATTGGAGTGCGCGCCGCAGCCGTGGTTGATGCTGACTATGGAGCCGTCGGACGGTGAGTAGGCGTTCGTACAGGCGCCGAACAGCACACCAAGGCTGCCTTGCAGCCGCACTAAGAATCCGCAGGTCTCGCACACGTCAGGCGCGAGCCGAGCCATCTCGGTGTTCGGGCCGCCCGGACCGGCGAGCCACCGTTCGGCCGCTTCCTCCCGGCCCAGCGCAGACAAGACCCGCTCGCGTCCCAGGCCCAGCTCGGCAGCGACGGTACGCGCTTGGCTCTCCTCGGCTGGGGCGGCCCGGCCGGCCGCCTCGCCGCCCGTGTAACCGGGCTCCAGCCGCAGGTCGCCTACCGGTGCGGCCATCAACAGTCCCGGTGTGACGTCGCCCGGCTGGATCCGATCCGCCCAGGGCAACCACGACTTCGCCAGCAAGGCACCCTCACCGGGCAGCAACGCAACCTCGTTTACGGTCACCCTCTTCGAGCGCGAGGCGCGCGCCACGGTCACCGACCACTGCCAGCCACGGTATCCCGGGTGAGGGCAGGCGAAGAAGTGGCTGACCACCCGCTCGCCCTCGGCGCGGCAGCCGAGATGATCAGCCGCCCCCATGACGCCCGCTGTCTCGATTGCAGCTTCGCGCGCCAGCTCGACGGCTGCCGCACAGAGTGCATCGATTTTGGGCGTCGCCGGGCGCATGGAACGCTACAGCTCGAGCTCGTCGGCGACCGCTCGCAGCACGACGGCCACCTTGGTGCCAGTGCGGGAATCGGGATGCTTGCCGCGTCGGTATGTATTCCCGACACCATCCAGCATCTTGATCAAATCCTCGACGATCACCGTCATCTGCTCGGGGGGCTTGCGGTGCGCCTTGGCCAGAGATGGCGGCATTTCGATCAGTCGCAGCGACAGAGCCTGCTCACCTTTGCGGCCCTCCACCACGCCGAATTCAACCTTCTGCCCAGGCCTCAGAGTTGTGACGCCGGCAGGCAACGCGGAGGCGCGAACGTAGACATCGCCCCCATCATCCTTGGTCAGGAAGCCGAAACCCTTCTCGGCGTCGTAGAACCTCACCCTGCCAACAGGCACGTCAAATCCTCGCTTGTCCCTGATTCCAACCGGCGCTTAAGCCTAGCCGTTCCCGCCGGCGGGCAAACTACGATGGTCGCCATGGCGACATGGCAGGACGGGCCCGAGTACGCCCCACTCACCCGGCCAGAAGGGTTCGGCGAGCCGAACACTCCCCCAGTCTCTGTGGCGCCGCCTGATGAGCTGGTTGCGGCTATCGCGCCCAAGGAACGGCCCGCATTCACCAGGCCGCCCGAGCCCGTCGCACCGCTGGCCAGCTTGGCACCGCCCGTTGAGCAGAAACGTGACCCGGCGCTTCCATTCCAGGTCGTCTCGACCACGCTGACCTTGGCAGATTCAGCCTGGGGGGCCGCACATTGGACACGACCGCCAAACCAGCCTGCCGGTTCAATGTCACCGCAGCCCGCGCCGTCGGCCGGCGGCGGGTCATCGCCGACCCAGCCGCTGGTTCCGGTTGCCGGTGCTCCTCCAACCGCGAATGGTTTCCCAGCACCCGGAACGGCGGAGTGGTTCACCCCATCGCAGTACAGCCGGCCAGCACCGACCAACCAGATCAATGCACGGCAGGTTCTCGACACGGCGACGCCCGGTGTCTGCATTTGCTTGGCGGTTGGCGGGCTGATCTACGTCATCTCACCCGTCATGCTCGCGGTCGCATATGCCCTCTCGAGCCGGATCCCGGTCGCCGCTTCCCAGATCCGCCAAACATTCGTTACGGCGCTTAGTCTGCTGGGAGTCTTCGCCGTCCTTGGCGCCCTTACCGAAGTCACCTCCTTTGGCGGCTGGTGGAATTTCGTCGGCGTCTGGTCCTTGATCATCTGTTGGATCACGCTGCTGGTCGTTGTCCTCCTGGTCTACCGCGACCTCAAGCGACAGGCCGAGGGCGGTAGCTCCGCGCCCCCATCACGCTGGGGCTGACTCACTGCTGACCCGCGTGCCCTAGGGTGATGCGCCCGGCCGGAATTAGACTAAAGCGGTGCGTGCCGTAGCCATTCGACGATTTCTCGTCTTTGGTGTGTGCGCGTTTGGTGTCGGCTGCCTCTATCTGGTACCTAGCGTGGCCCGATCACCCGATGGGACCGGGTCCCAGGTAGCAGACGACCAACCGATCCCTCCGCCAGCGACTCTGAGCCCAGTGCTGGCCCAGTCGACCGGGCCGGCAGTGACGGACAACGTGGAAAGCCGGGCGCTGAGACAACAACCGGACGCAAGCACAACTAAGCCTCAGGAGATCACCGGCAGCGACAGCGGCTCTGGTCCACAGACGACATGGCGGCACCACACAACCTCCTCGAACAACACAGCCCCGTCCCCTGGCCCGGCAACCTCTCAAGACGGAACTGCCCAACTGCGTCAACCAAGTCCAAGCGGCGCGACGGCATTCGACCCCAAGGAGAAGAAGAGCGACGAAACTGCTCCCGATCCCGTGCGCGGCATCAAGTTTGGGCCGATCAATCCAGATGATCTGACGGTGCGGTGGGCAGCCGGCAACGATGACATCGGTGTTGTGGGCTATCGAGTCTGGCTCGACGGATTTCTGGTTGCGACCACAACCGAGACGCGCGCCACCGTGAACTGGTTCAACGACGACATGGGCCAACATGTGGTGCAGGTCAAGGCGCTCGATGCGGCTGGCAATCAGAGCAAGACCGCGGAGATAGTCCTCGTGGACAGGCCGCCGTCAGCCCCGCCCGAGACGGCTAGCCCGAAGCCAAGCCCGAAACCGACGGCGACTGCCAGCCCGGACAGTGCATCCGAGTCAAGCGAGTCGCAGTAGTCCGACTCACAGGGTGACCATGGCCGAACAAACCACGAAAAGGCGCGTACGTCGCGCGGCTAAGCAGCTGGAACGCCAGCGCCGGCGAGCCAATGCATTAAGAAACCCGGTGCGACCTCGGCTTTGGCGAGGTATCCCAGACCCGCCTCCGCTCGAATGGTTCGACGATCCTGAGGGCGGGGCCGGCGTACGAGAGCCGCGACGCCCATTTCCAGGGCGGCCGGGCGCGGCGCTCGAACTGGAACCGGCCAAATTCAAGCACCTCCACGTCGCTTCCACGCCATTGCGCTGAAGCTCCGAGCCGTACGCATTCCCCTTTAGTGCACGTCCAGGACCGTCGACTCTTCCTGGGTGCCAAGATCGACCGGCCAGGAACCAGGATCGCCGGCCAATGACCACAGCTCGACCAGCTCATGCGGCCAGATCCACTCAGACGTGTGTCGCAGGTCGTCATGCGTCCACCAGCGGTACTGCTTGATGGTGATCCGCTCGTCCTCGGTGAACGAGGAGACATCGACGTCGAACGGGGACACCATCGCAAGATAGAAGGACTCGTCCTGCTCGATGACCTGATCCGAATAGCCGTGAACGACATGTCGCTTCGCGATCGGCCCCTGTAGATCTGACGGACGCAGCCGGCAGCCGGTCTCCTCGGCGACTTCCCGGATCGCGGCTTCCAGCTCGGATTCACGGTCATCCACGCCACCGCCCGGAGTTACCCACCATCTGGCGTCGGGGACACCCGGATCACTGTCTTCGAACAGCAATGTCCGGTCGGAATTGATCAGAATCACCCGTACGGTCGCCCGCGACGTACGGGGTCGGTCTGCCGGATTCTCGACCGGGATGTAGGTGCGCTCTCGCTGCGACGACGCCACGGCCAACACCCTACGATTGACCAGATTCGACCTTGGGAGCGCCGTGCAATTACCCAACTGGGATAAGCCGCTAGAGGCTGCTCATCGCGCAGCACTGGATTTCTTGCACGGCCTGCCGGATAGACCGGTGCGGGCCAGCTCCAGCCCGTCCGATCTTCTGGCCTCGCTGGGCAGCGACCTGCCGGAGGAGGGGATGGATACCGCCGATGTGATCGAGAGTCTGGCGGCAGCGGCCGATCCAGGCCTTGTTGCGACACAGAGCGGTCGGTTCTTCGGTTTCGTGATCGGCGGTGCGACTCCGCCCGGCATCGCAGCCGAGTGGCTGGCCGCAACCTGGGACCAGAATGCTGGTCTCGCGCTGCTCGCTCCCGCGGCAGCAGCCGTTGAGCAGATCGCCGGACGATGGCTGATCGAGCTGCTCGGGCTCCCGACAGACGCCTCCGTCGGTTTCGTGACCGGCGCGCAGATGGCCAACTTCACCGCATTGGCCGCCGCCCGGAATTCAGTCCTCCGCCAAGTAGGCTGGGATGTCGAAATCGCCGGGTTGACCCGGTCGCCGCACATCCGAGTGCTGGCTGGGCGGGATCACCACGACACGATCGATCGAGCACTACGCTTCCTGGGTCTTGGTACGGCCTGTCTGATCCCCGTCAATTCCGATGACAGTGGCCGGATGCTCGTTGATGATCTTGCGCGCAAGTTGGCTGAGCGAGAGGCTCCGACGATCGTCTGCGCTCAAGCCGGCGGCGTCAATGGTGGCAGCATCGACCCTCTCGAGAAGATCATCGAGATTGCCCATCACCATTCCGCGTGGGTCCATGTGGACGGCGCATTCGGCCTCTGGGCCGCGGCCACGCCCTCCATGAGGCACCTGCTGGCCGGTGTTGAGGGAGCCGACTCCTGGGCTACGGATGCGCACAAGTGGCTCAACGTGTCCTACGACTCCGGCCTGGTGTTTTGCGCTCATCCGGAGACCCACCGGGCGGCGATGCAGGTCCGGGCCGCCTACCTGAGCCATGCGGACTCGTCGATGCGTGACCCGATGGACTACAACCCGGAGTTCTCTCGACGAGCCCGCGGCTTCGCCGTTTACGCCACGCTGCGGGCGCTCGGGCGGAGCGGGGTCGTTGATCTGGTCGATCGCTGTTGTGCGTTGGCCGAGCGGTTTGCCGAGCTACTCAGTGGCGCCGACGGAGTGCAGCTGCTGGTGCCGGTGACGCTCAACCAGGTTCTGGTTCGCTTCCGGGCAGCCGCCGGTGACGCTCAACCAGGTTCTGGTTCGCTTCCGGGCAGCCGCCGGTGACGATGATGCTCACACCCGGGCCGTGCTCGCGGCCGTCCAGGACGAGGGCGTCTGCTGGCCGAGCGGTACGACGTGGCGGGGGCAGGCCGCCATCCGAATCTCGGTCTCGAACGCCACGACCGACGTCGACGACGTGGATGCCTCCACGGCGTCGATGCTGCGCTGGCATCGCCAGCTAAATCGATAGACGGGCATTTTAGCGGCGGGTAACCTGGCCCCTCGCCCCTTTCTCCCGGCCGAGCAGATCGGAGGCGCGGGCATGCCTACAGCGGACACCGAGTCGGTGCTCGCCACCGAGCGAGAGCACCTGGCACAGTCTCGGGAGGCACTACGGCAGATGCGCGACCACACCGCGGGCCTGACCGCGATGGGCGGTGATCACGTCTCAACAGAGCATCTCAAGCAGGCTCTGTACCGCCGGATGAAGGCGCTGGAAGACGATCCCCAGATACCGCTGTTCTTCGGCCGGCTTGACTACGACACCGCACTCGGCGCAGAGCAGGACGAGATGTTCTACATCGGCCGGCGACATGTCACCGGAGAAACTGGCGAGGAACCGATGGTGATCGACTGGCGGGCAGAAATGTCGCGGCCGTTCTACCAGGCGCGTCCCGGTGAGCCGATGGGTGCACGGCTGCGTCGTCGCTTCGGCTTCGCGCATGGCCAACTGACCGCATACGAGGACGAGGACCTCACCCTACCGGAGTCAGCCGCTGCGTCGGAGATCTTGGAATCGGAGATCGAACGGCCGCGCACTGGCCCGATGCGCGACATCGTCGCCACCATTCAGCCGGACCAGGACAGCATCGTCCGCGCTGGCCTGAGTGCCTCGATCTGCGTCCAGGGCGCACCTGGGACCGGCAAGACTGCGGTCGGCCTGCACCGCGCCGCCTACCTGCTCTACGCCTTCCGTGATCAACTCGCCCGGGCCGGAGTGCTTGTTGTCGGCCCCAATGACAGCTTCCTGTCCTACATCGCCGACGTGCTGCCCGCCCTCGGAGAAATCGATGCCACCCAGCTGACGGTCACATCCCTTGTCTGCAAGGCGAACGCTGTGTCCGTCCGAGGTTTTGACACCGTGCCCGCCGCCTTGATCAAGGGCGATGCACGGATGGCCGAGGTGTTGCGGCGAGCGGTGTGGAGCCAGCTCGGCACCCCGACAAGTGCCCTGGTTGTACCGCGCGGCACCCGCCAATGGCGGGTGGGTGCTTACCTGATCGAAGAGCTGATCGCTGAACTGAAGCGGCGTGGGGTGAGGTATGAAGCCGGTCGGGTGATGTTCCCGCAGCGCCTGGCCCACCAAGTGCTGCTGCGGATGGAAGCTTCCGGCGAGTCGCCGGACGATCGGGTGCAGAATGCGGTCGCACGCAGCCGGCCGGTACGAAGTTACGTCGACGCGATCTGGCCCGCCCTGGACCCTGCGAAGTTGATCTTGCGCTTGCTGACGGACACCGATTTCTTGGCGACCAACGCCGACGGCGTCCTGACCGCCGAGGAGCAGCAGTTGATCGTGATGGCGAAGCCGGCTCGCTCCGTGTCCGCGGCACGATGGACTCTGGCCGACGTCATCTTGATCGACGAAGCAGCCGACCTGCTCAACCGGACGCCGAGTCGGGGCCATGTGATCCTTGACGAGGCACAGGACTTGTCGGCGATGCAGCTGCGGGCCGTCGGCCGGCGGGCAACTACCGGCTCGATGACCGTGCTCGGTGACCTCGCCCAGGCGACAACGCCGTGGGCCACTCGCTCCTGGCCGGCATCGCTGAGCCACCTCGGCCACCCGGACGCAACCATCGAAGAACTGGTCGCCGGCTTCCGCGTCCCCGGCGCCGTCATCGATTTCGCCGCTCGCCTGCTGCCGCGCATCGCCCCGGAACTTGCCCCACCGCACTCCATTCGGCGGCATCGCGGCGAGCTGGAGCTGCGCCAGGAGATGCCCACCGACGCCGCTTTGATCAAGGCGACCACAGCGGCGCTGGACGACGAGGGCACGATCGGGGTGATCATTGCCGACGCTGCAGTTCCTCGCGTGCGCAAGGCACTCGAGCGGCACGACATCAGCTATGAGCTGCTTAGCGAAGAGTTCCCGATGTTCGAATCACGGGTCGATCTGGTCCCCGCCACCCTGGCCAAGGGACTCGAGTTTGATCATGTGGTACTGCTCGAGCCGGCGGACATCGTTGCCGGTGAACCCGACGAGCTCACTGGACTGCGCCGGCTCTACGTTTGCCTCACCCGTGCGGTGACCTCGCTGGTTATCGTGCATGGTGCCCCGCTTCCCGGTCCACTGGAAGCCTGATACTGCCCTGCGCCGCTGGATTTTGGCGGGAATTCCGAGAACTCAACGAAGGTTGTGATCGCCATGACACTTTCGGTCGTCGCGAGCGGAACATTCGACATCCCCGACCTCGGACCGGTGCATCGGCTGGGCTTTGGTGCCATGCGAATCACCGGTCCCGGCATCTGGGGCGAGCCGCCTGATCGCGAGGTCGCCCGGCAAGTGGTCCGGCGCGCCGTCGAACTCGGCGTGGACTTCATCGACACCGCCGACTCCTACGGCCCGACCATCAGCGAGGAGATCATCGCCGAAGCGATCCATCCGTACGGTGACGTCAAGATCGCCACTAAGGCCGGCTTCACCCGTCAGGGCCCTCACAGGTGGGTGGCTGTTGGCCGGCCCGAATACCTGCGGCAGCAGGCCGAACTCAGCCTGCGGCGGCTACGCGTTAATCGACTGGACGTCTTGCAGCTCCACCGAATCGATCCCAAGGTCAACCGGGAGGAGCAGTTCGGTGTGCTCGCCGACCTACAGCGGGAAGGCAAGGTAGCAGCCTTGGGTTTGTCCGAAGTCAGCACAGAGGAGATCGAGGCGGCCTCGCGTCACTTCCGGGTGGCCACGGTTCAGAATCGCTACAACTTGACCGACCGCGGCTCGGAGGACGTTCTCGACTACTGCGAAGCCCACGGCATCGGGTTCATTCCATGGGCGCCCGTCTCGGCCGGCAGGCTAACCGAACCTGGCTCGCCACTGGCCAACGCGGCACGGCGGCTTGCCGCCAGCCCGGCCCAGGTCGCCCTGGCCTGGCTGCTCCGCCGGTCGAAGGTGATGCTGCCGATTCCGGGAACTGGTTCGGTGGAGCATCTTGAGGAGAATGTAGCGGCCGCGGGGCTCCAGCTCGACGACAACGCCTACGCCGGCCTTATGGCCCTCCGATAGTTCGCAGGCCTCTACCCGCTCTGCAACGCGTGTCGGAGGTTGCTCATTCCGGCCACACACTGGGCAGCGCAGTGGCTCAGCCCAGAGATGGCGGCTCGTTGATCGGCAGGCGGACGACGAATCGGGTGTCACCGGGCTTGGAAACCACGCGCAGGTCACCACCGTGTCGTTGGGTCACGACGCGGTAGGAGATGTCTAGGCCGAGGCCGGTGCCCTGGCCGACCGGCTTGGTGGTGAAGAACGGCTCGAAGATCTTCGACTGCAGTTCCCGGGGCACCCCGACTCCGGTGTCGCCGATCTCCACAACCACATGATCATTGTCCCGGAACGTCCGAACGGTGAGCGTGCCGCCGTCCGGCATGGCCTGAATCGCGTTGTCGATCAGGTTGGTCCACACCTGATTCAACTCGGCCGGATGGGCGGGGATGATCGGCAGATCGGATGCGTAGTCCTCGACCAGTTTGATCTTGCCCGATTCTTTGATCTTGTAGGCCAACATGGTAAGCGTATTCCGCAGCCCGTCATGGACGTCGATGTCCTGGTGGGCTGCACGGTCCAGTTGCGAGTACTGCTTCGCCGCTTCGACGAGGGACGAGATTCGCTCGGTGGAGTCTTCGATCTCCATCATCAGCTGCTCGGTCTCCAAGGCGTAGGTCACCCAATGAATCCCGTCGGCCAGTAACTCGGCCGGCAGGGTGCTCGCGATCTCGTCCAGCCAGGCCTCGTCGAATCCCGCGGCAACCAAAATCGGCGCCAGTTCCCAGCCACCTTCGACGTCATGATCATCCAGCCAGTCACTGAGGGCATCCTCGGCATCGGCAACCTGCAACGGCGAAAGCTTCTCCGCCTTGACCATCTTCTCCACCGCCGCCTCCTGGAGCTCGGTCAAGACGGTCAGCGCCTCCGGGTCGAGCTTCGCCGTCGCCAGATGCGCCAGCTTTCGCCGCATCTTGCTGACCCGCTCACGCAGTGCCGCCGTGGCCCGGACAGCCGCTGATGCCGGGTTGTTCAGCTCGTGGGTTAGTCCCGCTGACAGCCGACCAAGGGAGAGCAGCCGCTCCCGAGCGGCGATTGCGGATTGGCTGCTCCGGAACCCCATGATCATGCCCTCGACCAGGTGCAAGGCCATTGGGAACCACTCTCGAACTTGAGTGCCCATCTCGACGCCATCGATCACCCAGAACTCGCAGTCGGTAACCGCCCGCATGGTGGCGAAGTATCCGGAGGGCTCCGGGCGACGGAGGAAGGACTGACTGGCACCCCCGTACACCCCACGCTGGTTCGTCCGTACCGTCTCGACCTCCGTGTCCTCGACCCGTCGCGACAGCGTCAAGGTGCCGGACAGCAGGACGTAGAAGTAAATCGCGTCATCGCCCTCTGCAAAAACAGTGGCGCCAGCAGGATAGGACTCGACCCACCCGCGTTCACTCAACCAACTGAGCTGATCATCGTCCAGGGCCTCGAACAGGAACAACGTCCTCAATTCGGCGGGACTCAACCGGGGACCATCTGCCATGATCAACTCCTATTGTTCAGCCAAGTAGCGATGGACCAGGGTGACCGCCAGCGCACCTTCACCAACGGCGGACGCAACCCGCTTGACCGAGGAAGATCGGACATCGCCGGCCGCGAAGACACCAGGGATGCTGGACTCCAGTAAGTAGGGATCGCGGTCCAAATCCCATCCCTGCGGGCGTTTGCCGTCGACAACCAGATCGGGCCCGGTGACCACAAACCCCGACCCATCGCGGACCACGGCCGACGGCAACCAGTCGGTCAGCGGTGCAGCGCCGATGAAGATGAACAGCTGCGCGGCGTCGATGACTTGCTGTGTCCCGTCGGTGTTGTCAACCAGAGTCACGCATTGGAGATGTTCGCTTCCGGAGCAGCTGAGCACCGAGGTATGCAGCCGCACGTCGATGTTGTCGATTCCCCGGATCTGGTCGATCAAGTAGCTGGACATCGATCGCTCGAGAGAACCGCCCCGGACGATCATGGTGACCTTCGCCGCGTGGCGGGCGAGGAATACCGCGGCCTGTCCAGCGGAGTTGGCACCGCCGACGATGATCACCTGCTGGTCCTTGCACGCCTGGGCCTGCGGCGCCCCCGCTCCGTAGTACACACCCCGGCCGACAAGATCGGCTGCGCCCGTTGCCTCCAGGTGCCGGTAACTGACGCCACTGGCCAGCACCACTGCGTGAGCCAGCACCGACGTGCCATCATCGAAGCGCACCTGACGGGCCGGACCTCGCGGCTCCAGACCATCCACCGTACGAGCGGTGAGCAGCTCGGCTCCGAAGCGTTGAGCCTGTCGCCGGGCACGTTCAGTCAGCTGACCCCCGGAGACGCCGTCAGGGAACCCCAGGTAGTTCTCGATCCGGGCGCTCTGGCCCGCCTGCCCGCCCGGGGCAGCCCGCTCGACTATGACCGTCTTCAGTCCCTCCGAAGCGGCGTACACAGCGGCACCGAGCCCGGCCGGTCCACCCCCGACGATGACGAGGTCGTAGAAGTCTCCCGCCGGCTGGGTGCTCAGACCCACCGCTGCAGCAAGCTCACTCAGCGTGGGCTGGACGAGCGGACGCCCATCTGCAGTGATCACGACCGGCGCTGCGGCCGCTTCCACCCCAGCCGCAGCGAGAAGCCGCTGGCTCTCCGAATCGGCGATGTGGTGCCATCGATAAGGCACCAGATTGCGGGCGAGGAAGTCGCGCACTTCATAGGAGGCCGCCGACCATGGATGACCCAGGATTTTGATCTTGCTGTCGCTCCGCTTGGCGCTCTGCTGCCAGCTGGTGATCAAGTCGTCGATCACCGGATAGAGCTTCTCCTCCGGCGGCTCCCACGGCTTGAGCAGGTAGTGATCGACATCCACGACGTTGATCGCCGCGATTGCGGCATCGGTGTCGGCATAGGCGGTGAGCAGCGCCCGGCGCGCGTCGGGGACCAGATCCATCGCCTTCTCGAGAAAGTCGATGCCGTTCATCCGCGGCATCCGATAGTCGGCCAAAATTGCGGCAACCTGGTCACCACGCAGGATGAGGTCCCGAATCAGATCCAGAGCCTCGGAGCCGTTGTCGGCGCGCACGATCCGGTAGCCGGACCCATAGTGACGGCGAAGGTCCCGGGCGACGGCGCGCGAAACACTAGGGTCGTCGTCGACCGTCAGCAGGACCGGGCGAACCTCCCGGTCAGCTGCCTCCCTCACGGTCTCATCGGCAGCTGCGGTCACGCGCCCACCTCATCGACATAGCACCAACGCCAGGACTCGCCTGGTTCCGCCGAGGTGACGACCGGATGGCCAGCGGCTCGGGCATGAGCACTTGCATGCTTGGATGGCGAGGAATCGCAGCACGCGATGTGCTGACAGGTAAGGCATCGGCGCAGGTGTACCCACTCGCCGCCAACTGCGACGCAGTCGACGCACAACGGCTGGAAATCGTCGGGCACCGACGTCAGGGACAGTTCATCCAGATGCACACAGCTCGCCACATCGAGCTCCTTCCGTCAGACCCATCTTGCCTGCAGGCGTCAAGGCGCGAGTCGGGAGATCTTGCGCCGACGCAGGCCGGCGGCCGAGAGCAGCCGGACGATCTCGCGAGAACTGACCGGTTGGGCGCCGGCTTGCACGGCGACGCGATAGCGATCTGCGATCACGTCATAATGATCCCGCTCGAACGCCCGGCGCGGCAGGCCGAGAGCTTCGGCGAACGCGTGTAGCTCTTCGTATGAGTTGTCGCTGATCAGGTGCGACCAGAACCGGCCATGTCCTGGCCAGATCGGTGGGTCGATGTAGACCGTCACCCCTGGGCGCGTCTCACGGCGTCGTCGATCAGCGTCCGCCAGGTCCGTACCAGATCGGCGTCGACGTAGGCCTTCCAGGAGGCAAGCGGGCGGACGGCCGAGCCGAGGTGGAACGCCCGGATACCGGCTCGGGCCAGCCAGGGCACATGCTCGGCCAGCAGCCCGTCGCCGACCATGATCACTGAGCGTGCGAACTCGTCCGCTGCGGCACGTTCCACAAGATCGTCCAAGCCCTCGGTCACTCCCCGGGCCGAGCCGGCAGTCAAGACGCAGTCGAGGCCAGTCAACCGGCGCAGTATTCGCCAGGCCCGATCCGTGGAAATGCAAGAGTCAATCGCCCGGGAAAACGTCCAGGCGGAGTCCGGCTGGCTCAGTAGTTCAGCCAGTACGGGCTCGTCGATTTCGTTGTGCGCGTTGAGGAATCCGGCCACGACGCCTTCGGCACCGGCGGCTCGATAGGCCTCAATCAGGCCGCGCAGCCGACTGGCCTCTCCGCCGTCTGTGCTGAAGCCCTCACGCAGCCGGAGTACCGGGCGAAGCGACAGCGACGTGACACGACGGATTTGCCCGACCAGCGATGGCTCGGGTGACAAACCGCCGAAGTCCAGGCTGCCTACCACTTGGAGCCGGTTGGCGCCCCCTGCCTCGGCCCGTTCGGCATCCTTCGTATGCCGAACCGCGATCTCCAGCAGCCCGCTCAACCAGGACCATCCAATTGTTCATGAGTGGCAAGTGAGGGACCTTTGGAGGAGCGAAGGCGGACGGCTACCGCTTCCGCGTCGTGCAGCACGCGACTGATGTTGCGGTGGGTCAATAGAGCAAGATCATCACTGCTCCAGCCTCGCTCGGCCAGGGCGGCGAGCAGCGCCGGATAGCAGGACACATCTTCCAACCCGGTGGGCATCGCAGGGGAGCCGTCGAAGTCGCTGCCAAGACCGAGATGATCAATACCGGCCACCTCCCGAGCATGTTCGAGGTGAGCGACGACATCGGCCATGCTCGCCTTCGGCTGCACTCCGGGATAGTTGTCATAGAAGGCGTCCCAGGCATCGATATCTCGGCGGTCCACGCCTGCTTCCTCAGCAGCGGCTTCGACTTCGGCCGCCCACTCTCGTACCTGCGGATTGACGAAGTAAGGCACGAAGGTGATCATGCAAATGCCGCCGTTGTCGGGAAGTCGCACGAGCACGTCGTCGGGCACGTTGCGTGGATGATCACAGACCGCACGCGCCGAGGAATGCGAAAAGATCACCGGTGCCTTCGTCGCATCCAAGGCGTGCTGCATGGTCTCCACGCTGGTGTGCGACAGGTCCACCAGCATGCCGAGTCGGTTCATCTCGGCCACGATCTCCCGCCCGAAGGCGGTGAGCCCACCCGCAGCAGCAGTGTCGGTAGCGGAATCGGCCCAGGCAGTGTTCTCGTTGTGGGTCAACGTCAGATAGCGCACGCCGAGCCGGTAGAAAATCCGCAGCACCGCCAACGAGTTGTCGATGCAGTGCCCACCTTCGGCGCCGAGCAGGCTGCCGATCGTGCTGGCAGACCTCAATGTGTCGTCCAAGCCGTCGGCGGCAGTGACCAAGATCAGCCGATCCGCATATCGCTCGATCATGGTGTAGACAGCATCGATCTGCTCGAGTGTGGCCTGCACTGCTGCCTGGCCGACGAAATTGCAGGGTACATAAACGGACCAGAACTGCGCACCGACCCTTCCGGCGCGCATCCGGCCGAGGTCGGTGTGCAGGTGCGGCTGGGGCTGATCTATATCGACCTGATCGAAGTCATAGCCGACCCCGCGCATCGCCCACGGCAGGTCGTTGTGGCCATCGACCACCGGATGCGTCGTCACGGCGTCATCCTGCCACTGGCGCACGCATAAACTCGCCGCATGGTGGTTCGGCGTGCCCAACCACCGGCAGCCGCGCGCCAACGAGCGGGAGACGCAAAGCCGGGTAGAAAGTGGCGTCTCCCGGGCATTATCTGCGCCATTGCGATTGCGCTCAGCAGCTGTACCTACTCCAAAGAGGAGCCAGGCCTCTTCCAGCAGGAAGCCTCGCAAGCACCGAGTACCAGCGAGCGGCCGCGACTGGCGCCGCTCAAGACCAATCCCGCGCTCCCGGTGGCGGGTGAGGCGTTATGGACCACAGCCGAGGGTCTTCGGGTGACGGTCCGATTCGCCATCCACGCGATCCGGCGGATCGAACGGGCGACCGTACTCGACTGGTCGGTGACTCCGCTCAGCGCCCCCGATTTGCGGACCGGAGACCAGGTGCCGAGCTGGGTCGATCTCGGCCTGGCCCGGCAGTCCGAGGGTGACGTCAACATCGTCTTGATCGACGCCAAGGCGAGACGGACGTATCGACCGTTGAGCCACGTCTCGCGCGCCCAATTCAATCGCTGCCTGTGCTCGCCCATGTGGACCAGCCAGCTGAGCCTTCGTGTCGGCCAGACCAAGATGCTGCAGCTCACGTTTCCGCGACTTCCGGCGGAGGTGAGCTTCCTGGATGTGAGCCTGGCCAACGTTGCAACGTTTTGGCATGTTCCGGTCTATCCGCTTGGCCAAGCTCCGGTGGCCAGCAAACGGACCGATCTGAGCCGGGATGCCAATGAGATCCGTCCCGCATCCGAGCCGCTGGAGTTTTCCTATCCTGGGGGTGAGGGTCGGCAGACCATCCAGATCCGGCGGATCGTTGCCAGTCCCAATTCAACCTCGGTCGAGTGGACCATTCACTCCATCACCGACCAGCCCAGCATCAGCCTGCTCGCCTACGGGCCTCCCATATCGGCAACACTGCCAGATGGTGTTTTCGTGGCGAATCCGGCGTCAGCCAGCGGTCCGCAGATTAGACCGAGCACACCCGACCGCGGGCTGGCGCTCAAAGCACGGTGGATAACCAATTCCATTCACGGACAACGCTTCTATGAATGCCTCTGCACCAACATCGGAATCTGGGCTGCATCGTTGCGGCGGGCCGGTGGGACGGCCACAGTCACCACGACGTTCCCACCGCTGCCCGACGGGACCACCAAGGTGGATGTGACACTGCCGGGGGTCGCGACATTGCAGAAGCTGCCCCTGGTGAGCGCGCCAGATTCTGCCGCTACCCGCGCATACCCCGTTCGGAACCTCACCCGCTACTGGATGTATGAGGTCAATGGACCACCGAGCGGATGGAGCACGTACGACTGGCCGACGCCGACCCCGGACCCGGTTCAACTGCGCTCCTACAACTCCTTCGTGGAGAAAATCGTCCGGCCACCGGGTTGGTGAGCGCGCTGATCGACGCGTCATGATGCGAAAGGGCGGCCCGGAGGGGCCGCCCTTTCGTCGTGTTGCGGTGAACTAGAAGTCCATGCCACCCATGCCGGCATCGCCTCCAGGCGGCGTGGCGGGTGCCTTCTCCGGCTTGTCGGCAATGACTGCCTCGGTCGTCAGGAACAGGCCCGCAATCGAAGCCGCGTTCTGCAGCGCCGACCGGGTCACCTTGGTGGGATCGGGCACGCCAGCAGCCAGCAGATCCTCGTAGTCACCGGTCAGCGCGTTAAGGCCGTGACCTTCGGGAAGCGTCTTGACCTTTTCAGCGACAACGCCGCCCTCGAGCCCGGAGTTGATGGCAATCTGCTTCAGCGGAGCCTCGACCGCCTGCTTGACGATCTGTGCACCTACCGCCTCATCGCCCTCCAGCTTGAGGTTCTCGAACGCCTTGGCCGCAGCCTGGACCAACGCGACGCCGCCACCGGGGACGATGCCCTCCTCGACCG
>Ga0126312_10000845_pt1 | contig 19294 bp, 20 predicted proteins | sample Plot104A_FD_92537 | JGI IMG/M metagenome (GOLD analysis project Ga0126312, IMG submission 92537) | Serpentine soil microbial communities from UC McLaughlin Reserve, CA, USA - Plot104A | ecosystem: Environmental > Terrestrial > Soil > Grasslands | place: USA: UC McLaughlin Reserve, Lake County... | reverse complement strand
CTCCGCCACGACGGCGGACAGTCCCGACGTCGAGAAGTCCGGGTTGGTATGGACGAGCTTGAACTTGCCGTACTGGGGATAGCCGGGGAAGCCCCGGCCCGAGCGCGCCAGCCGGATGATCTGCGCGAAGCCGATCTTCTTCCGCGGCCAGCCCAGCGCCTTGGCGAAGGGCTCCCACATGGCGATCACGAGCGGCGTCCGCACGATCGACGGGTTGTCGGCGGCTGCCAGCGGCTTGTCCGCCTCGTAGTCGAGCAACCGGCCCCAGAGCGACGACGCGGGCGACCAGGCCACGGGCCGAAGCTGCCCGCGGGCGATCTTCGTCTCCGCCTCGCCGCTGGCGACGTTCTCGCCCTCGACGAAAACCGGGCGCCCCTCGACCTTTTCCTGCTTCTCGTTGAACTTCTTGATCAGCGGGAGGAGCAGCTTCTCCTTCTCCGGCGAGTACGCGAACGACAGCTTGAGCGCGTCCTCCGAGGCCTTCGTGCCGCCCCCGCCGTCGTCTCCACCGCCGCCGGCGCTGGCGATCACCGCGACGACCCCGACCGCGATGGCCGCGAGTACGGCGATGGCTATCTGGCCGCGCTTCAACTCCCGCGCCAGAGCTCAGGAGGCAGGTCTTGGAGGCTCGCAAACAGCTCGTCGCGTGCCGCGCGCGTATCGAGCCCGAGCCCCTGGGACAGCCGCTCCAGCAGCTCCCCCCTGCGCTGGTCCACCTCGGGTGCCTCGACGTTGAGCGCGGCCGCGATCTCGTCGGCGTCCATTCCCCGCCGCATCGAGAGCTCGAGCAGCGCCCGGCTCTCGTCGTCGAGCTGCCCGAGCGCGTCCGCGAGATCCCTCATCCGAACGGCGACCACGACGGGAGCCTAACCGCCCTCCCGCTCGTTATCGTGGCACCGTGGCCGAGCTCCAGAACATCTCGCTCGCCCGCGGGGCGCCCTCGCTCGACATCGTCGCGGTCGGCGATCTGAGAGCCTCGGCTGACCGCGCGTTCGAGCGCGATCCCAACGCCGCCTTCTCCTACGGCACCAGCGCCGGCCACACGCGCCTGCTCGCCTGGCTCGCCGAGAAGCACGGCGTGGGGCCGGAGCAGGTGGTGGTCACCAACGGCTCCATGCAGGCCGACGCCTTCCTGTTCCAGCAGACGGTCGCACCCGGTGACGTGGTGGTGGTGGAGGCCCCCACCTACGACCGGACGCTCCTCTCGCTGCGGAAGCTGGGCGCCGAGGTGCTGGCGATCCCGCTGGAGCCGGACGGGATCGACGTCGACGCCCTCGCCCAGGCGCTCGAAGGCGGCGCGCGCCCGAGGCTGGCGCACATCATCCCCAACTTCCAGAACCCGGCCGGGTACACCCTCTCGCTCGAGAAGCGCCGGCGTCTGCTCGAGCTCGCGGGGCAGCAGGAGTTCCTGATCTTCGAGGACGACCCCTACGTGGAGCTGCGCTTTGCCGGCGAGCCGTTGCCCACGATGCTCTCCCTCGACGACGGCGCGGGCAGGGTGGTCTATGCCTCCTCGTTCTCGAAGACGGTCTGCCCCGGAATCAGGGTCGGCTACCTCGTCGGGAGCCAGGAGCTGATCGGCCACATACGCAAGCTCGCCACCGACACTTACATCTCGCCGAGCATGGTCTCGCAGGCGATCGTCGCGGAGTTCTGCGAGTCGGGCGCGATCGGACGCTCGATCGAGGCGGTCAAGGACGCCCTGCGGGAGCGCCGCGACGCCACCTGCGCAGCGCTGCGGGAGCAGATCCCCGAGGCCAGCTTCGTGGTGCCCGAGGGCGGCTACTTCCTCTGGGTCGACCTGCCGGAGGGCGCAGACGTGGCCCGCCTTGCCTCGGCCTGCCTCGAGCGGGGCGTGAGCTTCGTCAAGGGCACCGACTTCCTGCTCGAGGGCGGCGAGAACTCCTTCCGGATCGCGTACTCCGGCGTCACGCCGGACCAGATCGAAGAGGCGATCGGGCGGGTCGCGGAGGCCTGGCGCGAGCTGGCCGCCGCCGCTGCGTGATCGAGCTCGAGCGCCCGCGAGACATAGCCGCCCTGTTCGGCGACGCCCTCCGCGCCTACGGCGGCAACGTCGGCGTCTTCCTGCTCGTCTCGCTCGCGATCATCGCGCCCGCGGAGCTTGTCGTGTCCGGAATCGGGCTCGAGAAGCTCAGCGGCCCCTACGACGAGTCGCCGGCGCCCGCCGACGCGGTAATCCCGACGCTCGTCGCCTTCCTGGTCATCGCGCCCCTCATCACGGCGACGTGCATCCACGCGCTCCGCGACATCGCCGCCGGCGTGAGCCCCCGTCCCTGGCGGACGCTGTCCGCAGGCCTCGACGCGTTCTCGCCGATCTTCTTCGCCGTGCTCCTGGCCGCCGCGGGGATCGCACTCGGCCTGCTGCTCCTGATCGTGCCCGGCATCTTCCTGTTCGTCCGCTGGTTCTTCGTGCCCCAGGCCGTGGTGCTGGAGGATGCCCGCGGCCCCGCCGCGCTCGCGGCAAGCGGCCGCGCGGTGGAGGGGTTCTGGTGGCGGGTCTTCGGGATCGTCATCCTCGCCAACCTGGCGGCGACGATTCCCAACCTGCTGCTGATTGAGCCCTTCAGCGCGATCGCCCGCTCGAGCGACCGGGCCGTGTGGGGACTCGTCGGCCAGATCGCGGCGGAGACCGTGACCACGCCGTTCGTGGCGTTGGTGTCGACGCTTCTCTACTTCGACCTGAAGGCGCGGCGGTGGCTCGGAACGCTGCCGCCGCCTCGCTGAGCTGAGCCCGGCAAGCCCGCGCTCGAGCCGCCGCGCCGGCCTAGCGTCCCCAGTGCTCCCGGGCCATGACGAGCTGTTCCGGTAGCGCCGTGCGCGGCTTCGGTGAGGGATCGGCGGCCACCGACACGGTCTCGGCGACGCTGCGCGTGACCGACAACTCGCCGCCGTCCGACCTGACCACGATCTGGTCGTCGTCCGAGCGCAGGAGCTTGCCCTCCAGGCCGGGGCTCAGCCCCGAGTCCTTCAGGTAATGGAGCAGGTCCTCGGCCTCGTTCTCGAAGCGGAGGACGCGCACGTCGGCCCCCTCTTCCACGTCGGCCAGGGGGACGCCCTGCTCGCGCTCACCCTCGAAGATCGGGTGGCCGTGGGGACACGTCTTGGCGTCGCCGATCGCCTTGAGCATGCGCTCCTCGACCACCGGAGACATCCAGTGCTCGAGCCGCTCCGCCTCCTCGTGGACCTGGTCCCAGGGAATGTCGAAGATGTCGGTGAGGAAGCGCTCGATCAGCCTGTGGCGGCGGACGATCTGGGCGGCGTGATCGCGGCCGGAATCCGTAAAAGCGAGAGATTTGTCGTCGCCGCGGGTTACGTATCCATCGGACTCGAGCCGGCCCACCATCTCGTGCACAGTCGGCGCCGACACCTGCATGGCCCTGGCGATGTTGGCCCCGGTGATCGGAAGGCCCGCCTCCTGGAGCCAGTAGATGATCTGGAGGTACTCCTCCTCGGCCACGGTCGCCTGCTCGTGCGACATGCGCCCAATCATAGGATGCGGTCTCCATGGAGCTGGGGAGCGGGACTCGTGTGCTCGTCACGGGTGCATCGCGCGGGATCGGGCAGGCGCTCGTCCGCGCCTTCGCAGCGCGCGGCTGCACTCTTGGGCTCGTCTCGCGCTCGAGGGAGGAGCTCGAGCAGCTCGCCGGGTCGCTGCCGGAAGACGGACACCAGGTGCTGCCGGCGGATGTCGGCGACGCCGGCTCGGTGCGGAACGCCGTCGAGAGCTTCGGCGACCTCGACGTGCTCGTCGCCAACGCCGGCGTCGCCCACTACCGCAAGTTCCAGGACCTCCCGGTCGAGAAGGCCGAGCAGATGACGCGGGTCAACTGGCTCGGGACCCTCTACAGCGTCGACGCCGCCCTGCCCCGCATGATCGAGCGCGGGCGCGGGCACATCGTGATCGTCTCCTCGGGCGCGGGCTTTCGCGCCTTCCCGCAGGCATCCGTGTATGGCGCCACGAAGGCCGCGCAGCGCGCCTTCTCGGACGCCCTCAGGCACGAGCTGGCCGGCACCGGAGTCTCGGTCACCACGGTCTTTCCCGGCGAGATCCGCAGCCAGCTCCACGCCCACGAGAAGGACCAGATGCCCGCGTGGTATCGCGCGGACGACGCCGTCGACCCCGACGAGCTCGTCAAGCGGGTGCTCGAGGCGGTCGAGCGCGACCGCCGCTCGGTGATCTACCCGCCCATCGTCGGGCTGCTGCGGGTGATGCACGGGCTCTCGCCGCGGGCGTCTGACGCGATCCTGCGACGGCTGCGCGGCCGGACCGCCGCTCCGAGGTCATGAGCCTGCCGCTCTCGATGCCGGTGCTGCCCCAACTGGCGAAGTCCGCCAAGGAGCTCCCCGAGGGCGAGGGCTGGTGCTACGAGCCCAAGTGGGACGGCTTCCGCACGATCGTCTTCCGCGAAGGCGACGACGTGCGGCTGCAGAGCCGCAACGGCAGGCCAATGAACCGCTACTTCCCGGAGGTGGCGGAGCAGGTCAAGAGCCTGAGGGCGGATCGGGCGGTGGTCGACGGCGAGATGATCGTGGTGGTCGACGGGATCCAGGAGTTCGACCTGCTCTCCCAGCGGATCCATCCCGCTGCCTCGCGGGTGGAAAAGCTGAGCAAGGAGACGCCCGCGGAGTTCGTGGCCTTCGACCTCCTGGCCGAGGGCGACGAGGAGCTGCTCGAGCTGCCCTACTCGGAGCGACGCGAACGGCTCGCCAAAGTCGTCCGCCAGCCGGTCGAGCTCACCCCGCTCACCGACGACGCGAGCGAGGCCGCGACCTGGCTCGAGGGCACCGGCGAGGGGGTGGTCGCCAAGCAGTCGGGCGCCCCCTACAAGCCCGGCGAGCGGACCGGGATGGTCAAGATCAAGCGCGTCCGCACGGCCGAGGCGGTGGTGGCGGCCTTCCGCTTCGGCAAGGAGGAGGGGACCGTCGGCTCGCTGATCCTCGGCATGTACGACGATGGCGGCGAGCTGCACGTGGTCGGGCACACCTCGAGCTTCCGCGCGAAGCAGAAGCGCGAGCTGCTGGAGCTGCTCGAGCCCTACCGGACACACGAGCGCGGCTCGGGGGAGCCGAGCCGCTGGAAGTCCGACGAGGAGCTCGTCTGGGAGGGGCTCCGCCCCGAGCTCGTCTGCGAGGTCGCCTTCGACCACATAACCGGCCGCCGAATCCGGCACGGGGCCAAGTTCCTGCGCTGGCGAACGGACAAGGGCCCTGGCGAATGCCTCATCTCCCAACTGCGCGACTAGCCCTGATCGTCATCGGGGCGTTCCTGGTCTGCGCCGCCCCGGCGGCGGGCGCGGTCCGGCTCCAGAAAGTCGGCGACTTCGACACCCCGATCTACGTCGCCGCGGCGCCGGGCGACTACAGCCGGATCTATGTCGTCGAGCGGGCCGGCACCGTACGGGTCGTGCGTAACGGCGTGACGCTGCCGGGGACGTTCGCCGATCTCCGCAGCGTGGTCGGGGAAGTCATGGGGGAGCGCGGGCTGCTCTCGATCGCCTTTCCGCCTGACTTCCAGTCGAGCCGGCTCCTCTATGCCTACTACGCGGATGCCGCTGGCCTGCTGCACGTCGACGAGCTCCGCGCGCCCGACGGCGAGCACACCGATCCGGCCTACCGGCGACCGACGATCGCGATCCCGCACACGGGCGCTACCAACCACAACGGCGGCACGATCGCCTTCGGCCCAGACGGCCTGCTGTACCTCGCGACCGGCGACGGCGGAACGGGCCAATCCGCGAACGCCCAGAATCCGTCTTCGCTGCTCGGCAAGCTCCTGCGAATTAGGCCCACTCCGGGCGGGGGCCACTCCACGCCGGCCGACAACCCGTCCGGGAACGAGGTCTGGTCGCGGGGCCTCCGCAACCCCTTCCGGTTCTCCTTCGATCGCGCCACGGGCGACCTAGTGATCGGCGACGTGGGCCAGGGCACGACCGAGGAGATCGACTTCGCGCCGGCCTCCCTCTCGCTCGGGCGCGGCTGGAATTACGGCTGGCCCGTCTGCGAGGGCAGCTCCAAGCTCGGCACCACGGCGATGGACTGCCCACCCGGCTACGAGAAGCCCGTACTCGACAAGTTCCAGTCCGACGGCTGGCGCACCATCAACGCCGGCGTCGTGGTCCGCGATCCGTCCGTGCCCTCCCTCTACGGGCGCTTCCTCTACGGGGACACGCTCGGCGGTCAGCTCTGGTCCGCGATCCTTCGCCGGCCCAAGGCGATCGATGACAAGTCGCTCGGCTTGACGCTCCCCCACGTCGCCGGATTCGGTTTGGACGCCGCGGGGTGCGTCTACGCCGCGTCGCTCGAAGGCGGCGTCTATCGCTTCATCGAAAACTCGACCGCGGTTCCCTGCCCGAAGCCGCCGCCAGGCGCCGAGACGTCCTCGCCGACCTCACCGGCGGGGCCCTCGGCGGACCATGCCGCGCCGGTGCTTCGCGTGCGTGTGCCGGGGCGGCAGCGCGTGCGCAAGCGGCGCGGCGCGACCGGCTACGCCCGCTGCGGCGAAGCCTGCACCGTGGCTATGTCGGGCCGGCTGCGGATCGGCCGGCGCTCGTACAAGCTCCGGAAGGCGAGCAAGCCGGCCGCGGCCCACCATCGGATCAAGCTGCGGGTGAGGCTGACGATGCGCGCGTCGAGGGCGCTCCGGCGCGCGCTCGAGCGGCGGCGCCGGGCGCGGGTCAAGGTCGCCCTGCGGGCGCGCGACGCCGCCGGCAACCGCAGCCTGCTGATCCGGCGCAGCGTTCGCGTCAGGCGGTAGCCGCCTCGCGCAGCCGGCGCTCCAGGAAGGCGCGCTCGGCCGGGTTCGAGACCAGCTCGAGCGCCCTCTGATACGCCCTGCCGGCCTCGTCGGCGCGGCCCAGACGGCGCAGCAGGTCGGCCCGCGCGGAGTGGAAGAGGTGATAGCCGTCGAGCTGGCCGGCCAGCTCGGCCATGAGCTCGAGCCCGCGCTCCGGCCCCTCGGCCATCGCCACGGCAGCGGCCCGGTTGAGCCTGATCACCGGCGAGTCGGAGATCCGCGTGAGGGCTTCGTACAGCGTGGCGATCGCGCGCCAGTCGGTCTCGGCGGGATCGGCGGCGCTGGCGTGCTCGGCGGCGATGGCGGCCTGGATCGTGTAGGGGCCCGCTGCACCGTGGCGCAGCGCCCGCTCGACCAGCCCGAGCCCCTCGGCGATCTCGGCCCCGTCCCAGCGGGAGCGGTCCTGGTCCTCGAGGAGCAGGAGCTCGCCTTCGGGCCCCGTGCGCGCGTCGCGCCGCGAGTCGTGCAGGAGCATCAGCGCCAGCAGGCCCATCGCCTCCGGCTCGTCGGGCATGAGCGCGGCGAGCAACCGGCCCAGCCGGATCGCCTCGGCGCACAGCTCCCGCCGCACGAGCGCGGCGTCGGAGGTGGGGAGGTAGCCCTCGTTGAAGACCAGGTAGAGCGCCGCCAGCACCGAGGGCAGCCGCTCCGGGAGCTTCTCGTCTGCCGGGACCTCGTAGGGGATGTTGGCGCCGTGGATCTTGCGCTTGGCCCGTACGAGCCGCTGCTGCATGGCGGTCTCGCCCACGAGGAAGGCGCGGGCTATCTCGGGCGTCGACAGGCCGCCGAGCGTGCGCAGGGTCAAGGCCACGCGCGCCTCGGGGGTGAGGGCCGGATGGCAGCAGGTAAAGAACAGCCGCAGCCGATCGTCGGGTAGCGCGCTCATGTCGTCTTCGTCCTCGCCTCCGAGCGCTTCGAGGTCGCGCAGCTCGTCCTTCTTCTCGCGCAGCCGCTTCTCGCGCCGAAGGCGGTCGATCGCCTTGTTCCGCGCCGCGGTCGTGATCCAGGCGCCCGGATTGTGGGGCAGGCCGTCCCGCGGCCAGCGCTCGAGAGCGGTGACGAAGGCCTCCTGGACGGCCTCCTCGGCGAGGTCGAAGTCGCCGAGGACCCGGATCAGGGTCGCGACCGCCCGCCCCGACTCCTCGCGGAACAGGCGGTCGACGACCTCTGGCGACGGGGCTACCGTGCCTCCGCCTCGTTGTGGTGGGCGCTCGAGCCCGCCGCGTCGTAGTCCATGACCGGGCGCACCTCGACCGTGCCGCCCGGCATCGGGATCCGCTTGGCCCACTCGAGTGCGTCGTCGAGGTCCTGGCAGTCGAGCAGGTAGTAGCCGCCGAGCTGCTCCTTGGTCTCCGCGAAGGGGCCGTCGGAGACGATCGGCTCGCCGCTCCCCTCGAGCCTCACGGTGGTGGCCGTGTCCGGCCCCTGAAGGCCCTCGCCTCCGAGGAAGGCGCCGGCCTCGGTCACCGCGTTCGTGTATTCGTCCCAGGCCTTCATGGCCTGCTGGGTCTCCTCCGGTGACCGCTCGTCCGAGGCGGACGAGTCGGGGATGAGGGCGAGGAAGTACTTCATGTGAGCCTCCTGTAGGTGGTTTTCACCCGTACGACGAACGACACAGGCCCAGATCGACAGCTTCCCTCAGGCCATCGTCAGTCCGCCGCTCACCGAGAGCGTCTGTCCGGTTATGTACTCCGCCGAGTCTGACGCGAAGAAGACGACCGCGGCGGCCACGTCCTCGGGCCGGCCGAGCCGGCGCATCGGGACGGCACGGGTCAGCGACTCCACGAGGCGCTCGCCGCCCTCGCCCGCGATCCGCTGCAGGAACGCGGTCTCGGTCGGGCCCGGGCAGACGACGTTCGCGGTCACGCCTGAGCGGGCGACCTCCCGCGCGATCGTCTTGGTGAAGGCGATCACCCCGCCCTTGGCACCCGAGTAGACCGACTCCATCGAGGAGCCGACGCGGCCGGCATCGGAGCCGATGTTCACCACCCTCCCCCAGCCGCGCTCGACCATGCCCGGCAGCACCGCCCTGGTGGTCCGCAGACCGCCCTTGAAGTTGATGTCCACAACGCGGTCCCAGAACGCCTCATCGGTCTCCACGAAGGGCCTGGCCTCGTCCCAGCCGGCGTTGTTCACGAGGATGTCGACGGACCCGAGCTCCTGCTCGACGAGCTCGACCGCGGCCGCCACCGAGGCGGAGTCGGTCACGTCGAGCCGCACGGCGATGCCGCCGGCCGCGGCCGCGGTGGCCTGTGCCTCCTCCTCGAGCAGGTCGGCGACCGCCACCCGCCGGCCGTCCGCCGCGAGCGCGAGGGCGATGGCACGGCCGATCCCGCGCGCGCCGCCCGTGACCATCGCGACCCTTTGCGCCATCGGCGGGGTTTAGCGTAGCCGCCGATCACGCGAGGAGGACACGATGGATCTGACCGATGTGCGGTACGAGGTCGACGACGGCCTCGCCTGGATAACGATCGACCGCCCCGACCGCATGAATGCCTTCCGGGCGCGGACGATCGACGAGCTCATCCACTGCTTCAAGCGCGCCTGGGCGAGCGCGGACGCGGGCGTCGTCTGCCTCACCGGCGCGGGCGACCGGGCGTTCAGCACGGGCGGCGACCAGAAGCAGCGGGCGGAGACCGGCGACTACGGCCCGTCCGAGACGGGCCTGTTCGAGGTCGACTACCTGCACCGCCTGATTCGCGAGATCCCGAAGCCCGTGATCGCCGCGGTCGACGGCTACGCGATCGGCGGCGGTCACGTCCTGCACGTGCTCTGCGACCTCACGATCGCGGCCGACACGGCCGTCTTCGGCCAGACCGGGCCGCGCGTGGGCTCGTTCGACGCAGGCTTCGGCACCGCCTACCTCGCCCGCGTGGTCGGCGAGAAGCGGGCACGCGAGATCTGGTTCCTCTGCCGCCAGTACGACGCCCACACCGCCGAGCGCTGGGGCCTCGTCAACCGGGTGGTGCCGGCGGCGGAGCTGCGCGACGAGGTACGCCGCTGGGCGGACGAGATCCTCGCGCTCTCACCAACGGCGCTCCGCTTCCTGAAGCAGTCCTTCAATGCCGACAGCGAGCACCTGGCCGGCGTGGGGCAGCTCGCCTTCTCCGGCCTCGAGTCGTTCCTCGGCTCCGAGGAGGCAGAGGAGGGCGTGCGCGCCTTCGCCGAGAAGCGCCGGCCCGACTTCGCGCGGTTCCGATGAGGTTGCCCGGGCGCGGCCCCGACGCGATCAGCCCGACCGCCCATTACACGGGCTATGTCTGGGCGCGCAATGGCCTGTCGCATCCCGAGCTCGCCTCCTGGCAGGGGCGCGTTCTGTTCGAGACCCTGCGCCCGTCGATGTCCGTCCTCGGCACGCTCGGCGGCCCGAGCCTCGAGTCCTACCTCCTCGCGCGCCACCGCGCCATCGACGACCGGCTCGAGAACTGGATCGGCGAGCACGGCGAGGTCCAGGTGCTCGAAGTTGCCTCCGGGCTGTCGCCGCGGGGATGGCGGTTCGAGCGGCGGCACGGCAGGCGTATCGAGTACGTCGAGGCCGACCTGCCCGACATGGCCGCGCGCAAGCGACAGGCCCTCGCGCGCATGGGCGGCCTGCACCGCGTGGAGGACCTGGACGCCCTTCGGCCCGGTGGTCTCGAGGAGCTCGTCGGGACATTCGACCCGGCCCATCCGCTCGCGATCGTCACCGAGGGGCTTCTCAGCTATCTCGACCGCGAGGACGTTCTCGCGCTGTGGCGGCGGTTCGCCGCCACCCTGTCCGGCTTCCCGAGCGGCCTCTACCTCTCCGACCTGCACGTGACCGAGGACGCGAGCGGTCCACACGTGCAGGCGTTCCGCGTGATGCTGTCGCTGTTCGTCCGCGGCCAGGTGCGGGTGCACTTCCGTGACGCGGCCGAGGCCGTGGCGGCAGTGCGCCGCGCCGGCTTCGCGGAGGCAGAGGTCGCACAGGCGGACTCGGAGCCGGTACGTGTCGTGGATGCCAGGGCCTCCGCCGAACGTCCCTGAGTGCGGGCTACAGGCCGCATTCCGGGACGGTCGCTGCCGGCGCGGCCGCGCGACCCCTATCCCTTCCTCGCCCGCGAGGGCTGCACGCGCTTGGGCTCGCCCGGCATCTTGGGGTAGTCCGGCGGGTAGGGCATGTCGCCCTCCTCGTCGCGCTCGTACATCTGGAGCAGCGGTTCGAGCGAGTGCTCCACGTCGTCGATCGCCGCGAAGCGGTCGCCGACCTCGGCGAACCTGGCCGGCATCGTCGCGACCGTGAAGTCCTCGGGCTTGACAGCGCCGAGCTCCTCCCAGGCAAGCGGCGCCGAAACGGGCGCGCCGGGCCTGGGACGCACGCTGTAGGGCGAAGCGATCGTGCGGTCACGGGCGTTCTGGTTGTAGTCGATGAACACGCGCTCGCCGCGCTCCTCCTTCCACCAGTGGGTCGTCACCTCGCCCGGCATCCGCCGCTCGAGCTCCCGGCCGAAAGCGATCGCCGCGTGGCGCACGTCGGTGAACGTCCAACGCGGCTCGAGCCGCACGTAGATGTGGATGCCTCGACCCCCCGATGTCTTCGGGAAACCGGCGTAGCCGAGCTCGTCGAGCAGCGCCTGCGCCTCGCCGGCGATCCGCACGGCGTCTTCGAAGTCCGTCCCTGGCTGCGGATCGAGGTCGATCCGCAGCTCGTCGGGGTGATCGACGTCCCCGCGCCGTACTGGCCACGGGTGGAATGTGAGGGTGCCCATCTGGGCGCACCAGGCCACGACGGCGATCTCGGTCGGGCAGACCTCGTCGGCGTGACGGCCGGAGGGGAACTGGATCCGCGCCGTCTCGACCCAGTCGGGCGCACCCTTGGGGATGCGCTTCTGGTAGAAGGCGTCGCCCTTGTGCCCCTCGCGGGTCGTGAGCGTCATCCCCGGGAAGACGCCCTTCGGCCAGCGCTCGAGCGTCGTGGGACGCTCGCGGAGGGCCCGCATGATCCCGTCGCCCACCGTCGCGTAGTACTCGGCGATCTGAAGCTTCGTGACCTCGGCCGTCCGCTCGGTGGCCGGGAAGATCACGCGCTGCCCGTTCGTCACGCGCACGTCGCGGCCATCCAGCTCGAGCACAACCTCGTCACGGGCCATTTCGGAAAGATATGCGCGGACCCGCTCTAGGAGCGACCCAGGCGAGGCTTACCGACGATGGCGTCGGTGTCGCTCCATGCGGCGCGGGACCAAGCGGTCGTCTCTCGTGAGCATCCGCACATAATCCCGTTTCGCTCGGCGCATGCCGGGAACCACTAAACCGAGGGCCATCGCGAGCGGAAGGAGGTGCTCAGGATGGCTGGCAGGAAGCGAAGCACTCGGTCACGGAGCGACCACCGGCGGTCGCGTCCCGCTCGGCTCGCCCGGCAGGCGCGGCGGAGCCTCGCCGACGTCACGCACGCGGAAGCCGAGAACGTCACGGCGCTAGAGCGATCAGGCGACCGTAGGTGGAAGGTCACGGTGGAGTTGCTCGAGCTGGCACGGATACCGGCGACCGACGACCTGATCGGAAGTTACGAGGCGGAGATCGACGAAGAAGGCACTCTTCTCGGCTATCGACGCCTCCGTCGTTACCCGCGGAATCGTTCCGGACCCGAGGAGCCGACCGACGCGAAATCGCTACAGGCGGACGACGGAGAGCCGGAGCCGGACGGCCCCGAATGAGGGCACGCGTCCCCCGTGCGCATAGACGTTCGCCGTCTGGCGGCCGCGCTGCCGCCGTACCGCGCCGCGCGCCTGCGTAGCGACCCGGTAGGGCCGAGCCACGCGCTGCCTATCGCCCATTTCGGAAAGATATGACCCGTGGCCGAGCTCGAAGTCATCGCCGCCGACGTGACGAGGCTCGAGGCCGACGCGATAGCCAACGCCGCCAACACGGAGCTCAGGCACGGCGGCGGCGTGGCCGGGGCGATCAGCCGGGCCGGCGGGCCGGAGGTGCAGCGCGAGTCCGGCCAGAAGGCGCCGATCAAGCTCGGCGAGGCGGTCGAGACGACCGCGGGCGAGATGCCCGCCAGCTACGTCATCCACGCCGCGACCATGGAGCTGGGAGGCCCGACCTCGGCGGAGATCATCGAGCGCGCCACCCGCTCGACGCTCGCTAAGGCGGAGGAGCTCGGCTGCCGCTCGCTCGCGCTCGTGGCCTTCGGCACCGGCGTGGGCGGGTTCCCGCTCGAGGACGCGGCGCGGATCATGGTCGCGGCGGCGCGCGAGCACGAGGGCTCGCTCGAGCGGATCGTCTTCGCGGTGCACGGCGAAGAGGCCGAGCGCGCCTTCCGAGACGCGCTTTGAGCCTCCCGGTCCTGGTGGCGCCCGACAGCTTCAAGGGCAGCTTCAGCGCGGCCGAGGTCGCGGCCGCCGTCGCGGCCGGTATCCGCGAGGCCGGCCGCGACGCGATCGAGCTGCCGGTGGCGGACGGCGGCGAGGGGACGATGGAGGTGCTGGGCGGGGAGTTCCACACGGCTTCCGTCATCGATCCGCTGGGGCGCCCCGTCGAAGCCTCGTTCTCCCTCCTGCCGGACGGCCGAGCGGTCGTCGAGACCGCACAGGCCAGCGGCCTGGGCCTGGTCGCCGAGGAGGAGCGCGACGCCTACGCCGCCTCGACGCGCGGGACCGGGGAGCTGATCGCCGCCGCCCTGGAGGCGGGCGCGGAGAGGGTGATCCTCACCGTGGGCGGCTCCGCCACGAGCGACGGCGGCGCCGGCGCCCTGGAGGCACTGGAGGGCGTCGAGGTGGAGCTCGAGGTGCTCTGTGACGTGCGCACCCCGTGGGAGCAGGCCGCCGGTGTGTTCGGGCCGCAGAAGGGCGCCGACCCGGAGACGGTCGAGCGGCTCGAGCGACGACTCGGCGAGCTGGCCGACATGGCCCCGCGCGACCCCCGCGGCGAGCCCATGACCGGCGCCGCCGGCGGGCTCTCGGGCGGCCTCTGGGCCTTCCGGCGGGCGAGGCTCGTTCCAGGTGCGCCCTATGTGCTGGACACTGTCGGCTTCGACGAGCGCATGCGCGAGTCCGGGCTCGTGGTGACCGGCGAAGGCAAGCTCGATGACCAGACGCTCCAGGGCAAGATCGTCGGCGAGGTCGCCACACGCTGCCGCCAGGGCGGCGTGCCCTGCCATGCGGTGGTGGGCAGGAACGCGCTCGAGCCGTTCAAGGCGCGGATCCTGGACCTGGCGAGCGTCCGCGAAGCCGGCACCGCAGGGGCCCTGCGCGAGGCCGGTCGCGCGCTGGTCGCCGAGTAGATCCACATAGCACCCCTCCTGGGGGTGCCAGATGGATTTGCCTTAGGCCAACCCCGCCGGAATCGGCGCGCCACTGCGGCGCTGCACGGAGACGGCGTACGCCCGGGGCCGGAAGCGCAGGATCTGATCGTTCGACGGCTCGATGCCGTGGGTCACGCGCATGGGATCGAAGACGAGCACATCGTCGCCCTGCTCCCGCTCGCTGTCGGGATCGCCGAGCTCGAGGCGGCCCACCTCGACGCGCTCCCGCTCCTCGGGCCAGGCGACCGTGGGGTCGTCGACGTCGTCCTCGTCGCCCGCGAGGATCGCGACCATCCGGAACGAGGCGCCGGCGCGCTCCCTGATGTCCTCGTGGAGGTACTCCCGGCCGCGCTCACGGGCCTCCTCGTCGGAGATCGCCCGCTCGCCCTCCTCCGGCTCGAAGCGATAGCGCAGCCAGCGGCCCTCGCCGTCGGGGTCGATCCAGCGGTAGGAGTGGATGCTGTTGTAGGCGACCGTCGCGTAGCTCTCGGGCGGCTCCGCGGCGACGGCGGCCTGCACGGCCTGGTGGGCCTCCGGGTGCTCACCCAGCCAGGCGCCGATCTTCTCCATATCCGGCTGACCGGTCTCGGGATCCGGCTTGCGCGCGCGTGTGAACTCGAGGAAGTCCTCGGGCGTGCGTGCGAAGAAGCACGGGAGCGAGAGCCCGACGATGTCCGTGGTCGAGCCATCGGACAGATAGAACTTGACGGCCATCCCGCGGCCCTCGCGGGCGTAGTCCGGGATGCCGGGATTCCCGCCGCCGTTCGAGAACCGCACGGTCGCGCGAACCGGTTCGCCCCGCATGTGCGCCGCGGTCGTTAGCTCCGCCGCCCCGAGCGTCGCCGTGAATGTTGCCTCGAGCAGGGTGCCCTTCGCGTGCGCCGCCCGGTGCCCGGGGTGCGAACCGGACACGGCGTTGATCGCGTCGACCGCCTGCTCTGCGAGCGAATCGGCCACGGACGGACCCTACCTCCCGATCCCCGGGCGGTACGGGCCTCTGCCACCTGCCACCTGCGACCTGACATAGCGACGGGCGCCCCAGCGGAGCGCCCGTGCTGCCTCACCCGATCGGCGGCCCGCCGGGCCGCCGGAACTTGCCTCGTGCCGAATGTTACACCAGCTTGTTTCGATCGTCACGAAAGCAATCACCGCGACTCCGCGAGCGACCGAATCACCGCCTCGTAGAACCCCTCCCCGTGGGACTCCTCGGTGATCTCGACGTTCCCGAATGCGGTCGCCTCAGAGCGAAGCCCCGGGTCCTTGTCGAGCGCGTTCGCCACCAGGAAGAAGCGGCCGACCGAGCGGGCCACGTCGAGATCCTCCCTGGAGTCGCCGACCGCGAGGCACTGCTCCGGCTCGTACCTGCGGGCCCGCATGTGGGCCTCGACGGCGCGCGCCTTGGAGGCGGTTGCGGGGATGAGGTGATAGGCGTGCGGGGGGCCGGGGAGGTCGAGCTGCGTCTCGTGCGCGGGGATCGTCCCGTTGTCGACGATTCGCAGGTCGCCGTGACCGTCGCTGGCGAGCAGCTCGTTCGCCTCGCCGACATCCACCAGGCCGCGAAAGAGGTGCGAGACCTCCCTGTCCAGGTGCCAGGGCGCGTGCGGCTCGAGCCTTCCGGCGAAGCGCTCCAGCAGCAGCGCCGGGGCACCGGACTCCTCGACCTGTGCGTGGACCGTCCTGCCGTCGCGCGGCTGGAGCTCGCCGGTGAGGAAGGTCTCGTCGCCGTCGATCACCATCCCGGAGCCGACCTCGAAGATGTAGGACGTCTGGCCGAGCAGGCGGGCGTCCTCCATCACCTGGGCACGCCGGCGCCCCGACTTGATCACGACCTCCACACCGGCCCGGTGGCAGGCTTCGAGCGCTCGCGCGGGCAGCAGCGTGAAGTTGCCCTCGCCGTCGCGGAACAGGGAGGCGCCGCGGCCGAGCAGGGTCCCGTCGAGGTCGGTGTAGACGCAGCGCAGCGCCACTACCAGAAGTCCGGCACGACCTCCGCGTCGCCCGCGTGGCGAGGGCCGAATGCGAGCAGCTCGAGCCCCTCCGGGCCGGCCTCGAAGGCGCGGGTGACCTGCGGGGCGATCCGGATCGCGTCCATCGGCTCGACGTCGTGGATGTCGTCGTCGAGCTTGATGCGGCCGCCGCCCGAGAGGACCACGTAGATCTCTTCGGCCTCCTTGTGCCGGTGTGCGAACGCCTGTCGCTTTCCGGGCCGCACCACGTGGTACGAGACGCCCGTGTCCTCGGCGCGCAAATCGCCGTGGGCGAAGCGGGCCTCCTGGTTGTCGGAGAAACCGTGCTTCACCGCCATGTCCTCCACGTCGCGGAGGTTCCTGATCGTGTGATTCATGCCCGGGCGCGGATCGAGGCGAAGGGCGGGCGCTCGATCAGCTCGACCTGGATCAGCCGGCCGTCGGCGGTCTGGAGCGGCGGAGCGTGGTCGTCGCGCAGGCGGCCGTCGCGGCGCAGCCGCTCCAGCATCACCCGCAGCACGGCATACGCCATCGGGCCGAGCTGGGTGAGCGGCTGGTGGTAGTTGCGGCGGATGTCCAGGTCGACCTGGGCCATCGCCTCGATCCCGACCACGTCCCTGGCGTGCAGGAGCATGGAAGTCTCGATCGCGTAGCCGGTCGCGAACGGGAGTTGATCGAAGGTGGAGCGGCGCGCGGCGACCTCGCCCGCGAGCGGCTGGATGAAGCCCGCCAGCTCGGGATAGAACGCCGAGAGCAGCGGCCTGGCGGTCAGCTCGGTCACGCGGCCGCCGTCGAGCGGGCGCTCTCCGGCCTCGTCCGCGAAGGGGCGCCGGAAGAAACCCTTGACGAACTGCGCCTTCGAGTCGCAGATCAGCGGGCCCAGCATTCCGGTGGCGAAGTGGCCGGAGAAATCGCGCGTGTCGGAGTCGAGGTAGACGATCAAGTCGCCGCGGGCCACGGACAGCGCTCGCCACATGGCGTCGCCCTTGCCGCGGGCGGGCCCGAACTCCGGCACGAGCTCCGACTCCTGGTGGACCTCGGCGCCGAGGCGCGCGGCGATCTCGGCGGTGCCGTCCTCGGACGCTGCGTCGACGACGAGGATCTGGTCGACCAGCCCACCGAGCGACTGGAGCTGTTCCACGATGGGCCCGATCGTGTCGGCCACCTCACGGGTGGGCAGCACGGCGGTGACCGCCTCCGGCTTTTGCTCCAAGAGACGCCCCAGCGGGAACTCGGAGTGATGAAAGCGGCCGATCAAGCGGGCCTACTATGGCAGCCCGTGGCCAAGCTGCGAACCCCCCTTCCCTTCGAAGCCGTGCTCGAGAGCGGGCGGGGTGAGCAGCTCGTCACGACCGCGCGCGAGGGCGCCCGGCCGGGCGAGCCCGTACCACTCGCGCACGACCTCCATCCGGACCTCGCGGAGGCACTCTCGGCCGCAGGGATCGAGGCGCTCTGGTCGCACCAGGCCGAGGCGCTCGAGGCCGCCCGCCACGGCAACGTGATGGTCACGAGCGGAACGGCGAGCGGCAAGTCGCTGGCCTTCAACCTACCCGTGCTCGACACCCTAGCCCGCGACCCGCGCGCCCGCGCGCTCTACCTCTATCCGACCAAGGCACTGGCCCAGGACCAGGCGCGGAAGCTCGCCGAGATCGGCGGCGGCTTCCTGCGACACGCGATCTACGACGGCGACACGCCGCGCGAGGAGCGGCGCTCGATCCGCCAGCGCTCGAACCTCATCCTCACCAACCCGGACATGCTCCACGTGGGTGTGCTGCCCAACCACCGCTCCTGGGGCGACATGCTCGCGAACCTCGCCTGGGTGGTCGTGGACGAGGCCCACGTCTACCGGGGCGTGTTCGGCTCCCACGTGGCCAACGTGCTCCGCCGGCTGCGGCGGCTGGCGCTGGCATACGGCTGCTGGCCCCGCTTCGTGCTCACGAGCGCCACGATCGCCAACCCAGACGAGCTGGCCGAGCGGCTCACCGGGATGGACGTGCGGGTCGTGGATGGGGACGGCGCCCCGCGGGCCGAGCGCAGGATCGCGATCTGGAACCCGCCGCTCGTCGACGAGCGCTCGGGCGCGCGCGCCTCGGTGCTCTCCGAGGCCGCCGGCCTGCTCGCCCGGCTCGTGGAGCAGGAGGTGCGCACGATCTGCTTCCTCAAGTCGCGCCGCGGCGTCGAGCTGATCCAGCGCTTCACCCGGCTCAGGCTCGAGGATGCCGGCCGCGCCGACCTGGCCGGGCGGATCGCCCCCTACCGCGCGGGCTACACGCCCTTCCAGCGCCGCGAGATCGAGTCGCGACTCGCCTCCGGCGACCTGCTCGGGGTAGTGGCCACAGACGCCCTCGAGCTCGGCATCGACATCGGCGACCTCGACGCCGCGATCTGCGTGACCTTCCCGGGCACGGTTGCGAGCCTGCGCCAGATGTGGGGCCGGGCCGGCCGCCGCGCCACCGGCCTCGCCATGTACGTAGCCGGCGAGGACGCCCTCGACCAGTTCTTCTGCCGCCACCCGGACGAATTCCTCGAGCGGCCGGTGGAGCAGGCGATCCTCGACCACCAGAACGAGGAGATCCACCTCTCCCACCTCGCGGCCGCGGCCTATGAGCTGCCGCTCACGGGTGAGGACGCCGACGTGTTCGGGCCCGAGTGGCGCGGCTACGCCGAGCGGCTCGTCAAGCTCGGCCGGCTGCGCGAGCGCGGCGGCCGCTACCTGCCCCGGGGCCCGGGCTATCCCGCGGCCGAAATCGCGCTTCGCTCGGCTTCCGCCGACGCCGTCGCGATTGTCGAGGCCAGCGGCGGCGAGGTGATCGGGACCGTCGAGTCGGCGCGGGCCCACTCGGCCGTCCACCCGGGTGCTGTGTACCTCCACCTCGGCAGCTCGTACGAGGTCGAGGATCTCGACCTCCGCGCCAGGAGGGCCTTGGTCCGGTCGTTCGATGGCGACTGGTACACCCAGCCGAAGAAGGAGTCCGAGACGTTCATCGAGCAGGTCCGCGACCGCCGCGAGGTCGGCGGCGTCGACCTGTCGATGGGAATCGTCTCGGTCACCGAGCAGGTGGTCGCCTACCAGAAGAAGCGCATCGCCGACCACGAGGTGCTCGACCTGCTCACCGTGGACCTGCCCGAGCAGCAGTTCGTGACCCAGGCGCTCTGGTACGAGCTGCCCGACCAGCTGCTGCGCGACGAGTTCCCCCTCGACGCGCTCCAGGGCGCGCTTCACGCCGCCGAGCACGGGCAGATCGCCGT
>Ga0126312_10000844_pt1 | contig 19305 bp, 16 predicted proteins | sample Plot104A_FD_92537 | JGI IMG/M metagenome (GOLD analysis project Ga0126312, IMG submission 92537) | Serpentine soil microbial communities from UC McLaughlin Reserve, CA, USA - Plot104A | ecosystem: Environmental > Terrestrial > Soil > Grasslands | place: USA: UC McLaughlin Reserve, Lake County... | reverse complement strand
TTCCTTCCGAAGTAATTGAATAAGAAATTATAATTCTTTTTCCCATGTTTGAATGCTTCTTTACAATAAAACTATTTCTCTCTAATTCATCAAATATTTCTTTATGCTTAGTCAAGTTTAATCTACAATATAGTAATAAAGAAGACTGATTAATTTCTCCATGCTCAATTAATTTTGTTAAAATATCAATTATAAGATAAACTCTATCTCTTTGCAATATTTATAGACCCGCGTATCCCCTTTCATTTATTAAAAAATAATAATATTTTAACTTTAATCTTAATTGATTTTTCTATCAGCTTTAGGAAATTAGTTAAAGTATATGGTATTAATCCATAGAATTTAACTACTATCTCAGATTGAATAAATTAACAAGGTTAACTGAAACTTATATTTTGAAGTGAGAATAAAGAAACATGTTTGCCAATAATGCTATTATCGTAAACAAATATTATTATGATAAAAGTAATTGTAGATTTGTATTATGCGAATCATGCTGGTGGTTTGCCACTATTTTAAAAGATGCATACAAAATTAGCCAATGCCCAAGATGTAAGAAAAAGAAGAGAATACATATAGAAAGAATATCAATATAATATAATGATGAGTATTCAAAATTAACTAATTAATTATTTTATTGACTATCACTGTACCAAACTCTAACTAGAATTATCAATTAATTTGGTTACCCCTTTTTAAATATACATTATATAAATAGATTTATGCCATTAATAAAAAAATTATTGTTTTAATATTTGGTTTATATCTTAAATATATTAATTTGTCTTAATTACATTCATAATTTGCTCTAAAATGAACATTTCCGCTATCACTTATGTAAATATTATCATTTGGATCAATTGTTATATCATGAGGTATTAGAAATTGATTATCTTTACATCCAAGCGATCCCCACATAGAAAGAAAATTGCCGTCACTATCAAATTTTTGTATTCTTACATTTCTTGTATCTACTACGTAAACCTTTCCATGATTATCTACTGCTATTCCATGATCTTCAATAAATTGTCCTTCGTTACTTCCATTAGAACCCCACATTGTAATAAAGTTACCATTACTATCAAATTTTTCAACTCTGGAATTTTCTCTACCATCAGTCACATAAACATTATCTTTTGAATCTAAGGTCACATCATGAATATGAACAAATTGTCCTGGTTGGGATCCATATGAACCCCATTTCTTTATAAAATTTCCATCATTATCAAATTTTTGGATGATGGGGTTTTCTTGATCTCCTACATAAACATAACCTTTAGAATCAACTCCTATTCCCCATGGTTTCATGAATTGATTTGTTCCATCTCCTTTAGATCCCCACATTGTAATAAAGTTACCATTACTATCAAATTTTTGAACATGAGAAGTACCATAATCAACTACAAACACATTGTCATTTTTATCTATTGCAATACTTTCTGGCTGTATAAATTCCCCGGGACCAGTACCCATTTTACCAAATTTTAATAAAAAGTTACCATTACTGTCAAACTTTTGGATATTACATAATACAGCATCACTTACATAGATGTTTCCACGAGAATCAGATCCAATTCCATGAGGATGTAAAAATTCTCCCTTGTCTGTTCCTTTAACTCCCCAGCTACTAATTAAACTACCATTGGAATTGAATTTTTTAACATGATGAAAATTTTCTATATTCATAGTATTTAATTGATTAAAGCTGTTATCATTATCCTTATTATTAGAATTTGAAATTGCCTTCTTTACTATCTTGGCATTTTTACAATTTTCTATTTCGTTTATATCATTTGGCAAATCTGCGTATGCTGCTGACAAATAGAGTATGTTATTTCCTATTGAATATACAATAACAAGAAATAGAAATAAGATTAGTTTATTATTTAAAATTTTTTGTACCATATATCTTCACAGTAATAAGTTATATTAATAAGGATTCATGATGTAGAATCCCAAAATAGTTTCCTTCCATGCATTTTTTCTGTATGGTACTGACAATGATATCGATATTTTCCAATATTGCTAAATGCCAAAATAAAATCATCTGTTTCACCATTGAAATTTCAACTGATTTTGCTAATTGCTTTCCATTTTCATCTTGTATAACTAGTTGATAAGATATGTTATTGTTCATGCTATCAATTTGAATGGTATAGTCAGTACCTGATTTGAGATTAATTTCAGGATTGACTTGACCATTAGCAGACATCCACACAAAATTGTTATTTCGTTCCGATACTTCCAATTCTACTATATGTTGACTTGCTGTAGAATCTACTAATTGTGTATTTGCTATATTTTTTCCTAATACTCCTCTTATTATGTTTCCATCAATAGAATTAAATATTGTAATTGTTCCAAGAATTCTTAGTAATACAAATAATATTAGATTGATATTATTATTCGAAACTAGGAAGACAATTGACTTCGACTTTCCTTTTCTATTTCTATTTTTTTTCAATTATATTTTTTTTTCTAAATTATTATATAAGTTATAGTAAACAGAGTTAATTCCTTGTATTGAGGATAACAAATTTAATAAATATATAGTGATTCTTTTAATTATTATTATTATTATTATCTACCATTTCTGTACCTGTATCTCCTTTACTAATTTGACCGTTGGTAATTCTTGTATCATTTTCTAAATCACTTACAGTCATTCCTATATCATTTCCTCCCATATCACTTTCGCTCATTCCTGTATCTCCACCCAGGTCTGAATCTCCACCTAGTTCAGTATCGCCATCTCCTTCACTTTGTTGTGCTAATACATTTTCAAATGCTGTTGTTGTTGATATTATCCCTGCTGCTTCTACAAGTAAAACAAATGCAAGAACAAGAATTGATGATGAAATTATTATTATGGATAAATTGTTTTTAGAATCCATATACTTTACTTAGACATTGAAAAATAAGAGATATATAAAAATTAGTGAACAAAGTTATTAAATTATAGGCTAATTATGAATGAATATTCCTTGTTATTATGAAGTGTCCACCTATTTTTTGATAGAACTTAGAGATTAATTTCTAAATACGTGAAATTCTATCCTTCATTAAGGATTCATCTAAAATCTTGCCATCTTTTACTAACAAAATGGGTTTTGATACTATCATTTTATTAAATCTTCTATATTTTGTAGTTAATCATACATCTTGAATATTGCTACTGCTATAATTATAATGGTAATTGTGTTAAACTTTCTCCTTTTCGTCCTTCTTCTTCATAATAATCATGATTGCCTATCGCTATTTTAGTTTTTGAGTCTAATGATTTAGGTCATATCAAACCAACAATAAGGTGTCTTTTCATAACTAAGATTTCTTGCAACAAGAAATACTCTGACTGTAATTTTTCTATATTTTACTATTTTGAGATCTCAAAGAACATTCACCATCTGATACAGATCTAATATTAAATAGTTATTATATCTGGAAATTTAGATAGAAAAGCATATAGAATTTGGACATTATAATGCAATGATCATATTGAGTGAAGATTTTGTTAAGGTTGCCTATACAAATGATATTCAACCTTCACATATGAAAGAAGTTCAAGTCAAAGGAGAAAGTATTTGCATAGTCAACATTGACGGAAAATACTACGCTATTGGTAATATTTGCACTCATGAAGGTGGACCGCTAGCCGATGGTACTCTTGAAGACTATGAAGTTGAATGTCCATGGCATGCTTCCAAATTTGATGTAAGGATAGGTGAGGTGACAAACCCTCCTGCAAATGAACCAGAACCAGTCTATCAAATAAAAGTAGATGACAATAACATATTAATAAAGAAACAAGGTAAAAGTAAATCTCCTCACCAGATTGAGCTCACTTTAATGGAAAAAGATAAAGTTGAAGGTACTGATGTAATATCATTTAAGTTAATAAGCACGATGATTATGATGTAAAAAACAAAACACTATTAAATTATACTGCTGGTCAATTTGCATTTTTTGACATAGGGGAAGTCTATAATGATCCCAAAGGTCCGATTAGACATTTTACTATTTCATCATCTCCCACTGAGAATTTTATAATGTTCAGCACGAGAATCAGAGATTCACCATACAAAAAAAGACTTTCAACTTTAGAGAGTGGGAGCAAAGTCACGCTGAGAGGTCCAGACGGGCAATTTGTATTACATCAAGACTATACAAATCCTGTGGTATTTCTTTCTGGTGGCATAGATGTTACTCCATTTAGAAGTATGATAAAGTATGCCACTGACATGCAATTGCCAGTAAAAATAATAATGTTTGATTCCAATAGGAATCGTAACAACATCCTATTCAAAAATGAGTTTGATGAATGGGCAAACATGAATAAAAATTTGAAGATTATCTATACCATTAGTGAAAAAGATCAAAACGACGAACAAGCATCATTGTCAACTGCAAACGAATGGAAAGGAGAGTATGGAAGAATAAACAAAGCAATGATTTTAAAGTATGTAGACATTAACGTACTAAATAATTCAATATTCTATATCTGTGGTCCTCCTAGTATGCTAAAAGCTATTCAAATTTTACTTCAAGAAGATTTAGAAATTTCAAAAGAAAGAATCAAAGTTGAAGAGTTTACAGGTTACTGATGCTAATGTTCAACTAATAATATTAGGATAACATGTTATATCGTCATTCTATCAGGATCTTTATATCAGGTACTCATTTAACTTTTGATCAGTCAATACGTGTTCTTTTGTTATCTCCTCTAAGCATGTCAAAGATGTAACTCTAAACTAAGCAATAATCTTAAAAATGGGGTTTAACCTAAACAATAAGATGCCCAAGAAATATGTATTCACAACTTTACCATTGTGACAAATAATATAATCTTCTTTGGTTCCTAGATTTGATGCAAAGAAATAGTTAATGTATTTTCGATTATTATTATTACTATAATGCTTGAATCGATTTTACTATTTGTACCATTGATCTCTGTTGCAATAGTTTCAGGCCTTCTCGTACTAGCATTCATTAACTTTTCAAATGCAAAAAAGAATATGCAAAGACAGAGTGAACAACAAATAGCTAATTTAAAAATACAAAGTGAGCAACAGATTTATTCCAGGATAATAGAGGCTAGACTTAAGCTGGAAAATACAGAAGAATTTACAAAAATGGCAAGTGAAAGTTCTATATTTAGGGAACGTTTTGCTCTAGTCGATAGCCCATCAGAATATTATACGATAGTATCATTCCTTGACTTGTTTGAGTATGTATTCCATCTTAACAAAATGCAAATGATAGATGAGGTAGTATGGAAACGGTGGAAGGTTCTTATGGAAACAATTATGACAATACCGAAATTTAGAAGCATTTGGATCAAGACAAAGGAATCACATCCAGATATGAGCTTTGGAGAGTTTATTGATTCTTTATTAGTTGAAAAATAGAAAATCAATAAGAGATTATAGATTAATAAAGTGAATTTGAAGATGATGAATCGAACATTACTCCAAAGTATAAATGTCCATAAATCCTTTTATCCATTCCAGCTCGGTTTTAATTAAATATAATATATAAATTTAAAATAATAATTTATTTATATTATATTTAGAAATTATAATATTTTAAACAATACTAATCCTAATTCTAATTAGTAACTTATTTTTTGTATTTCTGAAATTAAATAATAGAATGATAGTTTTTTTATACTATTCAAAGTAGTTTTTTTAAGAAATCAGAATACAAAATTAGATGATTATTAAATTTCTTTTGAAATTTTCATTATATTAGAGTTTGAATATTTGTAACTTGTTAAATTGAGATTTTAATTTTATTATTCCATATATATAAATCAAAACAATTATGGGTTCATATAACAATATTGTCCTTTTTATATATTTTATATATTTTATAAATTCTAAAATTAAATTTCACCATGCCATTTGAAAAGTTCAATTTATAATTATGTCAATAAACTAAAAATAAAAAAATAGGTGTTATGATGATGGATCTTGTTGTTTTGCTGTCAGTTGAGTTTTCCATTCCTCAGGAAGGTTTTGAACATAACCATTGTAAACTACTGGAATAGGAAGTACACCTTGTCCACCTGTTCCATCCAAGCTCTCTATATTGTCATCCATAAGTGTTTCAGAAGAAGAAACTAATGGTATTCTTCCTGCAATCGTGGCATCACTTGGATCACCATCGTTATTAGGATCTCCATCTACTATGATCATATCATTTGAAAATGAACTTGAGACATATGCATAATATCCACCATCTTTCTTTGCTCCGAAGTTTACTCCATGACAACCTGCACTACACGGTAAATCCTTGACTAGTTCATCAGTTTCAGTATCAACTATTGTTATTGTTCCACTTCCTGTATTAGCAGTTACCATATATTGACCATCAGGACTTACGGGAGTTTGAATAGGAAGAAAACCTATTGGTCCACTAACGTTTCCACTCAAAGGATCATAATTTTCTAACAGATTTATTTGCTTTATTAGTTTAGTATTATTATTATCTATTACACTAATTGTGCTATCAAAGAAGTCGGCTACATAGGATTTACTTCCATCTGGAGTCATTGCTACAGCTATGGGACTATGACCTGTCTTTACTTTTCCAACAATTTTGTCATTCATCATATCATATATTGTTGCAGTACCAGTGAATTCATCAGGTGTTACCATATAACGAGCATCTGCACTCATCCAATGCCCATGTGAATGTGATGGGTCTTGTCCTGGAAACTGCAGTGGTATAACTTTCTTTATTGATTCTCCCTTTGGACCAAGTACAGCAACTCCTTGTTCTCCATGTAATACTACCATAAGTTCATCGGTTTTTGTACTTGTCATTACATGTGAAGGGTCATCGCCTACCTCAATATTTTTGATAAGTTTTCCTGTATTTCTATCGAATATGGTTGTCTTATTATCAAACCACTGTGTTGCATAAATCAAATTTTGATCTTTATCTGTCCACATATTATGAGCATTGTTCATATTTATTTCTGGCAGAGCAATTTTTTTAGTTACTTCCCATGAAGTAGTATTAACAGATGTAGCTGTACCAGGTTTTATCTTATTAGCTGTCTTTTCAAATTGAGTATCTATCCATACTTCACCTATTCCAGCAATAGCAGGCTTATTTACCTTATCTAAGGTTAAATTCTGACCATATCTCTTTTCTAAAGTATCTTTTAGGTTTACAACTGTTCCATTAGTTATCCTTACGTCTACGTCAGGATATGATATATGCCATGGTTTATCTGTAGACGTAGTATAGTCTTGCCAATTGTTTGTGGCAGTAATTGTAAAGAATGTCTTTAAAAGTCTTGTTGCAAGGTCACTGCTTGTTGGTACTGTAATACCATTTATCAACGTAATTTCATCACCAAGATCTAGACCTTCTGTAGAAGGATCATCAGCTATTACAGCTCCTAACATAAATGGATGTAATTTACATCCAAATACATAGAGTCCTGGATTTTCCAGTTTCACTATACCTCCACCAGCATATGCTGTAACCTCATCAAAAGGCATATTCATGGCATCTTTGGGATAAATAAAACTTGTGACTGTATGTACTCCACTTACATCTGACATCATGAAATTTACACTTCCTGTCCTGTTAATTACAGCAAGAGATTCAGTTCCTGTATTTGTTATATCTCCTGCAAGATTAGTAAACCATTTAGCAGGCTGGTCTGTTAGTTCAAATGCTGCCAAGTTTTTGTATGGCGAAGGACCTGGTTTACTTGGTATATTTATAGTCGGATCTCCTGATACAATTTCAAATCCCCCCATCATTCCTGCTTCCATATGTGCAAATACATGACAATGATATTGCCATGGTCCTGGTCCTACTCCCTCTCCTACATCAATTACAAATGAATGTGTTTTACCTGGAAGTATCTGTTTTACGTCTATTATATTGTTTGTTCCAGGGTCTACCCATCTATGTGCATGAAGATGGAAAGTGTGTTGATGTCCTATTGGATTACCTGCATGACCTATTCCTAAAACATGGAAACGAAGTTTTTGTTCTACTACTCCACCTACACTAGGATTTGTCCACAATGGAATCTGTTTATAATCATTTTTATTATCAATTTCCATGCCCCAAAATGTGGAGCCAACCATGAATAAGAGTACATCTTTATCTATCTTATTAAGAGATAATTCTTGAATCTTACCATTTATCAGACCTTGAGTAACATTATTCTTTGGATTCACAATTACAGCTCCAAATAGACCATTTTCTCCGTCTTTACTATCATCTACATATACAAAAGTTCCTGGTTGAGATGCTGTAAATTCTTCACTAGTTACAAGATTGCCATCTTTGTCTTTAATATTTACCTTCACATAATCACCTTCACTAACAACTAATGTTGGACCAGGAATAGTAGCTAATTTGCTGTATTTCGCTGTAAGATCTATATTATTATTATTACTACTAGTAACATCAGATGAAGAAGGAATATTGCTTTTAACATGGCTAATCATTTTATAAGATGGTTGTCCAGTTGGTAAAGTTACTACAACCATCTCAATCTTGTGCATAGCATTATTGCTAGTTGTATTATTAGTTGATGATGACAAAGAAGAGGTCTTATCTTCTTTAGATGATGATGATGAAGAAGAAGAAGAAGGTATAGACGTTAAAGTGTGAAATACTCCTTTTTTATCATCTTCTTTCATTTTTTCATTTTGCACTTTCAGAGAGTTACTATTATCTTGTTGTAATATTTGTGATTGGTGTTGTTGATGTTCTTGTAGTTGTTGTTGTTGTTGTTCTGCATAAGATCCATCAATAAAAGAAAGATTTGTTGCAGAGATAGGACTAGTAACTATTACAACTATTAGAAGGATAGCTAAGAAAGTCTTAGAGGATATTGCAGCATATTTCGACTTAAACTTTTTATTTGTATTTCCATTTATCATTGTCTTAATTACCTCCTTGTTGTTCTCCTACAAATGATATTTCTCCATCATTATCAATATCATTATCATTATCATTATCTTCTATCTTTGGTGATGGACCAGGAATACTAGAAGTACTATTAGTAGCAATATTATCATCATCTGTAACTACTTCAAATTTTCCTTTCATACCAGAAAGTAAATGTGTAGGAACTTTATCATAATATGAAGTACTTTTATCAGCATTAATAGTAAATACATGGTTTTCTAGTGGTCCTAGATTTTCTAAACTGGTGGTCTCATTGGTTCCAGGTTTTAGCCATTCATAACCATCAAGAACAAAATTGTGAAAATCAGTACCTACTGATTGAATATGGAATCTAACCAAATCATTTTTTGATGCTACAAGTGTAGGATTTACCCATAATGGTGTATGTTTTTTGTTATTAGTATTATCAATTTCTATACCCCAAAATGCATCATCAGTGATAAATAAAATAAAATCTTTCTTTATATCTTGTACATTTACTTCTTTAGGTATTCCATTTACTAAAGCAGTGACTTTGCCATCTGCTGGATTAACTATTACTGTAGAGAAAAGACCATTAGTTTCTACACCGTTCACATGTTTTCCAGATGGATTTTTTCCAAATGTGTGATCATGCCAAGGCCATGATCCTCTGGTTCCATCTGCAGCAGTCCATACATATGTATAGGATTTTTGAGGAGTTGCGGCTTCATCTACGATTTCATTTATCATTTTTAATGTGCCATCACTTGTTATCTTATAATGTACTCCATGCGTATGAAGACTCACTGCTCCACGACCTATCTCGTTCACTAACGTCAAACTTGCTGTATCACCTTCTGTCATGACTAATGTGGGACCAGGTATTGTTGGAAGGCTGCTGTATCTTGAAGTAATATCTTGTGTGCGATTTTCTTTATCAATTATCTTGTATTCCAACATTTTAAATGCTTGATGTCCATCAGGGAACTCTACTCCTGCCATCTTTATTTCATGAAGTTTAGGAGATAAATTCTCAGAATGTACATTCTTTTGAGTAGTTTGAGCTATAATAGGTAGAATAGATAACGATTGGAGGATTAAAACAAATCCAACAACTATTGCTATTGATAATCGGTTAATTTCTTTTTGATCTATGTTAATAGACATAATTATTATCGATTATATAGTTATTTAAGAATTTATATAATGTGTATACATAGAAATTAGAAGTAAGTGGTTGCAATTGAATGCAATCAATAGAATATTGTTATAAGTAAACAAATATCATTAAAATAAACAAAAGATTCATTTATTTAATAATTTAAATGTTTACGAGAATTAATACATAGACTAATTAAGAATTTTGAATAATATAAGGTGTAATATGCATACCAATTTTATTCAGTAAATGCAGCAATACTGAAACTAATTATAGAATATTAACTATCTTAATCAAAGTAGAATTTCTCTAAATGTTTTTAAACAGTTCCTTCATTTGGAGTAAAATTTTATAATTTTAAATGAACTTTAATTTTTATAACTTTTATTACATTTCCATAACATTAAATCTATATAATATAAAAGACTAATTAAAATATAAGAATAAAAATATAATGGCAATTAACATTGTTTATTGATTTTTTAAATAAGTTGGCATCTTAAAATTTTAATCCTCTCTCTGAAACAAGGATAGCATCAACATTACTAGGCAGTAATCATGATCCTCTATCTATAAGGGTATTGTGTAGATAGAAGACTATGGCCTCTTTTTATCTTTAAAGAATTTTGTTAATTAACAAAGTTAATCAAATCATAAATATTCTGCAGATTAATATTATTTAGACGAACCACCATAAATGAGTGTAACCATAAACCTATCATAGCCTACTATTTCTGCTTGCTCTATCTCTGTCTCTTAGTAGGCTATGACATCTTCTTTTACTAATAAATTAAGTCCAATTGTTATAAGTTTAGGAAGGATAGGAATTATTAACTAAAGAATTCCAAATAATGTTTTAAGTTAAACCTACTACAGCCATACTCTATTCCATCATTTAATAATATGGTATGCTCATTAAATTTACTTTTAGTAATAGTAGGCTAAGAATAACTCCAAAGTATTGAACATCCTAATTAATTTATGGATAAAGAAACTTTTAACTTTGATATTGTTTCTTAAATTTATGCTAAAATCATTCAGTAATTCTTTTTTAGTCTTTACAGTAGTTATGTTATTAGCAGTTATTTTGGGAATTTTATTTTATTTTACCTACTCAGAAATAGAAAGATCGGCAAAAGAGGTAGCATTAGGTGAAATCCAAAATGTGTCAATAACTCAAACTCACGATTCTGGAAAAATTATAGAAAATGCACTCATGGACATAGTGACAAATCTTAAAACTATTGCAAATTCACCAACTGTCCAGCAATCAAAAGATATTAAAGATATGACATTATTGATGAATGCTGCTCAATCTTCAACTCGTAGTATAACTGATTATTATAGAATATTAGATAAAAATGGAAAAATGATTGCTGTTAACAATCCACTTGATCATGATCAACAACAATATAATATATCAAAAGATCAAGATTTTAGTAATAGATCATATTTTGTTATTCCAAAGGAAACACACACTGTATACATTTCAGATCTACTTAATTCGATTAATAAAAATCCTAGATTTTCTATTTCTGTACCTATATTGATAAATGATGTATCTAAAAATGAATTTATTAATAGTACATTTTCATCTGATACTACTACAAATAATAATGATTTTATTTCCATTAATGATACCTTTTCTAAAACAATATTCAATGGAATAATAGAAGCATCTGTAATGATTGATAAATTAGAAAAATTCTTGGAACTTTCTATGTTATTATCGGAACAAAATGAAATCACTTTAGTTGATAGAAAAGGAACGATTATGTTTACTGCTAAGAAAGATTTACTAGGGGAAAATTTTTTTTCTGATAAAGTACAATCATTAATGTTTAATCCATTACCTTTAAAAGAAGTAGTGAACATTAACAATTTGGTAAATGATGCATTAAACGGAAATAGTGGAATTTATAATCTAAATACTACAAGTCAAACAAGTACTTTTTCCTCTAGACCTATATCTCTTGAAGGAGATCAATTCATGACTTTATTAATAAATAAACCATATAAACTCGATGCAGAAGTTATTTATTTCTTAAATCTCCAACGTAACTTTTCTACTATTGCAATAATAATTATAGTAGTTGTTTCCTCAATTCTCGGCTATTTCCTCTTTAGTTGGAATAAAAGATTACAAACTACGGTTAATAATCAAACCATTAAATTAAACCAAAACATTGAACAATTACGAAAAGCAAACGAACAATTAAAACAGCATGACAAAATGCAGAAAGAATTCATAAATATAACTGCACATGAATTAAGAACACCTATTCAATCAATAATGGGTTATACAGAAATGATAAAATCATTTCCACAAAAAACACCAACTTATGTTCAACCAATAGAAAGAAATGCACAAAGACTTTATAAATTAATTCAAGATATTTTAGATATTACAAAAATTGAAAGTGGAAATCTAGGACTCAAAAAAACCCAATTTGACCTAAATGAAAAAATAAACAATGTGATAAAAGATTTAACAACTGCAAAAAAAATAGATGGGACTATTCAAAATGTCAAATTTATCTTTCATCCAAATGAATTACATATGGTATTTGCAGATAAAGAAAGAATTTACCAAGTTATTAGTAACTTAATAAGAAATGCAGTAAAGTTTACTATTGATAATCAAGCAAAAATTGAAATAATTTTAGAAAAAGTAAAAGAGGATAATAAAGAAAACGAATGGATAACTGTAAAAATAAGAGACAATGGTACAGGAATAGATCCAGGAATATTACCAAAGCTATTTTCAAAATTCACAACGAAATCCGAATTTGGAGGTACTGGTCTTGGCTTGTACATTTCAAAAAAGATCATAGAAGCACATGGTGGAACTATAAGAGGATACAATAATCTAAACGGAGAAAAAAAAGGTGCTACCTTTGAATTTATTCTTCCACTTTATAGAAAGTAGTAATCTTTTCGATGTTATATTGTAGTCATCTATCAACTCTAATTTGTATTATAAAAAATTTCTTCCAATACTTTGATCTTATTCTAACTTAGTATGGCCTTCTTAATAATATATTAATTAACCTAGCTAAACAAGTAGTGGTCATAGTCTCAACGTTTTTCTAATCAATATACCATTCATCTTTCTCTGTTTATTTAGACTGTGACAATAATAACAATATCGGCAATTAACATTGTTCACCGATTTTTAAATATTTTGTTATTAACAGAATATTACGCTCAGCACTAACGGCAAATTCTGAAGTTAGCCATGGCCAATAAATTATCTACAATTATTATATAATTTAGTATAGATTTTATTCCATCTAGCAACCATGAATAATAATTTCTTTGCAGTAAAGCAACTTTATTTCTGAAAGTTTTCAAACTTTTGCTTTACTTCTTCTCTTTGACCTTCAGCAGGAACTTCATAATAGCCAATCAATTAATCAATCAGTTAATAATATCTTACTTATCCATACCTACCTTTCACTACAAGGAGGATTCCAGCTTTGCTATACATTTAATCTCGATCATGAGCTCAGGGAACGCAAGACGCTGAATTTGCACAATGGTGCTTGCCACAACGGGAATGCCAGAAAAGACCTCTCGCCTGCACTTGACTGCTGCTGCGAATGCCGTGTCCATATCAGTCACAAAGAGTACTTCATCTACTACGTTGTCCATCGTTGCCCCATACTGTGCGAGAACCTTCTGGATGTTGGTATATGCCTGTCGCATCTGAGCATCCATATCTTTGAGACCAACGATATTGCCCTCTTCGTCATGACTTACCTGTCCAGATACATAGATAGTATCTCCAACTTTGGCTGCTTGGACATAACCGTACTCTTTCTCCCAAGGCATACCAAGGGCCTTTGTCTCCTTATTGATTGCCATTATATTATGTCTCCTTCAGATTAATAATATTTATTTATTACATTATTACTTTCTTAACTTGAAAAATATTTCTTAAATCGATTATTAATTCAGATGTATTTGTCAGTTGGTTGTTTATGTAATAATAATAGTAATTACAAATCATATCATCCAAATCTGTTTATTAATTAATTGATTCTTCTGATCATTGGTTAAATGTCATCTTGTGTATTTTCTAACCTTAGTGTTTTATCTACATATTTACTCTTTGTTCATGAAATATAAAGTATTTCCATTTAAAAAAATTTTATACATAGTTAATCCTATAAAGAAATTATTTCTATTTCGTAGTTATTATGAACAATAAAGGAGATAGAAAGATAAGATAAATAGTTTATGAATAATTTAAATGGTCAAATATTTATATAGAATTGTATCTAGAATTGTATCTTTAATCTTGGTTCAATAACTATGAATTCCGATGAACTAAAATAATAAATATGAATACATATAATCATCCACCTCTTCTATTTATGGTGAAGAAATGGATACATGAATCTTATTTTTAGAAAAAATGTCAGAAATAGGAAAAGAATAATTAATGCTTTTCTGATGCTGTAAAATATCCTTCCATCACTATTTCTTCCAATGGTTTTCTATCATTTGGAAATTCAACTTCCTGAAGTTTAGGTGGAAGGTTTTCTTTAGGTCCTCTCTTTCCAATAGCAATCATAGCCATAACATCATAAATTTCAGGGATACCCAAGTCTGTCTTAGCTCGTTGATAGTCAAATCCTTGCATCCCATGGGTAGCAATTCCCCGGTCTGATGCCTCCAAAGCCAAATTTTCCCATGCTGCACCTGCATCAAGCTGATGGGTAATGGAAGACTTCTCATTATATTCAAAATTCTTTCTTGAAATAACAACAACTAATACAGCTGCATTTTTAGCCCATATTTTATTCCCTTCATACAACAGATCAAAGAACTTATTCCAACTTTCTGTATTTCTTTTTGCGTAGATAAACCTCCATGGTTGATTATTGTATGAGGATGGCGCCCATCTAGCAGCTTCAAAAAGTGACATCAAGTCATGATCATCTATATCTTCTCCTGTCATAGATCTAGGAGACCATCTATTAATAAACAATGGATTAATTTTGTGAGTTGGATTTCTTTTATTGTTAATTTCTGAATTAAGCATGGAATGAAATAGAGGAACAGCAATATAAAAATGCAAGTTTATGAAGATATTGAAAATTAGTTCTTTTGGTTAAATAAACGCTCTTGCTAGTTCCCTTTATTTGGTATTATATCATTGATTTCCTTCTGTTTAGCCATTTTTTAATCATATTTGGAGTCTTGCAAAACAATTGAAGAAAGATGTATTTATTTTTTACAAAAAGAACAACTGTTATAAAACATCATATTAGAGTATAATTAACAATCAACAACATACAATAAAACGTAAAAGAAAATAAAAGGAACCTTACAATATTTACTCAATATAAACATCATATTATTACTTGCAGAATGACTTGGTATTGATTGAATAACATCCTAATGCTTAGCAATTTTTCTATTGTTGTCTATCCTATAGATATCAACTATTGCATTATTTGTATTGTCAAAAGATCGTAAGGTGAAATGATATGAAATATAACATAATCACCATCTACATATAGCATCTTTTCTTCCTATTGAAAACATGGTTTGAAAGAAACTTTTGTAAATATGTTAATAAATGCATCTTCCTCTTTGAACCTTGAGATTATATTTTATATACTTTTCTTCAAGGTAATTGATTGCGGTAGATGCATTTTTAGCAATAAATACATTATTGTAAAATTCTTTAATTATCTTTTGATCCTATTTTCTTTTCTGATTTATTTTCCATATTCTCATTGATAGATTTGTATTAGGTTGTATTCCATTCTCAGATGTATTTTTATTGATATCTTGTCCATATACAACAACAATATTATGTAGTAATAAATTTTAGCAAACAGTTATACAACTACCAAGATGTATATATTTTTGAATTACCTAAATTCATTATTATAATAATTATTAAATGTATTTAAAATTTAATTTCAATAACACATGTCTCATAAAATAACTTTATATAAATATTAAGGACAATACATATCATTGAGATATGACTGGGATGCATCAACATATGATCGTATCTCGGATGTAATAGAATCCTGGGGACACAAGATAATAGAACATAGGAAATGGAAAGGAAACGAAATAGTTCTTGATGCTGGTTGTGGTTCTGGAAAATTAACCAAGATATTATCAATCAAAGTTCCATATGGAAAAGTTTTTGCAGTAGATTTTGATTCGTCTATGATAACACTGGCAAAAGAAAAATTAGCAAAAATTTCTAACATCCAATTTATCAAAATGGATATCTCTAAAATAGAACTTGAAGAAAAAGTAGATGTTGTATTTTCAAATGCGGTATTACATTGGATTTTAAATCATAAAAAGGTGTTTGAACGGTTCTGGCAAATTTTCAAACCTGATGGTCAACTATTAATTCAATGTGGTGGATGTAGCAATCTTTCAAAGACACTATCTATATTCAATAAAGTTCGAAACTCAAATAAATTTTATAATTATTTTTGCAACAACAAAGGAGAAGATATTTGGAAGGAACCATGGTATTTTGCCAAAAAAGAAGATACAGAAAAAATGTTAAAAGAAATAGGCTTTAAGAATATTCAAGTCTTTCTGGAAAATAAAGAAGCTAAATTTTATAACAAAGAAGAATACTTTCTTTTTATAAAAACAATTGTTTTGCGACCATATTTAGAATACTTACCCAATGACATGCTAAAAGATAAGTTTGCTAAAGCAGTAATATACGAAATTGAAACTAATGTCAAAGAACTACAATGGAGATTAGATTATGTTAGGTTAAACATTAATGCAGAAAAATAAGTATTTTAAATTGGATGTAATGATTAGCTAATGTTTTATCATCATTCATCATCTTCAATGTCAAAAGCAATATACAAAAGCAGTAATCAATACCACTAAAAATAATTTAGTTTTAGAAAATAGGATTTCCTTATACTAACTAATTTTCTTTATATCAATAGAATATAATAATAGTATTAAAATTGCATATCGTAATAAAATGATAGATATGTTATATTTTTTATTCTACTACAATAAATATGCTAAAATTATAATTCTTCATTTTTTATTAATTGTATTTGATTTGGAAAAATATAACAATTAAATAACCTAATTTTATTTCTATCCTTTTAATAGAAACTATTTCAGTAATGGTAAGAATTTATTTTTGTTATTAACTTTAGAAAATTTCTTATTATATATTATATTTATTATATTGTATTAGATATAAATAAATATAAAAGATTTATTATTATTGATTTCTTTGTTTGTTTATTATCTTTACAATAGAAATATTTAATAGGTTTTTCAATTACTTTTATCATATATATCGATAAATATATTATGCCATTCTATAGAAATAATAGAAATACTTCATAGATATTTACCATTTTACTTATCTATAACAATTTTATTTTAAAGATAAATAGTTTTTTGTTATTCAACTATATTATATCTTTATTTACATCAATCGTTATTAATCCATTTTTATTATATCAAATTAATTATTTAATAATAATAATATGGTGATATGGAGAGAAAAAGGAGTGGAGGAAGAAGTAGCGAGAAAAAAAAGAAAAATAAAAGAATTAAAGAAGCAAATTCTTCAACACCAGCAAATTGCCATTCTATCACAACCACCACCACCACCAACAGAGTCATCCTCAGCTAAAATATCAACAAGGACAAAGAAGGCAATTATAACAGAAAAACCATTCTCTCACTTATCTATATGGTTTAAACGTAACCAAAAAAAATAAAAATATCACAATTTTAGATAATAATGTTATTCTTATTTGTACTCCTTTTAATCCAAGCGCATTATCATATTCAACTTTTGTAAACATATCTAATAATCCCTTGTCATTAGGATCAAATAAATTGTAAAATCCTAAAACCTCATTTTCTATAACCTTAGCATAAGTATATTTAATTTATACATATAATACCATTCTAATGTATTATTAACAATTATAGAACTTTTACTGGATATAAGAAGGATCTTTAGGTATTTCCTCATTATCAAAGGCTGACTAACCTATTATTCAAATTATAATAATAGTGAAAAACAATAATTTGAATTAAAATAAAAATCCTTATTAATCATTCTTAGAATTTATTAGTCGATTATTTTAACAATTTTGGGAACAGTTTTATATATTAATTGGTAGCACATACAATAATTAATATTAATAAAGAATTAGATTCAATCATTATATAAAATATTATGTACTATCTATATTATGAAAAATCTTGTTTTTGGCTTAATGACAATTATGTCATTTATAGTCATATCGTTGATTTATACAACGGCTTTTGCACAATCGCCTAATCAAACCTCAATCTTACAATCACAACAACAACAACAAAGTTCATTTTGTAAACTAACCGAATCTGATATGTTAGGTCCTTTCTATAAGGAAGGTGCCCCATTTAAACAAAGACTTGCTGATGGAGTAGAAGGAGAACGACTAATAATAACAGGAAAGGTTATGGATATGAGATGTCAACCAATCCAAGACGCGATATTAGACATATGGCAAGCTAATTCAACTGGAGAATATGACAATGAAGGATTTACTCTTAGAGGCAAGGTTAAAACAAATAACGATGGAACATATATTATAGATACAATAGTTCCTAAAGAATATGCTGCAGGTGATATAACTCGTCCAGGTCATATACATTTAAAAGTTGGAGCTCCTAATCAGCCAATACTAACTACTCAATTATACTTTGAAGGAGATCCTTATCTTACTGACTTGGAAGATAAATCATTAGTAATGAAAATTGCAGACGAGAATGGAACCAAAAAAGCAAATTTTGATTTTGTAATTGAACATTATGATGAATATAAGAAATAAATTTTATTTATATTTTTTAAATAATTGATAAAGATATTAAATTTTAATAATTTAAATCAATGATAGGAACTTGCTTGAGAATTAATAAAATCTAGTTTTATAGTACTTATTATATTTTTATCAAGTATAATCAAATCTTTCAAACATCTTTATATTATATTTTATATAATATAATTAATAATTATGAATAGGAATCCATTATTATATTCAATTTTAATAGTCTTGATATCTATTTTGCCTGGAATAGTGTTATTACCACAGTTTACTTTTACTGCAATTGGTCAAGTAGATCCATTACAAGAACAGATAGAGCCCATTCCTCCGTCTAACAATACCAATACCAATCAAACTCTTCCTATTGTTATCTCTTAAAGGGAATGAATT
>Ga0126312_10000843_pt1 | contig 19310 bp, 18 predicted proteins | sample Plot104A_FD_92537 | JGI IMG/M metagenome (GOLD analysis project Ga0126312, IMG submission 92537) | Serpentine soil microbial communities from UC McLaughlin Reserve, CA, USA - Plot104A | ecosystem: Environmental > Terrestrial > Soil > Grasslands | place: USA: UC McLaughlin Reserve, Lake County... | reverse complement strand
CTGACGGACAAGGTGATGGAAGCGATCCACGCGATCAGCCCCCGGCCGATTCGCTACATCATCAACACGTCAGTGGCCTCGCAGCATGTCGGCGGCAACGAAAAGCTGGCGACGCTGCCCGGTGGACTGACGAGCGGCGGGACGCGCGGAGCCCCACGGCCGGTCCTGATCGATCTGCGGCTGCTCGAGCGCGACGCCGCGCACCTACGGCTCCTGCAGGACGCCGCGGACCTCGTGGGCCGCCCGATCGCGGCGTGGCGCCCGTCGCTGCCCGCGGTGCCCGGCATCAACCACGTCCTGCAGCACGCGAAGCTGGGCCAGCGGACGGAGTGCTGGTTCGCGCAATTGCCGCCGTACCCCCCGAGCGAGTCGCCGCGTAGCGCGATTCTCCTGGGCGCGACGCTCGCCGTCGCGCGCGCCGCCGGTCGGCCGATCCCGGCCCCGCGGCACGTACCGCTCGAGCACGCGGACGTCGTCGCGCGCTGGCTCGCCGACCGAGTTGCGGAGAACACGTCGCCGTACCTCAACACCACCGCGAGCGGCGCCGTCCGCGTCTGCGAGGCCGCCCGCACTGGAGGCCTCGACATCACGGGCACCGCCTTCCGCGTCGGTGGCGAGCCGTACACGCCCGCCCGCGACGAGGTCGTCACCGCCGCCGGCTGCACCGCCTACCCCTTCCTGCAAGCCAACGAGGTGGGGAGGATCGGGATCACCTGCACGGCAAGACGCGCACTCGACGAGGTCCACCTGCTCACCGACAAGCTGGCAGTCCTCGCGCGCGACGTTCAGACCCGGACGCGCCGGGTCGAGAACGCGCTGGTCCTCACGACGGTCTGGCCCCACTCGCCGAGGCTGCTGCTGAACGTCGAGAGCGACGACACCGCGGTCGTCGAGCATGGCCCCTGCGGCTGCGGGCTCGGCGACCTCGGGCTCACCACCCGCCTGCACACGATCCGCTCGTGGGAAAAGCTGACGACCGAGGGGATGACGTTCACGCCGGCGATGACCGTCCGCCTGGTCGAGGAGGTGCTTCCGCAGCGGTTCGGCGGCGGCCCGACCGACTACCAGCTCGTCGAGGACCGCTCGGGCCCGATCTCGAAGGTGATCGTCGTGGCCTCGCCCCGCGTCGGACCGCTGCAACACGACACCGTGCGCGAAGTGGCGCTGCGAGCGCTGGGCGAGGGCGGGCCGGGCCCGACGCTGATGGCGAACTCCTGGCGTGAGGCCGGCCTCCCGCACGTCGCGCGCCACGAGCCGCACGCGACCGGCAGGCCGAAGCTCCTGCCGGTCCACGTCATCGAGTAGCACCGGCGCTCCTCCGAACTGCCCTGAAACGGTCCGCCTCTCGGCCCGTACGGCTTAGCTATAAGACGGGCCGGGCCGCGACCGCGAACCGCGTCGCGCGCAGACGGCGTAGCATCGGCGCCGAGGAGGGTTGTTAGGACGTGTTAGCGGTCGACGAAGCTCGGTTGAAGTCGTTGCCCCTGTTCTCCTCGCTGTCGAAGCGCCAGCGAGCAAAGGTGGCGCGACACTGCCACCTGATCCTGATCTCTCAGGGAGAGCACGTCGTCGTCGAGGGTCACTCCGCCTACACGTTCTTCGTGATCGAGGAGGGCACCGCGGCCGTAGTCAGCGCGGGCAGGCATCTACGGGACCTCGGCCCGGGTGACTTCCTGGGGGAGATCGGGCTCGTTCGCGGCAGCGGCCGCACCGCGTCCGTGATCGCGACGTCGAACATCACGGCGACCGTCATGTACGCGACGGACTTCCGCGCAATGAAGGACTCGATGCCGAAGGTGGCTCGTCAGATCGACGAAGCGATCGAGGATCGGCTGGCCCGCGACCGGCTGTTTGGCCTGGAGCGCGCGTAACACTCGAGGAATCCGCTTTCCGGTCGGCCAGGGCGTGTGCGTCGGCCGGCCATTGCTGCCCTGGTGCCTCTTGTCCCACTGCGCCCCGCCGGCGGAGCGCGCCCAAATCCCGGGGCTTCACGAGTACCGCCACGGGGATTCGAACCCCGGTTTCCGCCGTGAGAGGGCGGCGTCCTAGTCCCCTAGACGATGGCGGCTCGGCGGGCCATTCTAGCGGCGGGATGTGCGGCCCAAGATTCATCCGGCGCTTAGGTGGGCCAGTAGCCTCGGTCGCTCGTGGCCATTCGAAATCCGCGCACTCTCCTGGTGCTCGCTGCGACCTGCGGGCTGGCGTTCTACGCGCTGCTGGTCGTCGCCTATGCGTCCTCCCGCGCCCGCTCTCTCGATGCGAGCGCGCTGAGGGGATTCATCGACCTCCAGGGCGACCGTGTCGGCCCGCTCTCGCAGCGGCTGGCGAACTTCGGGGATCCCGGGCCGGTCATCGTTTTCACGGCGGCGCTCGCGGCGCTGGCAGCGGCGCGCGGTCGGCTGCGGCAAGCCGCGGCGATCGTGTTCCTCGTCGGCGCCACGAGCGTCTCGAGCCAGGTGGTCAAGGCGCTGCTTGCCTATCCACGTGACGCCGTTAGGGGAGCCGCGCACGTCAATCCGGCGGCGTTTCCGAGCGGTCACTCCACGGCGGCCATGGCGCTCGCAGCGTGCGCCGTACTCGTGGCTCCACGCGCGGTGAGGCCGCTCGCGGCGGGCCTGGGTGCGCTGCTCGCGCTCGGTGTCGGCTACTCGGTCGTCACGCTCGGCTGGCATTACCCGAGCGACGTGATCGGCGGCTTCCTTCTCGCCACGATCTGGACGCTGCTCGTGGTGGCGGCGCTGCAGGCGGCGGAGCGACGCTGGCCGCAGCGGGTCGGGAGGACCAGGGTGAGCGCAGCGCTCACGCGGGCGGTCGACAAGCTCACGGAGGCCGGGCTCGCCGCGCTCGCGCTCGCGGTGGCGGCGATCGGATCGGCCGCGGCGCTACTGGTGGCGGTGAGGCGGATGGACGACGTGCGCGAGTTCGCCTCCGCCCACACAGCGGCCGTGGTCGTCGGGCTGCTCGTGGCCGGGTCGGCCGCAATCCTGCTCGCCGGCGTGACGGTCGCGCTCCGCCGCCGCGAGTAGACCGGTGTATCCTGCCCCGGACCAAAACGGCCGGTGGGCCAGGGAAGTCCGGTGAGAAGCCGGCGCGGTCCCGCCACTGTGACCGGGCGACGAAGCGCCGCACGATGCCACTGACGAGCTGACGGCTCGTTGGGAAGGCGCGGCACGGAGCCCCAAGCCAGGAGACCTGCCTCCGGCCGCCCAACAAGACCCTCGAGGAAAGGGTGGCTATGAGCAAAGACGTCCTTCGTTCCGCGCGCCGCGCGGCGGCCACGGCGGGCTGCCTGACGATCGCGCTGCTGGCCGCGCCGGGCGCAGCCGGGGCGGTGACCGTGAACCTGCATGTGGAGGCCGGCGGCAAGGCGCTCGCGGGCGGAACGGGTCAGGTCACGCGCACCCTCTCGGCGAAGACGACCAAGAGCAGCGCCTGCCACGGCTCGGGCAAGCCGGTGACCCTGAACGGCCCGACGTCGCTTGGGGCGCTCGCCGCCGCGCAGAACTGGCAGCGCGGCCTGGCACCCGTCGGCATCAGCGACGAGTTCTCGTTCGGCCTGTTCGTATGCAGCGTCGACGGCTTCTTCGGCTCGTCGGACGCGTTCTGGCTCTACAAGGTCAACCACGTCTCGCCGGAGATCGGCGGCGACGCCTACAGGAACCGGACCGGCGACGATGTTCTGTGGTTCTTCCAGAACACCGAGACCGGGCAGAACACCGGCGACGAGCTGGTGGTCGAGGCGCCCGCCCGGGCGCGGCCCGGCGAGCCGGTCGACGTGGCGGTGTCCGCGTACAGCTTCGACGGCAAGCGCAGGCCGGCCGCGGGCGCGACCGTCGCGGCCAAGCGGTCGTCCAGCGTCACGACGGATGCCTCCGGCCACGCCAGGGTCAGCTTCGGCGGCCAGGGCTACCTCTGGGTGCGGGCCGCGCGCGGCTTCGACGTCCCGTCATCGCTCGTGAGGGTGTGCGTGCGAAGCAATGTCAGCCGCTGCGCACCGTCGCGGGGCCAGCGCATCTACGGCACGGAGCTCGGGGACCGCATCCGCGGCACCTCCGGGCGCGACGTGGTGAACGGAGGCGCCGGTGATGACGTGATCAACGTCCGGCGCGGCCGTACCGACCGCGTGTTCTGCGGCCGCGGTGTCGACCTGGTCCGTGCCTCGCGCAAGGACCGCGTCGCGGACGACTGTGAGGAGGTCCGCCTCAAGTGAGGCGCGCCCCGATGCTGCTCGCGGCCACGGCGGCGCTCGCCGTCGTGGCCGCGGCGCCGGCCGAGGCCAAGGTCCGGGAGATGGTCGTCGTCCGGAGCGGCAAGGCGCTGACGAAGGACGTGTCCACCCGCGGCCTCCGCGTCAGGGTTGGGCACAGGCGCTGCGCCGTCGCGAGCCGGACGCCGCTGGCAGTGCTCTTCCGCATCCATCCCGGGCGGATCCGCCTGCGCGACTTCGGCTCCTGTTCGCGCAGAGCCGGCGACTCGACGCAGCTCTTCGTGCGCGCGATCCGGCGCGACAGGAACAAGGGCCGGAACGGCTGGGTCTACAAGGTGGGTCGCAAGGCCGGCACGACCGGCGCGGCCGACCCGAGCGGCCCGTTCGGCAACGGGCGCCGGCTCCGCAGTGGGCAGCGGGTCGTCTGGTTCTACTGCAAGCTGCGCACGGGCGGCTGTCAGCGGTCGCTGTCCATACGCACGACCGCCGACGCCGGCGGGCTTACCGTCAAGGTCGTCGGCTATGACGACAACGGCCACGGCGTGGTCGTCGAGGGCGCGACCGTGAAGGCCGGCGGCATGACCGCCCCCACGGGCGCCGACGGCCGCGCGCGGATCGCGCTGCCCGTGGGGAGCTACCGGGTCTACGCGCGGAAGAGGGGACTGGTGCGCTCCTTCGCGGAGCGCGCCCGGGTTCCCTAGCGGCCGGTGCGGTGGCTCGCTCTCCTCGCCTGTCTCCTCCTTCTCCCCGGTTGCGGGCTGGGTGCCGGCAAGGAACGAGAGGGCGGAGCGGAGGAGCGGATCACGATCGACTTCGGGCGCGAGCGGCTCGGGGTCGTGCGCGTCGACAAGGTGCGGGAGGACGAGACCGTGATGCGGCTGCTGCGCTCGAAGTTCGACGTGGGCACGCGCTACGGCGGCCGCTTCGTCCAGTCGATCGAGGGCCGGTCGGGGAGAGGCGCGAGCGGGCGCCTCGACTGGTTCTACTTCGTCAACGGGATCGAGGCGAGCGTGGGCGCGGCGGAGTACGAGCTGTCTCCGGGGGACGTCGTCCAGTGGGACTACCGAAACTGGTCGGCGGCGATGCGCGTGCCGGCGATCGTCGGCGCCTTCCCGGAACCGTTCCGCCATGGGCTGAAGGGCAGGCGGCGACCGGTCCGGGTGGAGTGCGCCGATGAGTCCTCGCGGCCGTGCAAGGGCGTCAAGGACACGCTCGAGCGCGTCGGCGCCAAGCCGTCCGGCGCGTCGCTCGGCACCTCCGGCACCAAGAACGTCCTCCGAGTCGTCGTCGCGCCGTGGAAGCGGGCCAGGATCGTGAGCGCGGTGGCCGGGCTGAGCGAGGGGCCGCAGGCGAGCGGCGTGTACGCGCGCGTCTCACGCGACCGCGAGTTCGACCTCCTCGGCGCCGACGGTCACGTGACGCGCCGGGCGCCGGCGGGCACGGGACTGGTGGCGGCCTTCGCGCCTTCCGAGGAGGAGATCGTCTGGCTCCTGACCGGCCTCGACGACCGCGGTGTCGAGGCCGCCGCCCGGGCCCTCGACGAGCGCTCGCTCCGGGACGCCTACGCTGTGGCGGCTCTGCCCGACGGGAAGGTGGAGAAGCTGCCGTGAGCCTCGTTCCGGTCTACAGGCCGCGGCCCAGCCCCCTGCACGGCGCGCGGGCGTCGGTGGCGGCCTCGTTCTGCTGCGCGTTCGCCCTCGTGGGTGCCCTGTTCCCGCAGCCGCTGATCCTCGCCGCGTCGCTTGCAGCGGTCCTGCTGGCCGCGGCGGCGGCCGGGGTCGGGCGCGAGGTCGGCCGCTCGCTTCGGCTGTCGCTGCCGCTGGCGCTCCTGATCGCGCTGATCAACCCGATCGTGTACCAGGGCGGCGACACGCTGCTGGTCCGCGGCGGCGTCGTGCTCGGCCGGCGCGTGGACGTGACGTTCGAGGCCTTGGCCGCGGGCGCGGTGGCGGGGCTCCGGGTCGTCGCGGTGATCGTGCCCCTGGGGCTCCTGTCAGCCGTCGTCGATCCCGACGAGCTGCTTCGCCTGTTCCGGCGGATCTCGTACCGGTCGGCGCTCACGGCCTCGCTCGCGACCAGGCTCGTGCCGGTGCTCGCCCGCGACGCCTCGCGCATGAGCGACGCCTCCCGCTGCCGGCCGGTCGCGCCGGCTCGGCTGCCCGTGGCGCGGGCGGCGCTGTCCGGTGCGCTCGAGCGGGCCGTGGACGTGGCGGCGGCGCTGGAGGTGCGCGGCTATGCCAGCGCCGGCCGCGTGCGGGCGGCGCGGCGGCGCTGGTCGCGCCACGACCTGCGCGTGGCCGCGGCGGCCGCGGCGGTGGCCGTCGGCTCGCTCGGCGCGCGGATCGCGGGAGTGGGCGCGATGGAGTTCTATCCGCGGCTCGAGATGCCGGTCGGGCCGCCGGACCTCGCGCTCTGCCTGCTGCTGCTCGGCGCGGCGGCCGTGCCGTTCGCCGGGCGTGCGGCGCGCCTGGGGGTGGCCCGTGACTGAGCCGCTCGTGATCGCCGACCGCTTCACCTATTCGTATCCCGAGGCGAGCCGGCCCGCGCTGCGCGACCTGACGCTCGCGATCGAGCCCGGCTCGTTCACGGTCCTGGCCGGCAGCTCGGGCTCGGGGAAGTCGACGCTGATCCGCGCCCTCTGCGGCCTCGTGCCGCACTTCCACGGCGGCGACGCCTCCGGCGAGCTGACGGTCGGCGGCCTCGACGTACGCGACAACGGCCCGGCCGAGCTCGCCGGCCTGTGCGGCACGGTCTTCCAGGATCCGGAGACGCAGGTGGTGATGGGCGGCGTCCGCGCGGAGCTCGAGCTGCCCCTCCAGCAGCGGGGCGGCACGCCGGCCGCCGTGGGCCGCGCCGTCGAGGAGGTGGCCCTCGCCCTCGGCGTGGCGCACCTGCTCGACCGCCGCACCGAGAGCCTGTCGGGCGGCGAGCTCCAGAGGGTGGCCATCGCCGCCGCGCTCGCGCACCGGCCCGCGCTGCTGCTGCTAGACGAGCCGACCTCGCAGCTCGACCCCGTCGCCGGCGACGAGCTGATCTGGATGCTGCGGAGGCTGAACGAGGAGTGGGGCACGGCCGTGGTGGTCGCCGAGCACCGGCTCGAGCGCTGCCTTCCGGCCGCCGACCGGGTGCTGGCGCTCGAGGACGGCCTTGTGGCCTGCGACGCGACTCCACCCGGCTTCCTCGACTGGGCGGGCGGCGGCGACCTCGCCACGCCGGTCGCCCGCATGTTCTCGCTGTCCGGCCTGGGGCCGCCGCCGCCGTCGGTCAAGGCGGCGCGCTCGGCCCTGCGCGATGCCGGCCTGGCGCCGGAGCCGGTCGAGCCGGCGCCCGCGGCGCGGCGCGACGGGCCCAGGGCGCTCGACCTCGACGGGGTCTGGTTCGAGATCGAGGACGGGCCGGCCGTGCTCCGCGGGCTCGACCTGCGACTCCGCGCGGGCGAGCGGGTGGCCCTGATGGGTCGCAACGGCGCGGGCAAGAGCACGCTGCTGCGGCTTGCCAAGGGCCTGATCGATCCGACCCGCGGCAGGCTGAAGCGGACCGGCGACGTCGCCCTTCTGCTGCAGAACCCCGGTGACTACCTCATCCACGAACGGGCGGTCGAGGAGGCGGGCGCCGCGGGACTGGCCGCGGCGGGGCTCGACGGGAGGGAGGAGGCCAACCCGCGCGACCTGTCGGGCGGCGAGCGGGAGCGGCTGGCCCTCGAGGTGGTGCTGGCGGGCGGCCCCTACGCGGCGGTCCTGCTCGACGAGCCGACCCGGGGGATGGACCCGGCGCGGAAGCGGGCGCTCGCTCGCAGGATCGACCGACTCGCCGGCGCCGGTGCGTCGGTGATGGTGGCGACGCACGACACCGCCTTCGCCGCGGAGTTCGCCGACCGGGTGGTCCTGATGGGCAAGGGCGAGGTGATCGCCGACGGCGGGCCGGCCGAGGTGCTGGGCAGCGGCTGGCACTTCTCGACCGAGGTCGCTCGTGCTCTCGACGGCGCCGCGCTCACGGCCGAGGACGGGGCCCGCCTTCTCCAGGAGGCGCTGGTCCGGTGAGCTGGCAGCTCTCGAGCTTCCTCGTGCTGCTGTTCGCGCTGGCCGCCGGGTTCCTCTGGTACGAGCGCGCGAGGCCGCCCGCGCGCGTGCTTTCGCTCGTGGCCGCGCTCGCGGCGCTGGCGGTCGTCGGACGGCTGGCGTTCGCGGCGATCCCGAACGTCAAGCCCACCACGGACATCGTGCTGTTCGCCGGCTACGCGCTCGGTGCCGCGCCGGGCTTCGCGGTGGGCGCCGTCACGGCGCTCGTGTCGAACGTCTTTCTCTCGCAGGGCCCCTGGACCGTCTGGCAGATGGCCGGCTGGGGCGGGGTGGGCGTGGGCGGCGCGCTGCTCGCCCGGGTGAGCCGGCGGCGGGAGCTCGGTCGGGTGCGCCTGGCAATTGTGTGCGGGGTGGCGGGCCTCGCCTTCGGCGCCTGGATGGACGTCTACCAGTGGACGCTCGCCGCGCGGCAGGACCTCGACTCGTACCTCGCGGTGTCGGCCAGCTCGCTGCCCTACAACCTCGCCCACGCGACCGGCAACGTCGTCTTCTGCCTCCTGATCGGCCCGCTGTTCATCCGCGCGCTCCACCGCTACCGGCGCCGCTTCGAGGTGAGCTGGGAGCCGGCGCCCGCCGTCGCGGCGGTGGTCCTGGCACTGGCGATCGTGGGCGGGCTGGCGCCACCGTCCCGCGCGCAGGCGTCGGCCAGCGGTCGCGCCGTCCACTATCTCGCCAAGGCCCAGAACCGCGACGGGGGGTTCGGCAACGCCCCACGGTCGTCGTCGAGCCAGCTGATGACGGGCTGGGGTGCGCTGGGGCTCGCGGCGGCTCGTCACAACCCGCGCGACGTCCACCGTCGTCGCGGCCGCGCGATCACGACCTACATCCGCCGCCGTTCGCGATCGCTCCGTGACATCGGCGAGGTGGAGCGCACGATCCTCCTCCTGCGCGCCTCCGGGCTGTCGGCGCGCCGCTTCAGAGGGCGGGACCTCGTGGCCGAGGTGCTCGCCCGCCGCCGAGAGGACGGGTCGATCGCGGGCTACGTGAGCTACACGGCGTTCGGGATCCTGGCGCTGGAGGCGAGCCGTCAGCGCGCCGGCTCGAGCACGGTCGCCTGGCTCGAGCGGGCGCAGCGGCCGGACGGCGGCTTCGGGCTCACACCGCGGTCGGGCGCGGACTTCGACATGACCGGCGCGACGCTCCAGGCGCTCGCGGCCGCCGGCCGAGGCAGCAGCGGCGCCGCCCACGACGCCGTCGTCTACCTCCGCAGGGGGCAGAACCCCGACGGCGGCTTCCCGCAGATGCCCGGCGGGGTCTCGAACGCCCAGTCGACGGCCTACGCGGTCCAGGGCCTCCTGGCGGTGCACGCCGGCTCGGAGATGGTGTCGAACGCCCTCCGCTACCTCAAGCGGCTGCAGCGGCGCAACGGCTCGATCCGCTACTCGCGGGTGAGCTCGCAGACGCCGGTATGGGTCACCGCCCAGGCGCTGATGGCGCTGCGGCGCAAGCCGCTGCCGCTGCCGCGCGTCCCGCGCAAGCGCAGGCCGCGACACCGGACCAGCGTGGCGGCGACGGCGACCGTCACCTCCACGCCGCGCCACAGGCGCGCGCAAAACCGGACCGCGACCGCTCCCACGCAGCTGCACCGGCGCGAGGAGGCCGCGGATCCGGCCGCCGACACGGTGGCGACCCGTTCCGCGAGCTCGGCCAAGCACGAACAAGGCGGCGGCCCTTCGCCGCTTCTGGTGGCGGCGGGGGCGGTCGCCGCCCTCGCGGCGATCTTCGCCCTGCGCCTGTACCTACGCCGGCGCCGCCGGCCCGCCACCGGCTGAGATTGTTCGGAACATCGGTACACTGCCTCGCTGATGGCGCAGGGGATCCGACGCTCGCTCGTCTCCGACCAGGTGTTCCGCGCCCTGGCGGAGGAGATCCTCTCCGGGCGCTACGCGCCGGGCGAGAAGCTGCCGACCCAGCGCGCGCTGGCCGCTGAGCTCGGCGTGAACATGGCCTCGGTGCGGGAGGCCGTCAAGCGGCTGGAGCAGCTCCGCCTCCTCGAGGTGCGCCACGGCGACGCCATGCGGGTGCGGGACTGGCGTGAGCACGGCGGGCTCGACGTGATCGCCCACGTGCTGTTCCGCGCGGGCGGGCTCGACACCGGAACACTGTCGAGCCTGCTCGAGGCCCGGCGGCTGATGCTCCAGGAGGCGGCGCGGCTGGCGGCCGCTCGGCGCAGCGAGGAGCAGGCCGAGAGGCTCGACGAGCTGGCGGCGGCGTTCGCCGAGGCCGAGGACGACGAGGCCGCTCAGGCGATCGACTTCGCCTTCATGACCGAACTCGTCGAGAGCTCCGGGAACGTCGTCTTCGTACTCATCCTCAACTCGATCCGCCAGCTCTACTTCGAGCGAGCCGAGCTGTTCCGGGCCGTGGTGCGCGATAGGGAAGAGCTCGCCCCCATCTACCGCCGCGCCGCGAGCGCGATCGGTTCGGGAGCGGCGGGGCGCGCGGCTTCGGCCGTGGCCCGGATCGCCGAGGTGCAGGAGCGGCATCTCCGATGAGGCTCGCAACGCTGACCCCACGCGAGGCGTCGATCTTCGCCTGCGTCTGCGACACGGTGGTAGCCCCGCGCCCGGTCCTGCCACCGGTCCAGGAGACCGACGCCGTCGAGTTCGTCGACCGCTGGCTCGCGCGAGCGCCACGGCTGAACCGCGTCGGGCTGCGGGCCCTCCTGTACGCGGCCGAGCTGGCGCCGCGCCTCGTGGGCGGAGGCGGGCGCCTGCGGGAGCTGCCGGCGTCGCGGCGCGCGGACGCGCTCGCCAGGTTGGAGCGCTCGCCGCGGGCGCGCGAGCTCGTGACGCTGCTCAGCGGCATCGCCTTGCTCGCCTACTACGGCGACGAAGCGATCATGAACCGGGTCGGCTACGACGCCGACGCGAACGTGGAGCGGGGACGGCGGCTGCGGGCGGCGGAGGGCCGGCCCTGAGAGCCACCAGCGGCAGCGCGTACACCGACGGGAACGGCATGTTCATCCCCGCGCTCGAGCGGATCGAGCGCGGCGGCCGGATCGCGGGCGAGCACAGGGTCAGGGCCGACGTCTGCGTGATCGGCACCGGCGCCGGCGGCGGGCCGGTGGCCAAGGAGCTGGCCGAGGGCGGGATGCGGGTCGTGATGTTCGAGGAGGGCGAGCGCCGCGGTGCCGGCGAGTTCACGGCGCGCCCCCGCGAGATGACGGCACTGCTCTATCGCGATGCCGGTCAGGTCGCGACGACCGGCAACGTCCCGATCGTGCTGCCGCTGGGCTCGCACGTGGGCGGCGCCACGCTGGTCAATTCCGGGACCTGCTTCCGCACGCCGCCCGGCGTCCTGGCGGCCTGGGGCGAGCGCTTCGGCCTCACGGAGCTCACCCCCCACGAGCTCGACCCCTACTTCCGCCGGGTCGAGCGCGAGCTGAACGTGAGCCAGGTGCCGCCCGAGCTGGCCGGCCGCAACGCGCTCGTCGTCAAGCGCGGCGCCGATGCCCTCGGCTGGTCGGGCGACTTCGTCTTCCGCAACGCCAAGGGCTGCGTGGGCTCGGGCGTCTGCGCCTTCGGCTGCCCGGCGTCGGCCAAGCAGCACGTCGGCCAGACCTACGTTCCTCGCGCCTGGGACGCCGGGGCGACCACATACACCGGCTGCCGCGCACGCCGGATCGTGCTCGAGCGGGGGCAGGCGCGCGGGGTGGAGGCGACCACCAGCGCCGGCGGCCGCGTGCGCGTGGACTGCGACACCGTCATCGTCGCCTGCGGCGCCATCCACACGCCGCTGTTCCTGAGCAGCAACCGCCTCGGGCTCGAGTCGGGCCAGCTCGGGCGCAACCTCTCGATCCATCCGGCCACCGCCGTGCGCGCCGAGTTCGACGAGGAGATCGACATGGCCAGCGGGGTGCCACAGTCGCTCTACATCGACGAGTTCGCGGACGAGGGGATCATGTTCGAGGGCGCCGCCGGGCCGCCGGACTACCTCGCGATGTCGCTCCCGGTCTCGCGCGAGCGCCACCGCGACCTGATGCTGCGCTTCCTCAACCTGTCGCAGTTCGGGGTAATGGTCTCGGACCGCTCGCGCGGCTTCGTGCGGCGCCGCGGCGGCCGCGCCCAGATCCGCTACGACCTGATCGACGAGGACGTGGAGCTGTTCCGGCGGGGCATCGACCTGCTCGCCGAGCTGTACTGGGAGGCCGGTGCGAAGCGGGTCTTCCTGCCGGTGCGCGGCCACGGCGAGCTGACCACGCCCGACCGGCGGCCCCTGCGAGACGCGGAGCTGCGCGCCTCCGACCTCACCCTGATGGCCTTCCACCCGCTGGGCACCGCCCGCGCCGACGCCAGCCCCGCGCGCGGTGTGGTCGACGGCGAGCTGAAGCTCCGCGGCGTCGACGGCGTCTACGTCGCCGACGGCAGCGTCGTGCCGAGCGCGCTCGGCGTGAACCCGCAGGTCACGATCATGGCGCTGTCCACCCGCCTTGCCTTCCGCCTGCTCGGCAAGCCGCCGCCGGTCGAGGAGCCCGAGCCCGAGCACATGGCGCGAGTTGCACCACGAAACCCAGTGGTCTAGGGTGCGTTTCGCAACGCAACCCACCACCACAGGGGGATCGACATGCCGCTCGTGAACATCCGCGTGCCGGAGGGCTCGCTCAGCGAGGAGAAGAAGAACCGCATGATCGAGCTCGTCACCGACGCGGTGGTCGAGGCCGAGGGCTACGGCGACGCCGTCCGCCCGATCACCTGGGTGATCATCGAGGAGATCAAGGACGGGAACTGGGGCGCAAACGGCCGCGCGGTCAAGCTCGAGGATCTGGCCAGGCTGGTCAAGGGCGGCAGGGAGCAGGTCGAGAAGGCCGTCACCCCGGCGTAGGCCGTGCGCCAGCTCACCTGGGTCGAGCCCGGCCGCCTCGAGTGGTGGGACGTCGACGAGCCGCGCCTGGCGGGCGATCGCCAGGCGCTCGTCCGTCCCGTCTGCGTCGCCACCTGCGATCTCGACGCGATGCTCGTGCGCGGCAAGACGCCGTACCGGCCTCCGCTGGCGTTCGGGCACGAGTGCGTCGCCGAGGTGGTGGAGGGAGAGGCAGAGGGCGCTCTCGTCAGCGTTCCCTTCCAGGTCTCCTGTGGCGACTGCGAGGCCTGCGCGCGCGGGAACACCGGCAACTGCACGACGGTGCCGCGGCTGTCGATGTTCGGCTTCGGCTCGTTCGGCGGCGACTGGGGCGGCTTCATGTCCGACGTCGTGCGCGTTCCCTACGCAGATCACATGCTCGTGTCGTTGCCCGAGGGCGTCGACCCTGCGGCCGCGGCCAGCGTGAGCGACAACGTCGCGGACGCCTGGCGAACGGTCGGGCCTCACCTCGACGAGCGCCCACGCGCCGCCGTCCTCGTCGTGGGCGGCGCGGGCAGCATCGGCGTGTACGCGGCCGGAATCGCGGTGGCACTGGGCGCCGAGAGCGTCGACTACCTCGACTGCGACCTGGACCGGCTCGAGCGCGCGCGAGCGATGGGCGCGGGCGCGATCGAGGGCGAGTATCCGGAGCGCATGGGGCCATATCCGATCACCGTCGACGCGAGCGCCGACCGCGCCGGGCTCGCCTGTGCGGTGCGCTCGGTGGAGCCGGACGGGGTCTGCACGAGCACCGGGATCTACTTCGAGCCCGAGACGCCGCTGCCGCTCCTCGAGGCCTACACGAAGTGCATGACCTTCCACACCGGCCGCGTGCACGCGCGGCCCGCGATCCCGCGGGTGCTGGAGCTGATCGAGTCGGGCCGGCTGAAGCCGGAGCTCGTCACCTCACGCACGGTCGCCTGGGACGACGCGGCCGACGCGCTGGCCGACCACGACTCGAAGCTCGTGCTCAGCCGCTGAGCGCACGCCCGATCAGCGAGTCCATGACCCGGTCGGGCACGCGCTTGGCGATTGCCGCTCGCAGCTTGGCGTCGCGGCCCACCAGGTAGCGCGTCTTCGGCCTGCGCGCCGTGAGCGCGGTGCCGATCACCTCGGCCACGGCGCTCGGCGGCAGCCCGCGCTCGGTCTCGATCTTCTCAGTCTCGGCGCGGACCGCGGCGACGAGGTCGCCGTAGAGCCGCTCCGCCTCGTCGGGGACCTCCTCCAGCATCTCGTCCGCGGCGGCGTTGCCCTTCTTCCAGATCGGCGTCTTGATTCCCCCGGGCTCGATCACCACGACCTCGACGCCGAGGTGGCGCAGCTCGCGCCGAAGCGAGTCGCTCACCGCCTCCAGGCCGAACTTGGAGGCGGCGTAGGGGCCGGCCAACGGCAGCGCGATGCGGCCGCCGATCGAGCTGACGTTGACGATCCGCCCCCGGGCAGCGCGCAGGAACGGCAGCAGCGCCTGGGTGACGGCGACCTGGCCGATCAGGTTGACCTCGAGCTGCTGACGAAGGCGGTCGATCGGCAGGTACTCGAGCGGCGCCGCCACGGCGGTTCCCGCGTTGTTCACGAGGCCGGCCAGGCGGCCGCCGCAGGACCGCTCGATCTGCTCGCGGGCGGACACGATCGAGGACGAGTCCGTCACGTCTAGCTTGACCGGCTCGATCCGCCCGCCGCGCAGGCGCTCGGCGTCCTCGTCCTTGCGCACGCCGGCGAGCACGTCGAAGCCGAGGCCGGCGAGGTGGTTCGCGGTTGCCTCGCCTATTCCCGTGGACGTACCGGTGACGACTACGCTGCCGCCGCTCACCGGCTCCAACCTATCCGAACAGCCGCCGGCGGGCCGTACCGTCGTGGGCACGTGCGCGAGCTCGGAACCGGCGCCGCGGCGGCCGAGGAGCCGGGGCGGCTGAGCGAGGAGCTCGCGCGGCTTCGCTAGCTTCGCTCCGGTGGACCTCGAGGAAGCCGTCAGGACGCGCCGCACGCACAAGGCGTACGGCAGCGAGCCCGTGGACAGGGCGACGCTCGACGAGCTCTTCGAGCTCGCCCGCTGGGCGCCCAACCACAACCTCACGAACCCGTGGCGGTTCCGCGTGCTCGGGCCGGGGGCGCTCGCCCGCCTGAAGGAGGCGGCCGGGCCGGAGGCCGCCGCCAAGCTCGATCGGGCGCCGACGCTCGTGCTCGTCACCGTCCGCCAGACCGGCGATCCCGTGCAGGACGAGGAGGACCTGTGCGCGACGGCCGTCGCCACCTACATCGTGCTGCTGGCCGCTCACGGCCGCGGGCTGGCCGGCTACTGGCGCACGCCCGGCGTGCTTCGCACGCCGCCGGGGCGGGCCGCGCTGGGCGTCGAGGACGACGAGCGCGTGGTGGCGCTCGTGCATCTCGGGTCACCGCGGCAGGAGCGCGAGCCGCCGGAGCGGGCGCGGCCGGACCAGTTCGTGAGCTACCTGCCCTGACGTAACCTCTGCGGCCGTGATCCCGCGCGCCGACGCAGTGGCCGCCATGGACCGGGACCGGTTCGACCTCGTGGTCATCGGGGGCGGCATCACCGGCGCCGGCGTCGCTCTCGATGCGGCCTCGCGCGGCTACAGCGTCGCGCTGGTCGAGCGCGAGGACTACTCCTCGGGGACGTCGAGCCGGTCGTCGAAGCTCGTGCACGGAGGGCTTCGCTACCTCCAGAACTTCGACCTCGGCCTCGTCCGCGAGGCGCTGCTCGAGCGCTCGATCCTGGTGCGGTTGGCGCCGCACATCGTCAAGCCGCTGCCGCTGCTCGTCCCCGCCTTCGAGGGCAAGCGCCCGGACCGGCTGCTCGGGGTCGGCCTGAACATGTACGACGTGATGTCGCGCCGCCGCGGCCGGACGGACGAGGACTGGAGCGCCGATCGCCACCGCGTAGTCGATGCGGACGAGACCGTCGAGCTGCTGCCGGCGCTGGCGCGCCGCGATCCGACGGCGGCCTATCTCTTCTACGACTGCCAGACCGACGACTCACGGCTCGTCCTGACCGTGCTGGGCGAGGCCGAGCGCTTCGGCACCGTTCTCGCCAACTCGTGCGAGGTGACCGGGCTGCTCGAGCGGGACGGCCGCGCGGGTGGGGTGAAGGTGCGGGACCGGATCGAGGGGACCGACTTCGAGATCGAGGCCGACAACGTCGTCAACGCCACCGGCGTCTGGGCCGACCGGATCAAGCCGGAGGAGATCTACGGGGAGGAGGAGGTGCCCGTGATCCGTCCCTCGCGCGGGACCCACATCACTCTCTCGGCGGACGACCTCCACCTGCGCGCGGGGGCGATCGTGCCCGCCGGCGGCGGGCGGACGATCTTCGTGCTGCCCTGGCTCGGGCGGACGCTCGTCGGCACGACCGACAACGACTACGAGGGCGAGCTCGAGCATGTGCCGCCGAGCGCCGACGACGTCGACTACCTGCTGTCAGCCTGCAACGGCTTCTTCGCCACCTCGCTGACGACTGACGACGTGACCGGCGCCTACGCGGGCGTGCGGCCCCTGATCTCGACCAGCGACCCGAAGAAGTCGGTGGACATCTCGCGCAAGGCGGAGCTGTACGAGACGAGCTCCGGCCTCGTGACGATCACCGGCGGCAAGCTGACCACCTGGCGGCGGATGGCAAAGATGGCGGTGGACCGGATCGTCGAGCGGGAGGGCCGCGACGCGCCCTGCCGGACCGAGGAGATACCGCTCGGGATGCCCGAGGATCCCGGCGCCCTGCCGGAGGTCGAGGGGGTGGACGAGCAGTCGCGCGCGCACCTGGCGGGCCGCTACGGCCACGCGGCGCAAGAGGTGATGGAGATGGCCGCCGCGTCACCGGAGCTGGCGGAGCGGATCACGCCGGAGCTGCCCGACCTCGTGGCCGAGGCGGCCTTCGCCGCTCGCCGCGAGCAGACCCGCTCACTCGCCGACGTGCTCATCCGCCGCACGCGGCTCGGGCTGCTCGACGCGCGCACGCTCTGCGCGGACGGCGCCGACGGGCCCGAGCGGGCGGCGCGCGCCATGGCGGGCGAGCTCGGCTGGGACGGGGGCCGCGTGCGAGCGGAGGTCGAGCAGTGGCGGGAGGTCGCACGAGCCGAGGGCCTGGTGCCCGGCGCGAGTGGAGGCAGGCGTGAAGCTGCGGTTGCGTGAGCAGCGGCTCGACGCAGAGCCGGGCCGGCCGCTTCTCATGGGGGTCGTCAACGCCGGGCCGGACTCGTTCTCCGATCCGGGGGCGCGCGCTCTCGACGAGCTGAGGGAGCGAGCCCTCGCCCTGGTGGCGGACGGCGCCGCGCTCATCGACGTCGGCGGCGAGTCGGGCCGCACCGACCGTGAGGCGGTGCCGGAGGCGGAGGAGATCGAGCGCGTGGTGCCGCTGGTCGAGGCGCTGGCCGGCGAGGGGGTGCTGGTCTCCGTCGACACCTGGCGCGCGCCGGTGGCCCGGGCCGCGCTCGGGGCCGGCGCGGCGATGATCAACGATGTGAGCGCGCTGTCCGACCCCCGGGTGGTCGAGGCCTGTGCTGCAACGGGGGCCGGCCTGGTCGTGACCCACACGCGGGTGCCGCCGAAGACGAAGGGCTTTCCGGACTACGAAGACGTGGTCAGGGACGTGGCCGAGCTCCTGCGCGAGCGCTCCGCCGCCGCCCGCGAGCTCGGCGTCGACCCCGAGCAGCTGGTCCTCGACCCCGGCATCGACCTGGCCAAGACGCCGGCGGAGTCCGTCGAGGTGCTGCGCCGCCTCGGGGAGCTCCACGCGCTCGGCCGCCCGCTCTTGCTGGCCCTCTCCCGCAAGGACTTCCTCGGCGCGCTCACCAAGCGCTCGCCTGCCGAGCGCGACGCCGCGACGCTCGCCGCGGTCGGGGCCGCGAGCGAGGGCGGCGCCCACATCCTGCGCGTCCACGACGTGGCCGCGGCGAGCGACTACCTGCGCGTGCGGGCGGCGCTGGCGGGCGAAGAACGGGTTCCCGACGGCCCACTCGCCGAAGGCCTGAGGCGAGTTAGGCAGTAGGCGGTAGGCAGTAGGCGGTAGGGATTTGGAGCCCTACCGCCTACCACCTACGCCCTACCGCCTCTGACTGAGTTTCCGTCGGGCGGCGCGGGCATCCTTGGGCCATGAGGCTCTTCATCGACACCGGATCGGTCGCCGAGGTGGAGGAGATCGCGTCCTGGGGAGTCCTCTCGGGCGCGACCACGAACCCGACCCTGCTCGCCAAGGAAGACGGCGATCCCGGCGACATCATCCGCAAGATCTGTGAGCTGGTCGACGGGCCGACGTCGGCCGAGGTCGTGGCGGTCGAGCCGGGGGAGATGATCCGCGAGGGCCGCGCCCTCGCCGGCCTGCACCCCCACGTGGTGGTCAAGGTCCCGTTCTCGCGGGCGGGCCTGACGGCCACGCGCGAGCTCACCTCCGAGGGCATCCGCGTGAACATGACGCTCGTGTTCTCGGCCCCGCAGGCGCTGCTCGCCGCCGAGGCCGGCGCCACCTACGTCTCCTGCTTCATGGGCCGGGTCGACGACATCTCGGTCGACTCGACCACGGTTCTCGGCGAGATCGTCGCGACGCTGCACGCCGGCGCCTCCGAGGCCGAGGTGCTCGCCGCCTCGCTGCGCCATCCCATGCACGTCAGCACCGCGGCCACGCTCGGCTGCGAGATCGCGACGGTCCCCGGCAAGGTGCTCGAGCAGATGCTCCAGCATCCGCTCACGGAGAAGGGCATCGAGCGCTTCGCCTCGGACTGGCAGACCCGCCCCGAGTTCGGCGAGTGGATGCACGGCCTGGTCGACCGGTCCGAGGTCCGGGCCTCCCGTTAGTCTGTCGCGGCCTCATGGCCGTGCTTCAGCGCAAGGAACTCGAGGACAGCCCGCTCGCGGACCTCCACGCGATCGCGTCGGAGCTCGGGCTCGAGGGCTTTCGGACGCTGCGCAAGGACGATCTGGTGTCGGCGATCCTCGAAGGGCAAGGCGGGGAAGAGGTGGCAGGTGGCAGGGGACAGGTGGCAGAGGAGGAGCCCGCAGCTGGCAGCGGGCAGCTGGCAGAGAACGACGAAGCCGCTGAGGTAGAGGACCCAGCGACTAGCGACGAGCGACGAGAGACGGACCCAGCGACGAGCGACGAGAGACGAGCGACTGAGCCGGAGGAGGCGCCCGAGCCCGAGGCGCCGCCCGAGCCCGAGGAGGCGCCCGAGGCCGAGGAG
>Ga0126312_10000842_pt1 | contig 19312 bp, 17 predicted proteins | sample Plot104A_FD_92537 | JGI IMG/M metagenome (GOLD analysis project Ga0126312, IMG submission 92537) | Serpentine soil microbial communities from UC McLaughlin Reserve, CA, USA - Plot104A | ecosystem: Environmental > Terrestrial > Soil > Grasslands | place: USA: UC McLaughlin Reserve, Lake County... | reverse complement strand
GGGCCTGCCGCTCGCGTTCGCACGTGCGCACAACGTCGATCCGTCGCGGTCGCTCGTGATCGGGACCGGCCCCGCCCATCGAACGCTCGCAAACGCCCTCAGCGCACGCTACCTCGGCGTCGTGCTTGCGGACGCTTGAGGGCGCCGGACACGAGCCGGCTTCCGAACTCGCCTTACGACCGGTTAACGCGCCGTACGTACCGTGCCAACGTGCGGCTTATCCGGGGTCGCTGCGCGGTTCCCGCGTGCGTCGCGTTGTGCTGGGTTGGGACAACGAAGGTTTTGCGACGTTCACCGACTGGCTCTACGCGAGCGCGTCGTGGCGTTACGGCCAGCCGACGCAGCTTCGCCACGACTGCGATGCCACCGGTTGGAGCGACGGCGTTATGCGTCACCCGTATTCGGATCTGCGTCGGTTCGACCGCAGCTACAACGCGTACGCGACGGGAGCCTGCTTCTGGCTCGAGGTCTATCGACGCGGCGGCTTCCCGGCGATTCGCCGGATCCTGATGCGGTTACGCGCGTATGAGCCGAGGTCTCCAGGCGAGCTCGTGACGCACCACGTCAACCCCGTGCTCCGCCTGGGCTTCCGCCCACTTGCCCGCCGTTACGGCTTCAGCGATGCCGATCTGACGGCCGAAGGCCCAGTTCCTCCCGATCCCCCGCCGCCGTCGACCGCGCTCTCGCGGCCGAAGCCGGTAGCGCCGCCGCGCGCCGGCCGCATCCTCACGGTGAGCGCCGCCGTCACGCGTGGCGACACAGGCGATCCGCCGTCCACTGCGACCGTCTCCTGCGCCGCCCGCGTCGGCCGAACGACGCTCTCTCCGTCGGCGCGGCGTTTCACGAACGCGCGCGCCGCGTGCTCGTGGCGGCTCCCGCATTCGGCCCGCGGCCGCGCGCTGCAGGCGACGATGACGGCTTCCGTTCGCGGCGTCGCGGCGACGGCACGCTACGCGGCGGCGGTGCGCTAGGCGCCGCCGAGTCGGGTTACACGCCGATCCGCCCCCACGGCCCCCAGATCGCGAACGAGATCCCCTGCGCGGCCTGGATGTTCACGAACAGGGTGCCCCCGTCCGGGCTGAACGTCGCGCCTGCGAACTCCTCCGCGAACCGCGGAGCGTGTGGAGGCGCGTTTCGGACGAGGCGGTTCAGCGCGATGTCGAACAGCTCGCCGTCCCTCGTGAGCGCGCGGACGTAGTTGTCGCCGGTGCCGTCCTCGCAGATGACGATCGTGCCGCGGCCGCTGTGCGTGAGGTTGTCCGGAAGATCGAGCACGGCAGCGCCCGGGGATTGGAAGACGCACTCGAGCGTCTGCTCCTTCGGGTCGTACGCCCAGATCTGGCCGCTGCCGTTCCCGTAGCCGCCGACGGTGTCCGGTCCCGTCTCGGCCGCGCCCCCGCCCTGCGTCGCGTCGAAGTAGATCTTCTTCTTCGAGAGCGTTGCGCCCTCGAGGCGCGAGAATCCGGCCGCGCCGTGCGCGCGGCCCTGGTTGCCGACGTAGCTGATCGCGTCGTTGTTCGAGGTCGGCGCGGGTTGACCCGGCGTGTACGGGAACGTCGGATCTGGATCAGCGATGTCGATCCAGTCGACGTCATAGGTCGCGCCGTTCGCCTGGTGCGCCTCCAGGTGGGCGTTCGGCTGCCCGACCACGCGGAGCATCTGCAGCCGCCCGCCATCGGCGAGGCTCCCGGCCTGCATCGGGTCGGTCGGCGGGAAGTAGCGGTAGAGCCCCGACGGGAAGCCGAAGTTGTCCTCGGTCAGGTACAGCGCGCCTTCCTTCGGGTTCCACGCAGCGGCTTCGTGCGCGAACCGGCCGGCGCTCGTGATCGGCCGCCGGTTCGACTGGCCTCCGGCCGGGACTTCGAAGATGAAGCCGTGCCGCTTCTGAAGCGGCACATTCGAGACGCCGGTGAAGTCGGCGCCGACATCCGGCCCGTTCACAGTCTCCTCGCACACGATCCACGTGCCCCACGGCGTCGCGCCGCCCGAGCAGTTCATCTGCGTGCCGTTGAGGCTCGTGAACGAGTCGAGCACCTCTCCAAACGGCGTCACGAGCGTCGTCGTGGTGAGCGCCTGCGCCATGGGGTCGTACGGCGTGCCGACGCCCTGCGCCGGACCTGGATTGTTGATCTCGTGATTCCGGACGAGCCAGACGTTTCCGCCCGGAGCCTCGAACGCGGCCATGCCGTCGTGCCGGCCGGGCAAGACGGTGGCGCCGCCGTCGATCCGGACCTGCGGCCCGTCCGTGTCGTGGAACGAGCGGTACGCGAATCCCGGCGGCAGCCACAGCCTCACGATGCCGTCGCGCTGGTCGGGAACCGGCCCGAGCGTGTGGAAGTCGGGCTTCGCCGCCGAGGCGGGCTCGAGCAGGCGGAAAGGGTCTGCCAGCACCGCGCCGAGGGCAGCAGCCCCGACAGCAGAACGGCGCAGGAACGTCCGGCGGTCAACAGCGCTCATCTCGCTTCTCCCTTCGACGTCGCCGCGGCTTTGGAGCTCCGACCATAACGCTCCAGAAGGCACCCGTCGTCGCCGCGAGGGCCGCGGATCGCGCGAATCAGCCGCCGATCTCGTCATCTCCCACTCCGCGCGGGGTCAGTGCCTAAGCACGTGCCCGGTTTGCGATGTAGCACCGAAGGGCGGCGCGACCGCTCGGCGTTAAGCTGAAAAGCGTCGCCGTCGGCACGCAAACCACCGAGACGCGGGCGCTTCACGTAGCCGGAAACGTCGGCCCGACCGTCCGCCGCGCGTGGACTGTCGTGGCAGGCAAGTGAGCGAAAGCACGCGGCAGTGGGGTGTCCGCTATCGGGCGCACAACGGGCGGCGTCGGCCGGCGATCGTGCTCCTCCCTTCTGAATACGGTCCGAAGCGGCCGACGCCGCCGCTTCCGCTCGTGATCTCGCCGCACGGGCGGGGAGTGCGCGCGGCCACGAACGCGCGCCTCTGGGGCGACCTTCCAGGCCGCGGGCACTTCGCAGTCGTCTGCCCGGGCGGAATGGGCCGACGGCTGCCGTTGCACTCGTGGGGCTGGCGCGGCCAGATCGACGACCTGGCGCGCATGTCGACGGTCGCCCGGGCGCTGCCCTGGCTGCGCGTCGACCCGCGGCGGATCTACGCCGTCGGCGGGAGCATGGGCGGCCACGAGACGCTGCTCCTGATCGGCCGACATCCGAGGCTGCTCGCCGGAGCCGTTGCCTTCGACTCCGTGACCAACTTCTACCGGCGCTACTTCGACTTCGCGAAAATCCGCGGCGGCAGGAAGCTCCAGGCGCTGGCGCGTGTCGAGGTGGGCGGGACGCCGCGCGCGAAGGCGCGCGAGTACGTGCTCCGCAGCCCGACGCACTGGGCGCGGCAGATCGCCGGCTCGGGAGTTCCGCTCCAGATGTGGTGGAGCGATCGGGACGAGATCGTGATCGACCAGCAGAAGCAGTCGGAGAGGTTCTTCCGCGTGCTGCGCGGGCTCCATCCCGCCGGGAGGCTCGAAAAGGTGACAGGATCGTGGAGCCACACAGGGCAGAGCTACGCGCAGCTGCAGCTGCCGGGCGCAGTGGAGTGGCTCGGCCTCGACCGCGCCGATCGCTAGACCGCGTTCCTCAGCGTGACGACGGTGTCCGCCTTGCTCGTGTTCCCCGCTACGTCCCAGGCGCGGATTTGCAGCCGGTAACGGCCGTCTCGAAGGCTCGCGGTGTTCCAGTACGGGCGCGGAAAGAGGCGGAACCAGTAGATCCCGTCACAGCGCGTGTTGCGGTGGAAGAGCATGCAGGTGCTCGCCGGAAGGTTCTGGTCGGTGCCGGGTGCGAAGTGCTGACCCGCCGGCTGGTCGAGGAGCTGCTCCGCGCGGAACACGTCCCTGCTCTGCACCACCTTCCCGGTTGCGAGGTGCACGATCGTGACTGTCAGTCGGAACGGGTGATGCGGCGCGGCCAGGTGCGGAAGCTCGCGGAACCAGCCGATGAAGCTCTGCGGATCGGTGACACGAACGCGGACGTCGACCCGGCCCGCCAGCGCGGACTTGTTCAGTCGTCGACCCGCCTGCGGCAGCTGCGCGACCGTCGTGCCGAAGCGACGGCTCCAGCGCGGAGTCGCGGGTGCGTAGAAGCGGATCTCGTGGATGCGCGGCGGGGCGCGGTCCGCGTACGGGTGCAGCTTGCCGCCGCGGCGCAGCGGGTTGACGACGAGCCGGCCGCCGTCGCCGGTGAAGATGAACTCGCTCAGGTGGACGTGCCAGTAGCCGTGGCACGTCCAGCCGATGTGCTCCCCGGCCTGCACCGTCTGGCCGGGCTCGACGAGCGCGTCGACATGTCCGTACCCGAAGTGGCCGACCCGCGCGAAGCCGCAGACGCCGCGACCGGTCGCCTCGTGTACGCGGCCGCCCTCCACCGCGAAGACGCGGTGGGTGCGGCCTTTGGGCGCGCCGCGCTCGGGCCGGTCGTCGCGGACGCCGACGTCCACGCCGGTGTGGTAGATCGCGCCCCGCCGCGGATCTGGTCGCGGATCGAGGAACGAGCCTCGGATCGGGTGCTGGCGCGTCAGCGGGAGAACCGGCCAGCCACGCCAGGCGTCGTTGTACGTCTGGAACGCTTCGAGCTCTCCGGGAACTCTCTCGGGCACGGGCGGAGGATCGCACGGCGCCTCGATTCACTCGGACGGGCACGGGGATACTCCGTTTGTGGCGGAGGCAGTGGTGCGCGTTTCGGACGTGAAGGGTTTGCGGACGAAGTCCGGCAAGACGCGGTTCGTCCTCCGCGACGACGAGGGTCGCGAGTACACGACCTTCCGCGAGGCGGTCGCGCGGGACGCGCTGGCGGCCGAGGGACGGCGCGCGCGACTGACCTTCCACGAGGAGCAGCGGGGCGAGTACACGAACGTGTACCTCGACGCGGTCGAGTTGCTCGAGGACGATGAAGACGCGGACGGCGCCCGCGGAGAGCCCGTGGAAGAGGTCGCGTGGAAGACCGCCGTCGATGCGGCCCCGTGGCTGCTCGGCGGCGAGCCGGAGGAACCGGTGCCGCCGGACGAGCTCTTCGAACGCCTCCAGCCGTTCAAGGAGCGCGTCGCCGAGGACATCCGAGGCGCCGACGACCAGGAGAGCTAACGGCGTGCCCGCTCGGCCGCCGAGCGCGGCCGCTCAGCACACGAGATACGAACGAGGATCGAGCGCGGCCGCAGACAGTCCGATGCTTCCGGGCAGATGCCTTTGCCGCCTTTGCTGCGCGTATTGACGACATCACGAGCCGCGCGATTCGCGCGTACGCTCGCCTTCGTGCTCCGATTCGACCGGCAACGTGTGGGTGGACAGCCTCGGCCGGCTGAACTTGAAGCTGACTTTTGTGAAGGGGCGCTGGTACTGCGCGGAGGTGGTGAACACGCGGAGGCCCGGCTACGGCCGCTACGGGTCCGAGCTCGCTCGCCCGTTGACGCGCTCGCCCCGAACGTCGTTTGGGGCCCTGTTCACCGAACGCGGTGATCTTCAGCTCGACCGCCGCGCCGACCCCTGGACGTGCAGCGGCTCGGAGGTGCCCCAACCCGGCTCCGAGCAGCTGCGGATCAACCTCTGGCTCTTCCGCGGCGCGCCACCTACTGACGGCAAGACGGTCGAAGTGATCGTCAAGCGCTTCACCTTCACGCCCGCGCAGTAACACGCAGCGCGCCGAGGCGGCGTTTGCCCCGGTGCTGCGATCGCGCTAGCGTCGAGGACTAACGTCTCGCACATGGACGAAGCCCGGATCGAGAAGACGGAGGCGGGGCTCGTCCCCGCCGACGGGGGCTGGTTCATCTTGAACCTCGCCGACATCGGGTGGGAGACGCTCCCCGGTGGTGGCACATGGTGCAGCTTCGAGTCGCCCGACTCGCCGTCGCCGCTGCTCGGGATCGGCGTGCACGTGCTCGGGCCCGGCGAGTCGTCGGGCCTCTACCACGCAGAGAGCAACCAGGAGGGCTTCCTCGTTCTCTGCGGCGAGTGCGTCGCGGTCGTCGAGGGGCAGGAACATCGGCTGCGCCAGTGGGACTACCTGCACTGCCCGCCGGGGACGGCGCACATCACGATCGGCGCGGGGGAGCGACCCTGCGCGATCCTGATGGTGGGAACGCGGTCGCCGGATCGGACGCTCCACTACCCGGTGGAGCCGGTCGCGGCCAAATACGGCGCGTCGGTCGCGGTCGCCACGGAGTCGGCGCGGGAGGCGTACGCGGGGCGACCGCAGCCGGTGCCCGCGCGGTCGCCGTGGCCCTTGGAGTAGCCCGACGAGGCAGCGTTGCAGCGCGAGTCGCCTAGACTCGCCGTCGTGTTCGACTACTCCGCCCGAAGGCGGCGGCTCGCCGAGCGGATGGACGAGGCAGGCATCGATCTCCTGTTCCTGCCGCCGTCGTCCGACCTCGAGTACCTCACCGGTGTGGAGCGCCTGATCCCGACGTTCGGGCAGTCGCAGTACGCGCACGGCTGGGTCGCCGGCGCGTTCTTCCGAGCCGACCGGGAGCCGGTGTTCGTGCTCCCGCGGATGATGACGCTCTTCGACGTCGCCGGCGAGCTTCCGGGTGAGTGTGTCGTGGTGAACGAGCGCGACGACGGTCCTGCGCTCTTCGCAGGCGCGGCGCGCAGCCTCGGCGGCGCCCGCGCGCTCGGCGTCGGCGACCGCGCGTGGGCCGAAACGGTGCTCCAGCTCGTCGAGGCGCTGGCTCCGGAGCAGGTCGTGCCGGGATCGAAGCTCGTCAACGCGCTGCGGCGGACGAAGGACGCGGACGAGCTGGCCGTGATGGAGCGCGCCTGTGGCGTCGCCGACGCGACGATCGCGACGGTCGCGCCGCAGGTAGTGCCCGGCGTGACGATGCTCGAGCTGGTCGAGGACGTCGAGCACCACATGCGCGTCAACGGGTCGCTCGTGCCGTCGTTCACGACCCACGTGTTCACGGGCTTCGGCGAGGGCAAAAGCTCGGCCGACGAGACGCGCACGACGCCGCTCGAGGAGGGCGACGTCGTGATGTTCGACTTCGGCGCCGTCGTCGGTGGCTACTGCTCGGATTTCGGCCGCACCGTCTGCATCGGAGAGCCGGAGGCGGACGTGCGGCGCGCGTACGATCTCGTCCTCGCGGCGCAGGAAGCCGGCCGTGCGGCGCTGCGTCCGGGCACTGTCGCGAGCGACGTCAACCGCAGCTGCCGCGCGCCGATCGAGGCGGCCGGCTACGGACCGAGCTTCAAGCACCGGATGGGCCACGGGATCGGCCTCGACGTGCACGAGCAGCCGTTCGTCTCGGAGGAGGACGAGACGCCCCTCGAGGTCGGGATGACCTTCACGGATGAGCCGTCGATCCTCGTCGACGGACGCTTCGGCGTCCGCATTGAGGACGTGGTCGTATGCGAGCCGGAGGGCGGTCGTAAGCTGAACGAGTTCCCGCCGGATCTGATCGTCAACGGGTGACGCGGGAGCGGCCGCTCGTCCCGGCCGCTCCCGGCGGAACCCGTCAGGACGGCTGCGGCGTGCGCACGTCGATCTGGTAGAGCGGGTTGAAGACCGCCCCGCGGAGGTCGCTCGTCGCCGCGAACACCTGCGTCGGCTGGATGAGCGGGAAGTACGGCCCCGACTGGTTGAGCCGCCGCTGGATCTGCCGGTACAGCGTCTGCCGCGCCGCGTCACGGGTCGTCACCCGCGCCCGTGCCGCGAGCCGCTCGACCGTGGGGTCCGCGCCCTGCTTCCACCCGACGCGAGTGCCGACGAGCTCACCCGGCATGAACGCCAGGTAGTCGGCGGGGTCCGGGTAATCCGGCCCCCACAGCGACAGCCCGAATGCCATCGTCCCGCCGCGGTACTTGTCGAGCCACGTCCCCGTCGGCGCTCCGGCGAGCTCGACGCGGATGCCCGCATCCTGCAGATTCGCCTGCACGCGTTGCGCCAGCGTCCCGAACGACACACCGTTGATGGTGAGATCGCTCGGGTACTCGAGCGTGAACGTCTGCCCGCCGACGCCGGATGCGGCCAGCTCGCTTCGCGCGCGGGCGAGGTTCCGCTTCGGCGCCGCCGACGGCGGCAGCGCGCCGAGGAACATCGACGGGATGATCCCCCGTGCCTGGATGGCGCCGCCGCCGGCGAGCCGGACGAACGACGGGTAGTCGAGCGCCGCCCGGACAGCGTTCTGAAACCGCTTGTTCGCAGTCGCGGCGGACACCGACGGGTTGTTGTTGGCGAAGAGCCAGAAGACCCAGGTCGACGGCATCGTCCGCACCCGCACCCGGCGGTTGTTCCGGAGCGCCTGCGCCTGCTGCGCCGACAGATCGATCGCGACCTCGCGCTGGCCGCGCTGGATGTTGATGAACTGGGTTGCGGCGACCATGTTGCGGACGACGACGCGCTCGAATTGCGGCTTCCGGCCCCAGAAGCGCGGGTTCTGCTCGAGGATGATCTGCGACGTCGTGCTGTACTGCCGCAGCAGGTAGGGGCCGCTGCCGGCGCCACGCGAGGCGGGCGAGTTGAACCAGCGCTCGGCCTTGTCGGTCTTGTCTGCGTTCGCCGCAGCGGTCGCGCCGTGCCGCCTCGCCAGCCGTGAGTTGACGATCCCGAGCGACGTGTTGGCGACGATTGCCGGAATCGCGGTGTTCGGCGTCTTCGAGCGCAGCACGACGGTGTAGCGGCCGCGCGCGGACACGGTCACTCCGGAGAGCAGGAAGGACGGATTTCCCTTCAGGTTGATCAAGCGGCGGAACGAGAAGACGACGTCGGCCGCCGTCATCCGGGTTCCGTCCGCGAAGCGGATGTCGCGACGGAGGTCGAACGTGTACGTCTTCGCGTCCCGCGACGCCCGGTAGCCCCTCGCAACGAGCAGGCGCGGTCGCGAGACGTTGCTCCCCCTGAAGGTGAGCAGCGTGTCGTAGACGCCGCGATTGACGATCGCGGCGGTCGGCTCGAACGCGCGCTGCGGGTCCGCCGTCCTGATCTCGAACGAGCGGTCGACGACCAGCGTGTCCGTCGAGCTGCGGGCAGACCCTGTTGAGGCGGCGTAGGCAGCCGCCGCGGCGACAAGCGCGACGCCGACGGCGAGAGTCCGGCGGCTTCGGACACGGAATGGCATGCGCTTCTCCTTCCTGACTGGGGACGACGACATTACCCCGGGGCGGCCTGCCGCGCGAGTCGCGCGGCCTTCTCCGAGGGCGGCGCCGGCGGCTCGCCCGGCAGGTGCAGCCAGCAGGCGACTTCGCGGCCCGGCGCGACCTCGACGAGCGTCGGCTCCTCGGCCCGGCTCCGCGCCAGCGCGTACGGGCAGCGCGGGTGGAAACGGCAGCCGGCCGGCGGACGAGACGGATCGGGCACCTCGCCCGGAAGCGCCGTCGGAAGCGTTCCTGCGCCGTCCGCGCGCGGAACCGCACCGATCAGCGCCTCCGTGTACGGGTGCAGCGGCGTCTCCCACAACGCCGACGTCGGCGCCGTCTCGACGATGCGGCCGAGGTACATGACGGCAACGGTGTCGGCGACGTGGCGGACGATCGCGAGATCGTGCGAGATGAGCAGGAGCCCGAGCTCGAGCTCGCGCGCGAGCGTCGAGAGCAGGTTCGCGATCTGCGCCTGAGCCGACGCGTCGAGTGAGGCGAGCGGCTCGTCGAGCACGATCACGGCGGGCTCCGCAGCCAGCGCGCGAGCGATCGCCACCCGCTGCCGCTGGCCACCGGAGAACTCGTGCGGGTAGCGCCCCGCCGCGGCGGCGGGGAGGCCGACCTGCTCGAGGAGCTCCGCCACGCGCCTGCTTCGCTCTGAACGCCTGCCGACCCCGAGCACGAAGAGCGCCTCGCCGATCTGCTCACCGATCCGGCGCCGCGGGTTGAGGGACGAGAACGGGTTCTGGAAGACCAGCTGGAGACGGACGAGATCGCGCGCTCGCATTCCGCGACCGAGCGGCCGGACCGTGTGCCCCTCGAAGCGCACGGCACCCGCGGCGGGCGCGACCATCCCCACGGCGGCGCGGGCGAGCGTCGACTTCCCGCAGCCGGACTCGCCGACCAGGCCGACGATCCGCCCGCGGTCGACGGCGATGCTCGCGCCCGCGACGGCGCGAATGGGCTCCTGGCCGCGGCGCTCGTACTCGACCACGACGTCGTGGAGCTCGAGGGCGCTCACTCGGGTCGGAACGGGTCGACGTGGCACGCGAGCAGCCGGCCGTCAACAGGCATGAGCCGGGGTACGGCCTCACGAGAGACGGGCTCGGCATACGGGCAGCGCGGATGGAAGGCGCAGCCGGGCGGGACATGGCGCGGGGTGGGCGGGGCGCCCGCGATCGCGACCAGAGGCTGGGCCGGCGCCTCCGGGTGCGGCAGCGCGTCGAGGAGGCCGCGCGTGTACGGGTGGCGGGGTGTCCCCAGGATTTCCTCCCGGCCCCCCGCCTCGACGATCCGGCCGGCGTAGAACACCGCGAGCCGGTCGGCGATCGCCGAGAGGACGCCGAGGTCGTGCGTGATCAGCACGATCGCGAGCCCGGCCTCGCGTCGAAGGCGGTCGAGCAGGCGGATGATCCCGGCCTGGACCGTCACGTCGAGCGCGGTCGTCGGCTCGTCCGCGATCAGCAGCCGCGGTCGGCACGCGAGCGCGATCGCGATCGCGATGCGTTGCCGCATCCCGCCCGAGAACTGGTGCGGATACGCGTGGAGCGCGCGCTCCGGATCCGGGATCCTCACGTCGCCGAGGAGCTCCAGCGCACGTGCGGACGCGGTTCTCCGATCGAGCCCGAGGTGGCGCCGGACGTGCTCGGTGAGCTGCGTCCCAATCGAGAGCATCGGGTGCAGCGACGTCATCGGATCCTGGAAGACCATCGCCAGCTCGCGTCCGCAGATCCGGCGCAGCTCCCGAGGCGGCAGGCGCAGCAGATCGCGTCCTTCGAACAGCGCGCGCCCGGCCACGCGCCCGCCCGGTGGGAGCAGCCCCATGAGCGCGAGCACCGACATCGTTTTCCCGCTGCCACTCTCGCCGGCGATGCCGAAGACCTCGCCCGGCTCGACGGCGTACCCGATGCCGTCCACGACGGTGACGAGCTCGCCCGACCCCGGCAGGCGGACCTCGAGCCCCTCGACCTCGAGCTGTGGGCTCACATCCGCTCCCGCGACTCGCGCGCCGTCCGTGGGTCGAACACGTCGCGGAGGCTGTCGCCGATGAAGTTGAAGGCGAGGACCGCACTGAAGATGGCGAGGCCGGGAAACGTCCCGATCCACCAAAACTGGAAGAACTGGGTCCCGGTCGCGACCATCGAGCCCCATTCCGGGTCCGGCGGCTGCGCGCCGAGGCCCAGGAACGAGAGGCCGGACAGGAGCAGGATCGCGTTGCCCACGTCGAGAGTCGCGAGCACGAGCACCGGCCCGACGACGTTCGGGAGGACCTCGCGCACGAGCGTCCGGCGAGACGAAGACCCGAGCAGGCGCGTAGCCCAGACGTACTCGGAGTCCGCGACGGAGAGGACGAGGCTGCGCACGACGCGCGCGTACGACGGCCACGCGACGATGACGAGGGCGAGCACCGCGTTCGTCAAGCCGGGGCCTAGCGCCGCCGTCACGACCATCGCGAGGATGATCGCCGGGAACGCGAAGACGAGGTCGGTCGTCCGCATCACGACGCCGTCGGTCCAGCCGCGGAAATAGCCCGCGAGACCGCCGAGGATGCCGCCGATCGCCGCCGCGAGCACGACCAGGAGCAGGCCGAGGGGCAGCGAGATCCGCGCGCCGTAGAGCACGCGAGAGAAGACGTCGCGGCCGAGCTCGTCCGTTCCGAACAGGTGCTCGGACGAGGGCGCTGCGAACGCCTCCGCCGATTGCGCCAGCGGGTCGTGAGGCGCGAGGTACGGCGCGAGCACGGCAACGACGAGCCACGCCGCGACGAGCGTTGCGCCGATGACGGCGAGCGGCTGGCCCCCGGCCTGGCGCGGCCAGCGCGGCCGGAGCCTCGCGCGCGCCGGCCCTTCGGGTGCGAGCGTCGTGCTCACGTGACGCGGATGCGCGGGTCGATCACGCCGTAGAGGACGTCGACGACGAAGTTGATGCTGATGTAGACGACCGCAACGAAGAGGCCGACGCCCATGATCGAAGGCAGGTCGAGCGTGACGGCGCTCCTGTAGGCGTACTGGCCGATGCCGGGCCACGCGAAGATGGTCTCGACGAGAACCGTCCCGGTGAGTACGTTGGCGAAGACGAGCCCGATCACGGTGACGACGGAAGGGAGTGCCGCGCGAAGCACGTGGCGGAGGAGCACGACGCGCTCCGCGAGGCCCTTCGCGCGCGCGGCGCGAACGTAGTCGTTGCCGATCACCTCGAGCACGGCCGAGCGCGTGTAGCGCGTCAGCAGCCCGACGTTGTACGCCGCGAGCACCAGCGCGGGGAGGACGAGGTGGTGGAACGCGTTGACCATCACATCCCACTGTCCGGCCAAGGCCGCATCGATGGTGTACATCCCGGTCACGTGCGGCGGCGCGAGGATCCCCGGGTCCAGGCGGTCGCCGCCGGGGAACCAGCCGAGCCGGAAGAAGAAGATGTAGAGCGCGAGGAGCGCGATCCAGAACGTCGGCATCGAGATGCCGACGAGCGAGACGACGCGGAGCGCATGGTCGCCGAGGCGGTTGCGGCGCACGGCTGCGGCGATACCGAACGCGACCCCGACGAAGACGGCGACCAGGGTCGAGAGGATCGCCAGCTCGGCACTCGCTGGTACGTACGTGGCGAGGTTCTCCCGGACCGGCTGGTGGTCCTGGAGCGACTCGCCGAGATCACCTCGGAGCAGGTTCCGGAGGTAGATGAGGTACTGCACCGGGACGGGCTCGTCGAGCCCGTAGCGATCCTCGAACGCGGCGACCGCGGCAGGGTCGGCGGCGGCCTGCTCGCCGAGGTTGGCCGCGACGGGGTCGCCGGGGACGAGCTGCGTGAACCCGAAGGCGATCACCGTCGTGCCGAGGCAGAGCAGGAGGAGTGCGGCCGCGCGGCGGAGGAGGAAGCGGACGAACGGCGGGAGCGGGACGCGCGGGCGGCGCACGGCGAGCGCCGATCGTAACCGCGTCCCGCGCTTGGCCTCGGGGCGCCGGCGCGCAACCGGCGTCCGCCGTGCATGCTCGTACGATCGGGCGGTCGGTGAGCGACGTGGCGATCATCGGTGCCGGGATCACCGGCCTCTCAGTCGCGTTCCACCTCCGCGAGCGAGCCGGTGCGACGGTTGTCGTCGTCGACCGCGCCGGTGTCGGCGCGGGGGCGTCCGGCGTCCAGCCGGGCGGCATACGGCAGCAGTGGGGAACGCGCGTGAACTGCTTGATGGCGCGCGCTTCGCTGCGTTTCTACCGTGAGCTCGTCGCGCGGCTCGACGCGCGGGTCGATCCGGGCTTCCGCGCGTGCGGCTACATGTTCGTCGCGCACTCGCAGGCTGCGCTCGACGGGCTGCGCGCGAATGTCCGCGTTCAACGCGAGCTCGGGATCCCATCCCTGCTGCTCACACCCGCCGAGGCCGCCGACGTCGTGCCGGGGCTCGACCCGGCGACGGTGGTCGGCGCGTCGTTCTGCGAGGAGGATGGATACTTCGACCGGCCGCAGTCCGTCGTCGAGGCGTTCGCGGACGCCGTTCGGCGCCGCGGCGTCTCGATCGAGCACGGCGGCGCCACGCTCAGGAAAAGCGGCGAGGGCTGGGTCATCGACGCGGGGTCGGTACAGCTGCGCGCGGCGGCCGTCGTCGTCGCGGCCGGCGAATGGACGCCGGCGGTCGTCCCGGACGTCCCGATCCGCGCCGAACCGCGCTACCTCTTCCTCAGCGACCGCATCTCGGAGCGTCTGCTGGAACCGCTCGTCGTCTCGCTCGATCGGCGCGTCGCTGCGAAGCAGCTCGCCGACGGGCGCCTGCTCGCAAGCGACCTCGCCGCGACCGGCGAAGGCTGGGAGGACGAGCGCTCTCGCGCGACGATCCGGGCGACCATCCGCCGACTGCTTCCGCGGCTCGAATACGTACCCCTGGCGCATGTCGTCGCGGGGGCGTACGACGTCACGCCGGACCGCCAGGCGATCCTCGGCCCGGTGCCCGGGCACGAGGGACTCTTCGTCGCCGCGGGCTTCAGCGGCCACGGCTTCATGATGGCTCCCGAGGTCGGGCGGCTCGTCGCGGGGGCCGTTCTCGGCGACGAGCCCGAGCAGGCCCTACGGGAGCTCTCGCCCGACCGATTCGCACGCGGAAAACTCGTCCCGGAGCCGGCGGTCGTTTGACTGCTACGAACCGCGTTTTTGACGGAGGCGCGGCAGCACGCGCTCCGAGATGAGCCTGATGCCGCGCTCCGTCGTCAGCCCCTGAGGTGTGCCGAACTCGACGCGGTCGGCGCCGGCTTCGTAGAGCGCCTCGGCCTGGCGCGCCACCTGCTCGGGCGTCCCCGAAAACGCAAGCCGGTCGAGAACGTCGTCCGGGATCAACTCGCCGGCGGCGCGGCGATCGCCGGCGTTGACGAGCGTTCGCACCTCCTCGACGACGTCTGGGGGAAGCTCGAGCGTCGGATCAAGCCCCGCCACGACCGGGAAGTAGAGCGCCGCCTCCGTCCGCGCCAGCCGCCGTGCGGCGGCGCCGTCCTCGTCGACGACCGTGACGGCCCCGACGACGATGCGGACGCGGTCGCTGCCGAGCCGTCCCCGCATGACCGGGATCATTGCCGGGTTCGCGCTGCCGCCGAGCTTCAGCTCGTCCGCAGCCGCGCCGGCGAATGCGGCCGTCCGCTCGCCCCAGGCGCCGATCAGGAGCGGCACGCGCGGGCGCAGGACCTCGTACGCGAGCGCCTGACCCGGCGCGAGACGAAAGTGCTCACCCGGATAGCCGCTGCGGTCGCCCGCGAGCAGCCGGCGCACGACCTCCACGGCCTCCGCGAGCGCGGTCACGCTCCGGGCCCCGCCGACGCCGACCGACTCCAGCCACGCGCCGCGCACGAGCCCGAGGTAGGCACGGCCCCGGGAGAGCGAGTCGAGTGCCGCGATCTGGCCTGCGATCTCGACCGGATGAAGCGTGAACGGGTTGAGCGCCGCCGGACCGAGGCGAACGCGCTCCGTTGCCTGCGCGAGCAACAGCAGCGGCACGATCGCCGGCCGGAACAGCAGGTCGTTGAACACGGAGATGACGTCGAAGCCGCCCTCCTCCGCGATCGTGCCCAGGTGCGGATACGCCTCGAGCGGTTTGTCGCCCTGGAGGCCGAGACCGACCTCACGCGGAGTCACGTCAGGTCTTCAGTGCGCAGCGTCCGCTCGCCGATGCGCTCGATCCGCATCACGAGGCGTTCGTCGGCGTCGGGGCAGGCCGCGTGCGTGTCCTGCTCGAGCCAGTCCTCGTCGGGGAGGCGCCGCTGCTTCGCCGGCAGCAGCGGCAGCACCGCCTGCAAGGCGTAGAGGCAGAAATGCCGTCCCGGCGGGATGCGGACGCGGCTGCTCTCCGTCAGCTCGAAGTAGTCGCCGACCTGAAGGCCGCAGACGGAACGGCCCTCGATCCGTTCGACCGTGACCCGCAGGTCGTAGAGCCGCATCTCGGTCACGCTCGTATTCTCCACCCACGCGCTCCTTTTGTGGGGCGGCCGTGGCGGCGTCCTTCGTCAGCGGCACTCGATCGACTCGTCGACCTTGTCGGCGGTGACGACGCCGTCGGCGTTCACCGTCATGTGCGCGATCACGTGGACACGGAGGTCGTCGCCGGCGACGAACGTGCCGTCCTCGCCGAGTCGTGTCAGGTTCATCGTCCGCTCGGCGGTGAACTCGGACGGCGCGAAGTCGGTGCTGAAGTTCGTCTCCTGGTTCGAGACGTCCATCTCGACGTAGCGCACTCCCGTCAGCGTCGTCCCCTCGACCCCTGTGATGTGCACGGTCACACCCTCGTGGATGCGATCGCCGGAGACGGTGACGCGCGTCGTCGTGTGGACGTTCCCGGTGATCGTGACGAGCTCATCGGTGCAAGCGTTGAATGCGGACCCGCTGAACGGGATCGTCTGGTTGACGATCGTCTCGGCGAGGACGGCCGCCGGTACGACGACGGCCGCCGCGAGGGCGGCGAAGACGAACCGGAGGCGTCGCGTGACGTTCATCAATGAGTTGCGTACCGGCCCTACCCGACTCCAAACCCGGAAGCGCGGGTTGTGGCGCCGCGGAAAGAGTTGTAGGCTCGGTCGGTCTGGCGTCTGCGAGGGGGTCTCGTGAAGACGGGCTTGAATGCGAGGTGGCCGCGCGCCTTTCTCGGGGCGGTGGCGGCGTTCATGGTGTTCGCCTTCGTCGGGGGCGCGTTCCGCATTTCGCCCGTCGGCGCCGCGACGGCACCTTGCAATCTCGTTCCACAGCTCCGGGACGTGACCGTCAACCAGGGCGTCGGGGCGTACTCGCCGCTCGTCAACGGCAAAGAGACGCTCGTCCGCTTCTACCTGAGCATGCCTTCGTGCGCGGCGTCCGGGAACCTGATCAAGATCACCGGGGGAACGCTGACGCTGTCCGGCGGCGCTACGGGCACAGTGCAGTCGCCGACGCCCACGCCGTCACCGACGGCGTATCCCGCGATCGCCACCTTCACCGCGGCTCCCATGACGAACTCGACCGGCGATCCCACGTTCGTGGTTCCGAGCTCGCTGGTGACCGCCGCCGGCGCCTTCACGGCGAGCTTCGCGACGACGATCACCTACCAGTCGCAGACGAGCTCGCGTGCGACGCCGGTGCTCGGCTCGATCTCCTTCAGCACGCGACCCGGCTCGACTGCGCCGATCAGCGCGAGCTTCGCAGGGCCCTCCAACGCAATCGGCATCCTCGCCGTCCCCATGGGCGACGCGACGAAGACCTACAGCACCCAATGGTCGAGCAGCGCGCAGCAGGTGTTGCAGGACGGAATGACGGGGACGTTCTCGCGCGCCTATCCGGTGCCCGCGGCCACGGGTGCGCTGGGCGGCACCGGCGGGCTCCGGTACACGGTGAGCCCGACGTTGCTGGACTTGAAGGGGCTGAACCTGCTCGACGCGACGGGCAAGTTCTGCGGCACGGGCGGAAGCTACGACCTGATCAAGGCGCAGCTCGCTCAGTTCCTGCTCTCGTACAACACCGCCAACCCGAACGCCAAGGCGAACCGCGTCATCGGCGTCATCGATCCCGCGATCGCGCTCGGGCCGCCGAACCCGTGCTTCGAGGGCATGGCCGTCGTGAACTCGCAGGAGGCGTGGGCGCAGGCGATCCCGGGTCGCTTTGGCCAGATCGGGTCGCTGGAGGTCGCGCACACCCTCGGCCTCACACCGCCCAACCGCGAGAGCCCCTTCGACGGAGCTCACTCTCAGAACGTGACGGCCGAGAATCCGCTTGCGAACCGCCGTTTCAACGTCGTGCAGCGGTCGTTCATCGCGACCGACCGAAGCCTGATGAAGCCGTCGGCGACGTCGCCGAGCCCGGACAACCTGAACACCCTCCTCGAAACACCCGATTGGGCGTTCCTGCTCTGCGACTTCGGCGGCCCGACGAACTCCGAGTGTCAGACCTACGGCCCCGGCACGGTCAGCGCGACGGCACCGGCGGCCGCGAGCCTGTCCTTCGTCATGTCCGGGACGACGACAGACACCGCCGCCGGAATCTGCGCGACTTGCACGGGCGTCGGCGCCGGCACCAGCGTCGTCGAGTCCTACTTCTCGTCGAATGTCCTCCAAACGGCCCCTGACGTTGCAAGCACGTATCGGCTGGTCCAGCGCGGCCCGAACGGCGTCATCTCGAACGTCGGCGTGCCGGTGTCGTTCCGCCATTCGGAGCACGGCAACACCGCCGTGACGGAGACGCGCTCGAGCGGGCTGTTCTCGCTCGCGCTGCCGTTCGACCCGGCGACGACGCGGATCGAGCTCTGGAAGGGCACCCCGGGCGCCGGCGGCTCGCTCCTGCTCTACGCCCGCAACAAGAACGACCCGCCGGTCGTGACCCTCTCGACGGGCACGTTCCAGGCACCGGGTCTCCGCGCTCCGGCGCGGGCTGACGCTCGTGCGTCGAACGCTCCCACGAGTCGGGGTTTGCAGCGACCGGTGAAAGTCGGATCGGTCGCACAGCCGGCCGTCGTTCACGTGCACGTTCACAAGCCGACGCACTCGGCGGTCAAGCGCCGGATCGCGCGTCCGCTCCAACCCTTCGCCGTGGACTGGTTCTCGGCGCTTCTCCGGCGGACCGCAACAGACGTCTTCGTCCGCAACCAGTTGGCGGGCGCGACGTTCACCGTCAACAGCGCCGACGATACGGCGGACGGCACGTGCGACGCCTCGCACTGCAGCCTTCGTGAGGCGATCGCCGCCGCGAACGCGAATACCGACCAAACCGACACGATCGGCTTCGCGATCGGTGAGGGCGCTCAGACGATCAACCTCGAGTCCGAGCTGCCGGCGATCACGGACCCCGTCGTCATCGACGGGACGACCCAGCCGGGCTTCGATGGTAAGCCAATCGTGGTCCTCAACGGCGGAGGGATCCCCAACCTCGGCAGCTTCCCGTCGGGTCTGACCGTTGCGTCCGGCGGCGGGACGAGCACGATCCGCGGCCTCGTCGTCCAGAACTTCAGCCGCAGCGGAATCGTGCTCCTGGCCGACGGCAACACGATCGAGGGCAACTACGTCGGCACCGACCTCGCGGGCACAGCCGCGGCGCCGAATGCGACGAACGGGATCACGATCGACAGCGCCGACAACACAGTCGGCGGGGCCACACCGGCTCAGCGCAACCTGATCTCCGGGAACAACACCGGCGTGTCAATCGAGCTCGAGGCCGCCGGCAACAGCGTGCTCGGGAACTACATCGGCACGAACGCCGGCGGAACGGCCGCGATCGCGCAGTCGTACGGCGTCGTCGTCGACGGCGGGACGAACAACACGCTCGGCGGCACGTCGGGAACGACACCGGGCGGCCCCTGCACGGGCGCGTGCAACCTGATCTCGGGCAACACGAGTGGCGGCGTCTTCGTGGACGAGGGGGCGACGGACAATCTGATCCGGGGCAACTTCATCGGCACGAACGCCAGTGGCACGGGGGCCATACCGAACACGCAGGCCGGCGTCGAGCTGTGCTGCGGATCCGCGGCCGAGTCCCCGACGCAGCGCAACACGATCGGCGGCACGACCGCGAGCGCGCGCAACGTCATCTCGGGCAACGCCGGCGTCGGCATCCTGTTCCGAGACGACGGCGCGCAGAACAACCTCGTCGAGGGGAACTACATCGGCACGACGGCGGCCGGTACCGCTGCTCTCCCGAACGACGGCAACGGCATCGAGCTCCGGCCCGGGGCGCGCGCGAACACGGTCGGCGCCGCCGGTGCCGGCAACGTCATCTCGGGCAACCACGGCAACGGCGTCAGCCTCCTCG
>Ga0126312_10000841_pt1 | contig 19332 bp, 25 predicted proteins | sample Plot104A_FD_92537 | JGI IMG/M metagenome (GOLD analysis project Ga0126312, IMG submission 92537) | Serpentine soil microbial communities from UC McLaughlin Reserve, CA, USA - Plot104A | ecosystem: Environmental > Terrestrial > Soil > Grasslands | place: USA: UC McLaughlin Reserve, Lake County... | reverse complement strand
CAACGTCTGCAATCTTCATTGTACGCATTGCTACTGGTGGCTCAACCGCAAGGAGGAAGAGCAGGACATGTCGGTGGAGGATTGGCGGCGCATAATCCGGGAGAAATTCAACAAGCAGCACATCTTTGTCACGACGCTTGTAGGAGGCGAGCCAACCTTGCGGCCGGACATCCTTGAAGTGTTTTGCGAAATGATGCCAAAACGCGTTTGCGTAGTGACAAACGCCACTTTTCCGCTAAAGAGGTACGACGGCCTGTACTTTTACTGGGTCTCAATGGATGGCACGGAAGCAGTGCACGACAGCATAAGGGGCAAGGGGTCGTACGCCAAGTCAAAGAATAATATCATGGACTACATCGCCGGCCCGCCCAGAAATGGCAAGCCGGCGTACAAGGACATCTGGATTACCATGACCATCAACTCGCTCAACTACACAACAGTCGAGGAGTTGGCAGAAGAGTGGCGGGGCGTGATAAACAAAATCGGGTTCCAGTTCCACACTCCCTTTGTAAAGGGCGACCCGCTGATGCTGCCGTTTGGCGAGGTGCGGAACCAAGTCGTTGACAAGATAATCGCTATGAAGGAAAAATACCCAGATTACATCATAAACAGCCCAAAGCAGATATCGCTTATGAGGGGCAACTGGGGGGGTGTGGGGACAACTCCGGTGCAGTGCCCGTCGTGGGCAATACTGTCGCTCGACCACATGGGTAGGGTCAAGCAACCGTGCTGCATAGGGAGCGCTGATAGCAAGGGATTAAAGCCGATATGCGAAGAGTGCGGCCTTGGCTGCTACTCTATCCTCGTGGCGCAAGGCATAACCGGAAGCTAGATCACTTTTGCATAAAAAGCGCGGAGCCCATCGTTACTAGTGCAAACCGAGCGATCAAGGTCGTCGTACTTAGCAATAATCATCATCATCATGGCTTCTGCAGCCATTGCTGCCGCCGTGGTGGAGGCGGCGGCGGCGGCATTTTTTCTGCTGCCGCCAAATCCAATAATTCCATTTGCCAAGACCGAGAACTTTTATGTCATTTACTACGGCCACCTGGTATGGGCGGCCGGGACGAAATGACTGAGCAGGCGTCAAGAATACTTTTGCCGCCGGGCCCGAGCTTGTTATAGTGCGGCATTCGTTCCCTCACGGCGAGCCAAATCTGATGCTGGAAGTGCACCACCAGCAGTTCAAGGGTCAGGGGATAAAAGTGCTGATGTACATCTAGACTGCCTATGGCAGCCGCGACTTGGACGAAGTCAGGGCTGACATCGACAGGCAGATGGCTTCTGGCGTCGACGGGATATCCCGTCGACGAGGTGACCAACATTGAGAACGACGTCGAGTACGACTATTACTGCTCGATCTATTCCCACATCAAGAGCCACATGCAGAACAAGATATAGCTGTCATGAACTCCGGCCACTACAAGGTGACCGAAAGGATGATAATGTCTCTATAGCTGACATCATCAGCTCGGAGGAAGAGTGCGTGTACCATAGGCAGATGCCGTGGAAGAGCAGGTACCAGCCGTCCGACCTTATGGGCGTCTCAAACAAAGAGTACCCTGCGGCCAGTGCGTCAGCGAAGCAAACGCCGTAAACGGAACGCTTGAAGCGTGGGACATAGCGACATCGGCTACCACTTTTCAACAGACAGGTACATCGACCTGCCGCAATCTGGTTCGACGGCTATGCCGAGCAAATAAAAGCGCAAAGAAGCAGCAGCAGCAGCGACTAGGCGGTCACAGTCGTAGGGACTGCCGCAGCCTGCTGCTCTTGCTTTTTCTCAGTCTGCCGCAGAAACATGTTTAGCAACTTGTCGCAAATCGACGGCGAATTCGTCCTGATGTCTGCAGTGTTCAGCTTGTTTGATGTAAAGAGAAATACCACTTCGTCCACTGTCAAAGAATTTTCCCTCATTAGCTTGACGATCTCAGTCTTTGGAGTATGCAGCAGTTCCATTTTTCTCGGACGTTCCAACTCCATACGCGCACAGGTTCTCGGCTCTTTGGCTAAAAAGGTTATTGATATGTGGTTCTCGTAGCTGCATCTAGAGGAGTCTACAGTAATTTACAGAATCGCAAGCACGCGGGCAGGCGATCCGGTCGCCCCTTCAAGCCTGAGCGGGGATACTACTATGGTGAACCTTTTCTTCACTACCCTGCCAAGGTTGCAGAGGTTTTCAACTGCCAGCACATTGCCCGGCAGCAGGATGTTATGCGCCGTGAATTTTTCGTCGGCACCGGCGTCGATGCTTGGACCGTCTATGGCAACTGCGTTGACCTTCTTTTTCACAAGGTACTTTGCAACGCCAGCAGACAGCCCGGGGTTTTCAGCCATGTAGTTTTTACTTGCGACACGCTTCTCCCAGCCGGTGGCAAACACGACTGTGTCGTTTTCGCCAATTTTCTCGCCTTCAACATCGCCCAGCTCTATCAGCTGGTTCGCCTTTTTGGGCGCCCCTACCAGAACGGCGCTGCTGACGAGTCGGCCTGCTGGAATTCTGTCGATGCTTGCAAGGCCACGAGCAAAGTGTGATGGCGCGTCAATGTGGGTGCCAGTATGGGTGCTCATGAACATCGCCTCAGAGTCGTAGCCGTGCGTCTCAAGCTTTGACCACTGGACAAAGGACGGCTGGGGCGACCCGGGGAATACCTTCATTGAAGGCGTGATCTTTATCGTAAGGTCGATAACTCTCATATATGCACAGCCCTTAAAGCCAAGTCGTCATTAATAAAAGGATTTGAGAGAAAAATACGATCTGTTTAATTACTTACGGCATGATAATAATTCTCTATGCCAACAGCATATGTCCTTATCAACTGCGACCTTGGATCTGAAGAAGAAATCATCCGCGAGCTAAAGAAATTACCTGAAGCTGTTGAAGTTTCTGGAGTGTATGGAGTCTACGACATTATAGCCAAGATAAGCTCAGATTCTATGGATAGGCTGCGTGAGAACATAACTTGGCATGTGAGGCGGATTGACAAGGTGCGCTCTACCCTGACAATGATAGTGATTGAAGGGCAGGGCGAGCAGAAGAAGAGATAAAATCACTTTAGCAGCGCCCTGACGTAGCTTGCGGCAGTCACCGCTTCTTCTTCGCTGTTGAAAAAGTGGGGAGCTGCCCTTAATGCTTTCTTTGGGCTCCCGACGTCCCTTGCGGCAAACACTATGCTGTTCTGCTCAAGCTTCTTTACAATTGTTGACGCATCCACCGCTGCTGCTGGCGGCGGCGGCGGCATGAACGTGACTATGGACGACCGCCTGCCTTCGTCATCTGGCCCGTACATCTTTACGCCCGGAATCCTGCCAATCTCGTCGCGCAGAGCGTTGGCAACCTTCATGTTCATCTGCCTTATCCTATCAATGCCTATTCGCAGCACGTAGCGTAGAGAGGCTTCAAGCCCTGCGGCTCCGGGAAAGTTACGAAAGCCCGCCTGGAACCTGCTTGGCATGTCGAGGTATGCAAGGACGTTGTTCTGCTCTGACAGCGTCGCGGATTCGCCTCCTATTACGGACGGCGTCAGCATTTCGGATGCTTGCTTGCTGCAGTAAAACACGCCGATGCCGGTCGGCCCGCAGAGCCACTTGAAACCCGGAAACGCCATGAAGTGGCAGCTGATCTTTTTCACGTCTACCCTGACGGTGCCAGCGCTCTGCGCCGCGTCGACGCAAAAGAGCGCATTGTTTTCTTTTGCTATCCTGCCAACCTCTTCCACCGGCATTATTGCGCCCGTGTTATACAAAACATGGCTTATCGTGACAAGCCTTGCTTTTTTTGCTGCCTTTTCAAGCTGGCCAAGGTCAAAGTAGCCGCTCTCGTCTGTCATGGCAATCTCTCTTAGCTCTACTCCTTTTTGTTGCGACACTGACAGCCACGGGAAATAGTCGGCGTGATGCTCATGCCTGCCGCCCCTGATCACTATTGCATCACCCTTCTTCCATCCAATTCCATTGGCGACTATGTTGAGCCCTTCAGTCGTGCTCTGGGTGAGCACCACTTCGTCGCAGTCGCAGTTTATCAGGTGCGCTATCCTTGTCCGGAGCTCGTTTAGGAGCGACGAAATATAGTCAGCTGTCTGGGAAGCGTCAGGGCCCTCCTCTGATATCTTGAGCATAAAGTCAGTCGTTGCCTTGATGGTCGACAGCGGCGTAGGCGCAATTGCGCCGTTGTTCATGTATATCATCTTTTTGGTGATTGGAAAATCGCGCCGTATCTGGCTGTGGTCGGCTTCACTCATGTATTATATTCAACCTCGTGCAATGGAGCAGCTACAAGTGGACTCTATCAGCAAGATCTTGAGCACGCGTGGCTTAAATACGCTGATGTTCAGTGACCCGTACGCCAAGCTATGCTTTGTCACCCACTTGGCGTCGCAGTTTGAAAAAACGATCTATGTCGACCTTGACACGATGTTCACGGCGTACCTGAATGCCGGGCTTGTCCATGCAAAAAACAGCGTCGATGTCTACCTGCCTTCGGAAGGCGTGCTTGCGCCGATGATAAAAGATATGCTTGCATCAATGAGTGCAGGCTCGCTTGTGATCTTTGACTCGGTCAACAGTTTTTACAGCCTTTTCAGGACGCAGGAGCGGGGGACCGGCGGCCTGAACCACCTGCTGTCCGTGCTACTGATGCTCGTCGTCCGGCGCGGCGCTGATGCCGGCGCCCCGGTGCTTGCATCCAGCATGCTGCGCTACCGCGGCAAGGCCGGCCAGGGGTGGGCCCAGTCACCGGCAAGCCGAAGGCTCTTGCAGTACAAGAGCGCAGTTAGGATGAGCGTCGAGCTGCACGATGATGGTCTTGTGATGAGGATAATAGAGCATGAGTCGATTCCGGCCGGGACGACGCTGTACTACTGGCACAGCCTTGTCACAGTTTGACACTGACCAGCATGAACCCTATGAGGAGGGCTACGCCCATCGCCCCAAAGCCTGAGATGAGCATTGCCTTTTGCGCTCTCGGGTCGAGGCTCCTGCCAGACTCGTAGAGCAGGAACGTGCCGGCCATCCCGATAAAGAGGAGCAGGGTAATGACCACCGTCTCGCCAGATGTCTGGACCGCCCGAGACGGCAGGATAAAGGCTCCTCTTCTGCTGCCTCCTTCGATTATCGCGTTTACCATACCTGAGGCAAGGGCGAAAAACACCACTAGGTAGGCGATGGCAACTATCCCTACAAACTTTGAATTGGTGGTGGTGAGCATTGACGTATTGTCATAACCCTTAAAATCCCAACTATAAATAAACCTTACATGACTCAATGCGCCGCCTGCCACCGAAACACTCTTGCCAACAACAGGTACTGCATCCACCACGCGCAGGCGCTCCAGAGCATGACGGACCACTACAAGGCATGGGTGGAAGCCTATGGCAGGATATCATGGGACGACTTTTTGAACAAGCTGCTAAAGATGCAGGAAACAGGAAGCTGGATAAAAGAAGTGATTGAAGTAGAATTAAAGGAAAAAAGTTGAGTGGCAGAGATGTTTTTACATCTCCATGCCGCCCATTCCGCCCATGCCCCCCATTCCGCCTGGAGGTGCAGGTGGGCCGCCGCCACCAGACTTGCTTGAAGCTATAACGTCGTCAATCCTCAGGATCATCGACGCGGCTTCTGTGGCAGACTTGATTATCTGCTCCTTTACTGCAAGTGGTTCAACCACGTCCAGCTTGCTTATGTCGGCGATCTTGGCGTTCCTCACATCGACGCCGGTCCACTTGCTTCCCTTGCTCTGCTTTGAGCGGAGCTCGGTGAGCGTGTCTATCGGGTCCATACCCGCGTTCTCTGCAAGAGACAGCGGTATCACTTCAAGGGCTTCTGCAAATTTTTCTGCAGCCAGCTGCTCTCTGCCGGAAAGGGTGCTTGTCCACTCTCTCAGCTTGGATGCAGCGTATGCCTCTGGAGCTCCTCCGCCTGCAACGATTGCTGGCTTTTCAAGGACATCCTTTGAAACCATCAGCGCGTCGTGAACAGACCTTTCGGCCTCGTCGACTACCCTCTGCGAGCCGCCCCTGATAAGTATGGTCACCGACTTGGGGTGCTTGGCCCCTTCGACAAAGACCCACTTGTCAGTCTCTACTTTGCGTTCCTCTACAAGCTCTGCTGAACCCAGATCCTTTGCAGTTAGGTCGTCAAGGTTGTTGACTATTCTGGCGCCGGTTGCGCGGGACATTTTTGTCATGTCTGACTCTTTGACGCGCCTTACCGCAAGAATGTTTGCCTTTGCCAAATAGTGCTGGGCGATGTCATCAATCCCTTTCTGGCACACGACGACATTGGCGCCGCCCTCGACTATCTTGTCGACCATCGATTTCAGCATCCTGTTCTCTTCTTCAAGGAACATCTTCATTTGGTCCGGCGAGCTGATGTTTATCTTGGCGTCAAACTCGGTCTTTTCAATTTCAAGCGCCGAATTGATAAGGGCAATCTTGGCGGACTGGATCCTCTTGGGCATGCCGCCGTGCACAACTTCCTTGTCAAGGACGATGCCCTTGATCAACTTTGTGTCCCTGATAGAGCCGCCTGCCTTCTTTTCCACCTTGATGTCGTCGATATCCAGCCTGTAGCCCGAATCTGTCTTGTCTGCGACTGAAATCGCGGCATTGACCACAATCTGGGCAAGGTCGCCTGCCTCCTTTGACACAAGCTTTGTCTGCATCGACGTTCTGGCTATCCTTGCCAGCTCTTCCTTTTCGTTGCCAGCGACTTTTTGCGCGATGCTGTTGAGCACTTCAATAGCCTTTGTGGCGCTCTTCCTATAGCCGTCGACAATTATTGTCGGGTGGACATCCTTGTTTATCAGCTCTTCCGCCTTTTCAATGAGAGCGCCGGCAAGGACAACGACTGAGGTGGTCCCGTCGCCGACCTCGTTGTCAGTCGTCTTGCTGACCTCTACCATCATCTTTGCTGCAGGGTGTTGAACATCTATTTCCTTCAGGATTGTTGCTCCGTCATTTGTTATTGTCACGTCGCCAAGGGTGTCCACCAGCATCTTGTCCATCCCTCTTGGCCCGAGAGAACTTCTTACTATCTCGGCTATCAGCTTCGCAGCGGTGATGTTGTTCTTCTGGGCATCGCGACCCTTTGTCTGTGAAGCTCCTTCCTTCAGAATCAGCACTGGAACGCCTCCTGCTGAGCCTTGTTGTATTGACATTTGCTCATATACCTCCTAAAATTACAAAATTAATGGGTCTATGCGGGATATTTTAAATTTGCTGCAACACAGTTATACTATTTCGTTAGCCTGATCCTCGCAATGCCGTTAAGGTACTGGATGTATTTTACCACGGGGTTGACTGCGGTATCGGGCAGCTTTGCTAGCAGCTCATATCTTCTGGAGCCACGCGCCATTATCCTTACCTGCCGGGTATCGGCCTCGTACTGGGCGCTGATGTCAGAGGCATCTGACACGCCCCGCAATTCGGCAATGACCTCGTAATAGTCGGGTCCCTCGATGACCTCGGGTATGGCCGGCGCGACATCCTCTATCCTCGGCCGCGCCTTTCGCTTCATCGGGTTCCTGAACGTGGGCTTGGACGCCCCTCCAGCTTCGCCCCTGCTTGGAATCGCGCCCTTGTACTTTATTGAGTCGGGAAGGGCCCTCCACACAAGGCCGGTCGCGGCACCGGCGGCAAAGCCGCCAATGTGTGCAAGGTATGCGACGCCCGCTTCGCCTACAGGCCCGAGCTGGCCTATCACTGCAAAGATGACCTGCAAGACAAACCAGAACGGGATCCATATCAGCACTGGTATGCGGACAAAGTAAATGAAAAAGACCGCTATTGCAGTGAGGATCCTTGCTCTAGGGTACATTATGAGGTACGCGCCAAGTACCCCAGAGATGGCTCCTGACGCCCCGACGGCCGGAACCTCGCCTCCTCCAGCGTAAACCGCAAAGGCGCTGTGCGCAAGGGCTGCAGCTGCTCCCCACCCGAGATAAATCAAGAGGTACTTTATCCTGCCGTATCTGTCTTCGATGTTGTCGCCAAAAACAAATAGAAAGATCATGTTGCCGATGATGTGGGCAATGCCGCCGTGCATGAACATTGACGTTATGACTGTTGGCGCGCTGGCAGGAAAATCGTTAAACAGCCTGTCTGGCACTGCGCCGTATATGAGGAACATTTCCTGCACTGCCTGCTGGTCTGAAAAAAAGCCGGTTGTTATCACTTCCCATACGAACACGATGACATTGACTCCGATCATGCCATAATTGAGCCACGGCTTGCCGTGCATGCGCTCGATGTCATCGTGGAGTGGGAACATGGTGTGTGGTTCAACCTGTTGAATGCATGAAGAAGAAATAAGTCTTTGTGCTAAAACTAAAATCCGAAAGGATTCGTGTTGGGCATGTCGCCTCGACTCTTTTCGCTGTGGGCCTTTTTTTCATGGCGCTTCATCCTCTCCTTTTCGTCAAATACCATGCTGCAGTACTGGCACTTCCACACCTTCTTGGTGGCATCGCCCTCTTTTCTGCGAAAGAGATCCATCAGAGGCTGCTACCGTCAGCCAGGTTGATTAAAGTTGCGCTCAGGCCGGCGCACCCATTAAAAGTGTAGAGATCATGTAATTTTACATTAGATATATTTTATAAGAAATTTCAATGAAAGCATCTAGGATTAGATCATTATTTGCAAGATTCCCTGTCCCTTGCCAGCCGTAACTGGTCGTGGTACCTTGTGCCCATGAACGCCAACTGCAGTGGCCTCTCGATCATAATCCCGATATACATGCTCTCGCTTAGTGGGCAGGTCAGGGAGGTGGCGATGGCATATTCCTGTCAAACCTTGCGGTGACGCTTGGCGCGGTTTTCTGGGGCAAGCAAGCTTATAGACGCCATGCACTGGCGCAAGACCATAGTCGATATATGCTCTGCAGCCGTTGCGATAACCGCTGCTTCGATATTTTTCATATCAAGCACTCCGCTGCTCATGCTGACGTCTGCCCTAGTCGGGTTCTTTAGCGTCGGCCCGGCACCCGTGACAAACCTGCTTGTTATGGAAAAGTCAAGGAGGGAGGACTGGTTGAAAACGTACAACTGGACTTCGCTTATCAGCGCCGTCGGCCCCATTGTTGCAATGCTCGCCGGGTACGTATGGCTCATGGAATACAGCGCGCGCAGACGTACGCAATAGTCTGCTCTGCAATCGCGGTTTCGTCACTTGTGCTGACTGTCATGTTTGTGCAGGACTCGCCGGCGACCCTTAAGCGTAGGGCGATGGTCAGGCTCCCAGCGCTTATCTACCGGCCCAAGCAGGTGCCGATGATGTTCCTCAAGCCAGTCTTCGACCTGAGCGTTTCAAAGCCGCGTGCCAGCGTGTCAAAAAAGAGTTCCTGTTCTTTGCCGGCACCGGCCTGTATTTCCTGTCAGGCAACAACCTTATGTTCACCCCCTATGCGCCATTTTTGAAAGACAGTGGCGTCACCGACTCAGGAGTGTTCCTTGCCTATACGATACTGCACCTGTCAAGGGCGTTCTTTTTGCCATTCAACCACGGTATAGTCGCAAAAATGCGGCGAAGAAAGGATGAGCCGGCTTGCATATATCCCGAGGATGTCTGGCATCATGCTTGCTGTTGCGGCCGCGGTATTGCTTGCAGGAAACCCTATGTCGGTGCTGATGATGACGCTCATGTCGTTTGTTGCAGTCGAAGTGGGATTTAGCATATGGAGTATGACCACTACTCTGTCGCTGCCAAAGATAATCCCGGCCGGCAAGAAGGAGGGAAGCGTGCTTGGAGTGAACAGCGCGATAATTGGAGCCGGGCCCCTGATAGGGTCGCGATAGCCGCAGGCGAAGTCGCGGCGTCGTTTGGCTACTGCTGGGTGACGTTTGCCCTTGCTATAGCATTTCTGGCTGCGTCGTTCGTGCTGGTGAGCAAGTTCTTTAACAAAACTGTGGTGGCGATGATGACAACAACAACTGTCGCCAAAGCTGCCATCTGATCATTTTATTCCATGACTATCATTGTCAGGGTGGACTTGACTCCGTTGAGCTTTCGGAGCTTCCAGGTGATGGTTTCCTTTACTTTTTCCATCGTGTCGGCTTCTACCTGCGCAACAATATCATAAACGCCATAGACCTGATAGACCTCCTTCACGCTTTCGAGTTTTCGCAAATCGTTAACAAGAGAATCCTCGCTTCCAAGTTCGGCATTCATAAGAACAAAAGCTTTTGGCATGGAATGCTAATAATGAGCGATGTATAAAAACCTGATCTACATGGCTCATCAAATTGGTAACGGCTCAAATTTATCAACAACTATTCCAGGCTATGATCTTGTGTCAGCTCGCGCCAGTTTTGAGCCCAACAAATACTGCACCAACCGAGCCAGCGGTCACAGCCCCCCGAAAGATATTGCATCGACAGATCAAAATATAGCTGCGGAAAAAGGACGCGTCCGGAGCATATCATGTTTGCGCATGCAATCGCTCGCTGATCCTCCTCCCTCTGCTGCTCTAGGTACTGCTTGTAGTTGTCTAGGCTGTACTGCATGAGTGGTATCACAGCAAGCATTAACACAAATCCAACGAAAGCGAGCATGTCCATGTGCTGTCACAGGCTATGGCTGCTGCTACCTAAACTTCATGCTTTAGTTTGCTTTCGTCAAACGGGCTGGCCTTTTCCCACTGGTACGCAAAAAGGTCTGAGCACCACTCCAAGAACTCCTTGTCCTTGCCGTAAAACATCATGTTGAGATCAGGCTCGCCCTTCATGTTTGGAAATACGACGCAACCCTGCTTTTCGTTGAAAATCGTCATCACCTTCACTTCGGGCAGCATCCTGCGCTCGACCTTCCCCTTGCTGATAAAGTTGCGCCAGCCGACCTTTTGCAGCATCTGGGTTCTGCCCTTTGGCACGACTGCGTTGGCTGCAAATATGTACGAGAATTTTACGCCCTGCTCGACTCTGCTGCTCACTGTTTCGATGACGTCAAGTGGAACCTGCGCCATTATCTCCTTGATGTATTTTTCTGACTCCGTGTATAGCGTCTTCCAGCGCTGGAGTATCGCCATGACGCCGTGCACGATTTCGCAGCTGTGGAATGCTCCCATTCGTTGCACGAATTTCGGCGGCAGGTCGCCAAGGCTGTGGTCAAGGAAAAAGTCCCTGTTACGGCACAGAAAATCATAGCTGGGAATTATCGTGACCACCGTCCTACCGTAGGCCGTAAGCGCCAGCTCGCCTTCCTTGTCCTTCAGCACTAACCCTGACTCGACAAGGCGGGTCATGTTGCGATGGGCTTCCTGCATCGTCGCGTCAAGCTCGGAGGCAAGCTGGTAAAGCCTGTAGTTCTTTTGGCTCAGTTTTGTCAGCATGGCAAGACGAAGGTCGCCGGCAAGCTCAAAGAATAAAGACCCAACGCCTTCGTTGGGCTCGCTGTCCGACATGCCTGCCGACAATAACAAGGCACAGCCTTAAAAACGTGTCAAGCAGGCGCTCTCTGTTTACAAGAACAGGAAGGATTATAATTTGGCTAAATCCACTGCAGTTTCTGTATATGGGTGATAAAAAGTCCATCTCTGCGCTAGTGAGCGGCGGAGAAGCAAATGCAGGGCCGCCTCTTGGTCCGGCTCTGGGTCCTATGGGAGTTAACGTGTTGCAGGTTGTAAATACCATTAACGAGAAGACGAAGGATTTCCCCGGCATGAAGGTTCCAGTCAGGGTCGAGGTCGATTCCGAGACCAAGAAATTCACGGTCGAAGTCGGCATTCCGCCAACTGCCGCTCTCGTGTGCAAGGAGGCTGGTATCCCCAAGGGCTCCGGCACCGCCGGCATCAACTATGCAGGCGACCTTACTATGGCAAGCGCCGTGAAAATAGCCAAGATGAAGATCGACGGCTCATACGCCAAGGACATCAAGGGCGCAGTCAAGGAAGTCATCGGGTCATGCGCCAGCATGGGGGTAAAGGTCGAAGGCAAGCCCGCCAAGGAGATCTTTGCGGACATTACGACAGGCACATACGATGACCTTTTAAAGTAGGCGACAGAAAGACCCTGAACGTTACAAGCATGACGGAATATGAGCTTGACACCGCCCAGCTGCCGCAGACGGCCCATATGAGCTTGGGCTCATTGCACATGACGTGGCAGGGAACGAGGGTGCCATTAGCACTATCATGGTGGTGTCAAACACGGCGCCCCAGATGATGTCGACAAGCTTGCTCGGGCCTGTCGCCGGCGCCGTCATCACATCTGCAGCGTGATTATTGCTGTCAAGAAGACACCAGTCATAGGGGAAGGCAGAGCCCGCCAGTCAATAAATCTTAAATAGTAAATAACCCAATTTTGACATACGAGACATGAGTGAAGACAGGAAAACGGCAAGCATGCACGCCGCCAGCAGCGGTTTGGTCGAACTGGGCGAAAAAAACTTTGATGAGATGATAGGAGGCAGCAAGCCGGTACTGGTTGACTTTTGGGCTACATGGTGCGGCCCATGCCAGTTCATGCTGCCCATATTTGACAAGCTGGCCAAGAAATACGGCGGCAAAGTGACCTTTGGGAGGCTAAACGTGGACGACAACCAAGGAGTCGCGATGCGCTACGACGTCTATGCAATCCCAACGTTCATTATGTTTATGAACGGAAAAGCCGTCGACAGGGCTGTTGGCGCGGTAGGGGAAAAGGGCCTCGAAGGCTTGCTCCAAAAGTACCAGTGATCCGATTACTACTACAAGTACCCAAAGGTCGGATCGCTCTTTCTTTTTAGAGCTACAAGCATGTTCAGGATTTCCTTTTCCTGATCGTTTAATCGATGGTTGAACCTCTCGAGCAGCTGCTTTGCCTGCCTGCTGTTGAGGTCTGTGTAGAAAATGTCGCCCTCGTTTATCTGCCGGCCAATCGTTGGCTCTTTTATCGAAACTGCTATCTGCATGCCTACTGTAGCTTCTTCTATCGCTTTTCCGCTGTCTTGGATCTGGTGAACGGTGCCCACCTTCTTGCCCTCCTCGTTGACTACTTGCACTTTCTGCTTCAGCCTGCCCACCTGTATCTCGGCACCAAAGACTGCCGGGTCATTTCGCCTGAAAATAAAGCCCTTTAAGAACTGGAACTTGCATACCGGCGGCAGCTCGTTGAACAGTATCGACTCTTCGTGCTCGCGCTGGTACGTCACCCAGTCGGTATAACTCCTGACTAGGTTGTAGATTATCTGCTCGTTAAAGATCTTGACTGCGCGGTCCTGCGCTTCTTTTTGCGCGTCGTCAAGCACCTTGACGCTAAAGCCCAGCACTACGCCCAGGTACCTGTCGTTTTCCCTGACTGCCGCCGCCTCGATGATGTCTCTTCTTGTGATGTTGCCAATGTCGGCCATCCTGATGGCGACGTTTGCCTTCTTTAGCAGGTCAGTTACCGCCTCAAGCGAGCCTATCGTGTCGCACTTTAGTATCACGCCTGTCGTTTCGGTATTGCTGACAATCGCGTTCTTGACTTCAGATTCCACGAGCGACTTGAGCCGCTCAAGCTCCTGCTCGCCTTTTTCGCGCTCGTAGACATACAGTGGGCTTCCGGCAAGCACTCCTTCCAAGTCTGGCGACGTTATCTTTAAACCCGCAGCCGCTATCACTTCGCTTACGGGCTTGAACTTGTCGCGGGGGTCGCGCATCTCGTCAAGGGGCTTTGGCAGGAGGAGCGCCTTTATCTTCGTGGCTATCGCGCCGTCGCGCTTACCAACGACAATGCTGTCGCCCTGGTGGAGCGTTCCGTCAAGCAGTATGATGTTTGCAGAAGGGCCAAGTCCCATCTCCTCATTGAACTCGAGCACGATGCCCCTTGCCGGCTCCTCTGCATGGCGCTCGAGCCTCTTTGCCATGTACTGCTGCGACAGGCCAACCAGCACCGCCAGCAATTCTGGAATACCTACGCCCGTCCTTGCGCTGACAGGCACTATGGCGACTTCCTTTGTAAAGTCCTTGACGCGCCAGAACGCCTCCGACGGGTAGCCTAGCCTAGAAAGCGTGCCAACTACGGTGTATATCTTTTCGTCCAGGGCCGTCTCGATGTTCATGCCCTGCTTTTTCACCTCTTCGGAGATAAACTTAGAAGAGCTACGCCATCCCGCCACCATGTCGACTTTGTTGAGCGCTACCACAAACGGCACTTTGCGCTTTTTCAAAATGTCGACACTTTCTATCGTCTGGGCTTCAAAGCCCTTGTTCACATCGACTACGACAATGGCAATGTCTGCAGCCGAGCCGCCCCGCATGCGCAGATTGGCAAACACCTCGTGCCCCGGCGTGTCTATCACGAGCAGCCCCGGTATCGGAGTTTCAGCCTTGGCAAGCTTGGCGTAAAGCGGGCCGGTTATCTCCTTGACGGTTTCAACAGGGAAAAAGCTGGCCCCGATGTGTTGGGTGATGCCACCGACTTCACGGGCCTGAACAGCTGTCCCGCGCACCTTGTCCAGTAGCGAGGTCTTGCCCGAGTCTACGTGACCTAGAACTACAACCACTGGCTGCCGAAGATCTACCATGTTTTTGAGTCAGCGTCAGCCAAAAATGACTCGCGACTCTTTTATGAAGCTTTCAGGGGAATCCGAGGCGTGGATAATGTTGTCAGTAAAGCCAAGGCCAAAGTCGCCCCTTATCGTCCCCGGCGCCGCTTCAAACGATTTCGTGGTTCCGATCATGAGCCTGACCGTGTTGACCGCGTTGTTGCCTTCAAGGATGCATGCAACGACCGTGCCGGAAGAAATGAATGAAACTAGCTCGCCAAAGAACGGCTTGTCCTTGTGCACAGAGTAGAACTCTTGCGCCTTCTCCTTTGTAAAGTTGTACGACTTTAAGTTTTTGATGTGAAAGCCCTTTTCCTCAAACCTTGCCAGAATCTTGCCGGTGAGCCGCCTCTTGAAGCCGTCAGGCTTGACTACAATCAGCGTTTGCTCGACTGCCATAATAATTCATCTGCTATTACTGCTTTTTCACGTGCAGGCCGCCCTTGGCGTAGCGGGCAGTCCACTTTAATTTTCTCGGGTCGCGCTTTAGCACGCGCGCGTTCTTCTTGCACTTGCTAGAACACGTCCACTGGATCTGCCCATCGTTTCTGATGAGCATGATGCCATGGCCAGTGGTAATGTGCCTGCCGCAGAAGCTGCAATTGCGAAGCGACATTGCTGTCTTGCTCATATTATTATTATTATCACCTTATCTTACGCGCCTCGCGCTCTGTCTCCCTCAGTATTAGGATATCACTCATCTTTACAGCACCTTTAACGTTCCTGGTGAGAATGCGGCCCCTGTCCTTGCCTTCGAGAACCTTGACTCGTACCTGGATGACTTCGCCTGCGATGCCTGTCCTCCCGACAATCTGGATGACTTCGGCGGGAACGACCTTTTCTTCAGCTGTCTTGCTCATTATCCGTCAGCCATCCTAAGCCTATTCTTTCTTGCCGCCCTTGAGGCTGCCTATCGAAGTAACTACCTGCTCGATGATATGCTGGGCCTCTCCCGCATCAATGATAGTGGCGGCTGCCGAGCCGACATCGATTCCAAGCGACGCGCCCAGCTGCTGCTTGCTTGGCACAAAGATAAACGGGGCATTCCTCTCCTCGCATAGAATCGGCAAGTGCGCGACTACTTCTGGCGGCTCTACGTCCTCGGCTATCACAACAAGCTTTGATATGCCGCGTTCTATGGCCTTGGTCGTCTCGTTGGTGCCCTTGCGGACCTTGCCGCTCTGCTTTGCTACTCGCATTGCCTCATAAACTGCGTTTACCAGATCCTTAGAAGCTTCAAACTTGACGTAATATGGTTTGCTCACTGTATTTTATCACCCATCGGGATCATCTCTTAGTGTAATCTTCAGTAGAAGAACAAGCGTATTAAAAACGTTGTCCATGCCTCTACATTTTCGACTGGACGAGCCTGCGATACTCTTCCACCTTGGAGTCCAGCAGTGACTTATCGGTCGACTCGGCGTACATCCTTATCAGGGGTTCCGTCCCGCTCGGCCTTACCATCACCCAAGTTTCGTCGTCTATCCACACCTTGGCGCCGTCTATCGTCTCGACCTTTTTTGGGCTCCCATGCTCGATGCATGCACTGATCACCCTGTTTACAACTTCCCTTGACTGGCACGCAAACTTTGTCTTGTACTGGTAAGTCTCAGGGAGGCTAGATACAAGCTGGGAGAACGATTCCCTATCGGAAGCGGCAAGCATGTCAAGCACTAGCGCGGTGGCCATGGCCCCATCTCTTACCTCGTTGAGCGCGCCGTACATGAACCCGCCGTTCTCTTCCAGCCCGAGTGGGCACTTGCGCCTGACCATTTCTCTGGAAACTTCGACGCTGCCGACCTTGGTGTAAACTACTTTGGAGCCGGCCTGCTCTGCTACCATTGACAGTATCATTGAAGTGTTGACCGGGCAGACGACCTCGGACCCTCTGTGCCTGCCAGCCAAGAGGTGTCTGACTAAAAGCGCGCCGGTCTTGTCGCCCATGTAGATGGCGCCGCTGTCATCGCAGAAAATGCTTCTGTCGCCGTCGCCGTCGTACGCGACTCCAAAGTCAGCACCCGCGCTCTTTACTGCCTCTGACAGCACGCCGAGGTTGTCAGGAGTGGGCTCGGAGCCGCGGCCCGGAAAGTCGCCCTCTATCTGGCCGTTGATTGTGATGACCTTGCACCCGAGCTTTTTTGCTACAAACGGGGCAACGACAGCCTGAGCGCCGTTGCCGATGTCCATCGCAACTGTGAACTTGCGCGCCCTTATCCTGTCGGCGTCGACAAGCGCCATCACTGCGTCCATGTACGAGCTGATGATTTTGTCGTCAACATAGTCGCGGCCTGTGCCGTCTATTTTCGCAAATTTCTTTGAATAGTACATGTCTTCTACTTTGAGCTCATCCTCGCGGGAAATCTCTACTCCGTCTGACGCAGTCGGCTTGATTCCGTTGTACTGCGGCGGGTTATGCGACGCGGTTATCATGATTCCGCCATTGTACCCAAGCCTTTTTGCGGCGTACTGCAGGCAGGGTGTCGGGACAAGCCCTGCGTCTGCGGTGTCAAGCTCGGCGGAATTGAGGGTCGATCTGACAAGCCTTGACAGCGCAGGGCTCGACCTCCTGCCATCGTACCCGACCACTATAGGTCCAATGCGGAAGTACATGCTAAGCGCGTAGCAGAGGTCGATTACGAGATCCTGCGTTAGTTCCTGCCCGTACACGCCGCGGACGCCGTTTGTACCAAAGAGCCGCGGCCTGGCGTTTGTTTGCATCTCCTTTTCAAATGATGTAATAATAGATAAATTTGGCTATTGATTGCTGCACATTCAGGCGGGGGTTGCCAAGCCCGGTCAACGGCGCAGGTCTCTTTCTTGTGAAAAAGAAAAGAGTGCGAAGCTTAGAATGAGCCGGATTGGTTCCTGCAACCCTGTTCCTTAGGGATTCGTGGGTTCAAATCCCACCCCCCGCACCCTTTTAAGTTCTGTTAATTTTGTCGTCTGCCATGATAATGTATATGCAGTGGGAGATAGCGGGCTTGCGCACAATGCGCTTGTAAATTTGACTGAAGAAATATGGATATCGAATCTCTTCTTAACGCGGGAGACCTTTGCATAGCCACTGTGCTGTACTGGCACAACAGATTCTTTGTGCTTGACGAGAAAAAAAGCAAGAACCTAGAGCCTCTAGCGCACCTTTTTCGCCATGTTGCTTGTCAGCCTGCGCAGGGCGGGGGACATGTCGTCCCGTTCTATCTGGATGTCCAAGATGGAATAGCCTTCATTGAACTTCCACGCAGCGGCAAGGGCCTCGCTCAGCTGGTCCTCTGTTTCAACAAAGAAACCCCTGCCATTCCCTCCGATCAAGTCGGGGATGCGGCTGTACTGCCACAGCTGGAGGTCGTTAAACGGCCCATCGAGCATCGGCCTCTCAGTGCCGTAGCCGCGGTTGTTTATCACAATTATGATTGGGTTAAGGCGATACCGGGCGATGGTCGAGACTTCAATGCCAGTCATCTGGAATGCCCCATCTCCTACAAGCACTATCGGGCGCAAGCCGGGGTTTGCCATCTGGGCTCCCACTGCGGCAGGTATCGCGAACCCAAGCGACAGGTAATACGCCGGCGACAGGAATTCAGTGCCCTGATGTATGACTAGGTCGGAGCCTCCAAAGAGTGCATCGCCAACGTCTGCTATCACCACCATTTCGTCGTTCAGGAAAGAGTCAAGCTGCTGGAACAGGCGCGCAACTGTGACCTTCTGACCTTTCACTGGCAGGAAAGACTGGCCAGTGTGGTTGATTACGGCGGTAAAGGGGCGGATGCTGCTGTATTCTCTAGGGTTTAGCTTGGAGTTTAGCAGGCCGCGCATAAAGTCCTGCAGGCGCACATTTTCGTAGTTGTGGTATCCTATGGAAAGCTTTTCGCTCGTGACATTGATGGTCTTGCCCAAGTCGATCTTTGACGGGCTGTCTGTAGTCCCAAGCTCGACATCTGTCAGGAATGCGCCAAGCATTATGAGGCAGTCGCTTGACTCGACGTACTCCCTTATGTAGTCGTGCCCGAGCGCGCCTTCGTACAGCCCTAGGTAGAGGGGATGGCGCTCGCTTATTACCGACTTGCTCAAGAGCAGCGTGGCTATGGGGATGTTGGTGCTTTCGACCAGATCAAGCAGCTGCCGCTGCAGGCCAAATCTGTGCAGCTCCACGCCGGCGACAATGACAGGCCTCTGGGCCCTGTTTATCATGGCAACTGCCTCTTCAAGGGCTTCCTGCAGGGCGACCTGGTCGCTTGCTTCTTGGACCTCGCACAGGCCTGTGTGGTCGCTTGCTATTGGAAGGCAGGCGACATCGCGCGGGAGCTCGATGTAGGCAGGCATCTTGTGGCGCACTGACTCTGTCAGGCACCTGTCTATCTCGCCTGCGGCAGTCCGTGGGTCGCTCAGTAGCGTCGACGCGACAGTTATTTCCTCAAAGATCCTTCTCTGCGCGTCAAAGCTGCGCACCTTGTGGTGCAGCAGAGGGTCCCTTTTTCGCTCTCTCATCCCCGGAGCCCCGCTTATCACAATAACAGGGGATTTTTCCGCGTACGCCTGCGCGGTAGAATTTACGACCTTGAAGCCGCCGACGGCGTAGGTAATGCAGACCGCCCCAAGGCCGTTGACGCGGGCGTAGGCATCTGCCGCTATCCCTGCGCCCTGCTCGTCGCAGGTGTTGACCATCTTGAGCAGGTTGCCGCGGACGAGCTGGTCGTAAAATCCAAGGACATAGTCGCCGGGGACGCCGAAAATGTGGCGGACGCCGTGCGCATAGAGCTGCTGGATGAGATATTCACCGATGCTGACCAAGTAAATGTAAGCTTGTTACGCCAGAGTATTGTAATAAATATTTCCT
>Ga0126312_10000839_pt1 | contig 19349 bp, 14 predicted proteins | sample Plot104A_FD_92537 | JGI IMG/M metagenome (GOLD analysis project Ga0126312, IMG submission 92537) | Serpentine soil microbial communities from UC McLaughlin Reserve, CA, USA - Plot104A | ecosystem: Environmental > Terrestrial > Soil > Grasslands | place: USA: UC McLaughlin Reserve, Lake County... | reverse complement strand
CGACATCGAGATCCAGCTCGTCAGCAGCCAGACGCAGCCCGTTCCCGAGGATGCCGTGAGCTCGGCGACGACCGCGGACAAGGACTGGCTCGCCAAGCACGTCCGCATCGTCGACGGGAAGACCGTGCTCGACGTCGGCGGTAGGCAGCGCACGCTTCCGCGCACCGACCTGAGCCAGCTCGTTCAGGACGATCCCATGCGCTGAGCTCCGCTTTCTCAGCCAACCAGCCGCACGACCGAGAAGGCCTCCCGCAAGGGAGGCCTTCTCGTCACATCAGCGCGCTTTCGGCCTCCCGCGCCGCAGCCCCGAAGCGCTGAATCAGCTGGCCCCGAGATCGAAGGCCGAGCTTCCGGTAGACCCGACCGAGGTGGAACTCGATCGTCTTGTGGGAGAGAAAGAGCGCGGTGCCAACCTCTCTGTTCGTCAGCCCGCGCGCGACGTGCAGGACGATCTGGAGCTCCTGCGGCGTCAGGCGCTCGTGCTCCCAATCCGCCCTCCGCCGCCGGGTCTCCCCGGTGGCCCGCAGCTCCCCGCGTGCCCGTTCGGCCCACGGCCGCGCCTCCAGCTCCTCGAACGTCTCGAGCGCCGGCCGTAGGTGCTCACGTGCATCCGTTCGCCGTCCCTCCCGCCGCAGGCGCTCGCCGAAGCAGAGTCGCGTTCGCGCGAGCGACCAGCGATCGTCCGAGCGCTCGTGCGCGGCGAGGGCGTTCTCGAAGCAAGTCTCGAACTCTGCGTTCGACGCGACAAGTCCTTGCGCGCGCGCGGCGGCTGCACGGCCGAGCGGGCTCGCGGCCTCGGGCGACGCTTCGAAGCGGTCGAGCGCCTGCTCGGCGTCCGCGTCCCGACCGACGCGGGCGTACACCTCGACGAGCTCCGCGCGCGGGACGAAGCTCGGAGAGTGCAGGCCGCCGTCCTCGAGCTCGCCCGCAGCGCGCTCGAGCTGGCGCGCCGCGTCGTCCAGGCGTCGCGGCGCGAGCGCGAGGATCCCGAGCGAGTACAGGCGCCAGATGCGGAAAACGCGCAGGCCGCGCGCGTCGGCGAGCGGCCCCACTTCCTCGGCGTACGCACGGCATTCGGCGTCGTCGCCGCGCCGTGCCGTGGCCGCCGCCAGGATCAGCAAAGCCTGCATGCGCGGTAGGAGCGGGTCGAGCTCGCGCGCGAGGCCCAACGCCTCCGAGGCGGCCGCGTAGCCGTCGTGGAGAAAGCCGGCGCGCACGGCGTGCCACGCCTGCTGCAGTAGGAGATACGGCAGGACCCCGACGGCGCCCTCCGCGCGCGCGCGGTCAACCGCGGTAATCGCGTAGCGATGCGCCGCACACGACCGGTCGAGCCAATCGAGCGCTAGCGAGCCGCGCATCACTTCCAGCGGATCGAGCGGCTCGGCGGGAACGTCGGCCGCACTCGCAAATTGCTCGACCAGCGGCAGCCCCTCGCTCACGCGCCCGGCGCCGCAGAGCGCCCAGCCGCGCGTGAACCTCGCGAGACGACGAATTCTCTCGTCCGGCACCGCGGCCGCCGCCCACTCCGCCCGCTCGGCCGCCGCGAGGATCTGGAGCGGCTCACCGACGATCTGCCGGGTCGTGCAGGCTTCGGCGTAAAGCTCCACCGCGAGCGCGGGATCCACCGCGTGCAGAAGCTCCGCAGCCTCGACGAGGTGCTCGCTCGCCAGCGCGGCCCGTCCCTGGAGGTACTCGATTCGCGCCGCGAGCCGCAGCGCAGCGGCGCGAGCGTGGGGATCCGTGTTCGCTGCCGCCGGCTCCTCGATCAGCGTTGCGGCGTGGTCGGTTCTGCCGGCGCGAAACGCGGCGTCCGCGGCGCCGTGGAGGCGGCGCAGCCGCGCGTCGAGCTGGCGCGAAAGTCCGGCGGCCCGCTCGAGTGCGGCCGCCGCGGCTCCGTAATGCGAACGCTCCGCGCCGAGCCGCGCCGCGAGCTCGAGCGCCGCGGCGGCCTCCTCGTCCGGGCCGAGTACCGCGCCGGCGAGATGCCACGCGCGCCGTTCCGGGTCGTCGAGCGACGCCGCGAGCGCCCGGTGCGCTGCTCGGCGCGCGGACGGCGGCGCACGGTGGTACACGGCTGAGCGGACGAGCGGATGGTGGAACACGATCCGCCCCTCGGCAACCGCGACGAGGCCCGCGTCCTCGGCCGGCTCGAGTGCCGCCGCGTCGACGCCGAGACTCTCGAACGCCGCAGCGAGCGTGTCGATCCCGTCCTCGTGAGCGAGAGCGGCCGAGACGAGAACGAGCGCGAGGCGCGACTCCTCCGGAAGGCTCGCCGCCCGCGCCGCGAAGGCCCTCTCGAGTGCTTCCCCGGCCGGCAGAGGCTCCGGAAGCGGCTCTCGCCCCGCAAGCTGCTCATGGCTCAGCTGGCGACGCGCCTCGAGCAGCGCGAGCGGATTTCCACCGGTCGCCTTCCAGATCCGTCGTGCGATATCGGGTGCGACGCCGTCGCCGAGCAGCTGCGCGGCGTTGTCGGCCGCGAGCCCGCGAATGTGGATCGAGTCGATGCCTCTGAGCTCCACAGAGCCGTCGGAGTCGTCCTCGCGGATCGCGAGGAGGATTGCCACGGCGTCGGCAACGAGGCGCCGCGCGACGAAGAGCAACGCGTCGATCGTGGCAGCATCGAGCCATTGCACGTCGTCCGCGATGACGACCACGGGTCGCTCCTCCGCTGCCGCCGCGAGCACGTTGAGGGTCGCCGCGTCGACGGTGAAGCGGTCGACGGCCCCGGCGGCTCCGAGACCGAGAGCGCTGCGCAGCGCATCCGCCTGATGCGCGGGAATCGCGTCGAAATGCGCGACCAGCGGGCGAAGTAGCTCGAAGAGCCCGGAGAACTGAAGCTCCGCGTCCCCTTCGACGCCGACCGCACGGACGACCGTCATTCCCTCTGCGCCACTGATCGCGCAGTCGAGCAGGGCTGTCTTGCCGATGCCGGCCTCTCCGCGAAGCGCCAGCGCGCCGCTGCGCCCACTCCTGGCTCTCACGAGCACCTCGTCGATGCGCGCGCAGTCCGGGTCGCGACCGCCGAGCACACACTCAACCTAGTGGGGCGCCCCCGGTTCCACAAGCGGCGTCGCCGACCGGGGCGGCCGGAAGCGGTCAGCGCGTGACGACACGGCGGAAGCGCCAGACGGCAAGGGCGCCGAAGGCCAGGCTGATGCTGATCGACCAGACGACGGCGGCCCACACGTCGTTTCCAGCCGGCGTCCCGAGGAACAGCGAGCGCGTCGCGTCCACCATCGTCGTGAAGGGATTGTTCTCTGCGACCGCCTCGAGCCAGCTCGGCATCGACTCGACGGGCACGAACGCGGAGGACACGAACGTGAGCGGAAACAGGATCGTGAACCCGTACGCGTTCGCCGCCTCCGGCGAGGACGCTGTCAGGCCGATGAAGGCGAAGACCCAGGAGAACGCGTACCCGATCAGGAGCAGGAGCCCGATTCCGGCCGTCACGCTGGCCGCGCTCGCCGCGAACGAGAAGCCGGCCAGGAGCCCGACCCCGATCATCACGACGAGCTGAACGATGTTCGTGCTGATGTCGGCGAGCGTGCGACCCGTAAGCACGGCCGCGCGCGACATCGGCAACGAGCGGAACCGGTCCATGAGCCCCTTCTTGAGGTCGTCGGCGAGGCCGAGAGCGGTGACGAAGCCACCGAACACCATCGACTGCACGATGATCCCCGGAATCAGGAAGTCGACGTACTCGAAGCCGGGCGTCGAGATCGCGCCGCCGAAGACGTAGACGAAGAGCAGCACGAACATCACCGGCTGGACCGTGAAGCCGACCAGAAGGTCAGGCTGCCGGCGAATCCGGAGCACGCTCCGCTTCGCGAGCACGAGCATGTCCGAGAGCTCGAGCGCGACCGCCTTCACGGGACGGCCTCCGTCGCGGGCTCACCCGGCTCGGCTGCCGGCTCGGCAACGTGCCCCGTCAGCTCGAGGAAGACATCGTCGAGCGTGGGCCTGCGGATCGCGATATCGTCGATCGCGATCCCGGCCGCATCGAGCCGCCGCACCGCTGCTGCGATCGCCCCACGGCGGCTCTGGACGGGCACGCGCAGCGACCCGTCGACGAGCGAAGGCTGGCCGCCGGCAATTCCCTCCAGAGCAGCGGTCGCCGACTCGTGCTGCCGGCCGTCGTCGAGCCGGATCTCGAGCCGGTCGCCGCCCACCTGCTGCTTGAGCTCGTCCGGCGTGCCCTCCGCGATCAGTAGTCCGTGGTCGATCACGACGATCCGGTCGGACAAGCGATCCGCCTCGTCGAGGTACTGCGTCGTCAACAGAACGGTCGTCCCCTCGGCGACGAGTGCGGCGATCGCGTCCCAGAGCGAGATGCGGCTACGGATGTCGAGCCCAGTCGTTGGCTCGTCGAGGAAGAGGATCGGCGGGCGGGCGACCAGTGCCGCGGCGAGGTCCAGCCGCCGACGCATCCCGCCGGAGTACGTCCCGGCGCGCCGGCCGCCGGCGTCCAGAAGGTCGAAGTCGGCGAGCAACTCCCGCGCGCGGTCGCGCGACGCTCGCCGGCCGAGATGGTAGAGGCGACCGACCATCTCGAGGTTCTCGAAGCCGGTGAGGTTCTCGTCCACCGCCGCGTGCTGGCCGGCGAGGCCGATGTGTCTGCGGAGGGCTCGGGCGTCGCGGACGACGTCGAGGCCCGCGACTCGCGCGCTTCCCCCGTCGGGAGGAAGCAGGGTCGCCAGGATTCGGACGACCGTCGTCTTGCCCGCGCCGTTCGGGCCGAGGAGCCCGAGGACCGTGCCGGCCTCGACGTCCAGGTCGACGCCCCGAAGGGCGGCCACATCCCCATAGCTCTTGCGGAGCCCGCGGGTCTCGACGGCGGCTTCGGCCGACACGGCCCCGCAAGCTACCGGAGGGGTTGCGCCTCGACGGCGTGCCTATTGGTTCCGCAACGGCCGGTTGTACACTCGACAGCTCGGACGCGTCGCGTTTCGGCATGTTGCTCAGACCACTCGTCATCGCGGTGCTCTGCCTAGCCCTCGCTCCTGCGGCGAGCGGCAGGCCCGGTGCGGACGCCGCCCGTGCACGGGCGAAGGTGACCTTCGAGCTCGGCCAGCGCACCGGCTACGAGTACCGGTGGGAGTACACCATCCGGCTGCGGATCCGCGATCGCGCGACGGGCGACGCGCTTCAAGGGCTCCGCGTTCTCGCGACCGGACAGATGAGTGCGCCCGGGCACGCGATGCGGACGCTTTCCGTCCGTGCCCGCGACCAGGGCGCGGGGGTCTACTCCGGGAACGTCGCGTTCTACATGCCGGGCAGCTGGCGAGTACGCGTGTCAGTGCGAGGCGCGAACGTGCTGCCGGCGCTGGTGGGCTTCCCCGTGCTGCTGCAGTAGGCGCCGCTCCGGAGGGTCAGACGGCTCGCGCCGACGCGCGGAGCGCGACAACCGCGCGCCACGCCGCCTCCGCGGAGGACACGGCCGCTACCGCAAGGAGACCAGCGAGCGGCCGCTGCACGACGGCGGCGATGGCGATCGTCAGCAAGCGTGCGTCGCGGCCGAACCAGACTCCGACGGCCGGGAACGGGGCTCGAGCACGGGCCTCGTAGGCCGCCTTCACGTACGGCACGAGCAGGGTGGCCACGAGCGCAATGACGAGGGCGACCCACGTAGCCGTGGCGAATCCGGCTGCGACAGCGAGCGCGACGACCAACGCGACGTCCGTGGTGCGGTCGAGCAAGGTGTCGAGGAGCGCACCAAAGCGAGAGCTTCGTAACGTCGCGCGCGCGACCTCGCCGTCGCAGCCGTCGACGATCGACGCGAGCTGCACGAAAAAGCCTCCTGCGGTGAGCGCGACGGCCCAGCGTGCGCCGAGGGCCACCAGCAGCGCGCCGACGAGCGCGAGCCCAAACGTGCCGAGGGTCGCCGCCGTCGGCGACACTCCCCTACGCACGAGCCGCAGCGAGACGCGTCGCGACACCGGTCGATTCAGATGGCGGGAGACGACGCCGTCTGTCGGCTTCCGAGCCGCACGGTCGACGATCAAGCGCTCGGCGCGGCGCGCGTCGTCCGGCGTGTCCACATCGATCCAGAACGCGCCGGTGACGTCGACGACGTCGAGCCGGCGTCCCTCCGCGATCCACTGCCGCTTCACGGCGTTCCACGTCCCCTCGCCCGCCGCGAGCGCGCGCTCCGCCGCGTCGAGGACGGAGCGGTCGCAGACGAAGATGCCCGCGTCCACCGCGTCCCACTGCTCGAGCTCGCGAGCGACCGTGATCACCGCCCCCCCTGCGACCTGAACCTTCGTCGCTTCGTCGACTTCGCAGAACATCGGCTCCCTGTCCACGGCGACGGCAAACGGAGCGCGGCACGCGATCATCCGGCCGATTACCGCCGGCTCCACGAGGTGGTCGCACATCATCAGCAGGAATCGCTCGCCTGCGACGGTGCCCCCGGCAACCGCAGACGAGCCGTTGCCGACGGAGAAGCGCTCATTCTCGACCAGCTCGACGTCGAGCGCGCGCTGCTCGAGAAACTCCGCGACCGCTTCTTTCGCATGGCCGACGACGACGATCACGCGGCCGACGCCCGCCGCGCGAACCGTCGCGATGGTCCGTTCGAGGAGCGTGATGCCTGCGACCGGCGCAAGCGGCTTCGAGAGGCGGCCGAGTCGCAAGCCCTCCCCTGCAGCCAGGATGACGGCCGCGACATCGGTCGCGGCCTCCCGCTCCGAGAGCGGAGCGCCGACGGGCGCGACTGTCGTGGACGGAGCCGTCGTCGGCGCGGAGCGCGCGGTCACGGACCCGCCGGCGAATCCGGCGATTGACGCACGCCGCGATTCTTGCACCCCACCGCGCATTCGTAGCGGCCTACTGACTGCGACAGGCGAGTTCTTGGCTCAGAGCCACAAAACTGAGCGGAGTGTGCTCGCGACGGCCTGCCGCCGGGTCGAGCGTTGTAGGCTCCGAGAGATGGCGGTCACCCAGCCGAAGACCGCACCGCCGTTCGAGCAGTTCATGGCGTACCGACGGTTCGGTGGGACGTTGGCGTTCGGCCACGACGGCGCGTACGTGTACTTCGTCAGCAACATCTCCGGCCAGTTCAACCTCTGGCGTGTGCCGGTCGAAGGCGGCTGGCCCGAGCAGCTGACGGCGTTCGAGGATCGGACGGTGCGGCTGATCGCAATCTCGCCGGTGGACGGAACGATCGCGTTCTGCGCCGACCGCGACGGCGACGAGTTCCACCAGCTGTACCTCCTGGACCGCAACCGCGGCTGGCCGCAGCAGATCACGGACGCGCCCGAGGTGCAGCATTACGTCGGCACCGATGCCTGGTCGCCGGATGGGGCGAAGCTTGCGTACGCGGCCAACGCTCGCACGCCGACGGACATGGAGATCTGGGTGCGGGAGATCGCGTCGGGCGAGACGCGTCCGGTCTTCGGCGAGGGCCGCTACGCAATGGCGGGAGCGTGGTCGCCAGACGGAACGAAGCTGCTCGCGCTCGACTTCCATCACAACAGCGATATGTCGATCCACCTCGTCGACGTCGAGTCCGGCGAGGCGCGCGAGTTGACGCCGCACGACGAAGACGCCGTGTTCGTGCCTGGGCCGTGGGCCGCAGACGGCTCCGGCTTCTACCTCAGCACCGAGGCCGGCTCCGAGTTCAAGGGACTGGCGTTCTATGATCTCGCCGCGTCCCGGTACGAGTGGGTGGGCGGCGAGCCAGAGGCAGACGTCGAAGCCGTGGCCGCCTCCGCCGACGGTCGGTATCTGGCGCGCCTCGTCAACGAGGACGGGTGGTCGCACCTCCGGATCCGTGACCTCGAGGCTGGAGCGGATCTTCCCGAGCCCGACATTCCGCGCGGCGCGCGCTCGCACCTGACGGGGTTCCAGCCACCGCCCGCGCTGTCGCCGGACGGTAGCCGCGCGGCCGTGATCCTGTCGTCGCCGCGGCGCCCGTCGGAGGTTTGGGCGGTCGAGACCGCGAGCGGCAGCGCGCGCGCCGTGACCGAAAGTCGAATCGGCGGGCTTCGTGCAGAGGACCTCGCCGACGCCGAGCTCGTCTCGTACCCGACGTTCGACAGGCGCCAGATCCCGGCTTGGCTGTACCGCGCGGGCGGCGAAGGGCCGCGGCCGGTCGTGCTCGCGATCCACGGCGGTCCGCAGTCGCAGGAGCGGCCGGTCTACAACCCGCTGTATCAGTACCTCGTCAGCCGCGGCATCTCGGTGCTCGCGACGAACATCCGCGGGTCGAGCGGCTACGGCAAGTCGTACATGCGCTTGGTCGAGCGCGACTGGGGCGCCGGCGACATGCAGGACTGGGATCACGCGGTCAAGTGGCTGAAGGAACAGGACTGGGTGGACGAGGACCGCATCGGCGTCTGGGGAGGCTCGTACGGCGGCTTCGCCGCGCTCACGTGTGTCACGCGGCTGCCGGATCACTGGGCGGTCGCGGTCGACATCTTCGGCCCGTCGAACCTCGTGACGTTCGCTCGCGCGGTCCCGCCGACCTGGCGCCGGATGATGAAGCGCTTCGTCGGCGACCCCGACGAAGACGAGGAGCTGCTCCGCGAGCGCTCGCCGATGACGTACATCGAGAACGCGAAAGCGCCCCTACTCGTGATTCAGGGCGCCACCGATCCGCGCGTCGTCAAGGGCGAGTCGGACCAGCTCGTCGAGAAGCTGCGCTCCCTCGGCCGCACCGTCGAATACCACGTCTTCGAAAACGAAGGCCACGGCTTCACGAAGAGGGTGAACGAGCTGAAGTCGATGCGGCTATCGGCGGAGTGGCTCGAGCAGCACCTGATCGGCACCTGACCTACAGACCGAACACGAGGACCAGCGCGGCATCCAGGTCGCGTAGCTCTGAGGCGGACAGCCTGCCGACCGACCCTCCGAGGCGCTCGATGCTGGCGGCGGTCGTCTCCTCGACGAGCACACGCGTCGGCGCGCCTCGGATCTCGATCGTCGGCCGAAAGGACCGCGCCGGCGCCGACGCCGACGTCGGCGAAACGAGGGCGGTCGAAAGCGCGAGTAGCTCGTTGGCTTGTACGACGACCGCAAAGCGAGATCCGCGGTGCTCCGCGCCCACCCCCTGCGCGGAACGCGAAGGCGTAAGACTTCGCCGCGAAGCACGCTTCAGTCGTTCGGCGGCCGCCGCGATAGCGTCTATCTCAGCTCGGACGCGGCAGGCTTCGGCGAGGTCGACGGGATCCTTCGCTGCAGCCTCCGCCTCCAGCGCACGGCACTCTTGCGCCGGCGCAGCTCCGCCGACTCGCGAGGGGCGAGCCGGATGGCTTCGGAATCGGTATGGCCCTCGCCTGCACCGTCCGCGACACATGCAGCGTGTATCACAGAACGCAAATACGATGCAGCCGGAAGGTCGCGCAGGTCGAGTCGCTACGTGGCGACGCGAGTGAAGCGAGGGATGATTTCGTTGCCGTAGGTGTCCAGCGTCTCCTGCTGCCCGTGCGTCATCAGGTAGACGTTGAACTGATCGACGCCGATCGCTTCGAGCTCCTTGAGCTTCTCCGTCGCCTGCTCGGCGTTGCCGAGCACGGAAAAACGGTCGCAGATCTCGTCCGTAACGAACTCGCCGTGGCGGGCGCCGACGCGTGAGTGGTCCTTGTAGTCGTAGAACTCCCGCGCCTTGACGTAGTCCGTCAAGGCTGCCGGGATCTCGGAGTCGTAGCCGTAGCGCTCGATCAGATCCATGATGTGGTTCGAGACCATCGCCGGGAACCAGCGGGTTTGGTCGCGAGCGTCGGCGATGTTGTCTGTGATGTGCGACGGCGCGCCCACGATGCACTTCAGCTCGCTTGGGTCCCGTCCGGCCTCCTCCGCGGCCTTGCGTGCGGTTTCCATGATCCACTGGATGATCTGCGGGTCGGCGAGCTGGATGATCACGCCGTCAGCGACCCGCCCGGCGATCGCGAGCGCCTTCGGGCCATACCCCGCGATCCACATCGGGATCTCGCCGAGCTCCGATCGGACCCACTCCAGCTTCAGCTCCTTGCCGTTCCACGACACGCCGCGGCCGTTCATGAGGTCCTTGATCATCCGGCAGCGGGCCTCGAAATCCGCCACCTTGACGGGCTCGAGACCGACGACGCGGCGCGACGAGTCTCCGCGGCCGATCCCCATCGCCATGCGGCCGTTCGAGACGTCTTGCATCGTCGCGTACCAGCTCGCCACGATCGTCGGATCACGGATGCCGGGGTTGGTGACGAAGTGGCCGAGCTTGATCCGTTCCGTCCGGTCCGCCGCGAGGGGGAGCGTCGCAAACGATTCCTGCCAGAGCACATGCGAGTCGTACGTCCACGCGTAGTCGAAGCCGTGACCCTCGGCCAGGCGCATCAGCTCGATCATCCGGCCGTACGGCGGATCGGGCATGACGGTGACGCCGAAGCTCAAAGGCATGGCAGGGGACGATCCTAACGCGGCGAAATCGCGCGCAGGTTGAGCTGGATGTACCTGCTCGTCGCGCTCGCCGTCGGGACGCTGCTGCCGTTGCAGGTCGGCGTCAACGCGGAGCTGTCGCGCTGGCTCGGCGACCCGGTACGCGCCGCGTTCGTGTCGTTCCTCGTCGGCACGGTCGCGCTCCTGGTCGTGGCGGCATTCGTCCGGAAGCCGGTGCCGTCGCTTGCGCGGCTGGGCGACGTGCCGTGGTGGGTGTGGACGGGCGGGCTGATCGGCGCGGCCTACGTCGGCGCATCCATCGTGATCGGCCCGAAGTTGGGCGCGGCGACGTTCATCGCCGCCATCGTCGCGGGCCAGGCGATCGGCTCCGTCGCCATCGACCAGTATGGGTGGGTCGGGTTCCGCGAGCAGCACGTCTCGCTCGGCCGCGCGGTGGGCATGGCTCTCGTCATCGGCGGCGTCGCGCTCGTGCGGTTCTTCTAGCAGCGCGGCAGCTTCGCGCGCCCGGCGCTGCCGGGCGGGACGACGTAGATCTTCTGGTCGCGCAGCGAGCGCAGCTCGAGTGTCCGCGGCGGCGGGCGGTAGACGTCGACGTGGAAGCCGATGATCGCGCCGCCGGTGTCACGTGCCGTGAACCAGCCGCGCGCGGGCGTGCGGCAATACGCAGGAATGAAGACACGGCTGCCGAGCGGTATGACGCGCGGTTCCGTCGCCACCGTCCGCCAAAACGGCTGCGGACGCGTCCGGCCCGGGCGAAACGTGAGCGGCAGCGGCGAGCGGACGTAGCGCGCCGCACGGCCGTTCGACCACCCACCTCGCGTGAGCGGGAACGTGACCTCGCCCCGCCCGTTTCGCCACCCGAACGCGAGCCACGCCGGCTTGCCGCCCGTCCAACGGCCGTTCCAGCACGGTCTCGTCACGGCTCCCGCCGCGTTCGCCCAGTCGATGTCGTACGAGCCGCCGAAGTGGTAGAAGCGCCCGTCGCGGCCGAGGCCCTCGCCGTTCATCGCGACGCCGTGCGGGCCGTACAGCCAGTCGGCGCGGTGGCGTCCGCGCAGCCCCGGCGCACGCACGAGCCGGCCGGAGAACCAGCTCTCGCGCACCGGGAAGTATTCGGTGACGACGGCGCCGGAGACCCAGCGCGCGGACGTAATCGTGCGCGCGGTGACAGCCGGACGCGGTGGGCACGCACGAGCCGCGACGATGCCGCGCGCACCGGCGCGGAGGTCGGCGAATGCGAACAGGAACGCGACCACAGCGACGCCGACGACTCGAGGCAGCACGGCGGTCAGTCTTCCCCGAACGCGCTCCCTTCAGTCGGCGCGCCTACGGTCAGCGCGAGCGGTGCACGACCTCGCAGTCGCGCGCAACGGCGTCGAAGCGGTCGACCCAGGCTTCATCCTGCTCGCGGCGCGCGCGGCTCGTTCCGCAGGTGACGGCGTCGCGCCAACCGTCGCGCGCGTGGACGAGATCGTCGCCGCGCCCGCCGTCGATCCGGTCGCGCCCCGAGCCTCCGTCAAGGTCATCCTGCGAATTCCCGCCCAGCAGGCGGTCCGCCCCTCTGCCTCCGCGGAGCACGTCGCCGAGCTCCGAGCCCGTCAGAACGTCATTGCCGTCGCCGCCGAGGAGCGTGTCCCCGAAGGAGCCCGACACCGCGACGAGCCTGTCATTTCCGGCCAACCCGTCGAGGACGTCGGCCAGGTCCGTTCCGCGAAGCACGTCATTACGCGCCGTTCCGACGATCCGGCAGTCGTTCGTGATGCGCGAGATCTGCCCGCCGGTCGCCGCCGCGACGTAGATGCCCTCGCGATCGCGACACTCGCCTCCGCCGGCGAAGGCAAGCCGTGCTCCGTTCGGTGAGACGGCCGGCATGCCGCCGAATGCCGTCAGACGCCGGGTCTCGCCCGTCGTGATGTCGAGCCGGAAGAGCCCCTGAGTCACGCCGCGCGCATAGATGATGGAGCGCCCGTCGGGCGCCCAGGCGAACGCATCCGAGTTGGTGACTCCCGGCCCTGGAAAGGTGCGAAGTCCCGATCTGTCCGAGCGTACGACGCCGAAGTCGGCTGAGGGGGCCGTGATGAATGCGATGTTCGCGCCGTCAGGCGACCACTTCGGCTCGAGCTGCGCGCCTGGTCCACCCGCGGCGAGCATGTCGCCACTCCCGTCCGCGCCGACCACACGGATGTCCGTGCCTCCCGGAACGACCGCTTGGCACGCGATGCGGGTGCCGTCCGGCGACCACGACGGAGCCGTCCCTCCGCGTGCGACGCTCGCGACGCCGCCCCCGTCGAGCGACGTGACGTTCAGCGATCCGTCACCCAGCGATCCGGTGTTGCTGCCGAACGCGAGCCGCCGTGAATCGGGCGACCAGGCCGGTCTCGTGCCGAATCCGACCCTGCCGAGCGATCGTTCCTCCGACCCGTCCAGGCGAACGAGCGAAAGGTTGAACGCGCCGGCGTCGAAGTGGATGACGGCCGCCCACTTCCAGTCGGGCGAGAGTGCGACCGCATTCGGGGCCGCGTACCCGAGCGGAGGACCGAAGCTGTTGAGCAACCGCTGCGTGCCCGAGCCGTCCGTCGAGACGACGACGAGGCCGATGCCGTCCCGCTCCGTCAGATACGCGATGCGTGTCGCGTCCGGCGACCACACGGGGTAGCCGTCTCCCGGCGGAGGTACGTAGTCCCCTCCGTAGGTCGCCCCGGCCAGCAGGAGGGCGACGGCAAGTGCGGCTGATACCAGCAAGCCGGTTCGCACGAACCGGTTGTAACAGGCGTCCCGTTCCCTGTCCGAATCCGTACAGATTGCTTACGCGGGCAGTGATGCAGCCACGCGTGCGAGCATCTTCGATGCCAGGCGATCCAGCGCCTGCACCGACAGCTCGAGATGCTCGGGCTTCGTGTCCTCGAGCTTCGTGTGCGAGAGCCCGCGCAGGCTCTGGACGAACAGCATCGCCGTCGGGACGCCTGCCCGCGAGACCTCGGCGGCATCGTGCAGCGGCCCGCTGGGCAGTCGGTGCGACGTTCCTGCCACCTCGCGAATCGACTCGTCTGCGAGCTCGATCAGCTCGGGGTCGAACAGGATCGGGGCGATGCTCCAGATCCGCGTCCACCCGACCTCGACGCTCTCTTCGCCCGCGAACCGCTCCGACGCCTCCTTCGTCTCGGTGAGCATCGATGCCAGCGTCCCCGCATCGAGGTGGCGCTGGTCGAGGAGGCACTCTGCGGTCTCGACCACCGACGTGACGATGCCCGGCTTGGTCACGACCGCACCCATCGTGCAGACGGCGCCACCGCCGGCCCGCTTCGCGATCTCGCGGATCTCGAGCTCGAGCTTGGCGGCGGCGGCGAGCGCGTCGCGGCGCTGGTCCATCGGCGTCGACCCGGCGTGCGCAGCCTGTCCGCGAAAGGTCACCTGGTGGCGTTCGACGCCGAACGTGCCGAGAACGACGCCGAGGGGTAGTCCAGTCGCCTCGAGCACCGGTCCCTGCTCGATGTGGAGCTCGAGGTAGGCCGCCGCCGTCTCGAGCTCGGACCTCGCATCGAGGGCGCGGTCGAGATCGACGCCGTGCTCGGCGAGGGCGTCGACCCAGAGAGTGCCGGCAGCGTCCGTGCGCCCGCGAATCTCGTCCTGGTCGGCCATCGAGCCCGCCGCCGCGCTCGAGCCGAACAGCGACCTGCCGAAGCGCGCGCCCTCCTCGTCCGCCCAGTTCACGAGCCTCACAGTCAACGGAGGCGAGCCCTCCTCGGCGATCCGTCGCAGGACCTCCACTCCCGCCACGACGTTGAGCGCGCCGTCGAGCCAGCCCCCGTTCGGAACGGAGTCGAGATGGCCGCCGATCAACAGCGCGCGCTCGGAGTCGCCGCGGAGCGTGAACCATTGGTTCCCCGCGGCGTCGATCCGCTCGTCGGCGCCGATGCCTTCGAGCTTCCCGCGCAGCCACTCTCGCGCTTGCTCCCACGTCTCCGTCCACGCGACCCGCTGGGCGCCGTTCTCGTCGCAGGTCAGCTTGCGCAGCTCGCGCAGTTCCGCGACGGTCCGGGCGGGGTCGAGCGCCATCGCGGCGACTCTAACCGGAGCCCGAAGCGCCGACGTGCCGGGTACATCCCTGGCACGTATCGGGCACTTACCTGGCACCGCGGTGGCGCGAGTCACCTCCTGCGCGCTGCGTCTGCCGATCGTTGAGGAGCGTCTGTGCGACCGCTCTCCGCTTCGCCGGGGCGAGAGCGGGGCCCGGTGATCAAGCGGGCGCCGCGCCCGCGCGTGACGAAGCTGAACGTCCAGCGGATGAAGACGAGCAGCCGGTTCTGGAGCCCGATCAAGTAGAAGAGGTGGACGAGGAGCCATGTGACCCACGCCGTCAGCCCGCTCAGCTGCAGGCCCTTCACATCGGCGACGGCCTTCGCTCGACCGATCGTCGCCAGGTTCCCCTTGTCGCGGTAGCGGAACGGCGGCGGCTGCCGGCCGCGGAGACGCTCGCGGATCGCGCGAGCGGCGTATCGTCCTTGTTGCATCGCGACGGGCGCGAGCCCCGGCAGAACGGCCGGCCGGCCGTCGGCATCTCGGACCTGCACCATGTCGCCGAGGGCGATGACCTCGGGGTGGCGCGGCAGCGTCAGGTCCGGTTCGACCGCCACCCTCCCCGCGCGGTCGAGCTCCGCTCCCGTCTCGGCTGCGAGCGCGGCCGCGAGATCCGAAGCGACGACGCCGGCCGCCCACACGACCGTCCGTGCGGGAAGCCGCTCTCCGGAGGGGCCACCGGCGATCGTGACCGATTCCTCGTCGATGCCGACGACCGTCTTCCCCAGAAGGGGCGTCACGCCCAGGCCTTCCAGCGAACGTGCAGCGCGCTGAGACAGGCGCGGCGGGAACTGCGGCAGCACGCGCTCGGCCGTCTCCACGAGCACGATGCGCGCGACGTCCGTCTCGATCGCGCGGAAGTCGTGGCGGAGGGTGTGTCGTGCGATCTCCGCGATCTGCCCCGCGAGCTCGACGCCGGTCGGACCGGCGCCGACGACCACGAATGTGAGCCACGCGGAACGACGAGCCGCGTCCGGCTCGACCTCCGCCGCTTCGAAGGCCGTGAGGATCCGGCGTCGGACCTCGAGCGCGTTCTCGAGTGACTTGACCTCGGGCGCGAACGGCCGCCAGTCGTCGTGCCCGAAGTACGAATAGGTCGAGCCGCCGGCGACGATCAGGCTGTCGTACGGGACGGCGAGCGCCTCGCCGCCGTTCGGAAGCGCATCGACAAGGACGTGCCGCCCCGCGCAATCGAACCCGGTGACCTCGCCGAGGAGGACGCGGACGTTCTTGTCGCGCTTGAACACCCCGCGGAGTGGCGACGCGATCTCGCTCGCAGCGAGCGCTCCGGTCGCAACTTGGTAGACGAGCGGCTGGAACAGGTGGAAGTTGCGCCGGTCGATCAGCGTGATCTCGACACGCTCACGACGCAACCGTCGAACCGCCTGCAGGCCGCCGAACCCGCCGCCCACGACGACGACGTGATGGCCCTGACGTTCCGCGCCGGCAGCCGGAGCCGCAGTCATCGCTCCTCCGTGCTTGCCCACGCCGCGCTCGAGCACACACTGCGCACGGTAGAGAAGCGGGCCGAGCCCCTCGTTTCATCGCATCGGAGCCGGGAAGTTCCGCGGGTCTGAGCCGCTTCTTGGTATCGGGCTCGCGGCCGCGGCACTGCGTGACCTCGTGAAAGGCGCGAAGGCGGGCGTCGCCGCCACCGCGGCGTGGGCGGCGTGCGAGCCGATCCTGGGCCGCGTCCTCGGGACGCCATACTCGGACGTGCGGCTGCTCGGACGCGCGGTCACGCGCGGACGCGGATGGCCCGCCGTCGGCCTCGCCGTCCACCTGGCGAACGGCGCTGCGTTCGGGACGGCGTTCGAGCGCCTCGGCCTGCACGGCCGCCGAGATGCCGTGATCGCCGCCGAGATGGAGAACCTCGTGCTCTGGCCGGTGATGCTCGTGGTCGATCGGGCTCACCCGGACGGTCGCGACGACAGCTGGCCGCCGCTGTTCACGAACAGACGCGTCTTCGTCTACGAGGTCGCAACGCACGTGGTATTCGGCGCCGTGCTCGGCACTCTCGTTCGGAAGCACTGACGACCGCGCTCGCGCGCCTTCACGCGACGTTTGCGCGTCGCGTGCCGCTGTGTTATCCCGGCACGGGGGACGTGGCGGAAGCAACCGTTGATCTGGACGCTCGAATCGTCGGCCGCGACTCGGAGCTGGCCGTCTTGGGCGAGTTCGTCGGCTCGAGCGAGTCGCGCCGGGCACTCGTCCTGGCCGGTGGGCCCGGGATCGGGAAGACGACGCTGTGGGAAGCCGGAGTCGAGCTCGCTCGCCGGCGCGGCCTGCGCGTGCTGTCGGCGCGGGCAAGCGGCGCGGAGACGCAGCTGGCGTTCGCAGCGCTTACCGACGTGCTCGACGGCGTCGACTCCGAAGAGCTGTCGGCCCTGCCGCCTCCGCAACTGCTCGCGCTCGAGGTCGCATTGCTTCGTGCCGAGCCGACGGGCGACGGTCCGCCACCGACCGCCGTCAGCGTCGGGTTCCTCAACGCCCTGCGCACTCTCGCGGCCCGCCAGCCCCTCCTGCTCGCGCTTGACGACGTGCAGTGGCTCGACGCGGCTTCGGCCGAGGCGGTCGCGTTCGCGGTCCGCCGTCTCGACGGCCACGATGTTCGCTTGCTGGCGGCCAAGCGGTCGGGGAGCGGGTCGCTCCTCGAGCATGCCTACGGCCCGAAGGGTCTACAGCGCATCGAAGTCCGCGCGCTGAGCATCGGCGCGACGCAGCGACTGCTCGTCGAGCGGCTGGGACTGCGGCTGCCCCGGCACGTCCTGCGCCGGATTATTGCGTCGACGCTCGGCAACCCACTGTTCGCGCTCGAGCTGGGACGCACGCTCCTCGACCGCGGCCCGATGGGGCTCGGCGAGGACGTCCCGCTCCCGGACACGGTCGAGGAGCTCCTCGGGACGCGCGTCGCGACGCTGCCGGACACGGTGCGGACGCTCGTGCTCGCGGTCGCGCTGAGCGGCGACCTCCGCACGTGGCAGGTCGCGGCGATCGCGGCGCCCGGTGCGCTGGACGAGGCCGTCGAGCTCGGAGTGCTCGTCGTCGACGGCGATCGGCTGCGCCCCGCGCACCCGCTGTTCGCCACCGCGGCGAAGAGCCGGGCGCGCCCGAGTGAGCGGCGCGAGCTTCACGCCGCCCTGGCCGCCCTGACAACCGACGAAGAAGCGCGGGCTTTGCATCTCGCGTTCGCCGCCGAAGGCCCCGACGATGAGGTCGCCGACGTACTCGCGCGTTCGGCCGCCGACGCGGCCGCCCGCGGCGCTCGCCACGACGCCGTCGTGTTGGCGAAGCACGCGCTGCGCCTGACAGCCGAGGGCGCCGCCGAGCGCATCGACCGCGTGCTTGCACTCGGCGAGTACCTCGAAGCCGCCGGAGACGGCCAGGGGATCACGGATCTGCTCATCCCCGAGCTCGACTCCGTCCCGCGCGGCCGGGCGCGCGCGCGAGCGTTGCTCCTGCTCACGAACAGCGTCGTCGACAGCAACGACGACATCCGCCGTTACCTCGACGAAGCGCTCGCCGAGAGCGCGGACGATCCGTCGCTGCGGGCGTTCGCGCTCCTGGAGATCGCGGAGAACGACGCCGTGATCCGCGTGCAACGGATCCCGGCTGCCGAGGCCTGGGCACTCGAGGCGCTGCCGACCGCACGAGCGGCCGGGGTCGATCTCGAACGTCGCGCCCTGTATGCGCTCGCCTGGCCGCGTGCACTTCGCGGACGATCGATCGACGACCTGTGCGAGCGCTTCCGCTCCGCCTCGGACGCCGCCTGGAGAGTGGGCATCTCGCCCGACCGCGTGGCGGCGCAGCGGCTCGTGTGGCGTGGAGACGTCGTGCAGGCGCGCGCGAGGCTCGCCGAGCTGCTCGCGCTGGCCGACGATCAGGGCGAGTCGTACTCGTACCTGTTGCAGCGCCTCCACATGTGCCAGCTGGAGCTTCGCATCGGCGACTGCGAGGCGACCGAGCGCCTCCTGGACGAATGGGCGCAGTCGTCGGAGCGGATGATGTGGCCGATGTACGAGCGATGCCGGGCGCTCCTCGGCGCCGCGCGCGGCGTGCCGGACGATGCGGAGCGCTGGGCGGCGGAAACGCTCGCGCGGGCGCAGGCGACGGGTACGGGCTGGGACCGGCTCGAGGCGCTGCGGGCCCGCGGGACGGCTGCGCTGCTGGCGCATGATCCGGCGCGCGCGGCCGCCAGCCTCCGCACCGTGTGGGAGCACACGCGACGGGAGGGAGTCGACGAGCCTGGCGTCTTCCCGGTTGCGCCCGACCTGGTCGAGGCCCTGGTGGAGCTCGCGGAGACGGACGAAGCGCGCAGCGTGACGGATCGACTGGAGGAGCTGGCACGGCAACAGCAGCATCCATGGGGGCTTGCGACGGCCAAGCGCTGCGACGCAGTCGTGCGGCTAGCGGCCGACCCGAATGGAGAGGAGGACGCGGCAACCGGGCTGGCGGAGGCAGCCGACGCGTACGGCGAGCTCGGTCTGCCGTTCGACCGGGCACGGTCGCTCCTCACGCTCGGACGCGCCCGGCGCCGGCTGCGGAAATGGGCCACGGCCCGAGCGTCGCTGGAGGAGGCGGCGGCCGAATTCGACCAGCTCGGTGCCACCGGCTGGAGAGAGGAGGCGCGGTCCGAGCAGGAGCGCGTCGGCGGCAGGCGGCCGCAGGCGAGCGGTGACCTGACGCCCTCCGAGCAGCGCGTCGTGGAGCTTGCAGCCGACGGCCTGTCGAACAAGGAGATCGGGCAAACCCTCTTCGTCAGCGTGCGAACGGTCGAGGTGCACCTCAAGCACGCCTACGCAAAGCTGGGCGTGCGCTCGCGCGCGCAGCTCGCACGTCACCTCGCAAACCGAAGCTAGCGCGCGCAAAAGACTGTGGGTCTTCGGTATTTCGCCGGG
>Ga0126312_10000838_pt1 | contig 19372 bp, 20 predicted proteins | sample Plot104A_FD_92537 | JGI IMG/M metagenome (GOLD analysis project Ga0126312, IMG submission 92537) | Serpentine soil microbial communities from UC McLaughlin Reserve, CA, USA - Plot104A | ecosystem: Environmental > Terrestrial > Soil > Grasslands | place: USA: UC McLaughlin Reserve, Lake County... | reverse complement strand
GGCTGCGGACATCGCCGATCTCGCTCTGCGCGCCGCCGGCCATCCGGACGCGTTGCTCGAGGAAGGGCCATACGTGCTGGCGTTTACCGGCACGGTGCTCGGGCTGCGGTGGTCTGACCGCCTAGACGCCGCCGGGCGTCTGGTCGAGCGGGCGATCGCCACGGCCCAGCGTCGGGGATCCAACGCGGAGTTCGCCATCGCCATGACGCATCGGGCCACGCTTGCCCGCCGCGCCGGACGGCTACGCGACGCCGAGGCCGACGCGCGGAGCGCTCTCGGCGCCTTGCTGGACCAGCGGTGGTCGTTTGCCCGCGGCGTCGTGCCCCTCGTCGGCACGCTGCTCGATCAGGGTCGCACCGACGACGCTCGCGCCGCACTGGCCGAAGCGGTCGGCGACGGCGACATCGCCGAGGCGCCGCCGCTGACTCCGCTCGTCCTCGCTCGCATGGCGCTGCGCGCCGCCCGCGGGGAGACCGGGTCCGCCCTGCGCGACTGGGAGGACGCGCTGCGCCGCGCGGGCCGGATGCGCGGGGTCAACGCCGGTTGGATGGAGGACCTCGAGGTCGCGGTCGGCATCTACGCCGCACTCGGCCAGCCCGACGAGGCCGCCGCGAGCGCCGCCCAGGCTTGGGAGCTGGCGGAGGCGTGGGACACGCCGGGCGCGCTCGGCCATGCTCGCGCCGCGCAGGCGCGGATCGCCGCCTCCGACGCGGAGCGCGTCGAGCTCCTGCGCGAGGCAGTCGAGCACTTTGCGCGGAGCCCGGCCCGCTATCACGAGGCCCGCGCACGGGTGAACCTGGGCTCGGCGCTGCGCCGCCTCGGCCACCGCGTGCAGAGCCGCCAGCCGTTGCGCGAGGGCTATGAGTTGGCCGAGCGCTGCGGCGCCGCCCGCCTGGCGGAGACGGCGCGCGCCGAGCTGCGCGCGGGCGGCATCCGGCTGCGCCGCGCGGCGGCCATCGGCGTCGAGGCCCTGACCCCGAGCGAGCGCCGAATCGCCGACATGGCCGCCGGCGGCCTGTCCAATCCCGAGATCGCCCAAGAGCTCTTCCTGACCGTCAAGACGGTCGAGATGCACCTGACGCACGCCTACCGCAAGCTCGACATCCACGGACGGACCGAGATCGCGGACGCGCTCGCGGCGAAACCCTAGGGGGCCGGTCCAGGGTGCTCCCCGTCGCGCGGTGCGCGCACACGGCCGAGCATCCAGTCATGTCCACCAAGCGCAACACCACCACCGATGGATGGGTCGCCGCACTCCTCCGCGCCCTGGCCTACAACCCGTGGGTCACGTTCATGATCCCGCCGACCATCGCGTTCCCCAAGCGTCGCGAGAGGAGCGGTGCATGAGCACCGCCAACACCGACATTGCCCGCCGCCTGATCGCCGCCTTCGACGCCGGCGACGAGAGCGTCGTCGAGGAGCTGATCCACCCCCGGCACCGCGACCACGCGCCCGACGAGGAGGGCCGCGGCCGCGACGCCGTGCGCGAGTCGATGCGCTGGGTCAGCGCCACGTTCGGCGACCGGGAGACCGAGATCGAAGACCTGTTCGCCACCGACGACCGCGTCGTCGCCCGCGTCCGATTCGCCGCCACGCAGATCGGCGAGCTGCCGATGGGCCTGCCTCCCACCGGCCGGCGGTTCGAGACCGAGCACATCCACATCTGGCGCGTTGCCGACGGACAGCTCGCCGAACACTGGCTGCTCCGCGACGACCTCGGCACGCTACGACAACTACAGGCCTAGACCACTCCGCAGCGGGTGCGGTATCGGAAGATCCCCAGCCCGGCCTCGGTTGACGCCGGGGCCGGGCGGTCCGGAGGTCCCCGGCACGAACGCCAGCTGGGCGGTCCGCGTCGGGCCCGCAAAGAGGCGGCCGCCGGCGTACGCGCGGATGAACCGATTGAGGTCGAGCGGCGAGGACACCATGCCGCACGTCGCCCAGGCCAGCGTCACGTTGGCGACTTCGGAGTCGTCGTCGCCGCCCCCGTAGCCGTGCGCGAACGGGGCGGGCATCCGCCAGCCCACCGGATGGCTCGTGTCGCGCAGCCCGAGCGGGTCGAGCACCTGCGCGCTCAGCTCCTACTCGTAGGAGAGGCCGGTCGCCGCCTGGACGAACAGCCCGACGACATGAGCGCACGGACCACCTGCAGCTCAGGAGAGCGCGAGCACGCGAACCTTTCCGCCGCGGACTTTGACCACTCGCTCGCGAGGGGTCGTGGGTGCCTGGCGCAGGAGGCGGAACACGACGCGCACTAGCAGTCGCTTGAGGCAGCGCAGCGCTTCGAGTCGGGTCTTGCCTTCGGCCTGCCGGCGTTGGAGGTACGCGCGGGCGCGCGGGTCCCAGCGGCCTTGGACCACGGCCAGCTTGTGTGCTTGAGCTCGTTCTCCGGCGTGCGCGAGGTCGCGGTGTCGACGAAGGTGCGCAGATACCCCTGGTCCTTGCGCGCGGCCGGCTCCCGCACCGCCATCCCGAGCGGGCGCGAGTAGGTCCCGGCCGGCGGCGGGCTCGCCGCCGACGGCACCCCGATCTCCGCGCCGCCGCCGCCGCACCCGCGAGCGCGGGCGCGGCCGCGAGGACGAGGAGGACGCCGGCCCGCACCGCATAGGTTCTAGCGATGCGGCGGTTGCTCGTCCTCACCGGGGCGGTGGTGTTCCTCGACACGCTGTTCTTCAGCGCGATCGCGCCGCTGCTGCCGCGCTACGCGGACGAGTTCGGTCTCTCCAAGGCGGCGGCCGGCGTGCTGGCGGGCGCCTATCCGGCGGGCACCCTCGTCGCGGCAATTCCCGCGGTGCTGGTGGCGATGCGCATCGGGGTCAAGGGCGCCCTGTTGCTCGGGCTCGGCCTGCTGGCCGTATCGAGTGTCGCGTTCGGGCTGGGCGAGAGCATCCTCGTGCTGGACGTCTCCCGCTTCGTGCAGGGGGCCGCGGGCGCGCTGTGCTGGAGCGGCGCGCTGGCGTGGTTGATCGGCTCGGCGCCGGTCGACCGGCGCGGGGCGCTGATCGGCACGTCGCTGGGGATGGCGGTCGGCGGGTCGCTGCTCGGACCCGCGCTCGGGACCGCGGCGGTGCAGTTCGGGGACGTGCCGGTGTTCAGCGCCGTCGCGGCGGCGGCGCTCGCCCTGGCAGCGTGGGCGGCGACCATGCCCGGCCGGCCCGGCGCCGCCGAGGCGGCGTCGCCGCGCGCGCTCTTGGCCGGGCTGCGCGACCGCTCGGTCCAGGCGGCCGCGTGGCTGAACGCGCTCTACGGCCTGGCCTTCGGGGCGGTTGGCGTGCTCGTCCCGCTGCGCATGTCGTCGTTGGGCGCGAGCGGCGCCGTCATCGGCCTGACCTTCGCCCTCGGGGCGCTGGGCGAGATGGTGGCCAGCCCGCTCGCCGGGCGCCTGGCCGACCGCCGCACGCGCCTGTCGCCGGTGCGCGTCGCGCTGCCGGGCTCGGCAGTGGTGCTGGCGCTGCTGCCGGTGCCCGACGCGGCGTGGATCGTCGCCGTCCTCGCGGTGCTCAGTGGCCCGGCGGTCGGCGCGCTGCTGGCCCCGGCCGGCGCGATGCTCTCGGACGCGGCCAGCGCGCTCGGCATCGGCCAGGTGGTGGCGGTGGCGCTGTCCAACGTCGCGTGGAGCGCGGGGGAAATGGCGGGCGCCGCGGGCGCGGGCGGGCTGGCGCAGGCGACGAGCGACGCGGTGCCGTACGCGCTGCTGTGCGGCGCGTGCATCGCGACGGCGGTGGCGCTGCGGCGTGGCACACGGATCGCCCAGGCGGCGGATGCGGCGCGGGCCGGGGCAGGCGCCGGCGCGCCGTAACGGTGGCGTTAGGGAGTGGGTCTACGCTGTGCCCACGATGCTTTTCACCCGCACGAAGACCCAGCTGATCGCGCCCGAGGACGCCCTTCCCGGCCGCGATTCCCCGATCCCGACCTCCGAGACGCACTACGTCCTCGGCACCCCCATCAAGCCGCCCTTCCCGGAGGGCGTGAAGACCGCGGTCTTCGCGATGGGCTGCTTCTGGGGCGCGGAGCGCATGTTCTGGGAGGCGCCCGGCGTCTACACCACCGCCGTGGGCTATGCGGGCGGCACCACGCCGAACCCGACCTACGAGGAGGTGTGCAGCGGGCGGACCGGGCACACCGAGGCCGTACTTGTCGCCTTCGACCCGCAGAAGACCTCCTACGAGGAGCTGCTGAAGATCTTCTGGGAGGGCCATGACCCGACCCAGGGGATGCGTCAGGGCAACGACGTGGGCACGCAGTACCGCTCGGCCGCGTACTACGCCGACGATGCGCAGCGCGAGGCAATCGAGGCCTCGCAGGCGATGTTCTCCGAGCGGCTGCGCGGCGCCGGCTACGGCGACGTCACGACCGAGGTCGCCGCCGCCGGACCGTTCTACTACGCCGAGGACTACCACCAGCAGTACCTGGCCAAGAACCCGAACGGCTACTGCGGCATCGGCGGGACCGGCGTGTCCTGCCCCGTGGGACTGGGCAAGAGCTAGGGTCACCGCAGGCCCGACGTCGGCGCGCCGGCGACCCGGCGCCCGGTACGCTCGCTCACCATGCCGGACCTGCCGCGCACATGCGTGATCGGCGCCGGGGTGAGCGGGCTCACCGCCGGCAAGGCGCTGACGGACTGGGGCGTCCCGTACACGTGCTTCGAGTCCTCCGACGACGTCGGGGGCAACTGGTACTTCCGCAACCCAAACGGGCGCTCGTCCGCCTACCGGTCGCTGCACATCGACACCTCGAAGCCCTCGATCTCGTTCAAGGACTTCCCGATGCCCGACCACTTCCCGGACTACCCGCACCACACCGAGATCGCGGCGTGGCTGCGCGACTACGCCGACGCGTTCGGGCTGCGCGAGCGGATCCGCTTCCACACCACCGTGGAGCGCGCGGAGCGCCTCGACGGCGGTGGCTGGCGGATCGTGCTCGACTCGGGCGACGAGGAGCTGTTCGACGCGCTGCTCGTGTGCAACGGGCACCACTGGGACCCGGCGTATCCCGACTTTCCCGGGCACTTCGACGGCGACACCCTGCACTCGCACCACTACATCGACGTGACCGATCCGCTCGACCTCCGCGATCGGCGCGTGCTCGTCGTCGGCATCGGCAACAGCGCGGTCGACATCGCCTCCGAGCTGTCGCGCAAGGGCGTGGCCGAGCGGGTGTTCCTCTCTACGCGCAGCGGCGCGTGGGTGATGCCGAAGTACATCTTCGGCAAGCCCGCCGACCAGGTCGTCGCCACCATCCCGTGGCTCTCGCTCAAGCTGCAGCGCCGGCTGGCGGCGCCGCTGCCGCGCCTGGTGTCGGGCAAGATGGAGTCCTTCGGGCTGCCGACGCCCAACCACCGCTTCCTCGAGGCCCATCCCACCGTCTCGAGCGAGCTGCTACTGCGGCTGGGGTCGGGCGACGCCACCGCGAAGCCCAATGTCGCCGAGCTCCTCGGTGACAGGGTGCGCTTCGAGGATGGCTCGGTCGAGCGCGTCGACGCCATCATCTATGCCACCGGCTACCGGATCAGCTTCCCGTTCTTCGATCCGGCTTTCCTCTCCGCGCCGGCCAACCGCCTGCCGCTGTACAAGCGCATGTTCAAGCCGGGCATCGACGACCTCGCCTTCGTCGGGCTGGCGCAGGCGATCCCGACGCTGTTCCCGTTCGCCGAGTGTCAATCCCAGCTGCTGGCGCGCTGGCTGGCGGGGGAGTGGGCCCTTCCGACGCCCGAGGAGATGGAGCGCGAGATCGCGGCCGACGAGCGGCGCTTCATCGCGCACTTCAACGCCCGCCCGCGCCACACGATGCAGACCGACGCGCGCGTGTACGAGTACGAGCTGCGCAAGAAGGTGCTGCCGGCCGGTCGCAAGCGGGCGGCCGAGGGGAAGGTGGTGCCGTTGGCGGGGCGCGCGAAGCGCGAGGGCGAGCGTGCCGCCGCCTGAAGCGGGCCCGTCGCCGGCCGAGGTCAATTTTCTTTCGGGCGGCGAGCGCCTCGCCGCCTGGCACTTCGCCGGAGAGGGCAACGCTCCGCGCCCGTGTGTGGTCATGGCCCACGGCTTCGGCGGCACGCGCGACAGCGGGCTGCGGCCCTTCGCCGAGCGCTTCGCCGCCGCCGGTTTCGATGCGGTCGTCTTCGACTACCGCACCTTCGGCGCCTCGACCGGCGAGCCGCGGCAGCTCATCCACTGGCGCCGCCACCGGGAGGACTACCACGCCGCGATCGCCTTCGCCCGCGGACTGCCCGGCGTCGACGCCGACCGCGTCGTCCTGTGGGGCAGTGGGTACTCCGGGGGCCACGTGATCGCCGTCGCCGCCGACGACGGCCGCGTCGCCGCCGTGATCTCGCAGGTGCCGGCCACCGACGGCCTGGCGGCGCTGGTGGAGATCGGCCGCTACGCCGGCATCGGCCAGCTGGTGCGGCTGACCGCGCTGGGGCTGCGCGACGCCGTCCGCGGCGCAGTCGGCCGCGAGCCGCTGCGAGCGCCCGTCGTCGGTCCGCCCGGCTCGCTCGCCGCGATGACGACCCCCGACGCCGAGCCCGGCTTCGTCGCCATCGCCGGCCCGACGTTCCGCAACGAGTTCTGCGCCCGCGCCGCGCTCGACGCCGCACGCAACCGGCCGTTCACGCGCGCCGCCGAACTGCCCTGCCCGACGCTCTTCCAGATCGCCGACCGCGACTCGGTTGCCCCACCGTCCGCGGTCCAGAAGACGGCGTGGAACGCGACGGGCCGGGCCGAGGTGCGCACCTACCCGTTCGGCCACTTCGACATCTATGTCGGCGAGGCCTTCGAGCGCGCCGTCGGCGACCAGCTGCACTTCCTGCGCCGGCATCTGGCCGCCGGCGAGCGGGAAGGCGTCGTGGCCGCCACGGCGTCGTCGGCCTGACCACTACTCTCGCGGCCATGCCGGTCGCCACCGACGCGCCGCTCGCCCCGCTGACGACGCTCCGCCTGGGCGGGCCCGCGAAGCGGCTGGTGCCCGTGGAGTCCGAGACCGTGCTCGTCGACGCCGTGCGCGAGGTCGATGCGTCCGGCGAGCCGCTGCTCGTGCTCGCGGGCGGCAGCAACCTCGTGCTGCCCGACGCCGGCTGGCCGGGTGTCGTCGTGCACGTCCGGACCGGCGGCGTCGTGGGCGTGGACGGCGTCCTCGAGGTGCAGGCGGGCGAGTCCTGGGACGACCTCGTCGCCGCGACGGTCGCCGACGGGCTTGCCGGCTTCGAGTGCCTGTCGGGCATCCCGGGCTCGGTGGGAGCCACGCCGATCCAGAACGTCGGCGCCTACGGGCAGGAGGTGGCGGCGAGCATCCGGTCGGTACGCGTGCTGGACCGGACCACGGGGGCGGTGAGCGAGCTTCCTCCGGCCGAGTGCGGCTTCGGCTACCGCACGAGCGCGTTCAAGCGCTCGGACCGCTGGGTCGTGCTCGCTGTCACCTTCGCCCTGCGGCGGAGCGCCGCTTCGCAGCCTCTGCGCTACGCCGAGCTCGCTCGCGCGCTCGAGGTCGAGCCGGGCGCGACCGCGGCGCTCGACGAGGTGCGCACCGCGGTTCTGGTGCTGCGGCGCGGCAAGGGAATGGTGATCGACCAGGCCGACCCCGACACGGTCAGCGCCGGATCGTTTTTCATGAACCCGATCCTCGACGTGGACGCCTACGCGCGGCTCGACCCTGCGCCGCCGGCCTTCCCCCAGGCCGACGGACGGATCAAGACCTCGGCCGCGTGGCTGATCGAGCGCTCGGGGTTCCGCAAGGGATACGCTCGCGGCCGGGTGGCGATCTCCTCCAAGCATGCTCTGGCCCTGGTCAACCGCGGCGGCGCGACCACCCAGGAGCTGCTGGCGCTGGCCCGCGAGATCGCCGGCGGCGTGCGCGAGCGCTTCGGCGTCGAGCTCGAGCCCGAGCCAACGATCTTGGGGGGCGGCTGGTGACCGACGAGGTCCGCCACCCGGTCTTTGCCCGCCTCTTCGATCGGCTCAGCGGGAGCATGGAGAAGGAGGTCGGGGTCCATCGCGACGAGCTGCTCGCCGGCCTGTCGGGGCGAGTACTGGAGGTCGGAGCCGGGAACGGAATGAACTTCGACCATTATCCGGCCACCGTGACCGAGGTGCTGGCACTGGAACCCGAGCCCTACCTCCGCAAGCGCGCGCACGAAGCCGCGAAGGACGCGCCGGTGCCGGTGACCGTGCGCGACGGCGTCGCGCATCCGCTGCCGGTGCAGGACGACGAGTTCGACGCGGCCGTGGCCAGCATCGTGCTCTGCAGCGTCCCGGATCCCGACCAGGCGGTCGCCGAGCTGCGCCGCGTGGTCAAGCCCGGCGGCGAGCTGCGCTTCCTCGAGCACGTCCGCTCGAGCCGCCCCGGCAAGGCGCGCGTGCAGAAGGCGCTCGACCGCAGCGGGATCTGGCCGCTCCTCGGCGGCGGCTGTCACTGCGCTCGCGACACCATCGCCACCCTGCAGCGCAACGGCTTCGCGATCGACCGCGTGCGGCGCCTGGACGTGGGCCCTTCGATGCTGCACACCAACCCGCACGTCCTCGGCGTGGCGCGATGAGCGAAGAGGGGCTGAAGGCCGCCGAGGAGAAGATGCGCGACGCCGGCGTCGCCGACGTCGCCATCGACAGCTTCGCCCATTACTACCGCCAGCTCGAGGGTGGCGAGACCGGGATGATCCGCGAGGCCGACATCGAGCCCGTCACGGACCTCCCGACCGCCGACGGCCTGCCCGAGGCGCCGGACAGCGCCGCGGCGCTGGACAAGGCGGTGATGGTCAAGCTCAACGGCGGCCTGGGCACGAGCATGGGCATCACGCAGGCCAAGTCGCTGCTCGAGGTCAAGGACGGGCTGACGTTCATCGACATCATCGTGTACCAGGCGTCCGAGCTCGGCGTGCCGCTCGTGCTGATGAACTCGTTCGCCACCCGCGACGACACGATGGGCTTCATCGGCGAGCGCCATTCCGATGCGGACGTCGACGACTTCCTCCAGAACAAGGAGCCCAAGCTCCGGGTCGACGACCTCGCGCCGGTGGACTGGCCCGACGACCCCGAGCTCGAGTGGTGCCCGCCCGGCCACGGCGACCTCTACGTGGCGCTGCAGACCTCCGGGATGCTGCAGTCGCTGCTCGACCGCGGCATCGAGGCGGCGTTCGTGTCCAACTCGGACAACTTGGGAGCCGCCCTCGACCCCCGGATCCTGCACCACTTCCTCGACTCCGGCGCGCCGTTCCTGATGGAGGTCGTGCCCCGCACCCCGGCCGATCGGAAGGGCGGCCATCTCGCCCGCCGCAAGGAGGACGGCCGGCTCGTCCTGCGCGAGACCGCCCAGACCGACGAGGAGGACCTCGAGGCGCTCCAGGACACGAGCCGCCACCGCTACAGCAACACGAACAACCTCTGGGTCAACCTCGTCGCCCTCGACCGCGTCGTGCGCGAGCGCTCGGGCGTTCTCGGCCTGCCGATCATCGTCAACCGCAAGACGGTCGACCCCGGCGACAAGTCGACGCCGGAGGTCTTCCAGCTCGAGACGGCCATGGGTGCCGCGATCTCGGTGTTCGAGGGGGCCGAGGCGATCGAGGTCTCGCGCCATCGGTTCGCTCCGGTCAAGACCACGAACGACCTGCTCGTGCTGCGCTCGGACTTCTACACGCTGACCGATCGCGCGCACGTCGAGCCGGCGGAGGGCCGCGAGCCGGGGTCGATCCTCGTCGACCTCGACCCCGACCACTACAAGCTGCTCGCGGACTTCGACGCGCGCTTCCCCGCCGGCGCGCCGTCGCTGGCCGAGTGCACGTGCTTCGTCGTGCGCGGCGACGTGACCTTCGGGCCGGATGTCGCGGTCCGGGGCCAGGCCGAGCTCGAAGCCGGGTGAGCGCCGTCCACGAGCTCATCTCCGAGCTCGACTACCCGATGTTCATCGTGACCTGCGCGGACGAGCGCGAGCGCGCGGGCTGCCTGGTCGGGTTCGCCACCCAGTGCTCGATCGACCCGCCGCGCTTCCTCGTCTGCCTGTCGGACAAGAACCGCACCTATCGCGTCGCCCGCGGCACCGACGTGCTCGTCGTCCACCTGGTTCCCGACTCCGAGCCGGAGCTGGCCGAGCTGTTCGGCTCGCAGACCGGCGACGACGTCGACAAGTTCGCGCAGTGCGCCTGGCGGGACGGCCCGGCGGGCGCCCCCGTGCTCGAGGCATGCGGCAACTGGTTTGCCGGGCGAGTGCTCGAGCGCCTGCCCGCCGGCGACCACGTCGCCTTCCTGCTCGATCCTTTCGAGGCGCACGCCGACCGTTCCGAGGAGCCGTTCGTCTTCCACCGCGCCAAGGCGATTGCACCCGGCCACGAGCCCTAGGGCGGGGTCAAGTCTTTCCTTGCCGCACCAGAAGCCGGTTTGCTGCAGGGAAAGACTTGACCCCTATAGCCTCGCGTCATGCCGGCGGAGGTGGGCCAGCGGCGCATCCTGCGGTTGGTCGTCACGGTCGACCGCTCCCAGCTGCAGGTGCCCCGCGGACTGCGCAACGCGCTCGGAGCCGTCATCCCGCTGGCCGTCGGGGCCGCGTCGGGGGAGATCGCCGGCGGTGTCGCCGTGGCCGGCGGGGCGCTCCTGGTCGGCTTCGCCGAGCAGGGCGCGCCGTTTGCGGGCCGGGCGCGGGCGATGCTCGTGGCCACGGCGCTGGTGGGCGGCTCGACGCTCGTCGGCACGGTCACCGGCGACATCGACTGGCTGACCGTCCTCCTCATGGCCGTGTGGGGGTTCGCCGCCGGCCTCACGCTGGCCCTCGGGCAGACCGCCTCGTTCCAGGGCATCCTCGGGGCGCTCGCGCTGCTGCTCTCGGCCTACTACGCGGGCGGCCTCGACGACGGATTGGAGCGTGCTGGCCTGGCCATGGCCGGGGGCCTCCTGCAGACCGGGCTCGCGGTCGCCATCTGGCCGCTGCGCCCGGACCGGCCCGAGCGCGCGGCCGTCGCCAACGCCTACCGGGCGCTCGCGTCGTTCGTCGACGCCATCGCCGCGGGCGCGCCCTCCGAACAGGAGGTGCCGAAGCTCGGCGCCGTGCTGGGCAAGGCGCGTGCCGTGCTCGACAACGCCCAGGGCCGCGCGCAGGCCACCACGCCGGCGGGCGAGGCCTTCCGCACGCTCGTGGTCGAAGCCGATCGCGCCTACCCGGAGGTCGTCGCGCTCGGACACGTGCGCGGCGGACTGGCGCCCTCCGCCGCGGCGGCCGTGCTCGACGCGCTCGAGGCGACCGCTGCCGCGCTGCGTGCCATCGCGGCGGCTCTTGGCGGCGGCGCGCCTGCCGAGGCCGAGGTCGAGCGGCTGCGGGCGCGCCTGCGCTCGGCCACGGCGATCCTCGCCGGCGGGGGCGGGCAGGCGCCCCAGGCGGCCGCGCGGCTCGACGCCCTGCGGGCCCAGCTTCGGGCGGCGGTCGATGCTGCCATCGGCTGGACGCGAGGCCACGTCGCGGGCTCGCGGATGCGGCGGCCGGTCCGGCGCCGGCGCGCCCTGGTGCCGCACGACGCCCTCGCCATCCTGCGCGCCAACCTCGCATTGGAGTCGATCGCGTTCCGCCACGGCATCCGCATGGGCGTGACGCTCGCGATCGCGACCGCCCTGTACCGGGCCGTCGACCTGCCGCGCGGATATTGGGTTCCCCTGACCGTCGCGTTCGTCCTGCGGGCCGACTACGGCTCGACGGTCAGCCGCGGGCTGCAGCGCTATGCGGGGACGGTGCTCGGGGCCGTGCTGGCGACGGCGCTGACCGCGCTCCTCGATCCGGGCGACTGGACCCTGGTGCTGCTCGTCGGCATCTTCGCCGCGGGGATCTACGCGCTGCTGTTCGCCAACTACCTGCTGTTCACGGCGTCGATGACCGCCCTGATCGTGTTCTTCGTCGCCTTCGACGGCGTGAGCGAGTGGACGGCGGTCGTCGACCGCCTGCTCGACACCGCGATCGGCGGCGCCCTGACCGTCGCGGCGTACATGGCATGGCCGAGCTGGGAAGGGGATCGCGTCTCGGCCCGGCTGGCCGACCTCATCGACGCCAATCGGCGCTACGTCTCTGGAGTGATCGGCGCGTGGGTCGATCCGGCGCGGTACGACCGCGACGCCCTGCACTCCGCGCGGCTCGCAGCTCGGCGGGCGCGGACGGAGGCGGAGGCCTCGGTGCAGATCGCCCAGGCCGAGCCGCAGCGGCACCGCGGCGACATCGACCTCGATCTCGACGTCCTCGCCGGGTTGCGCCGCCTGGCCGACGGCGCGCTGGCCCTGGAAGCGGGCCTCGAGGACGCCGCCGCCCGCACCGCCCGGCCACAGCTCGGGCCGCTGGCGCGGGATCTCGACGGCGCGTTGGAGCGGCTCGCGGCCGCCGAGCGCAACGGCGGCGCCGCCCCGCGCCTGCCGGCGCTGCGGGCCGACCACGACGCCCTGGCCGGCGCCGAGCAGGCCGACTCGCTCGTCGCGCAGGAGACCGACCGCATGGTCAACGCGGTCGACACGCTCGGGCATCTCCTCGGGGCGTCCCGATCGCCGTGATCCGGCCCAACGCGTGGTGGTACGCGTCCTGCGCGATCCCGCTGGTCGCCTGCGTGGCGCTGGGCGCGCTGCTCCTGGTCGGCGCCATCGGCGATGTCGCCCACGGGCTGACCGACTTCACCACGCCGAACGCGGTGACCGTCCATCTCGACGAGCGCGACCAGCGCGACATCTTCGTCCACCGGCCGAGCGTGGTCTCGCCGTCGGAGGCGGACTGCCGCGTGACCGGCCCCACCGGCCCGGTGCCGCTGCGGCTGAGGACGAACACGCGCATCCAGGACTCGAGCGACCGCTACCGATCGCTATTCACGTTCGAGGCGCCCGCGGACGGCGACTACCGCGTGCACTGCGGCGCCGAGCGCCCGGTCGACCTCGCGGTCGGGCCGCACGTGGGGGTACGCACGATCGTCGGCGTGATCGGGGGCCTGGCGGCGTTCTTCGTCGGGCTGGCGCTGGCCGGCGGGGTGGTCGCGCTGGTGGCGATCCTGCGCCACCGCTCGAAGGTCAAGCTGGAGCGTGAACGGCTCTACGGCGCTGCGGGCTGGCGAGGCTAGACGGGGACCTTCTCGGGCGGTGGTCCGGCCTTGGCCGCCAAGGCGGCTGCGGCGTCGCGGGCGTCGAAGAATTCCTCACCCTCGATCGAGAAGTGCGGGGTGATGCGCTGCAGCCAGCGCGGCATCCACCACGCCGCCTTGCCGAGCAGGGCCATGATGGCCGGCACGAGCAGGCAGCGGACGATCGTGGCGTCGACCGCCACCGCCGCTGCCATGCCGAGCCCGAACTGCTTGATGTTCGGGTCGCCGCTGAGCAGGAAGGCGCAGAACACCGAGACCATGATCAGCGCCGCCGAGGTGATGACGCGGCCGGTGCCCGCGAGCCCGTCGACCACCGCGCGGTGCGGGTGGCCGCTCTTCTTGTAGGCCTCGCGCACATGGCTCATGAGGAAGACCTCGTAGTCCATCGAGAGGCCGAAGAGGATCGCGAACATCATCAGCGGCACGAACGAGACGATCGGGACGGTCGAGGGCAACCCGAGCAGCGTCGCCGACCAATGGTGCCCGAACACGAACGTGACCACGCCGAAGGCGGCGGCGATCGAGAGCATGTTCATCACCACCGCCTTGAGCGGCACGAGCACCGAGCGGAAGGCGACCATCAGGAGCAGGAAGGACAGCAGCAGGACGACGCCGATGACGAGGAGCAGCGTGTCGGAGATCTGCGCCGCCAGATCGATGTAGCCGGCGGTGCTGCCGCCGACGTCGGCGGTCATGTCCTGGCCCTTGGTGGCCTTGGGAATCGTGTTGTCGCGCAGGTCGTTGACCGTGTCCTCGGTCTTGCGCGACGACGGCGCGTTGTCGGAGACCACCGTGTAGACAGCGGCGCTCCCGTTGCTGTTGACCAGCGGCTCGGTGACCGACTTGACGCCAGAGGTCTTCTGCATGTCGGTCTTGAGGTCCTGGAGGCGCGGATCCGACGCGGTGGTCTTGAGGAAGTCTTCCTGCTGCTGGGTCTGGTCCTGCTGGGACTGCGACGGCGCGTCCTTCTGGGCGTCGGCGGTGGCCTGCTGCTTGGCCTGGTCCTCCGGGACGCCCTCGCCGACGAGCTTCTGGGTCTCCTTGGTGATGTCGTCCTGCTGCTTCTGCTCGGCGTCCTTCTGCTGCTGTTCGACGTCGTCGAGCTGGTTCTGGTCGTTCTGGGCCGGCTTGGAGAGCGAGACGGCGACGAGCATCGGCCCGTTTTCGCCGGCGCCGAAGCCCTTGCTGATCGCGTCATAGGACTTCCGGGTCTCGGTGTCCTTCGGCAGCGCGCCGTTGTCGGTCTGGCCCAGGTGCAGGTTGCGGATGGGGAAGGCCAGCACGACGAGGATGAGCACCGCGACGCCCATGGACGGCCACGGATGGCGGGCGATGAACTCGGCCCAGCGGCGCCAGCCGTGGGGCCTGGAGTCATGGGTGTGCTTGAGGCCGGGGAGCTTGAGGGCGTTGATCCGCGTGCCGAGCAGGCCGAGCACCGCGGGCAGCAGCGTGGTCGCGGCGACGACGGCGATGAGGACGACGATCGCGGCCGTGTATCCGAGCGTCGTCACCAGCGGGATGCCGGCCACGAGCAGCGAAAGCAGCGCGATGATCACCGTGCCGCCCGCGAACACGACGGCGCCGCCGGACGTGGCGTTGGCGCGGGCTATCGCCTCGTCGGGGTCCATCCCTTTGGCGAGCAGCTCCCGGTGGCGAGTCACGATGAACAGGCCGTAGTCGATCCCGACCCCGAGGCCGATCATCGTCGCCAGCGCCGGCGCACTCGTCGGCACGTCGACGAGCTGGCCGAGGATGCCGATGATGCTCAGCCCGCTGATGAGCGCGAACAGCGCGGTGAGGATCGGCATCCCCATCGCGACCACGGTCCCGAAGGTGAACAGCAGGATGATGATCGCGGCGACGATGCCGACGACCTCGGAGAGGTGCGTCGAGGGCTTGGAGAGCTTCTGGCCCACGTAGGCGCCGATCGAGACGTCCATGCCGGCCTTCTGGCCCGGATCGGCCTTGTCGAGAAGCGCCTGCGCGGCGTCCTCCTTCATCTCGCTCGGGCTCTGCTTGGGCAGGAACGAGATGTAGGCGACCGTCTTGTCCTTGGAGAGCTGGGACGCGCCGTCCGAGTCGAACGGGCTGGTGCTGTCGCTGACCGCGTGCTTGTCATTCTTGTACGCGTCGTTGACCTGGTCGATGGCGTCCTTGTACTTGGACTCGTCGAGCTTGTGTCCCTCGGGCGCCACGAACGCGACCGGGACGCTCCCGTTGGCCTGGTCCGGGAACTTGGCGTTGAGGAGGTCGGTCGCCTTCTGGCTGTCGGTACCGGGCAGGGTGAGGTTGTCGCTCGTGTTCTGTCCGAGCACGACCGAGGCGCCGGCAAGTCCGCAGAAGATGACGAACCAGACGGCGATGACGAGCGCCTTGTGACGCACGCAGAAGCCGCCGAGACGATAGAGGGGACCGGTCATGGTGTGACTCTCTCCCAGGCGGGGATTGACAGCAAGCCCTCAGGCAAAGATGATCCATATCATGTTTTCCGCTTCCGGTGCAGAAACTTCCCCGCCCCCGCTGCCGCCGCGACCGCAGCAGGAGCGTGGCAAGGCCAAGCGCCGGCTGGTCTACGAGGCGGCGGTGCGAGGGTTCGCTGAGAACGGGTTCGACCAGGCTCGGATCGAGGACGTCGTCGCCGACGCCGGAGTGAGCTGGGGGACGTTCTTCCGCTACTTCCCGCGCAAGGAGGACGTGCTGCTCGAGATGGGCGTCGAGCACTACCGCAAGCGCGTGCTGCGCAATGCGAAGCGCGGCCTGGAGGGCGACCGGCCGGTGCGCAAGACGGTCCACGAGATGTTCGCCGGGCTCCTGACCTCGGACTGGCCGTCGCATCTGCACGGAGCGATGCTGCGCGAGATCGCGACCACCCCGGTTCGCTACGCGGCGCTGCTGGGCCCGGAGGACCCGCCGTGGATCTTGCTCGCCGCCCAGCTCATCGCCATGGGCCAGGAGCGCGGCGAGGTCCGCACCGACGTCGATGCGGTGACGCTGTCCGCCGTGGTGTCGGCGGGGTCGCTGTTCCCGGCGATCCAGGCCGGCTACGAGGACCTGCGCAGCCTGCGCGGGCTGCCCGAGGCGGGCGACCCGATCGCGATCCTCGACCGTGCGTTCCCCGTCGCGTGGCGGGGGGTGGAGGCGTGAACGGCGAGCTCGCGGCCGCGCGCGACGGCTCGGGGGTCCCCGAGAGGCAGCCGTAGCTCGGCCACGCCACTGGCGACCGAACTCACCTTGAACCCGAGCCCGCTGAGCAGCGCTCGCGCAGAATGGTTGTCGGCCAAGACGCTCGCCTCGAGCGCCCTGACGCCCTCCTCGCGCGCACGCATCAGCAGCCGGCGGGAGAGGGCGCCGCCGATACCGCGGCCCTGCCAGTCGTCGGCCACGGTGATCGCAAACTCGCTGCGCTCGGGCGAGCCGGCGTACCGCGCGACAGCCACCCCGCGCCCGCTCTCCATCTCGATGGCGACGAGCGCCTCGTGCGAGCGATGGTCGATGTCGGTCAGGCGGCGCAGCTCGATTTCGCTCAGCATGGGCTTCGGGGCCAGGAAGCGCCGGCGTCGGGACTCGGGGCTCAGGCGCTCGAACTCCCTTGCCAGGGCGTGCCTGTCGGTCGAGCGGATCGGCCGCACGCGCAGATGCGTGCCGTCATTGAGATGCAGCGGCTCCATCGCCGGTCACCGCTCCCACTGCGCCCGATCCAGCGGGATGCCCCAGTCGGCGACGGCAGCCGTCTGCCGGCCGACCGCGCGCAGCTTCCCGTTCGGCCCGAAGAGGGCCGCGCCGGCGATCCACGCCCGGTCGTCGCGGCCGATCGGCCAGCCGACGACCACGTGCGGTTCACCGGCGAGCACCGGCTGCTCGACCCGCGCCTGCAGCGCCGCGGTCACGACCCGGTCGGTGGTGCCTGCGGGCGCGTGGGCGATGAGGGACCAAAGCTGTGCGCAGTCGAACGCGGCCCACACCAGCTCGTCCGGCGCCAGGCCGTCCCCGGGCGGCACCCACGGCGCGGCGACGAGGCGGCGGCCGTCGACCGGCCCGGGAAAGAGGTGCAGACCGTCGCCCGCGGCGCGGGCGGTCCCGCACACGAAGCAGCCGGGGAACACGTGGTGGTGGTGGCCGAGGAAGTGGGCCGCCGCCATCTCGGCGTCGGCGGGCGACACCGGCGCCGGCACATCGAGCGAGAGCTCGGTCCGGGCGGCGCGGGCCAGCAGCGTGTCGCCGTCCCGGAGCTCGACGGCCTCGCCGTCGGTGCGAGCAAGGTCGAGGGCGCGGCCGACGTGCACGGGGCGGCGGAGCCGGACCTCGGCTTCGGGCGCCCCGAGTGCCGTGGCCAGCGTGCCGGCCAGATAGCCGCCGTGGGCGAGGTCCGGGAGGCCCTGGTACTGGCTCTCGATGAGGATGGGTTGCTGTTGAAGAGTGGTCATGGCGCCATCGTCGGTCGCCGGCGTTGCAGCGAAGTTGGCCGGGCGTTGCAGCAGCCGGCCCCCGCGGGGAGCGGGGGCCGGCTGCGAGGTACGGCGCAACGCGGCGGGCTTACGACGAAACGTTCGCGCAGACCGCGTAGGCGTAGGCCGTGACCGTGGTGGCACTGGCGTTGTAGTACGTCACCACCCAGCCGGTCCCGCCATCCCCCGGTTCGCTGCGTACGAGGTTGGCTGAGGACGACGCCGCCTTCGCGCCGCCGCCGAGCGCCTTCTTGTCGGCAGGACACTGGGCCGAGAACGTCGACAGCTGGTTGGCGCCAAGGTCGAACGGACCGTCCTGCGTGTACTCGAGGCCGCTGATCCCGCTGGGGCCGGTGTCCCCCTTCGTGCCGGGATCGCCCTTCGGACCGGTCTCGCCCTGCGGGCCGGCCGGGCCTGCCGGACCGCTCGGTCCCGGCTCGCCGCGATCGCCCTTGGGCCCTTGCGACCCGTCGGCGCCCTGCGCCCGAGCCAGCGCGCTCACGGCCGCGGGGCTCAGCTTGGCGACGCCGAGCGAGCGGTTCTTGACGTCGCGGCCGGTGACCGTCCCGTCCTTGATGTTGGCGCCGGTGATCTTCGTGGCCGCGTAGGCGCTGCCGCCGAGCGCGGCGAAGAGCGCCAGGTACGCGACTGCGGTGGTGTGGCGGCCCAGGAGCCGCCGGATGATGGATGGCTTGTGCATGGTTCCTTCCTTTGGTGGTCGTGGATGGGTCTTCAGGCGCTGCGCGCGACGGTGACGAGGTACTCCGCCTGCATGTGCAGGCGGCCGTCGGCGGCACGGTTGTGGCACTCGGCGAGCGCGACGATCTCGGCGCGGCATTCCTCCCAGCGGCCTTCGGCGGTGAGCCGCTCGCGGGCCTTGAGGGTCGGGCCGTAGTTGGTTTCCATGAAGGCGACCCATTGCTCGGCGGAGTCGAAGCGCCAGGGGTTGTGCCCGCGCGCGAACTCGAGCTCGAGCGCCGCGCCGGCGAAGAGCTCGCGGACATGGCCCTCGTCGCCCCACAGCGGCGGCGGCGACGCGTAGTCGGGCGGCGCCGGGAGGTAGCGGCCCAAGAGCCGTAGGAGCTCGCTGATGAGCCCCTCGGGGGTCCAGTTGACGAGCACGATGCGCCCGCCGGGTCGCAGCACGCGCACGAGCTCGTCGGCGACGAGCTGGTGGCGGGGCGCGAACTGCACCCCGAACGCCGACAGGACGCGGTCGAACGTGGCCGCGGTGAACGGCAGCTGCTCGGCGTCGCCCTCGATCCAGTCGACCGCGACGCCGAGCGCTTCGGCGCGCCGCCGCGCGGCCGCGAACAGCTCGGGCGTGATGTCGAGCCCCACGACGGCCGCGCCGCGCGCCGCCGCGCGCACCGCGATGTTGCCCGTGCCCGTCGCCACGTCGAGCACGTCGAGCCCGGGCACGAGGTCCGCTCTGGCCAGCAGGTCGCGCGGCGGCACCTCGTCGATGTGCTCCGCCACGGCCGCGTAGTCCCCGGCGGCCCAGGTGGCGCGGTGCGTCCGCTTCAGGTCGTGTACGGCGATCATCGGATCGGTCTCCTCTCGGTCGGCTAGACAGGTGGACGGCACCCTGCGCCCGACCCGTTGCAGCGGCGCTGCGCGAGCGTTGGAGGACCGGCGCCATGGACTCGGCAGGTGGGAACGCGGATCCGGCTGTGCGGTCGTGTCCGGTTGGAGATCGAAGGCCGCGACGTCGCGGCGGAGGTGCCGGGCGGTCAGCCCGCCGCGCCGCTACGTCGAACTCGCCGTCGTGGTCGTCGAGCGGCGCTAGCTCGCCAGCGCGCCTCGCGCGGCGGCGATGCGGACGGCATCTGCCGCGAGGCGGTCCAGCGCC